>ERZ809224.800-NODE-800-length-26352-cov-11.662395_pt1 | contig 26352 bp, 33 predicted proteins | sample MGYA00520513_ERZ809224 | MGnify/ENA primary metagenome ERZ809224 (study PRJEB31576, sample SAMEA3212658) | Homo sapiens | biome: human-gut; feature: human gut; material: fecal | place: Sweden | collected 2012 ... | reverse complement strand
TACCGGAGAAAAAGATTATGTAATGACATGGCAACACAAATAGAAATTCCAGTTTTTGAAACTGAGGAATTTGAATTTGGAGGATTGAATTATGTGGAATGAATTAGGCATAAGCGGAGGAACCGCAATTGTTATTTTGATAGCACTATATTTTGTCATTAAGTGGGCTGTGAAGAATGGTGTGAAAGAAGCATATAAGGATATTACCGGAAAGAAACCTGTTGAAGATGAAAAAAATGAAAAAGAGCTAGAAGGACTGGTAAATGATTCACAAGACGCAAAAATTTAATATGAAATCTGAACGTAGAGCGTATAGAGAAATCTGTTACTTGTTTAACAGCTTCTTGTTCTTTTAAAGATAATGGTTGAAAATCTTTCATAAAACTTAAGTTATCTTTCATTTGATTCATATCACTCATTCCCGATAAAACCATCATCATACCATCAAATCCAACCGCAAAGCGTAAAGCATAACTTGCATAAGACATTGTTCCTCATTTATCATAAACAACTTTTGCTTCTTTTGGAAGATTTACAAGGTTACCACCTTTAACAGGTTCCATTACAATAACAGGTTTATTGTGTTTACGACATACTTCATAACATGCCTTTCTTTGGATGGCAGGATCTTCATAATCAACATAATTAAATTGAATTTGAACTACTTCAATATCAGGATTTTCAGTTAGAATCATGTCTAAAACATCAGCGTTATCATGAAAGGAAATTCCAAAGTGTTTAATTTTTCCTTCTTCTTTTAATTTACTTGCTTCATCATAAGCGTGTAATTTTTTATATTTTGCATAGATTTCATCGCTTTGAGCATACATTAAATAAAAATCAAAATAATCAACACCACAAGCTTCTAATTGACTTTCAAATAAAGGAAAAATTTCTTCTTGTTTATTGAAATGATGTGTTGAAAGTTTGTTTGTAAGAATATACTGATTTCTAGGATAACGTGAAGTTAAACATTCTTTTAAGGCAATTTCACTTTTTCCTCCTAAATAACCATGGGCTGTATCAAAATAATTAAATCCTTGTTGAATGAAATAATCAACCATTTTTGAAGTTAATTCATAATCGACTTCTTCACTATTCATTGGAAGTCGCATGCAGCCAAAACCAAAATTTTTCTTTATTTCATTAAAATATGTATTCATTTTTCCTTTCTCCTTTAACAACTATTAAAAAGAAAGATAACTGAAGAAACAATCTTTTCTTAATAGATGTTATAAGTAAAACTTATTAAAGGAATATTTAAAAATATGAAAATATTTCTTGCTCCTAAAGTGGACTTTAGGTTTATAGTGAAATAGAGATAGGAGGATTTTTATGAAATCAAAAGTATATTTTACAAAAACAATAACACCGGAAAAAGTTTTAGAAATGTATGAAGTTTTAGGTAAAGAATTAAAAGGTAATATTGCAGTAAAACTTCATTCAGGGGAAGAAGGAAATCAAAACTTTTTAAAACCTGATTTTTGGAGACCAATTATTGATAAGTTAAATGGAACAGTTGTTGAATGTAATACGGCTTATGAAGGGTCTAGAAATACAACAGAAAAACATTTAAAGACTATTGAAAAACATGGATGGTCTAAATATTTTAATGTTGATTTAATGGATGCTGAAGGCCCTGATATGGTTTTAGATATTCCTGAAGGAAAAGTGATTCAAAAAAACTATGTGGGAAAAGATATGGTTAAATATGATGGAATGATTGTTTTATCTCATTTTAAAGGACATCCTATGGGTGGTTATGGTGGTGCTTTAAAACAACTTTCAATTGGTTGTGCATCATCTTATGGAAAAGCGTATATCCATGGAGCTGGTGAACCTGAAAAAATTTGGACAGCAGAGCATGATTTATTTTTAGAATCGATGGCCGATGCGGCTAAATCAGTTCATAAATATTTTAAAGATAATATTGTTTATATCAATGTTATGAAAAATATGTCTGTTGACTGTGATTGTTGTGCAGTGGCAGAAGATCCATGTATGGATGATATTGGTATTTTAATTTCTACTGATCCAATAGCAATCGATCAAGCATGTATTGATCTTGTTTATGCTTCAAATGATAAAGGAAGAGATCATTTGATTGAAAGAATTGAATCACGTAATGGTGTTCATACCATTGAAGCAGCAGCAAAACTTGGTTATGGTTCAAGAGAATATGAACTTATTGAAATTGATTAGTTTCTATGCTTTTTAAACATAATCATTTATTGAAAAGAGGTATTTGCGCCTCTATTGTTAGAATGATACAATAGTAAAGAAGTAAGGAAAGCACTTACTTAAAGGCTAATTTAAGTAATAGGAGGAAAAAGGAAATGAGTAAAAAGAAACTAGGTTTTGGGTTAATGCGTTTACCATCTTTGGATCCAAATGATCCATCAAAAATCGATATTGAACAAACCAAAAAGATGGTTGATACATTCATTGAAAGAGGTTTTACATATTTTGATACAGCATGGATGTATTGTGGATTTAATAGCGAAAATGCGGCTAAAGAGGCATTAGTTTCACGTTATCCAAGAGATGCTTATACACTTGCTACAAAATTACATTCAGGGTTTATTAAAACAAAAGAAGATCGTGATCGTATTTTTAATGAACAATGTGCAAAAACAGGTGTTGATTATTTTGATTACTATTTATTACATGATATCAATACCCATAGTATTGAAGTTTATAATGAATTAGATTGTTTTAATTGGATTCAAGAAAAGAAGAAACAAGGTTTAGTAAAAACAATTGGTTTTTCATATCATGACGGACCTGAATTATTAGATAAAGTTTTAACTGAACACCCAGAATTTGAATTTGTACAATTACAAATCAATTATTTAGATTGGGACAGTGTTGGTGTACAATCAAGAAAATGTTATGAAGTCGCTACAAAACATCATAAACCAGTGATTGTTATGGAACCTGTAAAAGGTGGAACACTTGCGAAAGTACCAGAAGAAGTTGAAAAGATGTTTAAAGAATATCATCCAGAAATGTCAATTCCTTCTTGGGCTATTCGTTTTGCAGCAAGTCAAGAAAACGTTATGATGGTTTTAAGTGGTATGTCTAATATGGAACAATTAGAAGATAACTTAGGTTATATGGAAAATTTTAAACCATTAAATGAAGAAGAATATGCTTTAATTAAAAAAGCGGTTACTGCCATTAATTCAACAATTACTGTCCCATGTACAGGATGTGCTTATTGTGTTGATGGTTGTCCTATGAATATTGCCATTCCAAAATACTTCTCATTATATAATGCAGATTTACAAGAAGTAGAAGAAAAAGGATGGACACCACAAGGAGAATACTACAACAACTTAACAAAAACATTTGGTAAAGCCAGTGACTGTGTTGAATGTGGTCAATGCGAAGGCGTATGTCCACAACATTTATCAATTATTCAATATTTAAAAGATGTTGCAGGTCATTTTGAAAAATAACGGAATATAGAAAATTGCTACATAGAAATGAAGAAATAAATATTATTAGTTTAGGGGTAGGTTCTTTAGAATAAGTAAGTCAAGAAGTAATCAAATTTACTTACAAATTCATTTTGGTGTTGAATATTCATCAGAAGAGTACGGTTGGACAACGAATTTAAAACCTATTATGGTGCTTTAGATTATATATTAGATTAAAAAAAGCAATTATTTATCATATTGATTTATCATCACATTCGCTAAAACTTGTTCATCAAGTTTTAGATATTGACATGTTTAGTATTGATTCAACTTATGATTTGAAGTTTGAAGACTTCGCCATTGATGAACGTATGGATTTATATCGTTGTCTTAAAAAAGAAGGCGTAGGTATTACTGTAATGAAAGCCTTTTGTGGAGGAAAACTTTGAGAAGAAGATGAGTCACCATTTCATTAAGCCTTGACAGAAACTCAATATATGCAGTATGCTTTAGATAAACTGTCTATTTTAACAGTTTTGCCAGGAATTAGAAATGATGATTTAACACGTATTCTTCATTATTTAGAAGTATCTGATGTAGAAAAAGATTATTCAATTTTAAAAATATTTCCAATATTAGAAAATTGTAATTAATTTGTTTATTATAAACATTGTCATCCTTGTTCAAAAGGGTTAGACACTACCTTGATTAATAATATTATGATCTTGCTCGTTTAAAAGATGAACTTGCTACAGATCATTATCATCATTTAGCTTTAAAAGCAAGTGATTGTATTGTTTGTCACCATTGTGATAAACGATGTCCATTTCATGTTCAACAGAGTAAACATATGCAAGAAATTACTGATTATTTTCATAAATAAGATATAGAGATACGAAATCGAAAATAAACAAGAAGTTTATTATATATCAGGAGGGAAAATGGAAATTGTTGTTATTGATGGACAAGGTGGCGGAATTGGAAAAAATATTATACAAGTTTTAAAAGAAAAGCATCCAGAATATACCATCATTGGTGTTGGAACCAATAGTATGGCAACAACACAGCTAAAAAAGGGTGGTGCTGATATTATTGCAACGGGGGAAAATGCTGTTGTTTATAATGTTAAACATGCCTCTATTGTTGTTGGTCCGATTGGAGTTGCTTTTGCAAATTCAATGTATGGTGAAATTACACCAGCTATGGCAAAAGCTATTGGAGAAAGTGAAGCGCGTAAATATTTTATTCCTGTTTCTAAATGCAGTGCCCAAGTCGTAGGTGTTGCATCAAAATCAATATCTGAATATATTGATGACCTTGTTGTTATGATTGAAAAATTAGAAAAATAGAGGATATCGTATACATGAAGTATCGATTATAGTTGAAACTATAAACTACTTATGTATACGATATTTTTTTGAGTAAAATAATAAATATAACTTTTTTCAATGTTAAATGAAGCCTTTAAGTAGAAGTCATAGAGGAGTTTAGGGAGATTTATATGAATAAATTAGAATTATTACAAGAAGAATTAAGAAATTATGGAAAAGTTGCGATTGCTTATAGTGGGGGTGTTGATTCCAACTTTTTATTCCATGTAGCTCTTGAAACATTAGGAAAAGAAAATGTTTTACCTGTTTTATGTCGAGGAGCAATGATGTCAAAAGAAGACATTGAAGGTGCTCTTGAACAATTAAAAGATTCAAATCATGTGGTTTTATCAGTCAATCCATTAGACGTAGAAGCTTTTCATTTTAATCATAAAGATCGTTGTTATCATTGTAAAAGAAGCATTATGTCAAAAGTTATTGCCGTTGCTAAAGAACATGACTTTGCTTATGTTTTAGATGGGAAAAATAAAGATGATGAAAAAGTGTATCGACCAGGATTAAAAGCTTGTGAAGAATTAGGTATTATTTCGCCTTTAGCGAACAATAATTTAGCAAAACAAGAAATTAGAGATTATTCTAAACAGCTTGGTATTGCTACTTATAATAAACCATCCAATGCCTGTCTGGCTTCTCGTTTTGACTACAATACAGAGCTTACTTTAGAAAAATTAAAACTTGTTGAAACAGGTGAAAAATATTTACATGATTTAGGAATGCTTCATGTACGTTTAAGAGTACATGGAGATGTGGCACGTCTTGAAGTTGAACCACAAGATTTTATGAAAATCATTGAAAATAAAGAATTGATTCAAAATATTAAAAATCTTGGATTTAGATTTGTAACACTTGATTTAGAAGGAATTAGAAGTGGAGGTTATGATATTGAAAACACTAGAAATTCTACAAAAGGTTAAAAATAATGAACTAACAATTGAACAAGCTCAAAAACTGATTGAACAACCCTTAGATTATGCAACGATTGATTATAATCGAAAAAAAAGAACAGGAAATAATGAAGTAATCTATGGTGCTGGTAAAACCAAAGAACAAATTATTGGGATTGTAAAAAATATGTTAGACCATGATATCCATTCTATTTTAATTACACGTGTCGACCAAGAAAAAAGTGAAGCTATCTTAAAAGAATTTCCACAAATGATTTATGATTCTTTATCGCACATTTGTTATATTGATGAGGAACAAAAAGAAATTAATAAAGGAAAAATTGTTGTTGTTTGTGCGGGAACATCAGACTTGCCGGTTGCTCGTGAAGCTATGCTTACAGCTCAATTTTTAGGTAACGAAGTTGAACTCGTCAGTGATGTGGGTGTTGCCGGTATTCATCGTTTGTTTCATCGTTTAGATACTATTCAAAGGGCAAATGTTTTAGTTGTTTGTGCAGGAATGGAAGGGGCCCTTGCTTCCGTTGTTGGAGGACTTGTGGATAAACCAGTTATTGCTGTACCGACATCCATTGGTTATGGTGCTAATTTTGAAGGATTATCAGCTCTTCTTGCGATGCTTAATAGCTGTGCGAGTGGGGTTAGTGTTGTCAATATTGATAATGGATTTGGGGCAGGATTTATGGCCCATACCATTAATTGTTTAGGAGGAAAGAAATAGTGAAAGTATTATATTTTGATTGTAGTAGTGGAATCAGTGGAAATATGACTTTAGGAGCGTTATCTGAATTGATTGATGATCCTCATTATTTAGTTAATGAATTAAAAAAATTAAATGTGGATGGGTATCATATTCATATTTCTAAAGAAAAGAAAAATGGTATTACAGGAACTTATGTTGATGTTCATTTAGAACACGAACATCATCATGAACATGAACATGAGCATGAGCATGAACACTTACATCATGAACACGCTCATCACCATCATCATGAACATCGTAATTTATTCGATGTTAATAAAATTATTGATGAAAGTGAAATTGACGAAAAAGCAAAAGATTTGGCTAAACGTATCTTTTTAAGAGTTGCCAAAGCTGAAAGCAAAGTCCATAATGAAACATTAGAAAATGTTCATTTTCATGAAGTAGGAGCCATTGACTCTATTGTTGATATTATTGGAACAGCGATTTTATTATGTAAAATCAATCCGGATGTTATTTATAGTAGTGTCGTTAATGATGGTTATGGATTTATTGAATGTGCACATGGGATGATTTCTGTCCCTGTACCTGCAACATCTGAAATCTTTGCAGCAAGTAATGCTATCACTCGACAAATTGATGTAGATACAGAACTTGTTACACCAACAGGTGCTGCAATCATCGCAGAAATTGCGAGTGAATTTACTACAATGCCTGCTATGAATGTTCAAAAAGTAGGTTGGGGAACGGGTACAAAAGATTTGGTAATTCCAAATGTTTTAAAAGTATCCCTTGGAGAAATAAAAAAAAAAACGAAATTATAGTCATGGAAACTAACATTGATGATTGTAGTGGAGAAATGCTTGGTTTTGTAATGGAACAGCTTTTAGATCAAGGAGCTTTAGATGTTTTCTTTACTTCTATCTTTATGAAAAAAAATAGACCAGCTTATCGCTTGACGGTCGTTTGTAATGAAGAAAAGATGTGTCTCTTACAAAAAGTGATTTTTACACAAACAACGACTATTGGTATTCGTTATCGTAAGGAACAAAGAACTGTTTTAAAAAGACAAATTAAAGAAATCGAAACACCTCTTGGAAAACTTCAAGTAAAAGAAGTAGAAATTGATGGTGAAAAAAGATGTTATCCAGAATATGAAAGTGCTAAAAAATTAGCGTTAAAACATCAATGTTCTTTACAGGAAATATATCATCTTGTTAAATAAAGGAGAATTTATGACAAGTCAGTTAAATAAAATTGCAGATTATTGGAATCAACGTTCTTTTGGTTATTCTTTGGATAACCAAGAAGAACTTTTACATGATCAAGAAAAATGGATAGAATTAATAAATCGTTATCTAAAAATAAATAAAGGAATGAAAGTGTTAGATTTAGGGTGTGGCCCAGGATTTTTTTCTGTTATGCTTACAAATTATGGATGTCAAGTTATCGGTATTGATTACAGTGACAAAATGTTGGAGGAAGCAAGAAATAATGCAGGTAAATTTAAAGCGAATGTCGAATTTCAAAAAATGGATGTTCAAAATTTAGCTTTTCAGGATGAAACTTTTGATTTGGTTATCACACGTAATGTGACATGGAATTTAGAAAAGCCAGTACAAGCTTATAAGGAAATATTGAGAGTCTTGAAAAATAAAGGGCATCTTTTAAATGTTGATGGTAATCATTATTATCACTATCAAGATCGAGATTATAATAGGTCAGGGCATAGTGATCATCAACATATGGAAGGAATTGATGTTTCTATTATTGATAATATTGCTAAGGAATTAAAGTTATCTTATGTTTTACGTCCTCGATATGATATAGAAATTCTAAAAGAAATTGGTTTTCAACAAGTTGAAAGTCAAATACTTTCTAAAGAAAAAACAAAGGAAGGAAAAGAATTGATTCGTCAATTCTTAATACACGCAATTAAATAATGAAAAGAATTTTATCATTATTTTCAGTTCTTTTCTTGGTAACGCTTGTTACTTTTGTGATGACGGATCTGGCACCTAGTGATAGTGCTGAAATGTATTATTTATCTAAAGGAATTACACCTAGCGAGGAAGTTTTAAATGAAACACGACATGAAATGGGTCTCGATAAAAATATTGTTGTTCGCTATGTTGACTGGTTGAATGATTTTGTTCATGGTGATTTAGGTTATTCTTATCATTATGGACAAGATGTGAATCAACAAATGTTATCAAAGTTACCAAATACTTTAAAATTAGCGATATTTTCATTTGTTGTTGTTTTAGCTTTTTCGATTCCTTTAGGAATTTATAGTGCTACTCATCGTCATAGTTTGATTAATTCTATTTTAAAAAATATCGCTTTTTTAGGTTTATCTTTACCTAATTTTTGGTTAGCACTTCTTTTAATTCTGCTTTTTTCAGTAAAGATTCAATTGTTTCCTGTTATTAGTGGAAGTAGTTTAAAAGGTCTTGTTTTACCTGCTTGTTGTTTAAGTTTTCCGCTGATTTGTTCTTATACAAGAATGATTCAAAATGCTATTTTAGAACAATTAAATCAAGATTATATTATTGGACTCAAAGCAAGAGGAATGAAACAATCAGAAATTTTATTAAAGCATGTTTTACCTCATGTTTTTACGACACTTTCTTCTTTATTAGGTCTTTCTATTGGACATTTACTTGGTGGAACAGCCATTATTGAAACAATTTTTTCATATCAAGGATTAGGAAATATGGTTGTAGAAGCTATTCGTTATCGTGATTATCCAATTATTCAAGCTTATGCAATTTATATGGCATTGATCTATGTTTTTGTTAATCTATTTGTTGATATTTTTCAACAAGTATTAAATCCACGATTAAGGAGGCGTTTCAATGAAAAGAAAGTTAAAAATTGAGATTGATCTTGCTGTTTTATTATTACTTATTGCTCTATTTGGTTCTTTTTTAGCGCCTTATGATCCTTTAAAAGTTAATTATGATTTCTCTTTACAATCACCAAGTTTCTTACATATTTTTGGTACAGATAAATTAGGAAGAGATGTTTTTAGTCGTATTCTTTGTGGTGCAAAAACTTCTTTTGGTTTGACTTTTTTGATGTTGTTTTTAATTGTTTTTATTGGAATGATTGTTGGCTTAACTGCAGGCTTGTCTAATGATAAAGTTGAATCTTTTTTTAATAATATAATTAATGGATTGCTTGCTTTTCCTGATACGATTTTTGCCATTGCAATAGTAGGAATCGTCGGGGCAGGTCTCTTTAATACAGTATTTGCTTTAGCACTTATTTGGTGGACAAAATATGCAAGATTGACTCTTGCTCTTGTCAAACAAGAAAAGAAAAAGAATTATTTAGTGATGGCTAAAATGTCGGGTGTCCCACCACTTCAAAGAATCATTCGTTATTTATTACCTAATATTTTATCACAAATACTTGTAACAGCCTTTTTAGATATTGGAAATATGATGATTTCACTTGCAGGTTTAAGTTTTTTAGGACTTGCTAGTCAGCCACCACAACCTGAATGGGGAGCGATGCTTTATGAAAGTAAACAATTTATGCAAGTGGCTCCTTGGATGATGTTTTTTCCAGGACTTGTTTTATTTATTTGTGTGCTTATTTTTAATTTATTATCAGAAGATATAAGGGATTATTTAGATCCTAAACATTATGAGGAGAAGTTATGAAGAAAATAAAATTATTGCTTTGTTTATTTATGTTAACAACTTTATGTGGGTGTTCTAATTCAAACAAAACTGAATCAAGTAAAACACTTAATGCAGCTATGTTTTGGATTTCAACATCTTTAGATCCGACAAATAATTATGATGGTTGGGTTTTAAGTCGTATTGGGGTAGGAGAAACATTGTTAAAACTTAATGAAAAATATGAAGTGGAACCATGTCTTGCAAAGTCCTATGAACAAATTGATGATACAACTTGGAAATTAACTTTAAAAGATCATATCACTTTTTCAAATGGTAAAAAAGTAACAGGAGAAAATGTCAAAGCGTGTTTAGAAAGAGCTTTTGAAAAAAATACAAGAGCGATTGACTATTTTGATTTAAATCATGTTGAAGCAAAAGGGCAAGATGTTTATCTTTATTTAAATAAATCAAGTGGGGCAATCTTAAATAATCTTTGTGAACCACTCTTTACTATTTATGATGCGAGTCAAAGTGAAGAAGATATTGCTCATCATCCTCTTTGCACTGGTCCTTTTGTGGTGGATGATTTTGTTTCAGAAAAAACAATCGATACAAGTAAAAATAAAAAATATTACGATGGTAAAGCAAAACTTGACCATGTTCATTTTAGTCAAGTGGCAGATTCTGATGCACGTGTTTTAGCTTTACAATCGGGTGAAGTTGATCTTGCGAATACGATTGATTATTCAAGCTTAAAATTATTTAGAAACAATAAAGATTATCAGGTTTTAGAAGTTTTAGGACCACGTACAAATGTTATTTATATGAACAATGAAACAACTTTTTTAAGTGATTTAACGATTAGAAAAGCTTTATCTTATAGTGTGGATCGTAAAAGTATTGTTAAATTGATTGGAGGGAAAGAAGCAACGGGACTTTATTCAAGTGCTTTACCTTATGGAAATGTTTCTAATGGCTATAGTCTTAATTTAAAAGAAGCCAATCGCCTTTTAGATGAAGCAGGCTATATTGATACGAATAAAGATGGTATAAGAGAAAAGGATGGACAAGAAATTATTTTAAATTATTACGAAAGTGCGGATCATGGATCGGCAGATGCAAATATTATTGCTCAATCTATGCAAAGTGAAGCGAAAAAAATAGGTATTAAAATCGAACTTAATCAAGTTGAAAATGTGAATGATATTAAAGCAGCAGGAACTTTTGATTTATGTTCGGCCAATGATTCAAGCGCACCTACAGGTGATCCAGAAACCTTTATTCAACAACGTTATTTATCAACGGGTTCAAGTAATACAGGACGCTATAAAAATTCAAATCTTGACAATTTGATTCAACAATTTTCCACAACTTATGATGTAAAACAAAGACAACAACTTGCTATTCAAGCAAGTGAAATGATTTTAGATGATGCGGCCAATATTTATGTTTCTTATGTTCCTTTAAATACGGTAACTTCTTCTAAGGTCAAAGGAGCTATTTGCCATCCGGTTGATTATTATATGATTACAAAGGATATTGATCTTAAATGAGTATATTAAATTATCAAAATTTAACATTGACTTATAATGAACAAGAAATTTTACATCATATAGATTTAATGATTCCTAAAAATCAAATTACAGTTATTGTCGGTCAAAGCGGTAGTGGGAAATCAACATTACTTAAAGCAACAATGGGATTGTTAAGTGATGATGCAAAAATTACAGAGGGAAAAATTTTATTTAAAGAAGATAATTTATTAGAAAATGATTTAGATTGTTATAGAGGAAAAAAAATAGGCATGATTTTTCAAAATCCTTTAACTTATTTTGATGATTATCAAAATATTGAAGAACATTTCTATGAAAGTTTACATACTCATTTTAAATATTCTAAAAAACATTCAAGAGAAATAGCTATTCATTATTTAAAACAAATGGGGCTAGAAGAAACTATTTTAAACAAGTATCCTTTTGAATTATCAGGAGGAATGGCTCAAAGAGTGATGATTGCTTTAATATTATGTTTACAACCTTCACTTGTTTTGGCTGATGAACCGACAAGCAGTTTAGATGTCGTTATTCAAAAACAAATTTTAGATTATCTTTTAAATCTAAAAAAACAAACAACTTTTGTGTTTGTAACACATAATATTCAAGTAGCACGTTATATTGCAGATCAAATAGTTGTTATTAAAGATGGAATGATTGTAGAAAAAGGAAATGTAGATACTCTTTTTAATACTCCTAAGCATCCCTATACAAAGTTACTATTATGAAAGGAAAAGAATAATGCGTTTATTTGAAGCTAAAGATCTTACAAAAAAATACGATAAGACTGTTTTAAATCATCTTGATTTTAGCATTGATGAAGGTGAAGTTGTTGGTATTATTGGTGTTAGTGGATGTGGAAAAAGTACCCTTGCAAGACTTGTTTCAGGTATTGAAAAACCTTCTTCAGGTTCTTTATTATATCAAGGAAAAACAGTTGATTTTAAAAAGAGTCGTAAAGATATACAACTTATTCTTCAAAATTCAATTGAAAGTTTTTCACCAAGAATGAAAATCAAAGGATTTTTATATGAACCCTATCATTACTTTTATCATCTTACTCAAAAAGAAGCTTTGGATTGTATTAAAAAAATTTTAAAACAAGTAGGGATGGATGAAAGTTGTTTAGAAAAATATCCCCATGAACTAAGTGGGGGACAACTACAAAGAATAGCTATTGCGCGAGCATTGATTATTCAACCACGATTACTTATTTGTGACGAAATTACTAGCAGTTTAGATCAAGTTATACAAAGAGAAATTATTGAACTTTTAAAACAGTTTGTTGAAAAGTATCATATCTCTATTCTTTTTATTAGTCATGATCTTTCATTGGTTCATGAGTTTTGTCATCAGATTCTGGTTTTAAATGATGGAAAAATCATAGAAAAAGGAACAATACAACAATTATATAAAAGTGAAAATGAAGTTGTACAAAATTTATTAAAAGCAGCTTATTTAAATGGTTAGGATATTTTAAAATATCCTTTTTTCTTTACAATGATAAGAAGATATTGTTATAATTATAACAAGAGTTATATATAACGTTAGTTATAGAAAGGAGGCTTTTATGCCAGCAAAAAGAAAAATACAAAAAGAAGATATTCTACAAGCAAGTATTTCGATTATTAGCCATGAAGGACTCAATGCTTTAAATGCCAGAAAGATTGCAAAGAAATTAGGCTGTTCAACACAACCACTTTTTTATATTTATGAGAATATGGATGTTTTAAAAAAAGATGTAATAGATGAAATTGTAAGGATTTTTGATCGAGAAGTTTTAAAAAGTGAAACAGGTCAATTAGAATACAAAGATATTGGAATCAATTATATTCGTTTTGCTAAAGAAGAACCTGAATTATTTAAAATTATGTTTAACCGAAAAATAAATGAAGGAGCATTTGATTTTATTGATTTAACAGGATCAGCAAAGACAATCCTTGAAACAATCTCTAAACAAACGGGTATGTCAAATGAAGATGCCAAACAATTCCATTTAAGAATGTGGTTATATGTCAATGGGATTGCTAGTTTAGCAGCCAATCAAACTGTTGAATTTAATGATGGAGAAATTGCAGAATTGTTAAAGGATCAATATGTTTCAATGCTTCTTTATGAAGTAAAAAAGGGAAATGTAAAAGAAGAAATTTTGGCACAACTTATTAAAAAGAATAGGGAAGGAAAAGAATGATGGAAAAAGTAATAGAGGTTTCACATCTTACAAAAGAGTATAAAAATTTAAAAGCAATTGATGATTTATCCTTTAATGTTTATCAAGGAGAAATTTTAGGATTATTAGGACCTAATGGTTGTGGAAAAAGTACAACTATTAACTCTATTTTATCATTACTTAAATATCAAGAAGGATTTATTAAGGTTTTTGGTAAAGAAATGAAACCTGATTCTTATGATTTAAAAGCAAAGATAGGAGTTATTTTTCAAGAAGTAGCTGTTTTTGATGAATTGAATGTTTATGATAATATCAATTATTTTTGTGGTTTATATATTCGAGATAAAAAACAAAGAAAACAATATGTTGATGATGCAATTAACTTAGTAGGATTAAATGATTTTAAAAAGTTTTTACCTAAACAACTTTCCGGAGGTTTACTTCGAAGATTAAACATTGCCTGTGGGATTGCCCATAAACCTAAACTGATCTTTTTAGATGAACCAACTGTTGCAGTTGATCCACAAAGTCGTAATCATATTTTAGATGGTATAAAAAAATTAAGAGATCAAGGGGCTACAATTGTTTATACAACACATTATATGGAAGAAGTAGAAATACTTTGCAATCGTATTATAATTTTAGATAAAGGAAAGATCATTGCTCAAGGAACAAGTGATGAATTAAAGAAAGAAGCAAATATTGAGGAAAAGATTGAACGTGTAGGTCCAACTCTTAATGACGTTTTCTTAAAATTAACAGGAAAGGAATTGAGGGATTGATGTTTATTCATAATCTAAAGTATACAGTTAAAATACTTTTTAAAAATAAAGTTCTTATTTTTTGGATGTTTGCTTTTCCTATTATTTTAGGTATTTTCTTTCACATGGCTTTTGAAAATATTGAAAAAGACGAAGCATTACAAGTTTTTGATATTGCAGTTATTGACAATAAGGAATATCAAAACCAAACAATTTATCAAGAAACCTTTAAAGAGCTTTCTGATAAAAAAAATAAGGATCAGTTATTTCGTATTCATTTTGTAAATAAAAAAGAGGCGGAACAGCTTTTAGAAGATAATGAAATAGAAGGATATGTTCTCTTTAATAAACAAGAACCACAAATTGTGATTAAAGAAAATGGGATGGAACAAACAATCTTGCAATTTGTTATGGATGAAATTAAACAAAATAAGAGGATGATAGAAGATCTAACAAAGAAACAAATTGAAGATGAAATACAGCAAGGAAACTATAATTTTAATGTTCAACAAATTGTACATGATATTCTTCAAAAGCTCAATAACCAAGAAGTATCTTTAAAAGACACATCAAGTAGTCATTTAAGTTATATGCAAATTGAATATTATACCTTAATTGCCATGGCTTGTATGTATGGTGGGATGTTAGGTTTAACAGCTATTAATAATCAATTGGCGAATATGTCCGCTAAAGGGAAAAGAGTTTCTGTTTCACCAAATAAAAAAGGAATACTTGTCTTATCTTCAGCACTAGGTTCTTATTTAGTAAGCCTTGTTGGTTTAGCAATTCTTTTAATCTTTTTAAAATTTGGTTTAAATGTTGAATTTGGTAGTCAATGGCTTTATATAATCATTCTTTCTTTAGTTGGTGATTTGGCAGGTATTTCGATGGGAATATTTATTGCTTCTGTTTTTAGAGTTTCTGAACAAGCCAAAACAGGAATTAATATTGCGATTTCTATGTTTTTCTCGGTTCTATCTGGGATGATGGGTGTTACTTTAAAATATGTTATTGATAAAAATATACCTATTGTTAATCTTATCAATCCTAATAATTTGATTACCGATGGTTTTTATGCTTTATATTATTACAATACATTTAATCGATATATCAGAGATATTTGTTGTTTAGGAGTATTTATTATTGTATGTTTATTTATTTCTTTTAGGGCTTTAAGGAGGGAACAATATGATTATATTTAGTACCGTTTTTAAAATCTTAAATAAATTAAAAGGAAACTTAATTCTTTATACAGTGATCTTACTTGCAATTACATTATTTAATACAACTTCTGGTAATATGAATCATTATGAGGCAACCAAACCAGATATTTTGATTGTAAATAAGGATCAAAACAATGAAATAACCAAAGGATTTGTTTCGTATTTAAAAGAACAAGCGACATTAAAAGATATCGACATCAATGATCAAGAAAAAGTAGACGATGCATTGTTTTATCGTGATATAAGTTATGTTGTATATATTCCTGAAAACTTTGGTGATGATCTTGTAAATGATAAAAATCCAACGATTGAATATAAATCAAATGGTAATGAAAATGCATCTTTTACCCAAATGTTAATTGAAAAATATATAAAGACAATAAATCTTTATAAAGAGCATTATCAAGGTAAAGCTTTAAATCAAAAAGTCAAACAAGTGATTAACCAAAAAACAAAAGTAAACCTCCACACATCCTTAGATAGTTCTAAATTGAATCAAGTGAATGTTTATTTTAATTTCTTAAACTATGCCTTACTGGCCGGGGGAGTTTATTGTATGACAATGATTCTTGCAAGTTTAAATCAAGAGGGTGTACGTAAAAGAACAATTATGAGCAGTTTTTCATATCGTAAATATAATTGGATTGTTTTTGCTTCTTTAGGTCTTGCTTCTTTTATTGTATGGTTAGCCTATATGATTATTAGTTTTATCTTATTTAAAGAAATTATGTTAAGTGGGAATGGGATTGCTTATATTTTAAATTCATTTGTTTTTTCAATATGTAGTTTGGCCGTAGGATTCTTAATTGGAACTATTACCCATAATAAGCAAGCTATTGGAGGTATTGTCAATGTTGTTGCTTTAGGAACATCGTTTCTTTGTGGATGCTTTGTGCCAATGTCATTTATGCCAAGTTATGTTTTAAAGATTGCTCATATTTTACCAACGTATTATTTTGTACAAAATAATGAACTTATTAAAACATTAGAATATTTTAAATTAGAAACATTACAACCAATAATTATTAATGGTATTATTGTTTTAGGATTTACCTTAAGCTTTGTTTTGATTACCTTAATGATTAGTAAAAGAAAACAAAAGATTGGGTGAGTGTATGAAAGAATTTCTATTAATTGTTGTCATTGTTATTTTAATGAATACAAAAAAATAAATATCAAAAGATCATTATTTAAGTTTAGGAATGTTAATGGGATGCAATAGGATACTATTTTAAAAAGGACGAGTCATCAAGATGGATAAGAATGAATTATTAATGAATATTTATAAAATTCACACAACACATTTAGGCATATCAAGAATTAAAAGAAATTTAGGAATTGAAGAAGATGTTGTAGAATTTTGTAAGAATAAAGTTTTAGATAAAAAGAGTTTGATATATCGTAAAGGGAAAAACTGGTATATTGAAAATGGTGCTATAAAAATAACAATTAATGCAACAAGCTATACCATTATTACGGCACATACAATAAAATAGATTTTCACAAGTTGTGCACATTATGCACATTTTATTCACATTGAAATTAAAATATAAAGTTAGGTTATCATCATTTTGATATAGGACAATCATATGGTAATGAAAAAGGTATAGGCAAAGATATCTGTAAACATGTCAAGTAACCAAAGAAAGTATTGTCCAAACCATTGAAACAACGGGACTAGGTTATTTAGATAGGATGATTATTCATAGAGCTTAACCTTAGGAGAAAGTCAATCAAAGCGATGATCGTTATCTAGAAGAAAATAAAATTGCTTGTAAAGCTTTAGAAGATGTTTATAAGGAAGGAAAGTTAAAAGTAATTTGTGAAATTTTATATGAAGAATTTCGTGCAGAACACATGGATTTTATTGATGGTCCAGCTACTAATACTTCTATTTTAGATGAAGATTAAAAAGTGATGTTATTTGGGTTTGCTATAGAGCATAACGATTAAAAGATATTGACAATTTGTTAGTATCTTTTTTCTTGACAATCTTTTTTATAATTATATAATTACCAATGATAATTACCTTTGGTAATTAATAGGAGAAATCAATGACAAGCGAAAAAATAAAAGAAATGTTAGATAGCTGTTACATGGCTAAAAGGATTTTAGATATGTTGCCTAAACTTCCTGAAGGAGTTTTACCATCCTATGTACGTTATTTAGAAACGATTATCGAACTTGAAGAAAAAAATCAAAAAGTGAAGGTTTCAGATGTGAGTGAAGTTTTAAATCTTCCTCGTCCGGGAGTTACACGTACAATTCATGCAATGAAAGAAAAAGGATATTTAAAAAAAGAAACAGCTAAACATGATGGACGTGTCACTTATGTGACCGTTACAAAAGAAGGAAAAATGATTTTTGAAAAATACAATAAAGATTATTTTCAAAAATTAGCCTTGTGTTTGAATCATGTTTCTAATGATGAAGCAGATTGTATGATTCAAACTATTGAAAAGTTTTATGAAGTTATGTGTGAAGGGAGAGAAAAATAATGGATCACTCTAAATCGGATTTTACACAGGGAAGTATTTTAAAGAAATTAACGTTATTTATGATTCCCGTTTTAGGTGCGCTTATTTTACAAGCGGCCTATGGAGCGGTTGATTTACTTGTTGTTGGAAGATTTGGAACAACAGCAGGACTTTCAGCAGTTTCTACAGGAAGTCAAGTTTTAAACTTGATAACATTTGTGGTAACACAATTTGCGATGGGAATTACTGTTTTAATTGCAAGATATATTGGTGAAAAGAAAATGAATTCGATTGGTGCTTTAATAGGAGGAGCAACGGTAGTTTTTGCAATTATTTCTGCAATTATATTTGTAGTTATGATTATGTTAGCATCACCAATTTCAACTTTGATGCAAGCACCTAAAGAAGCACTTGGTTTAACTGCTACTTATGTAAGAATTTGTGGGGCAGGTATTTTCTTTATTGTTGCTTATAATCTATTATCAGCGATCTTTAGAGGTTTAGGCGATAGTAAATCACCTCTTTTATTTGTGGCAGTTGCCTGTGTTATTAATATTATTGGTGATTTAGTTCTTGTTGCAGGATTACACTTAGATGCAGCAGGAGCCGCCATGGCCACTGTCTTTGCCCAAGGAATCAGTGTTGTTTTTGCTTTAATGTTATTATTTAAAAGAAAATTATCATTTAAAATTACAAAGCATGATTTTAAAATCAATTCACATTGTGTTCGAGCTTTAAAAATTGGGTTACCATTAGCGCTTCAAGAATGTTTAACACAAATTTCATTTTTAGCTTTATGTGCTTTTATTAACCGTTTAGGATTAGAAGCATCATCCGGTTATGGTGTTGCTTGTAAAATCGTTAACTTTGCCATGTTAGTACCAAGTTCATTAATGCAATCAATGGCTTCTTTTGTTGCTCAAAATGTGGGTGCTGGTGATGAAAAAAGAGCAAAACATGCAATGTTTACAGGAATGGGTATTGGCTTAATAATTGGTGTTGTTGTCTTTATCTTAGAGATTTACTTACAAGTATTTTTACAACAGAAAAAGCTGTTATTTTACAAGGTTATGCTTATTTAAAAGGATTTGCTATTGAAACAATTGTAACAGCAATATTATTTAGTATGGTTGGTTATTTTAACGGTCATTATCAAACGGTATGGGTCATGGTACAAGGACTTATTCAAACACTTCTTGTACGTTTACCGCTTTCTTACTATATGTCAATTCAACCACATGCAAATTTAACAAATATTGGTTTAGCTGCACCAATTGCGACAATTGTTGGTATTATACTAAATGTATGTTTCTATATTTATTTAAGTAAAAAAATGAAAAAAGAAAATGCTTAGGAAGTGTGAAAAACACTTCTTTTTTAATGGAATGATAAAATTTGATTTGAATATTTAAATAGTACATAGCGATCGTATAATAATACCGAAAGGGTGATCACCGTGAAAAAGATACCAACAGGAATTAAAAGTTTTAGAAAGCTTAGAGAAGAAAATTATTACTTTGTAGATAAAACACGGATGATTAAAGATTTTTTAGAAAGAGGTTCTGAAGTAACGCTAGTTACAAGACCATCACAGAAGAAATAAAAAATATTAATGGAATTACTTTTATTTGGGTAACAGATGGTCAAGGATGGAATACTGCAAAACATAATTTAAAAGAAACATTTGATGTTTTAAAACATCTATATTGCATTAAGGATTTAGGAAATGGTATTCTTGAAACAATAATTAAATGATAAAAAATATAAAATACATAACATATAAAAAATCGTTAAAATATATAATTATATTTCTAACGGTTTCTTTTTTTATAACAAATTTTAAAATTATTTTATCTTTGTTAAATTTTCATAGCTAAATAAAACTTATCAACATAATCATTTTCTATAGCTAAAAGTAATTCATCTTTATACTTGCTATCATTAATTAATTTAACTAGTCGAACATTCCTTTCTTTTAAACTCTCTATTACACCTTGAGAAGGAATGATATTTGATTTTGATGAATTATTTGATTTGCTTGTTAAAACTAAGTTCCAAATATCATCACTGTACATGAAAGACCACGGAATGACATGATCAACAGAAATATCATTTTCTTGTAATACTTTTCCAGTATAAAAATCAATTGCTTGATAGTTATTGCTTTTTAAAAGAATATTTTTATATTTTGTTAAACTGCTTCTTTTAATAGTATTATCAGAAATGCCTTTTACTTTAGAAGCAATTCTTGGAGAATGATTAAATTTTTCAAGAAGTTGAGCCCATTTAAAATTAATAAGTTGAGATAAAACAAAACTATATTCTTTAAGCGATAGTACTTGTTGTTTAGTAAAAGAAATAAACATGCAATTTTTATCTAAATAATAAAGATCATATTCTTTTTTATTTGCTAATTTAAATCTCCAAGAAACATCATTTTTTAATGTTTTAGCACTGTCGTTGATAATTTTACGATATTGTTTTTCATGTTTTAAAATAGTCTCAGCTTTATCAAACCAAACAGGAACATGAGTACGTTGAATAGATTCATATAGATTAATTAGAAGATTGACATTTTGAACTAAAATGGGAATTTTCTTTTTGTTTGGACTTTGATCAAGATGAAAGAAATAGGTTTGATTCCAATAATATTTAATCATCTTTTTTGCAATATGTTGAAATGTAAAAGTTACTTGTTTATCTAATTGATTTGTTTCAAAACATAGTTCAATAATAGCTCTTCCCCATGCAAGTTTATATGTATTATCATTATTCATATTTTCTATAATTTCTAACCATTGTTTGATATAGCTGTTCATTTTATTTCTCCAAATATTTAATATTATTTCTTTATAAATTTTAACATAAAGAAAATGAATTTAAAAATTAATTTCTCTATATTTTGTTTGATAGCACTTTTGCATAATGCTATGATTAAGAGAAAAAAAGCAAATGCTAAGGAGGAAAAAGAAATATTTGATAAATTATTTGAACCGATATAGATTCGTGACATGAAATTAAAAAATCGTGTTGTGATGTCTGCGATAGGTGCGCATGAAAGTGTGGAAAGTGAAGGCAGAAAAAGTATTATAGATAAGTTGATTGCTTATCATGTAGCACGTGCTAAGGGTGGCAATGGTTTAAATACGGTTGAGGTTACTGCTGTTGACAAAGCAAGTGCACATTTTGGATTTTTATTTATAGCTGAAGATAAGTATACTAATGGCTTAAAAAAATTAAATGATGTAGTACATGATGCTAGTGATAAAACATGTATTCAACTTTGGCAAGGAGGTTTAGCTGTTGCTTTAGATTAAAAATCAAAAATTCTAGTTCCAAATGATATACCATTAAATGCAGAATATACTGTGCAAGAAATTACTTTTGAAAGATTATTAGATGTCATTAATAAGTTTGGTGAGGTAGCTAAATGTTCAGTTGAAGCTGGATTTGATTTTTTAGAATTTCATTGCGCTCATAATTATTTACCACACTCAATGTTTTCTAGTGGAATCAATATCGAAGTAATGAATGGGGTGGGAGTTTTGAAAATCAATAGAAATTTCCACTTTAATGTATTAAAGCTATTCGTCAAAATATACCAGAAGACATGCCTCTATTTTTGAAAATAGATTGTCATGATGATATTCTTGAAAGTGGATTAATTCTTAAAGAAGTGATTGACTTTTGTAAAGATGCCAAAGAATATGGTGTCAATGTTTTAAAAATATCACGTGGAAATATTATAACAGCTGTAACTCTTTATGAAGTAGCTCCTGTAGATATTAAAAATGGATTCAATGTAGAAGATGGTGAACGTATTCGTAAAGAAACAGGAATGTTTACAATGCCTTGTGGACGTATTAATACTCCTGAATTTGCTGAAAAGATATTAGAAGATGATAAAGCAGATTTAATTGTAATGGCGCGTGCGCAACTTGCCGATGCAAATTTTTGTAATAAAGCTAAAAATGGTCAAGTGAATCAAATTCGTTATTGTAGTAATTCTTTGTATGATCCAAGTGTCAAACATATTACGTGAATAAGAAATCCAGGATTATTAGAAGAAGCAACAGATAGTCTCTTTATGACTTCACATCCTAAAAAAGTTGTTATTGCAAGTGGAAAAGAATATTTATAAGATGGTGTTATTATGGTAGTTGTTTTAAATCAAATGACACAAGTGATTATGAAAAACTTGACATATCAACTCATATTATTGGTGATTGTAAAAAAGCAAATGTTGCTTTGATGCGTTTAGAGATGCATGTTATGCAGTATTAGATATTAATAAATAATAATAAAACAGGATGAACAACAATTGTGTTGTAATATTCCTGTTTTTAAATTATTTTTAGAATTACTATAGAACAATTATTAAATATGATAAAATTAGATAAAAGAAAATTGATTATAATAATTTAAAAACAAAGGAGATATGTCTATGTATTTTAAAGAACCGTTTAACTAAGAAAAAATTGTAAAACAACATGAAGAATTATTAAATATTTTTAAAGAAGATCTTTCAAATCTATCTGATAAAACAATTAAGAAACATATACAAAATGTTGATTTCTTTATCAATGAATATTTATTAAATCGTAATAATGCAAATTATGAAGAAGTTAATAATGAAGTTGATTTGTTCTTTAGAGATTTCTTTATTAGAAAATGTATGTGGTCTTCACCAAATTCTATAAAAGAAACAGCAGCTCGTTTTAAAAAGTTTTATAAATCAATGATGAATCATGATAAATTTAAAAAAGATGACTATAAATGTTTATGCGATACCATTAAAGATGAAATGAAATCTTGGCAAGAATCATGTGATTACTATGATAGTGGAAAACCAAATTGGGATCCGTTTAAATTTTAAAGGTAGGGTAATAAGAATTGTATAATGATAAGATTGAAATAGAAAGCCCTTATGGACATATTACCATTAGCTATGGTCGACATAATAAGCATCGAGTAAGAGTTCTTGATATAGATGGTGGTATGGAATCAGCAACTTATATAGAAGAAGAATTACAAAATGAATTACTTTTTGAATATATGTATTTATTTGATTTAATGTTTGATGAAAATTATTTAGAAGATAGACAAATTAATGATGTTTTATTAATTGGTGGTGGTGCTTTTCATTATCCCAAATATTTTTTAGCACATCATCAAGGAAATATTGATGTTGTTGAAATTAACAAAGTTCTTTATGATATTTCTAATAAATACTTCTATTTAGAAGAAACTATTAATAAATTTGATAAGAATAAAAATAGATTTCATTGTTATTTTGAAAATGGAAGAGATTATATAAATAGGAACAAAAGGAAATATGATGCTATTTTAAGTGATGTCTTTATTGGTGAAAATTTAGTATTAGAACTTCATTCATTGGAAGCAATCAAAAGAATAAAAGAATCTTTAAACCCACAAGGAATTTATATAACAAATATCATTGGTTCATTAAGTGGTAAATATAGTCAAAATATAAAAAATGTTGTAAAAACACTCAAACAATGTTTTAAATATATTTATGTCTTTAAAGCACAAGAAAAGAATGAGCATCAAAAAAGACAAAACTTAATCGTTGTTGCAGTAGATCAAGAAGTTCATTTTAATATTGTAAGTTATCATAATATTAATCAAAAGAGATATCATCAAGGAATGATCAATCATGTTGATGATATTGATTACACAAATGGACATATTTTAAGAGATAAAAATTTATTATAATTATTGTTTTATCTTAAAAAATATGATAAGTTTAATCCATGGGAATGAGGTTCTCCCTCGATTTATATCGAAACCGCTATTTGGCTAATGACTTCTGTGTAATACACAGGGTGATTAGCTTTTTTTGTAGGAGGAAACATGGAAAATAAAAAAGAATTATTAAAGTATATGATATTTGCAGGTGTTATGGGAATCGTTGTAGGAGGTATTGATACTGTTTTTGGTAAAGGACTTATTTTAATAGGTGAGATACGAAATAAATATTTTTGGTATTTAATTCCTTTTTTACCAATTGCAGGAATAGTGATTACTTGGCTTTACTATCACTTTAATGAACTGAGTTTAAAAGGAATGACACTTGTCTTTGAAACAGGTCAACAAAAAAGAAAAGGGATTCCTTTAGCACTTATTCCTTTAGTTATGATTGGAACATGGTTAACTCATTTATTTGGAGGAAGTGCAGGTAGAGAAGGGGTGGCTGTACAAATTGGAGCGACGCTCTCTCATTATTTTACAAAATATTTTCATTTTCCTAAGAATGGAAAAGTTTTGTTGATTACCGGAATGGCAGCTGGATTTGCTGGATTATTTCAAACACCACTTACTGCTTTGTTTTTTGCTATGGAAGTTATGGTTATAGGTAAAATAGAGTATGAAGCTTTACTTCCAGGGGTTATAGCATCTTTTACTGCTTCTTATACGTCGCATTTTTTAGGATTGGAAAAGTTTAGTGTAAATATTCAACAAAGTATTAATATGAATGATTTAAAAAATATGATGTTAATGATTTTAGTAGGAATTATTTTGGGAATTGTTGGAAGAATATTTTCAACGTCGTTGATTGCTTTAAAAACATTTTTTAAAAATAAAATAGAAAATCCCTATAAAAGAATAGGTTATATTTCTATTTTATTAGTGATAGGGCTAATGATTTTTAAAGGAAGATACAGTGGCTTAGGCACAAATTTAATTGATTTATCATTTTATGGAAATGTGACTTATTATGATTGGTTTTTAAAACTTATTTTTACTGTTGTAACTCTTGCAATTGGATTTCAAGGTGGAGAAGTAACACCCTTATTTTCAATAGGAGCAACTCTAGGATTTATACTTGCCCCAATTTTTCATTTGCCTATTGAATTATGTGTAGCTTTAGGATATACGGGAGTTTTTGCTTCAGCAACAAATACACTTTTAGCACCAATGATGATAGGTTTAGAAGTCTTTGGTGGGCATCAAATGATAGCATTTCTTATTATATGTATTTTTGCTTATTTAGTTAATGGAAATAAATCTATATATACTGCCCAAATCAAAAATTTTTAACAAACATTACATGATGAAAGGCTTTACATTTTGCTATTTCAAAGATAAAATAGTAATGGTGATGGAAAATGGAATTTGATGAATTATTTACAAAATTAAAGGTGAATCCATTAAAACTCATTGAGTCAATTGTTCATGCTGATGGATCATCAGTTATTTTGTTTAAAAATAGAAAAAGTGAAATCTTATATGTTAATGATCAGTTTTATCAAAAACATCCACAATTTAAAAATAATAAGGAAGCAGTTATTGGTAAAACTGATTTTGATTTGTTTCCGGATTCACAAGAACACGCTAAACAAGCTTTTGAAGATGAACAACGTGTCATGGAAACAGGACAAGCAATTAATGTTGTAGAAACTGAAGGAAAAAATCATGATGGCTATACGATTATTGCACATACAAGAAAATATCCGTTATATGATAGTCAAGGAGAAACAATCGGTGTTTTTGTTATTACAGAAGATATGACAAGTGATGTAAAGGCACTTAGAGAAAATCAAGAAAAAGCCAAAATTTTAACAAAGCTTAATGTTGAACTTTCACAAGAAAACGCTACAGATGCTTTAACACAACTTTATAATCGACGTTTTATTCATGCAGAATTAGATACATTGCATAAAGAATATTTAGAAAATAATACACCATTTTCTATTTTGTTATTAGATTTAGATAACTTTAAAAGTGTTAATGATAATTATGGACATCATATTGGAGATGAAGTTATTAAACATGTTGGAACTGTTTTAAATAATATTAAACATCAAAAATATCCAACTATGGAGCCATGTCGTTATGGCGGAGACGAATTTTTAGTTATTCTACCAGCTTATCAAAAAGATGGGGCAGTTTCAATTGCCAGAGATATTAAAGATGCCTTTGATCATGTTATTTTACATGCTGGTGCTTATCATGATATCGTAAGATTAAGTATTGGTGTTGCTGGTATTCGTGATGAAGAAACAATACAAGATTTATTAAATAAATGTGATCAAAGAATGTATATTTCAAAAAGAGATGGAAAACATCGTATTACTTATTGATGATAGTGTAAAA
>ERZ809224.798-NODE-798-length-26391-cov-5.393606_pt1 | contig 26391 bp, 28 predicted proteins | sample MGYA00520513_ERZ809224 | MGnify/ENA primary metagenome ERZ809224 (study PRJEB31576, sample SAMEA3212658) | Homo sapiens | biome: human-gut; feature: human gut; material: fecal | place: Sweden | collected 2012 ... | reverse complement strand
CATATACGGTATTTACGGCAGAGATATTGCTGCGAACCTGCTTCAGGTGCAGGCGGAGGGAAGCTTTGGAAGCATGACAGGCTTTATCGGAAAGCCTGTGATTTCCAGAGGCAACCGAAATTTCGAAAATTATTTTGTCAACGGAAGATATGTGAAGAGCAAGCTGATAACGAAGGCCATAGAGGATGCCTATAAAACCTTTATGATGCAGCACAAGTATCCTTTTACAGTACTCCATTTTACGATTCGGGGGGATTTGTTGGATATAAATGTGCATCCCACGAAGATGGAGCTGCGTTTTTCCAATCAGGAGGAGATCTATCGGGTGGTCTATGAGACTCTTAGGGATGCGCTGTCAAGACATGAGCTGATACCGAATGTCTCCGTAAAGGATGAAAAGAGAAAAAAGGAAGAGCAGCCGAAGCTCAGGCAGAATACTCCTGTGCCGGAGCCTTTTGAACTGCCGGGACAAAATGCGGTGAAAGAGCAGAATCCATACCGTGCTGCGCGTCCTGTGCCGGAGAGTTTACGCAGGCCAGCGCCGGAAAAGATGGGACAGGCTGCGGCGGAAAACAGGAACAGACCGGTGCCAAAGAATAGTGCAGATACATCAGAAGACATTTCCCGGAAGGAGAGTAAACCGGAGCTTGCGGGAAATGTTGTCCGCAGGGAGAATGAGCCGACGCATACAGAGACCGTTTTGGCGGATAAAAAGACTCAGCAGATGGAGCTTTTTGAGGATCGGCTGTTATCTGCGGAGAATGTGAAGCAGCATATCATTGTGGGACAGGTCTTTGACACCTACTGGATTGTGCAGTTTCAGGATAAAATGTACCTCATTGATCAGCATGCGGCTCACGAGAAGGTGCTTTATGAGCGCACGATGAAGCATTTAAAGGACCGCAGCTTTACCTCTCAGAGAGTGAGTCCGCCGATTATACTGACGCTGGGCTTAAAAGAAGAGGAAGCTCTGAAGGAGCACCAGGAGGTATTTCAGACACTGGGATTTGAGATTGAACCCTTCGGCGGCAAAGAGTATGCGCTGAGTGCAGTGCCGGACAATTTATTTGGCATCGCGCAGCAGTCCCTCTTTGTGGAAATTCTGGATGATCTTGTAGAGCAGTCCGGGAAGGAGACGCCTGAGAGCATTTTGGAAAGGGTGGCCTCCATGTCCTGTAAAGCGGCAGTGAAGGGGAATCACCGAATGAGTACGGCGGAGGCACATGCGCTGATTGATGAGCTGTTGACGCTTGATAATCCATATAACTGCCCTCATGGGCGTCCGACGATTATTTCTATGTCAAAATATGAGCTTGAAAAGAAGTTTAAAAGAATTGTGTAAGGCGGTAGCTTATGGAAAAGAAACCTTTGATTGTTCTGACAGGACCTACTGCTGTCGGTAAGACGGCACTTTCACTCTCACTCGCAAAGAAGGTGGGAGGGGAAATTATTTCTGCGGACTCTATGCAGGTGTACAAAGGCATGGATATCGGCTCAGCGAAAATCATGCCGGATGAGATGCAGGGAGTGGCTCATCATTTAATTGATGTGCTGGATCCTTCCGATGAGTTTCATGTTGTACATTTTGCAGAATTGGCTAAGAAAGCGATGGAAATAATCTGGGAGAAAGGTAAAATCCCGATATTGGCAGGGGGAACTGGATTTTATATTCAGGCGGTTCTGTATGATATTGATTTTACGGAAAATGGCGGAGATGACGGATACCGCTGCGGGCTGGAGAAGTTTGCCAGAGAAAATGGGGCAGAAAGACTTCATGAGCAGTTAAAGGCTGTGGACCCTGTCTCAGCAGAAAAGATTCATGCAAATAATGTGAAACGTGTCATCCGTGCGCTTGAGTATTATCATCAGACTGGAGAGCCGATATCTGCCCATAATGAGAAGGAGAGGCGGAAAGAATCACCTTATGCATTTGCCTATTTTGTGCTCAATGACAGGCGGGAGCGGCTTTATACAAGAATTGACGCCAGGATTGATGAGATGCTTGAGGCGGGGCTTGTGGAGGAAGTACAGCGCCTGAAGGAGAATGGATGCCACAGAGGCATGGTTTCCATGCAGGGCCTTGGCTATAAAGAGATTCTGGAGTACCTGGACGGAGCATGCACGCTTGAGGAAGCTGTCTATAAGCTGAAGAGAGATACCAGACATTTTGCAAAGCGGCAGCTTACCTGGTTTAAGCGTGAGCGCGACGTTATTTGGCTGGATAAGGATCGCTTTGATTATGATGAAGATAAAATTCTGAATTATATGCTGGAGATTTTAAGAGAAAGGAAGGTTGTCTGCAGAGAGGAAGTCTTGAAGTAATAAGGGCAGGAACATTCTGCGGATATCAGATAAAATGGAACAGTTAAAAAATATGTATGAAAAGCTGGGTATCTGCGATGCCGTTTATAGTTTTGGCGAGGCTGTGGAGAAAAAACTGAAAGAGCGTTTTGCAGTCATTGATGAAAATGCGGAGTACAATCAGCTTAAGGTCATTCATGCCATGCAGAAAAACAGAGTCTGCGCAGAGCATTTTTCGGGAAGTACCGGATATGGCTATAACGATGACGGAAGAGATACGCTGGAGAAGGTTTATGCGGACACGTTTCACACAGAGGATGCGCTGGTGCGACCACAGATTACCTGCGGAACACATGCCATTGCACTGGCATTGTTTTCCAATCTGCGTCCGGGAGATGAGCTTCTCTCTATTGCGGGAAAGCCTTATGACACACTGGAAGAGGTGATTGGAATACGGCCTTCCAGGGGATCTCTTGCAGAGTACGGCGTGACCTATGCGCAGGTTGATCTGCTGGAAAACGGAGATTTCGATTTTGAGGGCATCAGGGCTGCTGTCAATGAACGCACTAAAATTGTGACGATGCAGCGTTCCAAAGGTTATCAGACGCGGCCGACTCTTTCCGTGGATAAGATCGGACGGGCGGCAGCCTTTGTAAAGAGTATCCGTCCGGATATCATCTGCATGGTGGATAATTGCTATGGAGAGTTTACGGAGCTTATTGAACCTACAGATGTGGGGGTCGACATGATGGCAGGCTCTCTGATAAAAAATCCGGGCGGCGGCTTGGCTCCGGTGGGCGGATACATTGTGGGTTCGAAAGAATGTGTGGAGAATGCAGCCTATCGTCTGACATCTCCGGGACTTGGCAAAGAGGTAGGAGCGTCTCTTGGTATACTGAATTCCTTTTATCAGGGCTTTTTTCTGGCGCCGACTGTGACCGCGGGAGCTCTTAAAGGTGCAATTTTTGCTGCAAATATTTACGAGGCGTGCGGCTTTAAAGTGGTACCGGACGGCACGCAGAGCCGCCATGACATCATTCAGGCAGTGGAGCTTGGAACTCCGGAGAGAGTAATTGCGTTCTGCAAAGGGATTCAGGCGGCAGCGCCGGTGGACAGCTATGTGACGCCGGAGCCGTGGGCGATGCCGGGATATGACAGTGATGTTATCATGGCAGCAGGCGCATTTGTGCAGGGCTCTTCTATAGAGCTGAGCGCGGACGGACCAATCAAGCCGCCTTATGCAGTATATTTTCAAGGAGGATTGACCTGGCAGCACGCGAAGCTCGGTATTCTCATGTCTCTGCAGAAGCTGTATGAAGCCGGGCTTGTGAAGCTTCCGGAATCAAAGATCCCGCTGCAGGCAACGGGGCATTAAACTTGCAGCACCGCCAAATATCCGCACAAGTGCGGCTGCTTGGCTCGTTGCTCGCAGGAATAAAGATATGGAAAATGGGTGCGGGGAGGTAAATATGAGACAGATTATTGTAATCGGCGCCGGTGCTTCGGGGCTGATGAGCGCTTTTCATGCAAAAAATGAAAATACGTCCGTAACGATTCTGGAGGCCGGCGAAAAGCCGGGGCGCAAGCTGCTCGCTACCGGAAACGGCAGGTGTAATCTGACTTATGCAGCAGATATACCTCCCATTCCCTACCGCGGGGAGCGGCCGGCTTTCGCGGATGAGGTGCTTAAACAGTTTGCACAGCCGGAAACGCTTCAGTTTTTTCAAGGTTTGGGTATGCTGATGCATGAAAAAAACGGCGGTATTTATCCTTATACGGATCAGGCACAGACGGTACTGCAGGTGCTGTCAGAGGCAGTGCAGGCAAAAGGCGTAAAGGTAAAGACCAGGGAGAGAGTGACGCAGATTATAGTAAACGACACCGGGAAAAATCATACAGAGGACAGCGCCGGACGATTTCTTGTAAAAACGGAGGGATGGCAGTATGAAGCAGATGCGGTTATTCTGGCCTGCGGTTCAAAAGCGGCGCCGATGCTGGGAGCAGCGGAAGACGGTTATCTGCTGTCGGAAATGCTGGGACACAGGATTACACGGCTGATTCCATCTTTGGTTCCTGTTAAGACAGGAGAAAAGAGGTTTTACACTCTTGCAGGTCTGCGCAATAGGGCAAAGCTTTCTCTTAGGATTGACGGACAGGAGGTTTTAAGAGAACAAGGTGAGCTGCAGTGGACTTCTTACGGAATTTCAGGCATCGTGGTATTTCAGATGAGCCGTTTTGCGGCAGCAGGTCTTCTGGAAGGGAAAAAGGTGCAGGTGGTTGCAGATCTTTTGCCGGATCAGGATATAAATGCAGTTCTTTCTATGCTCAAGAGTCAGGGGAAAAAGCGTGCGGACAGGCTGTTCGCAGGAGTTTTTCCGCAAAAGCTTACAACAGCGCTTCTTGAGTCCTGCAAATATAAGGCATCGGCGGTGTTAAGCGAGCAGCAGATAGAAAATGTTCTTGCTCATGCGAAAGAGCTTACGCTCACTGTGACGGGAACAAAGGATTTCGAATCAGCTCAGGTGTGTGCAGGAGGAGTGGATACGGATGAGGTTGACAGCCGGACGCTGGAATCAAAAAAAGTGCCGGGCATTTACTTTGCCGGTGAGCTGCTGGATGTGGACGGCGCCTGCGGCGGCTACAACCTGCAGTGGGCCTGGAGCAGCGGATATACGGCCGGCAGACATGCGGCGGAAAAGGGGAATGAGAAATGCTCAGAATACAGCAGCTTAAAATAGAGGCAGAAAAAGGAGAAGACGGTATTTTGCGGGCGTCGGCAAAGGCGCTTCGCATTCGTGAAGACGAGATTCTTTCTTTTAAGATAAAAAAACGTTCGCTGGATGCCAGAAAAAAGCCGCAGATTTATTATGTCTATACGGTGGATGTGCAGGCTGCGGATGAGAAAAAGATTTTGAAAAAGTGTAAAAATCCCAAGATTTCTGTGGCAGATGACGCGGAATATCTGATTCCGGGAGGCGGTGAAGCACCGCTTCTCTATCGCCCGGTGATTATAGGAATGGGGCCGGCAGGACTATTCTGCGCATTATTGCTTGCCAGGGCGGGAGCGCGGCCATTGATTCTGGAGCGCGGAGCTGCCATCGATCAGAGGCAGCAGGCTGTAGAGCGTTTCTGGAAAACAGGCGAGCTGGATGTACGAACAAATATTCAATTCGGAGAAGGAGGAGCAGGCACTTTCTCAGACGGTAAACTGAACACTGCTGTGAAGGATTCTACCGGAAGAAATACGTATGTCTTAAAAACATTTGTAGAATTTGGAGCGCCAGAGGAAATTTTATGGCTGAATAAACCTCATATCGGGACAGATCTGCTGCAGAATGTGATTAAGAACATTCGAGGTGAAATCGAGAGATTGGGCGGCGAGGTGCGGTTTTGTGCTCAGGTTACGGATTTCTGCATTGAAAATGGAAGACTTGCAGGTATTATAGTGAATGGAAACGAGCACATTTCATGCGATGCTGCAGTGGTGGCGATCGGGCACAGCGCAAGAGATACCTTCTCCGTGCTCAGGAAGCGCGGGGTACCTATGACGCAGAAAGCGTTTGCCGTGGGAGTTCGAGTGGAGCATCCTCAGAATCTGATTGATGCTGCTCAGTACGGGCGCAGCAGAGAGGAGCTTCCGGCTGCAGATTACAAGCTGACCTGCCAGCTCCCAAATGGCAGAGGCGTCTATTCTTTCTGTATGTGTCCGGGAGGTTATGTTGTAAACGCTTCCTCCGAGGAAGGAAGGCTTGCGGTAAATGGAATGAGCTATCACAGCCGTGCCGGTGAAAATGCAAACAGCGCTATTGTGGTTACTGTGACACCTGAGGATTTCGGGAGCGAAGATGTACTGGCCGGCGTGGAATTTCAGAGAAAGCTTGAAGAAACTGCATATAGAGCAGGAAATGGGAAAATTCCGGTACAGCTTTACGGGGATTTTTGCAGAAATCAAATCAGTAAACAGATTGGAGGCGTGGCGCCGAATCTGAAGGGGAAGTGGAGTTTTGGAGATGTGCGCGGATGCTTTCCAAAGATCATCGGCGATTCCATTGAACAGGGGATCGCTGAGTTTGGGAAAAAGATAAAGGGATATGACAGGGAGGATGCCGTTCTCTCGGCGGTAGAGAGCCGAACATCATCACCGGTGCGTATTGAGCGCTCGAAAGAGCTTATGAGCGCGGTAGAAGGGCTGTATCCCTGCGGTGAAGGGGCTGGTTACGCAGGGGGGATTACTTCGGCAGCTATGGATGGACTGAAAGTGGGAGAGGCCATTTTAAAAAAATTTAAGATTAAATAGTGTATACACATGATTAAATTTATGATACAATAGCCTATCGGAAGAAAATGGGTATCGGGGATCAGGGAAAGAGAGCCTGTGAGGCTTATGGCAGATATAACCTGTACGATGAAAGAGTTACCGGCGGAGGAGATGCCCTATGAAAAATGTCTCAGAGATGGCGCGGAAGTGCTAAGTGATGCAGAACTTCTGGCTGTTATTCTGAGAGCAGGCTCCAGAGGAATCAACGCGCTGGAGCTGTCAAGAAAGATACTGGAGGCAGGAGTACCGGAAAGAGGGCTTCTTGGTCTCTATCATATGAGTATTCCCCAGCTTAGGCAGATAAAGGGTGTAGGCGAAGTGAAGGCTGTACAGCTTAAGTGTATTGCGGAGCTGTCAAGACGGATTGCCAGACATTCCGGCGAGAAATCATTGAATTTTAAGGATGCCGCCACGATTGCAGAATATTTTATGGAGGAGCTGCGCCATCTGGAGCAGGAGCAGATAGTTCTTCTGATGTTAGACACAAAATGCCGACTTCTTGCGAGGCAGTATATATCCAAGGGCAGCGTCAACTGCTCTGTTATTTCGCCGCGTGAGATTTTTTTGCTGGCCCTGCAGCATCATGCGGTTTTTATTATACTTCTGCATAATCATCCAAGCGGAGATCCTTCTCCAAGTGAAGAGGATAAGAGTTTTACCAAACGTATTTCCCTGGGCGGAGAGCTTGTGGGCATTCGTCTGCTGGATCACATTATTGTGGGAGACAGGTGTTATACCAGTCTTCGGGAAATGAAAATCCTTTGAGATAAGGAGTTGAAATACATGCTGTTTCGAAAGGTTTGCGGTATTGATTTGGGAAATGACACCATCAAGATTGCCGATAAAAAGAAAAAAAGAACCGTCTGTGAGAAAAATATGATTGCGGTCAGAGATAAGGTAAATGTAATTGCAGTCGGTCAGAAGGCATATGCGATATATGAAAAAGCTCCTGCCTGTGTGGAGGCCGAAAGTCCCATGAGGGATGGCGCTATCGCTGACGGGGGAAATCTGGGGATTGTCCTGTCGCAGCTTCTGCGGCGTTTTTCCAATGCTGTGAGTAAGAGACCGGATATCATCATTACAGTTCCGATGGAGCTGTCAGAGATTGAGATCAGAGCTTTTTATAAAGTGCTGATGGGTCTTAAAGTGCGCAGAATCACACTGATTGAGAAAGGGGTGGCGGATGCTGTCGGAATCGGTATGCCTGTGCTGGCACAGAACGGAAATATGGTAGTAAATATTGGCGCTGCCACTACTGGGATTTCTGTAATTTCCGAGGGAAAGGTGATTCTTGGAAGACAATATGCACTGGGCGGCAACGCGATGGATGAAGCGATTATTACTATGGTGCGCAGACAGCACAGCCTTAATATAGGAAGAAAAACAGCGGAAATGCTGCGTGTGGAAATGGGGTATCTTTTGAGCGGACAGGAGCAGATGCGCAAGGTTTATGGTATTCATACTATAAGCGGATTGCCCCAGTATGCCGTTATCCCATCTGAAGATGTAAGCGCCGCTATGGTTGATACGGTAGATGCCATTGGTGAAGCTATTTTGGCAACGCTTCAGCGCACACCGCCTCAGCTTCTGGAAAATATCCGCCAAAATGGCATTTATCTGGCGGGGGGTGTTTCTCTGACACCGAATATTGCTTATTATCTTCAAGAAAAAATAACCCTGCCGATTTACAATATACCGGACCCTGTTTTTAATACTATGAATGGCCTGGTGGAGATTATGAATGATAAAGAACTTAGAAGGCTGACATTTTCTCTCAGAGATTATGTCGGAAATTTGATATAAAAGAGGAACTGCAATGAAGAAAAAAATGAACGATTCAGGAAAAAGTAAAATAGTGCTGGGTGTCATCACTGTGCTGTGTACCGTTTTGATTGTCCTGTCCTTTACGACAGATATGATGTCCGGCCCGCTTCGATATGTAACCGGTGTCATCACACCGATCCAGAGCGGCATGAATGCAATAGGAACCTGGATATCCGAAAAAGGAGATTATCTGTTCAATACAACGGATTTGCGTTCCGAAAATGCTGAGCTTCAGAAAAAAGTGGATGAGCTTACTGCCGAGAACAGTGAACTTCTGCAGAACCAGGAGGAGTATGAGAGATTAAAGGAGCTGTTTGAGCTGAAGGACGAGTACAACGATTTTCCTACAGTTGCCGCGCGTATTATTGCCAAAGATTCCGGAAACTGGTTTAATGTATTTACAATTAACAAAGGCTCCAATGACGGTATTCAGGAAGATATGAACGTTATCGCTTCCGGCGGCCTTGTAGGAATTGTCACTTCGGTCGGGCCTAACTGGGCGACTGTGCGCGCTATCATTGATGACTACAGTAATGTCAGTGCGGAAATCACTTCCACTTCTGATAACTGTATTATAGCCGGCAATCTGAAGTTGATTGATGAGGGCAAAATCAGTCTGGTTAAATTGACGGACGCGGAAGATAAGGTGACGGTCGGTGACAAGGTCGTTACCTCTGATATCAGCAACCGTTTCCTGCCGGGTATCCTGATCGGATATGTCAGTGAGATTGGCATGGATTCCAACAACCTGACGAAATCTGGCAGCATAACACCGGTGGTAGATTTCCGCCATCTTCATGAAGTGCTTGTTATCACACAGCTAAAAAATACGGATGAGGCTCAGGAGGATATTAAAGCGCAGGCTCAGACTGAGACTGAGATGACAGTGGAGACGGACACGGAGGAAGGAAAGAAAGAGACAGAAAATGAAACCAGTGCAAATGAGACAGGGGGAGAAGAGTGAAACGCAGGATTGTAATGATTTTTCTGATTATTTTATGTTTTGTTGTGCAGACCACATTGCTGCAGACCTTTTCCATTGCGTCAGTTTCACCCAATCTGCCTGTGATTCTGACAGTTTCCTTTGCGCTTATGCGCGGAAAAAGAGAGGGCATGTTTACCGGAGCGTTTTTTGGCATTTTGATGGATATCTTTTATGGGCCGGTGCTCGGGTTTCACACACTTCTGCTCACATATGCAGGATATTTTAATGGATATTGTTATCGGATTTTTTATGATGACGATATTAAGATGCCGGTGCTGCTGATCGGTGTCAGTGATTTTGTGTATGCGCTTATCGTGTATGCATTTCAGTTCCTGCTTCGCGGCAGAATCAGCCTTCTGTTTTATATCCGCAGAATTATTATTCCGGAAGTGATTTATACGGTTCTGATTACATTGATTGTGTACCGTATTCTTCTGGCTTTGAACCATAAACTTGAAAAGGCAGAACAGAGGAGTGTAGGTAGTTTTGTTTAATTATGTTAAAAATTCACTGTCAAGGATGGTAAAATCGCGCATTATTATTTTGATTATTATATTTATCCTTCTTGCCGGTGTACTGGTACAGCGGCTGTTTTCGATGCAGATTATTAATGGAGAAGAATATCTGACAAATTTTACAATGCAGATAAGAAAAGAAACTACGTTAAAAAGTACCAGAGGCAATATTTATGATTGTGACGGAGATGCTATTGCTTACAATAAGCTGGCTTACAATGTGACTTATGAAGACAGCGGCAGCTACGATACAACAAGAGAACGAAACCTTTCAATGAACGGCAGTCTTTATCAGATTATGAAAGTGATTGAGGAGGGCGGCGATGAAATTTATATGAACTATGCCATCGGCATAGGAAATGACGGCGAGTATGATTTCACGAGAGAAGGTTTTAATCTTCTGCGTTTTCGCGCGGATATTTTCGGGCATGCCTATACGGATGAGCTTACGGAAAAAGAGCGCAACTGTACGGCAGAGGAAATGATGGAGACGCTTGCCACAAAAGATTGGTATGGTATTGATCCTTCTATTTATAAAGCTGATGAGCTGGAGAAATACGGACTTCCTGCGAGCTTCACGAAAGAAGAACAGCTTAAAATGACTGCAATGCGAAGTGCTGTCGCTCAGAACAGTTATCAGAAATATGTGACAACTACTATTGCAAAGGATATTTCTGAAGAGACGGTAGCCATCATTATGGAAAATAAAGATATTTACCAGGGTGTAGATGTGGAGGAGGATTCTATCCGTGTTTATGAGGATGGTTTGTATCTGGCTCCGCTTATAGGCTATACCGGCCAGGTTTCTGCGGAAGAGCTTGAGGAACTGAACGGTGAGGATGGCGACGGAGAATACAGCAGCAATGATATTGTAGGAAAGGCAGGACTTGAAAAATATTTTGAAAAGGATCTGCGTGGTCAAAATGGAACAAAGACGGTTTACGTGGACAATCTCGGCAAGGTACTCAAGGAAGCGTCTGTGATTGCACCCCAGGCCGGAAATGATATCTATCTGACGATTGACCGTGATCTGCAGATTGCAGTTTACAAAATATTGGAGCAATATATTGCAGGAATTATTTACAGCAAAATTTTTGATGCTGAAAAGTTTGATAAAGAAAATATCTCATCCTCGGATGATATTTTGATACCGGTTTATGATGTTTATTACAGTCTTTTTGAAAATAATGTGTTGGATGCAGATCATATGGCGTCAAATGAAGCCAGCGAGACGGAACAGAAAATTTACAGTGCTTTTCTTGACAGAGAAGATGAGATTTTTGATGAGATCAGACGGCAGATGACCTCGTCATCAGCGACGCCCTATAAGGATTTGTCGGAAGAAATGCAGGTTTATGAGTCCTTTATCGTAAATAAAGTATTGATGGAGGGCACAGGAGTGCTGGATGAGGACAAGATAGACACGAAGGATGAGATGTGGACAAAATGGAGTAAGGATGAGACGATCAGTCTTAATGAATTTTTGACTTACGCCATTTCGCAGAACTGGCTGGATATCACAAAAGCAAACAGTGATACAGCATATCTGGATACTGGTGAGATTAACAGTGTACTGGCTGATTACGTGACGAACTATCTGACGGACAGTGATTCATTCAGCCGTCAGGTATACAAATATATGATCCAAAATTATCTGATCAGCGGCAGAGACATTTGTCTGCTTCTTTTCGATCAGGGTATACTTAAGATGAATGAAGAGGATTATGCCGCATTGCAAAGCGGCGCTACCTCGGCTTATGATTTCATTATGGCAAAAATTTATTCGTTGGAGATTACACCGGCTATGCTGGCTCTCGAGCCTTGTACCGGTTCGGCGGTCATTACAAATCCGGAGAACGGAGATGTGCTCGCATGTGTGACGTATCCGGGATATGACAATAATCGTCTCGCCAACAATATGGATGACGATTATTTCTACAAGCTGAACAGTGACAAAGCGTCACCGTTTTACAATAAGGCGACTCAGGAGGTTACAGCGCCAGGTTCGACGTTTAAGATTGTGTCTGCGACGGCAGGTGTCATGGAAGGTGTCATCAGTATAAATGATACGATTAACTGTACCGGAAAATTTCCTCTGATTCCGCCGGATATCAACTGCTGGATTTATTCCGAACAGTATAAGGGAGGTTCTCACGGGCCGTTGACGCTTTCTCAGGCGATTACTGAGTCCTGCAACTATTATTTTAATACAGTTGGATATATGCTTGGCAAGACGGAGAATATAGCAGATTTGACACCGGAGACGGATGAGTCCGGAAATGTGGTTCAGTCTTCGTCCTATGATGATGAACAGGCGATTGATGCACTTACAAAATATGCTGCTTTATATGGTTTTGATGCCAATACCGGCATTGAAATAGATGAAACGCCGCCTCACGTTTCTACGAAGGACGGCGCACGTACCGCCATGGGACAGGCGGAAAATACGTTTACAACCAGTCAGCTTTCCCGTTATGCAGCGACGATTGCAAACAGCGGTACCTGTTATGACCTGACGCTGCTTGACCGTATTGCGGACAGCGACAATAACACACTGGAGGAACCGGAGCCGGTAGTTCACAGTACTGTGGATTTGCCGTCTGATCTCTGGAATGCCATCCATTCCGGAATGAACGGCGTGTACAAAAACAATGCTGCTTTTACGGATATCAAAAATTCCTTTGATATGGCCGGAAAGACCGGTACGGCACAGCAGAACGAGGAGAAACCGAATCATGCGCTGTTTATCGGTTATGCTCCTTACGATACGCCAAAGATAGCAATGGCAGTCCGCATTACAAACGGATATTCTTCTACCAATGCGGCCTCTGTTGCAAAGGACATTGTGAATTATTACTTTGAATTGAAAAAGGAAAGCGAAATCATCACCAACACTGCGGCGAGTGTACAGAATGTAAGCAATGGTTTTGCTGACTAGAAACCAGGAGGGCAGGAGTTATGAACCGTAATTCCGTAATCATCAAGAGCAATAAATACGGTCTGATTGTCATACTGGATGATAAAATGCCGTTTCAGGAGCTGCTGCTTGACGTGGCAGACAAATTTCGGGAGTCCGCCAATTTTTTTAAAAATGCAAAAATGGCTGTAACCTTCCGCGGAAGGATTCTGAATCGGGCACAGGAAAAAGAACTTGTAGAGACGATTGTAAATCACTGCGGCATCCATATTCTGTGTATTGTAGATGAGGATGCCCTGGCACAGGAACATTACCGCAGAATTATGGATTCTGCGCTTGAGGAAAGTGCCAAAGATGACGGCTTTTTTTACCGGGGAACTCTGCGCACCGGTCAGGTGTTGGAGTCAGAGACAAGTATTGTGATTTTAGGAGATGTGAGTCCCGGAGCCAGTGTGGTTTCCAAGGGGAATATTGTTATCCTGGGTTCCTGCCGGGGCACGGCTTATGCGGGTGCAACCGGAAACAGAAGCTGCTTTGTAGCAGCGCTTGTGTTTAAACCGATGCAGATACGCATAGCAGATAAGGCTGTGAGAAGCGCTATCACGAAACATGCGGACAGTGCAGAATATAAGATGGAACCTAAGATTGCTTACATAAAGGATGAGCATATATATGTTAAATCTATCACACAGGAGGCTTTAGGTGAGCTGTCACTGGGAGAATGAGCGAACAAAATACACAGGATAAATGGTGAACGACCAGATCAGTGAAATATGGAGGAATGTGTAATGAGTGAGATCATTGTGGTGACATCCGGCAAGGGCGGAGTAGGAAAGACGACGGTAACTGCTAATTTAGGAGCAGGACTTGCGCGTCTGGGTGCAAAAACGGTGTTGGTGGATACAGATATCGGTCTGCGCAATCTGGATGTGGTGATGGGGCTGGAAAACCGTATTGTGTATAATCTTGTAGACGTGGTAGAGGGCAACTGCAGACTGAAGCAGTCGCTTATACGAGATAAAAATTATCCGAATCTTTTTCTTTTGCCGGCAGCCCAGACGAGGGATAAGTCAGCGGTCACACCCCAGCAGATGAAAAAGCTTACCGAGGATTTGAAAGAGAAATTTGACTATGTGATATTGGATTGTCCTGCGGGGATTGAACAAGGCTTTTTTAATGCCATAGCAGGTGCGGAGCGTGCAGTCGTGGTTACGACACCGGAGGTTTCCGCTATTCGGGATGCGGATCGCATTATCGGTCTTTTGGAGGCTAATGAGATACCTAAGATAGATTTGATTATTAACCGCCTGCGCATGAATATGGTCAGGCGGGGAGATATGATGTCGGTTGAGGATGTGGTAGAGATTCTTGCCGTTAATCTTCTGGGAGCTATTCCAGATGACGATAATATCGTAGTTGCTACCAATCAGGGGGAGCCGCTTGCGGGAAATGGAACGCAGGCAGGAGAAGCATTTTTTAATATTTGCCGCAGAATTTCGGGGGAAGCTGTTCCGCTCATGGATTTTGATAAAAACGAGGGATTTCTCAGGCGTTTCGGCAGCTTGATGAGAAAAGGCAGAAGGGAGCGATGACAGTGAGAAGGTTTCTTTTCCATCTGCCGAAAAGATCTGCAGCCGTTGCGCGGGAACGCACGGCCTCCATGCTGTACATGGACAGGCTTGATTGTCCGCCTGACATGATGAAATACCTGCAGCGTGATATGAGAAAAGTGATTGAAAAGTACCTGAACACAGAGGATGCGGATATCTCTATCCGCATGGATATCAAAAGAGAATTAAAGCAAGGGGTCAAGAATGTTAAGACAATACAAATTGAGAGACTATAAGTTTCGATTGGTTTTCTGGGTTATTATTTTGTCAGCGCTGGGCGTTATGATTATCGGAAGCGCCGATAAAAGTTATCAAATGAGACAGTTGATCGGCCTGGGGATCGGCATTGTATGTATGGTAGTAGTTTCATTGATGGATTATTCCTGGCTGATAAATTTTTACTGGATTTATTATGTCCTTGGCATTGTGCTTCTGGTTGCCGTGCGTTTTTTTGGCACGGAGGTAAACGGAGCCAAACGTTGGATAGACATCGGATTTTTCCGCTTTCAGCCTTCGGATGTTATGAAAATTATATTGATCATATTTTTTACTAAGTTTTTTATCCGGCATGAAGAAAATCTGAACAAGCTGCAGACTATTTTGAAGGCCGTGGCGCTTTTGTTTGTTCCATGGTTTTTGATTGCGAGACAGCCGGATTTGTCAACCAGTATTGTGGTACTGCTGATTTTTTGCGCCCTGTATTTTATTGCGGGGTTGAGTTCTAAAATAATCGGTGGTATGATAATAATATGTATTCCGCTTGCCGTTATCGGCATGATGATTATCACCCAGCCGGATCAGAAGATTCTGCAGGGGTATCAGTATAAGCGTATCATGGGATGGCTGCAGCCGGAAAAATATCCGGATATCTCTTATCAGCAGACGAACTCAAAGATAGCCATTGGTTCCGGACAGCTCTATGGAAAAGGACTGAATAACAGTAATGTCAATTCCGTAAAAAACGGTAACTTTATTGCAGAGCCTCAGACAGACTTTATTTTTGCGGTTGCAGGAGAAGAGCTCGGCTTTCTGGGATGCTGTCTGATCGTGGCGCTGGAGTTTTTAATAGCCATTGAATGTGTTCTTGTGGGAAAAAATGCCAGAGATATTTCGGGAACTCTGATCTGCTGCGGTATGGCCGCACTGATTGGTTTTCAAAGCTTTATCAATATTTGTGTAGCAACGGGCCTGATGCCTAATACTGGTTTGCCGCTTCCGTTTGTAAGCTATGGCTTGACTTCACTGGTCAGTCTGTATATCGGTATAGGGATGGTATTGAATGTAGGCTTACAGGTACGGAAATACTAAGAGCAGGAGGACAGCTTTATGAACATTGGACTTATCGCGCATGATTCAAAGAAAAAGCTGATGCAGAACTTTTGTATTGCATATCGGGGGATTTTATGCAAAAATGAATTGTATGCAACAGGCACTACCGGCAGACTGGTGGAGGAAGTCACAAATCTGAATATCCACAAATTTCTTGCCGGCCATCTGGGCGGTGAACACCAAATGGGCGCTCAGATTGAGAATAACCAGATTGATCTTATGATTTTTCTGCGGAATCCACTTGGAGCAAAGCCGCATGAACCGGACACGAAAAATATTTTTCAACTTTGCGATATGCATAATATTCCGCTGGCTACTAATCTGGCTACTGCCGAGTTGCTGATTAAATCACTGGACAGAGGAGACCTGGAGTGGCGGGAGATGTACAAATAATGGCAGAACAGCAGAACAAAGCAGGGCGGCGGGAGCGTACGCACAGAACTCCCATACAGCCGCCCAGAAAAGATAATGAGATGAGAAGCTTAAAGCTTGTCATTCTTTTTCTGATACTTATAGTTATTGCGCTTGGAGCAGTTTCATGGATTGTGTTTGTAAAAAACAGAGAAGTGAATCTGACAAGACTCTACGATAAGAGCGACCCGATATTTGGTATTGAGAAGATACAGTTCAATACGAGCAGAGCTTCTTCTTTCTCAGAGGATCTCTGTGTGGTGACCGGAAAAGAGGATGGCTCCTCATTGAATTTAAGTGCAGGGGCGGCAGGTTCTTTTAATGTAGCTTCGAAAGAAGTCGATTATGCACAGAATGTGTTTGAGCGCATGTATCCGGCCAGTATCACAAAGATTATGACGGCGCTTGTAACGCTCAAAAACTGCGATCTGGAGGAAATGGTCACGATTGGTGAAGAGTGCCTGGATATTGAGATGGGCTCTTCTATTTGTATGATTGAGCCGGGAGACCAGCTCACGATAGAGCAGCTTTTATATGGACTTTTGCTTAATTCCGGTAATGATGCGGCCATGTCGCTGGCCGTTTATGTGGGCGGCAGTGTAGATGGCTTTGTAGAGATGATGAATCAGGAAGCGGCCGAGATTGGAGCCAGTGGTACTCATTTTGTTAATCCTCATGGTCTTCATGACGAAAATCATTATACTACCGCCTATGATATTTATCTGATATTCCAGGAAGCACTGAAATATGATGTTTTCCAGGAAATCATCGGCGAGTCGGAATATTATTGTGTGTTTATCAGAGACAATGACAAATATGGAATTATGTGGCAGTCTACCAACTATTATCATATTAATGAAGCTACCCCGCCGTCAGATGTGGTGGTTGTGGGAGGTAAGACAGGTACTACAGATGAAGCAGGATGTTGTCTCTGTCTGCTTGCAAAGGACAAATACGGAGACCCGCATATTTCAATTATACTTCATGCGGACACAAAAGAAACTTTGTATGCAGAAATGAATAAATTATTGTCTAAAATTAACAATTAGCAGTTGTAATTTATTTGAATATGCACTATAATCAACATATAATACTTGTGTCGCAGGACTAAAGGAGGAGATTACAATGATACAGATCATCGCAGGCAAAAAGGGGAAAGGAAAGACAAAACAATTACTGGACAAAGTAAATTCTGAGATTAAATCCGCACATGGAAATATCGTTTATCTGGATAAGAGTTCCAAGCATATGTACGAGCTGAATAACAAGGTTCGTCTTATCGACACTTCAGAGTTTGGGCTGTCAAACAATGAAGCATTTATAGGCTTCATTTGTGGAATTATTTCACAGGATCATGATTTGGAACAGATGTATCTTGACAGCTTTTTAAAGATTGCAAAACTGGAAGATTCCGATATTACGGAAACGATCGATCAACTGGATGCCATAGGCAGCAAATATGGCGTAACGTTTGTGATCAGTATATCTCTGGATGAGCATGAGCTTCCTGAGAATGCAAAATCGAAAGTCATCGTTTCTTTATAATATCTTTGTTTTATAAAATATTGAGAGTTGTGCAGGACGGCAAGATGCCGTCCTGTTTTTACATGTCGGCCTGCTGTCCGATTCGGCCATAGGCGCTGAACAGATACAGGCCGGATAATCCGACTAAAGTGTATACGATCCTGGAAAGCCAGCTCATATCACCCAGCAGAAAAGCAACCAGATCAAAGCGGAAGATTCCGATTAACCCCCAGTTTATTGCTCCGATAATTGCGATGGTAAGACAAGTATAATCCAAACCTTTTACATTCATTCATATCTCTCCTTTCGTGGTCTGTCTATATTTTTTCCAGAAATTTAGTATTTATTCCATTGTTTCCTGAATAAGAACGTGGTAGAATGATTCGGGAAAGGAGGAATGTACTTGGCCAAAAAGAAATCGAAAAAAAAGATTGTGAAATATAAAAAATATGTCGGAATGAATATCGGTACAGTTTTATTTGGGATATTGTTCATCTATATGGTCGTCTGCATGTTTCTGTATGTAACATCTTCACATATAGCCCCCTATGAGGTTACAAAGGGTACGCTGTCAGGCAATTATAAATATACGGCACTTGCGCTGAAGTCTGAAACTGTTGTTGAAGCCCCGGAATCCGGAAGTGTTATTTATTATGCGCGGGAAGGCACGGAGATTGGAGTAAACGGAGCCGTCTGTTCTATCAGTGAAGGAACGGTAAGGACCGATAAAGAGGAGGTTCCGACTGAAAGCGAAGAAACGCTTCAGTCAGATGAGGATATGCCGGGGGATGATTCAGAGCAGAGTATACCTGATAGTGCTGCGGAAAAGCTGTCGACTTCGGATGCGAAAAAGCTTCGTTCTGCAATGGCTGCCTATTCCATGAATTTCTCAGGACAGGATTTTCAGAAAGCATATGAGATGAAAGCTGATGTGGAGAGTGCTGTTCTGGATATCCATTCGAGTGAAGAGGAATATGGAAACAGTACGATGACAGACAGCGGTATGTTTAATCTGTGCAGAGCTTCTCAGGCCGGGATAGTAGTTTACTCAGTGGATGAGTTTGAATCAGTGCAGCCGGAGGATGTCACGCCTGATATGTTTGATATGAAATCTTACAATAAAGAGAATCTGAGGCTTAATGCAACAGCAAAAAGCGGTGAGCCTCTTTACAAAATGATTACAGAAGAAGAATGGGCTCTGATTATTCCTATCGACAATAAGCTTGCCTCTGAACTGACAGACCAGTCTGCGGTTACCATTCGCTTTCTTAAAGACGGGACGACAGCTAATCCAACCGTTTCTGTCATTCAAAACGGCAGTTCTTATTTTGCAAAGCTTGAGCTTAACGATTCTGTTGTGAGATTTTCATCGGATCGTTTTCTGGAGATTGAACTTTTGCTTAACAAAAAAAGCGGCCTCAAAATCCCGAAATCAGCGATTGAAGAGAAAATGTTTTATGTCATTCCAGAGGAATATGTAATATATGACGAAGACAATGAGCACGAAATCAGCCTGATACGTGAATCCTATGACAACAGCGGCAAGGCAGAGACAAAATATATGACAGCTACTGTCTATGAGAAAGTGGATGATAAGTTTTATGTGGATATCAATCTTTTTTCGGAGGGTGATTATATTGTAAAAAAAGATTCCAATAATAAATACCGGATTGAGGAAACAGCGACGCTGCAAGGGGTCTATAATATAAACAAGGGATATGCTGTTTTCAGGGAAATCACTGTTCTGGCGGACAATGAAGAATATTGTATTGTGGAGGAAGGCACTACATTTGGGCTTTCGCAGTATGACCACATTGCATTGGATGCAGATTCGGTTTCTGACGATCAGATTTTGTAATATATTGGAAGGTGTAAAACCTTTCCATATGGAAGAAGAGAGTTCCCATATTCCTATATGAAAAGATGAGGTGAAAGAAAGTGGAAGAGTCCATAGTCAAAGAAAATTTAAAAGAGGTTGAGGAGCGGATCTGCGAGGCATGTAAAAAAAGCGGCAGAGACCGCAGCGAAGTAAAGCTGATTGCAGTCAGTAAGACAAAGCCGGTGTCTATGATTGAGGAAGCATATGCTTCGGGTATTTTGGAGTTTGGCGAGAATAAGCCGCAGGAGCTGAAGGAAAAGTATGAAATTCTTCCAAAGAATATTAACTGGCATATGATAGGCCATCTCCAGAGGAATAAAGTCAAATATGTGGTGGGCCGTGCCAGTATGATTCATTCGGTGGAATCTTTAAGGCTTGCTGAGGCGATTGATCAGGAGGCAGAGAAAAAAGGAATTGTGATGCCTGTGCTTGTGGAGGTCAATGTAGCGGAGGAGGACAGCAAGTTTGGAGTTACCGTCAAAGATTGTCCTGCTTTCGTGGAAATGATTGCAAAATTGCAGCATATTTCTGTTCAGGGGCTTATGACAATTGCTCCTTTTGTAGAAACCGCCGAGGATAACCGCAAATATTTTGAAAAATTGAGAAAATTATCAGTTGACATCAGAGCTAAAAACATAGATAATGTTAATATGTGTAATCTCAGTATGGGTATGACAGGAGATTATCAGGTTGCGATTGAGGAGGGCGCTACCATGGTAAGAGTTGGGACCGGCATCTTTGGCAGCCGTAATTACAATTTGTGATAAACCAGATAGGAGAACAAAATGGGAGTATTGGATAGATTCTTAAATGTGATGAAGTTGAATGATGATGATGGATTTGATGATGATGATTTTCTTGATGATGAAATAGATGATTATGAGGATACAAAACCGAAAAAGAGGTTTTTCAAAAAATCTGAGGATGACGATGATTTTGATGATTACGGATATGATGAGAAAATTTCCTCAAGAAACAGCAAATCTTTTCAGAAACAGGCGACCTCTTCTACGAGAACGCGCAGTACATCACCTGTGAAAACAACGGGTTCCAGTAAGATTTCTCCGATGCGTACGAAGAAGTCCAGCACTGGCATGGAGGTTTGCGTCATCAAACCGCGGTCTATGGAGGATGCAAAAGAAATTACGGAGACGCTTCTGGCTAATTGTACTGTTGTGCTGAACATGGAGGGTCTGGATCTGGAGGTTGCCCAGAGAATTATTGATTTTTCTTCCGGTTCCTGTTATGCAATCAATGGAAGCTTACAAAAGATCAGCAATTTCATTTTTATTATCACTCCTGCCGATGTGGATGTTTCAGGGGATTTTCAGGAAATTTTAAATGGTGCCTTTGATATGCCGTCTGTGGGCAACAAATTTTAGGAGTGAGATGATGGACAAGACAGAGGAGCGTGTACAGCAGCGTATCCTGGATCTGGCGGACATGGCAGATCAGAGAGGTATCATCACCTACACGGATTTTATGAATCTGAACGAATTGAATATTTTTCATAATACGGTCCGAAAGGTTTCTTTTGTAAAATGGAAACTTTTCGGCGGTTATGCAGAAGCAGAGCGTCAGTTGGCAGCGTTTATCCCTGATGCTCTTTATTTGTACAGGGAAGAATCAGAGAACATCTGCGATTTTCCGGTCGTTTGTCTGCGGATTGCGCCGTTAAATGAACGTTTTGCAGAGAAGCTTTCGCACAGAGATTATCTGGGAGCCATTTTAAACCTTGGCATCGACAGAAGCGTTACGGGAGATATCGTTATTGATGGTGTCTATGCGTATGTATTTTGCCTGAAAAAAATGGCAGATTTTCTGTGCAGCAACTTGATCCGTGTGCGCCATACATCTGTCATGTGTACGATATTCGAGGGAAGGATGAGAGAAATCCCGCTGCATATGGAACAGCTTCATGGAACCGTAGCTTCGATTCGTCTGGATACGCTCCTGGCACTTGCGTGGAAGACTTCGAGAAGCAGTCTGGTGAAGCTGATCGAGGAAGGCCAGGTATTTGTTAACGGCAAATGTGTGGTTTCCAATGGATATCATGTGAAAGACGATGATCTTATTTCTGCCAGAGGATTGGGGAAATTTCGCTATAAGGGCGTTATATCTCAGACGAAAAAAGGACGTTTTCTTGTAGAAATTGAAAAATATGCGTAGGCGTATTATTTACATGATATCGGAGCCGAAAAGCGTTTTGATACTGATATTATTCATATATCAGAAATATATTAGAATATGATTTAGGAGAAATAAAATGAATAGAGAGGCTTATCGCACAAGGATTCCTGTGAAAAAGGATGGGAACCTGGCATATGAGATTTTTCTTGAGGAGGATTTTTCAAGACTGCCGGAAAGGCTGGAAGCTTTGGATGTGAGACAGAGGCGTCTATGTCTTGTCACAGATTCTACCGTTGATCAATATTACGGCGATGAGGTAGAAGGACTTCTTGCCTCCTGCACAGCCGGAGTTACGCGGTTTTGTTTTCCGGCCGGTGAGGACAATAAAAATCTGAATGTTGTACAGAAGCTTTATGAGCATCTGATTGTAAATCATTTTGAGAGAAAGGATATGCTTGTGGCTCTGGGCGGCGGCGTTGTGGGTGATCTGACCGGATTTGCAGCGGCCACCTATCTGCGCGGTGTGGACTTTATACAGATTCCGACTACATTGCTCTCTCAGGTGGACAGCAGTATCGGCGGTAAGACAGGCGTAGATTTTGCGTGTTACAAAAATATGGTAGGAGCTTTTCACCAGCCCAAGCTGGTATATATGAATATTTCTGCTCTCAGGACATTGACGGATGAGCAGTTTGTCTGCGGAATGGGTGAGATACTGAAGCATGGCCTGATAAAGGATTCTGCTTATTATGAGTGGACGATCAATCATATGTTTGAGATCAAAGAACGAGAAATATCAGTTCTGAAGCAAATGATTTCCAGAAGCTGTGAAATTAAGCGTGATGTGGTTGAGAAAGATCCGACAGAAAAGGGTGAACGTGCTCTTCTGAACTTTGGTCACACACTTGGTCATGCAATAGAAAAGCTGAAAAATTTCACTCTTATGCACGGACAGTGTGTGGCGATCGGCTATCTGGCTGCAGCCTATATATCCTGGAAGCGTAATTTAATCAGCACAGAAGAGTTTTTTGAGATTCGTGACATGAATATTGGATTTGGTCTCCCGGTATTTTTGGAAGGCCTGGATGCGTCAGAAATCATCGCTGCGACCCGCTCTGACAAGAAAATGGAGAAGGGCAGAGTAAAATTTATACTTTTGAAGGGGATTGGCAAGGCATATATCGACCGAACGGTTACGGATGCGGAGATGATGGAGGCAGTTAATTATCTTAAAGTAAAAGCAGAGGGCGAGTAAAAGATGAAAAATAAGAAAAAAACTTTTCAGATAGTTCTGGCAGTTGTTTCTGTTTTTTTACTTGTGCTGCTTGACCAGGTCACAAAAATGGCTGCCGTGTCAAACCTTAAAGGGAAGCAGGCAGTTAAACTCATACCAGGCGTGTTTGAGCTGCAGTATTTGGAAAATAGAGGCGCTGCCTTTGGAACGCTTCAGAATCAGAGATGGTTTTTTATCATTATTGTTGTGCTTGTTTTGGCGGCCGTTGTATGGTGCTTTTTGAGGATTCCGACAGGCAGGCATTATCAGCCGCTGAGGATCACAGGAGTGCTTATTGCCGCCGGTGCCGTCGGAAATATGATTGACCGTGTAGTAAATGGATATGTGGTAGACTTCTTTTATTTTTCACTGATAGATTTTCCGATTTTTAATGTTGCTGATATTTATGTGACGGTATCCATGGCTTTGCTGTTTATATTGATTCTGACTTTATACAGGGAGGAAGATTTTGGATTTCTGAAGCCGGATGGCAGAAAAAACAGAGATAGGGTCTGAACATATGATAACAGGAGACAGATATGCAGAAAATAATATTTTCGGTGAGTGAGGAATCTTTTGGTGAACGTGCCGACAAATATCTTGCAGCACAGCTTCCCCAGTATTCCAGAAGTTTTTTTCAAAAGCTTTTTAAGGAAAATTTGGTGGAGGCTGATAGACGTCCCGTAAAAGCAAGCTTTCGTCTCGGCGGGGAAGAACTTACAGTGATGATTCCGGAGGCTGAGAAACCGGATATTCAGCCTGAGAATATACCTCTTGATATTTTATATGAGGATGAAGATCTGCTTGTGGTGAATAAACCAAAAGGAATGGTTGTGCATCCGGCACATGGACATTACAGCGGAACTCTGGTCAATGCACTTATGTTTCATTGCAGGGACAGTTTGTCCGGCATAAACGGTATTCTGCGTCCTGGAATTGTTCACAGGATTGATATGGATACAACAGGCTCGTTGATTGTATGTAAAAATGATGCAGCCCACAGAGCAATTGCAGAGCAATTGAAAGTACATTCCATTACAAGGCGTTACCGTGCCATTGTTCATGGTATTATAAAGGAAGACACGGGCACAGTGGAGGCCCCCATCGGCAGACATCCCCTAGACCGCAAAAAAATGGCAGTCAATGAAAAGAACGGAAAACCGGCTGTCACGCACTATAAAGTTTTGAAACGCTTTCGGCAATTTACTTACATTGAATGTGAATTGGAGACAGGGCGTACTCATCAGATACGTGTGCATATGGCATCTTTGCATCATCCCTTGCTTGGAGATTCCGTGTACGGACCGTCAAAATGTCCTTATACCTTAGATGGACAGACGCTTCATGCCATGACGATTGGGTTTGTACATCCTTCAACCGGAAAATATATGGAGTTTTCGGCACCGCTTCCGGAGTATTTTGAGAAGCTTCTGGCGAAATTATAGAGTGATGGAAAGGGCTTGTAAAAAACAGGGCATTTGTTGTATACTTAATTCATAATATTGATGCATTGTATGCTTGCATTTTACAAAATGAGTGTGACAGCAGAATAAAATGTGCTTCAAAGGTTTTGCAGAGAATAAAAGAAAGGTGTGTTGCATATGGCTTGTAAATCAATTATCACGATAGGGAGACAGTACGGAAGCGGCGGACGGGAGATTGGACAAAAGCTTGCTGATGACCTTGGAATTAAATGTTATGACAGTGAGCTTCTGGATCGCGCTGCAAAGGACAGCGGCATTTGTCAGGAGCTTTTTGAGCACCATGATGAGAAACCGACAAACAGCTTTTTATATTCACTGGTCATGGATACCTATTCCATTGGCTATTCTTCATCTACCTTTGCGGAAATGCCTTTAAATCATAAGATTTTTCTGGCTCAGTTCAATGCGATTAAACAGATTGCCAACGAAGGCCCCTGTGTTATGGTGGGTCGCTGTGCAGATTATGCATTGACAGATTACAAAAACTGTGTCAGCATTTTTATCCATGCGAAGCTTGAAAGTCGAATCCGCAGAATAGCTACAAAGTACGATTTGACGGATGCAAAAGCGAAGGAGCGGATTCTGAAGACAGATAAAAAACGTGCCAGTTATTACAATTATTATTCCAACAAAAAGTGGGGAGACGGTGCCAGCTATGACTTGTGTATAGACAGCAGCGTGTGCGGAATCGACGGAACGGTTCAGCTTGTTAAGAATTTTGTTGAATTGAAAGAAAATCAAAAAGGTAAATAGTACATGAAGTTTGTAATACAGAGAGTTTCCCATGCTTCGGTTGCGGTTGATAATAGATCCATCGGAAGGATTAATAAAGGTTTTCTTGTATTGATCGGCATAGGGAAAGATGATACGAAAAAAGAAGCGGATTTTCTGATACGGAAAATGTGCGGTCTGCGTATTTTTGAGGATGAAAATGGCAAGACAAATTTGTCGCTGAAGGATGTGGACGGTGAGGTTTTGCTGATTTCCCAGTTTACACTTTTGGCAAATTGCAGAAAAGGAAACCGCCCAAGTTTTATTGATGCTAAGGCACCGGATGAGGCCAATGAACTCTATGAATATATTATCGGAGAGTGCCGGAAGATTTTACCTGTTGTACAGACCGGAAGTTTTGGAGCTGATATGAAAGTGGAGCTGCTTAATGACGGACCGTTTACGGTAATCCTTGATACGGGGGAAATCATGCCTGGTTAATTAATTTTATAAAATTTCTAAAAATGTTGTTGGAGACAGTGAAAGAGACTGTGCTTTGAGAAAATTTTTACCCACAGGGCTTTATTTAGAAGAACTCCGTGGGTAAAAATGATCTTATGTCTGGACTTATTTATTAGAAGGAGGATTTGTGAGAGCCTCGATATAGGCAAGTATTATCTGATACAACCCATGTCTGTATCCGGGTGGACAGCGTTCTATCAGCGCATGAAAGACAGAATATTCAACCTGTTCGGGATCCTGGTGATTTATGTCCAGAAGATGATCTGCAGTTACTTCAAGAGATTCGCAGATATATTTCAAGGTTTCGATAGAGACGCCTTTTCTGCCGGCTTCAATGTCGTAGTAAAAACGCGGTGATATATGAGCCATTTCTGCGAGTTGTTCACGTGTATATCCAAGCTTTTCCCGGGCTTCTCGTATACGACTGCCCATAATATATAAGTCAAGCATCACTTTTCCTCCAAATCATGTATTAAACTATCTTACCCACTAAAAATATTTATAAACATGAGCTTTGAAGCGCTAAATTTACGCCTGGTAGTTCATAACACCTCAATTCCGGAGGGGTACCTTTAAGAAGAAGAGGAGAAGAGATGCGGCCTGAATATAGAAAACAATATATCTGACTCTTGACAATCAGGGGTAAATAGTAGTATTT
>ERZ809224.795-NODE-795-length-26477-cov-14.471501_pt1 | contig 26477 bp, 21 predicted proteins | sample MGYA00520513_ERZ809224 | MGnify/ENA primary metagenome ERZ809224 (study PRJEB31576, sample SAMEA3212658) | Homo sapiens | biome: human-gut; feature: human gut; material: fecal | place: Sweden | collected 2012 ... | reverse complement strand
CCCATTTTTCGCCATAGAACATTTCATTTTTCATTCGTCCAAAAAATCCTTCACAAGTACCGGGGGTCTGGCACCCGGTATTCCTTTTAAGGAACCATATTTACCAAATGAGCATGATATATTGTAAATAATACTAACATTATACATGCTATAACTGTTTCTATATTTATTGAAAGCGTATTATCTGGTTCACTTATTTCGATATCTTTCTTTCTCTTATTTTTCTTTGTCAAGTATATTAATAACACTATACCGATTATACATATTAATAAATACCAAAAGAAATTATTGTCTTCTCTTAAAGATACCACCGCATTTGCACTAGTAAATGCGGTGATTACTGTCATTAATAAAATTAAAAATTTGTTTTCAAAGTCTTTCATCACCTGCCAATTCCATCTTTTATCTTTCTTCAATGCATATATAAATTTTGATACATCAAGTAACAATATTCTTATTATTTTTTTTAACTGTAAATCTACCTTTTTCAAGCACTTAATTTCTAAAAGAAAAACTTCAACAAAAACTATCGACCATAAATAATTTTCAAATACTATTATTGAAAAATCAATAACCATTCTTTCTAAACTGGGATTAACTGATTTAAGGAACATCAATTCAAAGTGTCCTAGTGTTCCTATGGCATCTTGCAGAATTGACTGTTTTAATCGGTCTAACCACTGATTTATAGGACTTATATATTTTTGATACATATTTATAATTTCAAATTGAATAGCCTCTTTTTCTAAAATATCATCTAGTATATTCTCAATTTTATTTATACATAACTCACCGCCAATTAACACAATTATTTCTTTGTTTGATTTTCCTTCTCCTTTTCTCTGAATTATAATAAAAAAAATAACTGTTATTATTAAAGTTAAAAATAATTTAATCAATTGTTTTCCTCTCCCCACCTTATAATTGTTGCAGGTATCCTATCTATTATATAACAATGCCCTCGCGGGCTTATATACAAGAATTTTCTTCTGTACATTTTTTAACATAGGTTTCTATGAATTCCAGATTCCCCAAAATTATATTATCCACCAATTTTTATCTTCTACACCCCAACACTTCTCACTTTGCAATTCTTTATTTATTTTATAAAGTAATTTTCTAGTATGAATAATATCCATTGAATTTTTCCCTTCAAATGTATTAGCAACAGCATTTTCATACCTTTGTTTTATAGACGGATGATCTGTTTGAACCTGAATATTATCTCGATTAACAGAAAGAGCTAATATTGCTAAAACTGGTCCCATATTAAAAATTTCTGGATCTTCTGTATATTTATTTGAATATTTATAACCTATCTGATCTGCATTTTCTTCTGCTTTTATCTGCTTCTCTGTCAAATTTTCTCCTCCATGTTGTTTTGATGAAATTATATTTAGTTCTTTACAGGCTCGCTCATCTAACTCTAATATATGACCAATCTCATGCATCATAATAAACACTACAGCAGCTTCATAATATACCCTTGTAAATATACTTAGTGCTTTTCTCACATTATCTGACAAAAAAGCTTTCTGTAAATATTCCGTTCCTTCATCTGTATCATTTTTAAGGTCTTTTATAAATTTATTTTTTAATGTATTCAAAGATACTATATCTCTGAAATCCGCTTCTGGTAACATATCTTCAAACAAAAGTATGATTACATATAGGCATACGATTCTACCAATATTTATTACTAATTCTGTATTTATTCTTATTAAATGACTTCCATCATAAAACGCTTCCGTTTGTACTTGTGCATTTTTTGACTCTGGTAAATCCCATAAAGCTATCCAGCATGTCTGAATTATTTCAGCAATATAAGTTTTGGGTTCCTTTTTTATTATATTTTTTATTATTTTTTCAAAATGAAAGCTATTTGAATATTTTAACTCTACTTCACATATACTATTTACAAACGAAGCTACTCTATCTCCAACCGTTATTTCTTCGCGTTCCAATAATTCTAGTACTGACCGCATGACTTCTAATTCCCAGTTGGCTCTTTCTTCTGTCTTTCCTTTTTGATATTGTTGGTACGATAACCTAAAAAAATAATCTTTTGCTTCCATAATTTTCTCCACTATCAACTACTACAACTCATATGTTTTCTGCTAAATTTATTATACTTTCTGGGTTGTTGATCAGGATTGAGTAGACGCACCTTTCACAAGGTACGCCACACACACAGAATCGTACGTGCAACTTTCTCGCATCTGGCTCTTCACATGGCTAGTCAAATGTCTGATCTCTATGTATCTGATACATGCTCCCTTTTTCTAAAGCTGAGAAAATATAGGCTCTCTCCAGTTGACATACAATCCTTGTATTACATGAATAAATCCTTCCGACGCCACGGAGCTGTGTGGTTTAGTACCAGTGGTCTGGCACTTTTTTCCTTTTATTCACTATTAATCCTTAAATATCTCGTAATCCACTATGTCCCACAGCATTTGAAACATAATGGCTGCCAATCCAATATTAAGATAGTCAAACGTTTCCCCCAGTCCATGCATGATGCAGTTTCTAATATTGAGTTCAATAAAGAATTTTTGCATGGCATCTAAGTATTCCGGAAGTATTTCTTCACTAGCGAAATTACTATTCAGTAATCTGCCCAGCGTCCGAGGCAATTTTCTCTTTCCTTTTAGACACACTCCCGTCAGTATCATTTCATTGTCTGGAGTATTATTTAAGACACCTTTTTCAACAAAAAGCCTGTATAACTTCTCCATGGTATATTTTTCTGTTCCATAGAAAAGCATCTTATCATTGTGTAAGAATGGCTCAATTACATTCTTTTCTTCTTCCGCCAAATCGTTCAACTGCATTATGCACTTGAACAGCATCCTATTTTGTAGTGCCATTCCTAATCCTTGCTCAATCAGCGACGACAATACGAAACTGGCTGTCACGGCGTGCTGTCCTCCTGTAACAAGTGCAGCAATGTAATCTTCCATTGCTTTTCGGTATATCTCGTTATAATCTATCGCCAATTTTTTCAATTTGATTTCCGGCAATCTATTATGCGTCCGATAAATTATAGAATGGTACTTTTTGTACACGCTGCCAAGATATAACACTGTGTCCTGTAACAATATTTTTTTCCGGATAAACTCGACTTTTTCCTTCTCGTCATCAAAATATCCAATTGGTTCTGGAAATTCTGAATCACCTACATCAAAAGCATATATATCATGAAAATCTCTCAAAACAGAGCACTTTGCATCGTGAAGCTCATCTGTATTACGAGCATTGGTTAAACGATTTAAAAGTTCTTCGTCATATAAGATAAGTGGATTCATGTTTTCAAGATACACTGACATACCAGCACGGTTCTTAAAAATTTTATGATATAACTTCATAGTAGAATCCCTACCCTTTCCTTCACATCTCAACCAGTCATACGACCGTTGCCTGCTGCTCACCACGAAGAGGTGTGTGAAGTTTTGAGCAGCATACTGTGGGATTTACCACAGTTAGAATTCTCTCTAGTACCAGGGGTCTGGCACTTTTTTTCTAGCGGTTAATTATAAGCGTACTTTTTGCTTGCAAGCCAATTTAAAGCATCTCGAATATCATCCAGATTGAAAGAATCGACCCATTCTACTCCAACGCCATATGCTTCTGTTGGTGCAATATATGTACGATTTAACTTCACCACTACAAGACCGTTCCCCTTTTCCTCGTTCTTTGCTATCTCATATGCCTGCCAGTTCCTATATCCGATTTCCTTATGGTCAGGATGCTCATCATCAGAATGCTCTCCAATGATCGCAATCATGTAACTGGCCTCTCCAATTTTTGTGCTTAGAACTTGCTTGACCTTAGATACAGATTCTGTCTGAATTTCTCTTGGCGTGCAATCTGTAATTGAAAACTCAATATCTGGATTGCTGTCCCAAGCCTTTAGCAAGTAGTAATAGTATTTGTCGTTTTCAAAGTCAAAAGAAACGCATACATGCTTTTTCGCCATAACATTAGACCTCCTTCAAAATTTTTCGTAAAACAATCGCCATCTTATTGACACAAGGAATATACTTTTTACACCAAGCTGTAATCTTCGAATGTATCTCGAAAAAATAAAACCACGTCACAATGAAAATCACAGAAAATATTGCAGTGTCACAAATCAATGCGGGAGTTATTGATTTTCCCTTCCATTCCATTGAAATCCGAACAATATTTATTCCAACAAACAAAACCGGACAAAACATTTTATAAAATAAATCGATGAAGTTTAAGACCATCGGATAATCTCTCTGATACGCCTCTCCTTCTCTTTCAAAAATTTTTGTTTTGCTTTCTTGCATGATTGCCTTTTCCAAGTTGTCCAAATACGGGTACAACCTCTCTACATAAAGTGTTTCTTGGCAATATCTCACTGTGACATACGCAATCAAAATCCAAAGCAATGTTTGTAAAATGACATTTCCAAAGACTAATCCAGTATCAAAATGTGCATTTATACCCGCTGCAAAAACTTCTAAAGCAGTATCAGGTCTTATCAAAAACAAAAATGACAAAGCTTCAAGGACACACAGATATACAAACAATTTATTTCTATGCCCTTGAGACTGCTTGCTCAACGCATATGTATCTTTGTAATGATCATATAAAAAGTCTATATTATCCACTCCTATCCACCTCTAATCCTATATATTTGTAGTACCAACGTTCAAGCCACAATTCACCAGTTCTCGCAAGGCTTGACGCTCCCAATCTGTATCACTAAGTGAAATATACAAAACTCCAGAAACATCACCAGGCGTTTCCACACCATCTTCAACCAAAGCTACCACTCTTTCCCTGCCAAGTTTTTGTATTAAATAACCATGTTCAAAGACAACATTTTGCCTTGCTCTCGGTTTTAATTCCACATCGGTTTTTAATTTTCCTTCATCGCATCCTGTATACAATACTAATGCAAACGCAACATCCGTATATTCTTCAATTTTTTCTATTATCGTCAGGCCTCCATTAGGTTTGTTGCATAAGATTACAGGATCCAATCCAACTCGCCGCAGAAATAACTCCACCCTATCTCTAACAGCTTCATCATGACCATGAACAATAAATACTTTGTTATTTGATTGTTTATCAGTGCTGCCAATACTGCTGTCCTCTGCATAATAGCGGCCAACATTATCTCGAACAGCCTCTAAAGATGCAGACAGTTCCATGAAATTTCTTTTATCGTTCAGTCCATCATATCGAACATTTACAAGTTTAATGGTATCCTCTATATACTGGTCTTTATTAGGAATAGCTATAAGTTCGGATTTGATTTTCTGTTTCCATTTAATAAATTCATCAACATCATAAAGCACAAAGTCATGTGGAATATAATCGTTTTGCGAATGTGCAAGTCTTCGAATAAAATCTGTTTGATTTATCAAGCCTAAAAGTTCCTGCTTCATGACATATTCCTCCTTTTTCAACAGTACATTCCAAAGCTATTTTCCATCATTACTTCTTCACATCTCAGCCGCCCCCATGTAAACGTTGCCTGCTGCTCACCACGGAGAGGTGTGTTAGTACCAGGGGTCTGGCACCAATGTTTCTATGGACCACCATTAACGGTAACTGGCATCCTTTTTTGGATAATAATAGGTGTTAATGCCCTCTCGGGCTTTCAACTCAAAATTCTTTTCAAAATTAGAGAGCCACCCTTTGGCAGCTCTCCTCCGTGATTTAATGTACCTATTTCCCTTGAAGCCGATATCTTTTGTACATTTGTAATATGTCATATTTTGCCAAATATTGTAGGCAAAATCGTTCGACACATTTCGACTTTTTAGTCATATTTTGTTCATTTTGCGTTTACAGTTTAGTACCAGGGGTCTGGCACCCGGTAGCCCTTGGGACGATTTTTGCTACCTTTTGTTCTGGGCATAGGTGATAACCTCTTTTCTGTATTAATCAAAGATAGAGTCTGTTATATATTCAACTTTTAATGCGCACGGCTATTCTGTTCTTAATATCCTTTTCATACTGACCATATAAAGGAATTACTCCATTCTCAGTAGTTGTATTTGTATATGTGTAATCATACCATCTTTCTGGCTTTTCAAGTTGTGATGTCAACTCTGGCAATAGACTTGTATTCTGTAAAACCATACATTCAATTGCTCGAAGAGGCAATATTTTTATATGACTACAAATATACCTTCTATTTTTCTCAGTTAAAGTTTCGGTATTCTCAAGTATTTCGTATACTTTTTCATATACTTTTTTTCTAGAAACAACTGCATCTTCTAAAACAACTACAATACCAAATATATTATTCTTTGAATACAGCTTATCCAATCGGAAAAAGCCTTGCAAATAGTTATTAATTTGATTATAAATTTGAATTACATCTTTTGCATAAATCTCGATATCTTTTTCAATTTCGGCGGTATCAAATTTTCTTAATTTCAAACCAGGTGCAATGGCTTTTGTATCGTAAAAAACTATATTGTCACCTTCTGCTGCTATAACATCAGACGTCAATAGCTTATCTCTTCCCTTTTGATACGACAACTCTGACGATATCCATGTAACTGTATTAAGTTGTTTTACCATATCGTAAAGGTAGTTTTCGATTACTTCTTTACCTATAACTCTCCGTAAATTATTATCGTTAAACGTCAACCGATTCAACATAGACTCTGTTACTGCATTCACTACGAGATATGGCGATGGGATGTATGTAAAGTCCTCCCCGGATATAAATGGATAAAGATACTGAATCTTCAGCCCATAATATTGGTCTACTATATTATCTTTATATAGTGAAAACAACTCCTTCTTATAGTCCTCTTTATCAATAGAAAGTAATTGTAAGGCATCTTTATCTGAGAAAGCGTTTTGAAGTATCTTCTGGGTTCCAGATTCCGCAAGTTCATCCTGAACTTCCTTGCTAAATCCAAAAAAAATCAAAAAAGCAAATTCTTCCAGTTGCTCATAATTGACTCCCATCTTGTCAAAAAACACTTTTCTCATATTTAAATTACTATTTTGAAAAGTAAAGAAATAGTGATACCTATATAACTTTTGAAGAAATACTCCTTGAACTGGAAACTGCTGCAATGCAGATATCATCATAAAGACTTCTGGATATTCTCCACTTTCCTCTGCTGCAGTTAAGCCTTTGTGCCAATAATTTCTTATTAATGTGATAGTTTCTGCAAAGGTTCTACCATCTAATACCTCTGTTGCAGCATCATTATCATAAACAAGTGAATAGGCTGCAAACGCCTCTATTTCCCAAGGCATAATATTTTCCTTATAAGCTTTGCGCATATCCACCATCGAACTAGACATAATTCTGCTTGAATACTTTTGACAAGCCAATAATTTGCTTTCCAGAGTATATTTTTCAAGTATTTTCAAAAAATCCAAGTTACTGTGAACGAGATTTTTTTCCATAGTTCTCCTCTCGCATAGTATCTAAATTTCGTTTACAAATTCGCCAATCAACGGTTCGCTTTTTTTCTTAATACAAACTATATTCACATCTTCGCCGACCATAAGATCGTTGCCTACTGCTCACCACGAAGAGGTGTGTGATTATTACGAGCAGCGTAGGGAGCTACCGCTCCCAGTATATCACAATTTCGACCCTTTTTACAGACGTTTTCTTGCCTTCATCACCGCACAATACATCAATCCGCCTAACACTCCGCCGACTATGTTATAGAAGATGTCTGATAGTTGGAATGTTCCTAGCCGTAGCAGTAGCTGTAACATCTCTATGCTTATCGAAAAGATAAATGCTATCTTTCCGCTATTGCACAGTATCTTCTTCCAGCCGTTTCCTATCTTTTCTTCGAACGTCCACATCATTACTGCTGAAAACGGCACCATCATGATCACATTTTCAATGCACTCTGTGGTCAAAACTTGTTCACCATTTTTTGTCTCCCAGATGCCCCAGCCACCCATAACATCGGACAAAGGATTCATCCAAAGATTGCGGTTTAACAGGGTTCGGAACAGAATAAGTGAAATCACAAAGGCCAGGAAGAACAGTTTCCGAAAGAACACACTCTCCTTGAACTTCTGATACCATGTCATCATGGCATTCTTCCAGCCTTTTCCGGCTCCAATAGATTCATAGGCATATAGATAGAAAAACATGGCTAGGAAGGAAAGAAGGAGTGAGAATCCAAACGGTTCATAGAGAGCAGTCAGGATATTTGTGAGGATCTTTCCGAGTAAATCAATCGTTTCTTTCATCGTTGTTTACAGATCACTGAACAAGTCAGCCTTATACACCCCGTTCTCTAGCATCTTCTTAAAGCTGTCCTTTACTGCTGCGACATCATCATGGTAGGTCATGCCGTACCAAGTATCGTTAGTTTTCAGAACCTTCACGGACATCTTACCCTCACTCAACAACTCCCCGATAAAGATAGGAATCAGATACTCTGCCTTTAGCGGATTACCCGGTACTTCTTTCTCAAAGAACTCTTTGAAGCCTTCTTCCAGCACATCCAGAAAATCAGGAGTCAAGCCCCACATGTTCATGGAAACAAGAGAATTCATATCAACAGCCACACCGTCTGCTTCTGCTCCAGTTGCGGTCTTTACAATGTTCTTGGTTTCCACAACCTCAGTCAGATTGTTCTGTTCATCCATCTTGCAGATACCACGAGTCACACCGCCATTATCAGACAGCGTGTTCTTCAGCACAAAGCCTGCCATGCAGGACTTGCCACCATTCACCAGATACTCATGTACGGCTTTGAAACCTTCCTTGCCGTAGTAATCGTCTGCATTGATGACGATAAACGGAGTCTTGATGACCTTCTTCGCTGCAAGCACAGCCTGACCGGTTCCCCACGGCTTTGTCCGGCCTTCTGGCAGAGTTTCCGGGATATCATTGATATCTTGGAAAGCATAGTCAACAGTTACATTATGAGAAGAGCAAATGGAGGCAATGCGATCACCGATGACCTCTTTGAACTCTTTCTCGATATCATTGCGGATGATAAATACTACATGATTGAATCCGGCTTCGATTGCATCGTGGATCGAGTAATCCATGATGATATGACTATAAGCATCCACCGGCTCCAACTGCTTAATTCCCGTTCCGAAGCGGCTACCGATACCAGCAGCCATGATAAGTAATGTTGTTTTCATCGTTTTTTCTCGCTTTTTCTATCAAATTGATTTTATCATAGTTTTCATTCTTCACATCTTAGCCGATCATAAATCGTTGCCTACTGCTCACCTCATAGCGGTGTGTGATTATCTGAGCAGCTACCGTGTGGAAATCCACACGGCTTTATTTTACCGAGCGCAAGCACAAATTTGACAGCATTCGACTTTTTAGTCATATTTTATTCATTTTGCGTTTACAGTTTAGTACCAGGGACCTGGCACCAAATGATATCATACAACAGCCTTCAAAAAATACCGAGTGAACTCCTGGAGTTCAGTTTGTCCACACGGCATTTATTTTTGTTATTGGTTTTCTTGTTTATTTCAGCTTTTCCAGAATCTCATCCGCGCTCATGCCACTTGCCAGCAACTTCTTCAGCACAGCCTCTGCTTCGGTCTTCTTAGCCTCCTCAGCGGCCTTCGCCTCTGCCTTTGCCTTCTTCGCTTCCAGCGTTTCCACTTCTTTTTCGGCCTTCTTCAGAGCAGTCTTCTTCTCTTTCAGGTCAGCCTTCAAAGTGTCAATGTTTGCGGTGATGGATGCGATTTCGGCTGTGAGTTCTTCCTTTGCGGACTGCTTTTCTGCAATCTGTGTTGCAAAATCTGCAGTCACAGTTTTGGGCTTATTCTTACTACCTTTAGTTCTGGGCATAGGACACAAACCTCTTTCCAAAATTATAATCGTTTAAATTAAGTATTGTGTAGTTATGAGAACAACATAAAAGTCTCTTTTTTTAGTATATCACAAAACTATACTCTTTTACAGACGCTTTCTTGCCTTCATCGTCGCATAGTACACCAAACCACCTACTACTCCGCCGACTGTGTTATAGAAGATGTCCGATAGCTGGAATGTACCCAAGCGAAGCAATAATTGTAGCATTTCAATGCTTACCGAAAAAACAAATGCTATCTTTCCGCTATACCACAGTATCCTCTTCCAGCTTCTGCCCACTTTCTCCTGAAATGTCCACGTCGCTACAGCTGAAAACGGCACCATCATAATTACGTTCTCGATGCACTCGGTGGTCAGCTTCTGTTCGCCATTCACAGTCTCCCAGATGCCCCAGCCACCCATGACATCGGATAAAGGATTCATCCACAAATCGCGATTTAACAGAGTTCGGAATAGAATAAGTGAAGTCACGAACGCCAATAGGAACAGCTTCCGAAAGAATACACTCTCTTTGAATTTCTGATACCATGTCACTATGGCGTTCTTCCAGCCTTTGCCGGCTTCTTGAGGTTCATAAGCATATAGATAGAAAAACATGACTAGGAAGGAAAGCAGGATTGAAAACCCAAACGGCTCATACAGCGCAGTCAGGATGTTTGTGAAGATTTTTCCTAGTAAATCAATCGATTCTTTCATCATCGTTTACAGGTCACTGAACAGGTCAGCCTTATACACGCCGTTCTCCAGCATCTTCTTGAAGCTGTCCTTTACAGCTGCGACATCTTCATGGTAGGTCATGCCGTACCAGGTGTCGTTGGTCTTCAGAACTTTCACAGACATTTTACCCTGTTCCAGCAGTTCACCGATGAAGATAGGAATCAGATACTCTGCTTTCAGAGGATTGCCCGGAACTTCCTTCTCGAAGAACTCTTTGAAGCCTTCTTCCAATGTAGTAAGGAAATCAGGAGTCAAGCCCCACATATTCATGGATACCAGAGAATTCACATCCACAGCTATGCCGTCTGCTTCTGCCCCAGTTGCAGTTTTTACAATATTCTTGGTCTCTACAACCTCAGTCAGATTATTCTGATCGTCCATCTTGCAGATGCCACGGGTCACACCACCATTATCGGACAGCGTATTTTTCAGAACAAAACCTGCCATACAGGACTTACCGCCATTCACCAGATACTCATGAACAGCCTTAAAGCCCTCCTTACCATAGTAATCATCTGCATTAATCACAATAAACGGGGTATCAATCACATTTTTCGCTGCAAGCACAGCCTGACCGGTTCCCCACGGCTTTGTCCGACCTTCTGGCATAGTTCCCGGAATATCGTTAATATCCTGGAAAGCATAGTCAACAGTTACATTATGAGAGGAGCAAATAGAGTCAATACGATCACCGATAACCTCTTTGAACTCTTTCTCGATATCCTTGCGGATGATAAATACCACATGATTAAATCCTGCTTCGATTGCATCATGGATGGAATAGTCCATAATGATATGGTTAGCATCATCAACCGGCTCCAACTGCTTAATTCCCGTTCCAAATCGGCTGCCGATACCAGCTGCCATGATAAGTAATGTTGTATTCATTGTTTTTTCTCCAAGTTTTTTCTATCAAATTGATTTTATCATAGTTTTTATTCTTCACATCTCTGCCGATCATAGATCGTTGCCTACTGCTCACCACGAAGAGGTGTGTGAAGGTTTGAGCAGCCACCGTGTGAGAATTCACACAGTTTTATTTTTCCTAATACAGACACTAATTCGACAGCATTCAACTTTTGGGGCATATTTAGTTCATTTTGCGTTTACAGTTTAGTACTCTTTCTTCAAGGCTCCTGAATGTTCTTCCACAAACTGTGCTATTACGTTCTCATATCCTTCCGGATCTTTTCTATAGTTCACTGCATGATTAGCTCCATGAACCACATACAACTGTTTTTCACTGCTACAACTATCATAAAGTCTGTATGCCATAGATAGTGGTGCTTGTGTATCTCTGTCTCCGTGTATAATTAAGATTGGAATATCCGTCTGTGAAACAGCTTTGCAAGCGTCTGCCTTACTTATACAAAAGTGTCCCCATACGCTAGTTCCCATCTCAACAAAGAAGTCAAACATCCTTGTCGGGATATAATCCGGAAGGTGACTCTTGCAATTCACATCTATCATTTCCATTGTGGAAGTAAATCCACAATCATCAATAATCCCTCTCACTGATTTAGGTAATCCCAGATTGCTACTCATCATTGCAACTGAAGCACCCATTGAAATTCCCATAAGAAATATCGGTGTTTCTCTTCCAAAATGTTTTGCAGCCCAATTAGCCCAATTTACACAATCATAACGTTCCTTCACTCCCAATGTGAAAATATTTCCTTCACTTTCATCATGCGCACGCATACTAACAAGCAAAACATTCCATTTTTCTTTCTGCGCAATTTTATAAATCGGCGCACCATCCACATAACTATGACTTCTAAATCCATGAAAGAAAATCACCAATGGAGCATTCTTCTTTCTCTCATAATAATGACCTTCCAGCTTTGTTCCATCAGAAGCCATAATAACAATTCTTTCATTATTTTTTCGTTTTATTTTATATGCTTCGGTAAGCCACTCATACTGCTCATCATCTGCTGTTCCCAAATCTGGCCATGCTGTTTCTCTTCGTTCACAAATTTTTTGGAACACTAATTTACTTCCTTCCCCCAAAATTATTATCGAAAAAATAAACATTATAATAACTACTGCAACAATCTTTTTCATTTTCACTGATCTCTCAGTTATTACAAGTTGTTTTACTCTTTGCTTCATAAACATCACTTTCCTTCAATATTTATCATAAATGCTATCTTCCCGCTATAGCGCAGTATCTTCTTCCAGCCGTTTCCTATCTTCTCTCCGAATGTCCACATTGCTACCGAACTAAACGGTACCATCATGATTATGTTCTCGATGCACTCGGTGGTCAGCTTCTGTTCGCCATTCACAGTCTCCCAGATGCCCCAGCCACCCATGACATCGGATAAAGGATTCATCCAAAGATTGCGGTTTAACAGGGTTCGGAACAGAATAAGTGAAGTCACAAAGGCCAGGAAGAACAGTTTCCGAAAGAACACACTCTCCTTGAACTTCTGATACCATGTCACTATTGCATTCTTCCAGCCTTTGCCAGCATGTATTGGCTCATACGCATACAAGTAGAAAAACATAGCCAGGAAGGAAAGTAGAAGCGAAAATCCAAATGGCTCATAGAGAGCAGTCAGGATGTTTGTGAGGATCTTTCCGAGTAAATCAATCGTTTCTTTCATCGTCGTTTACAAATCGCTAAACAAATCAGCCTTATACACGCCATTCTCCAGCATCCTTTTAAAGCTATCCTTTACTGCTGCAACATCCTCATGGTAGGTCATGCCATACCAAGTGTCGTTGGTCTTCAGAACCTTCACAGACATCTTGCCCTGCTCCAGCAGCTCACCGATGAAGATTGGAATCAGATACTCTGCTTTCAGCGGATTGCCCGGAACTTCTTTCTCAAAGAACTCTTTGAAGCCTTCCTCCAGAACATCCAGAAAATCAGGAGTCAAGCCCCACATATTCATGGATACCAGAGAATTCACATCAACAACCACACCGTCTACCTCTGCTCCATCTGCAGTCTTGACGATGTTCTTGGTTTCCACAACCTCAGTCAAGTTTCCATTCTCATCCATTTTGCAGATACCACGAGTCACACCACCGTTATCGGACAGTGTGTTCTTCAGCACAAAGCCAGCCATGCAAGACTCACCGCCATTCACCAGATACTCATATACGGCTTTGAAACCTTCCTTGCCGTAGTAATCGTCTGCATTGATGACGATAAACGGAGTCTTGATGACCTTCTTCGCCGCAAGCACAGCCTGTCCGGTTCCCCACGGTTTTGTACGGCCTTCCGGCAGAGTTCCTGGGATATCATTAATATCTTGGAAAGCATAATCTACAGTTACGTCATGAGCGGAGCAAATAGAGGCAATCCGTTCACCGATGACCTCTTTAAACTCCTTCTCGATATCCTTACGGATAATGAATACCACATGGTTGAATCCAGCTTCGATTGCATCATGGATGGAATAGTCCATAATGATATGGTTAGCATCATCAACCGGCTCCAACTGCTTAATTCCCGTTCCAAATCGGCTGCCGATACCAGCTGCCATGATAAGTAACGTTGTGTTCATAATTTTTTCCTCTTGTTATCTTTTATTCCACAGTCACACTTTTAGCGAGGTTTCTCGGCTTATCCACATCCAGACCTTTGGCTACAGATACATAATAGCCAAGCAGCTGTAGCTGAATCACTGCTAGGCTGTGCAAAACGACTCTGGGTGATTTCCAGAGTCATCATCGACTTTATGCCTTGTAGCCCTTCTCGCAAATCGCATTAACTACTTCATCCACATGCTTCTGACAGGTATCATGATCAGGTGCTTCCACCATAACACGAACGACCGGCTCGGTGCCGGACTCACGCACCAGAATACGCCCCGTATCGCCCAGAGCCTCAGCTATTCATGCCTAATCAATGAATTTTCAAAACATCGAAAACAGCTCGTCTATTTGATGCGGCATACTTGCATTCATTTGTTGCATAATGTCCGACTTGAATAATAGCAACTATTTGTTCGCTCCATGGTATGTCAACAAATCTTCGAATTTCCTCTGCCTTTTCTCCATCATCATTCCAAATCAAAGGACATGTGCCGATTCCATAATATGTAAGAGCATATAACAAATTCATCAAATATATTCCTGAATCTAAATACGGAGTTTTAAACTCCGAGGTATGCCTATACAGTGATAATTCACTAGTTAAAACAATCACAGAAGATACGGTATGTCCCTTAGCACCCCCCTGTAAATCCAAAACATTTTTACATATATCGCGGTTTTGAATATAATGAACTCTTGTTGACTGTCTGTTACATGCAGAAGGTGCAGTCTGTGCCAGTTCAACAGCTTTTCTTATTATACTTTCATCAACAGTACCCACAGCAAAATCTCGAACACTATGCCGATTTTTGGCAAACTCCTCAAAATTCATGCTATCAATCTGAGAAAGTAACTTCTGCGAATCAAATATTTCCGTCCCACAAAATTCAATTTGATTTTTCTTGTAGCTTTGATACTTATTCAAATCAATAAACGAAATATCGCATTCATTCTCTGCTGCGTTGTCTATATATTTTTCTAAAATTGCATATGCATAATCGAATGCTTCTTGATCATACTCCGAATTCTGAATAGAAATATATTTGTCCATCAGCTCCAGTATTTTTTTGATTTTTTCTTTACCAAAGCCCTTTCTTATCTTTGGTAAAGCCATTCCTTTTTCAATTGTATGGGTAAGAATACGTAATTCGCGGCATACCAATTCGATGTTATCTTCCTTCAAAGACGCCGAGGAATGATAATAAAATCTCATCATTTGATTTATTCCGGTCATTGTGATATTGAGCGGCATTTCCGATATCTTCTTTAATTTCGTGAAAGCTCTTTTTATTTTCATAATTATTTTCTCCTTTGGCCCAGTATCTTATGGAATGTCTTATCAATATATTTACAAACAAACGCATCTCTCAATACAACAAGAACAATAACATACACGATTGCACCTATTAAAATTTCAACGAATGTATAGAATATTGAAATGCTAAAATTTTTCCCAATTGTAAACACAAATACAAACATGATGCCTGCAGCTATAGCTTTTTTCCATCCCATTTCAATCACTTGCTTAAGTAAAATTTCTTTTCGTACCATATAATAATATACTAAGACTAATACTAATTCCGCCGTAACAGAAGCCACCGCCGCACCTTTGGCAAAGAACCTAGGTATAAGAAGCGAATTGAGGGTAATATTAACTACTGCCGCAATTATCTGTGCATAATTACTATATTGTTGTCTTCCACTTGGTGTAAGGATATGTGTTCCTATCATTCTAGAATAACCCATAAATATAAAAATAGGGCAAAAAATATATAATAGACCTATAACAGCGTCATAGCCATCTCCAAAAAACCACGGAACCATACCAGCTGCTATTGCAGCAATTCCAAAAGTCATCGGAAAAACAAGAAACGCTATAACATTATAAGAGACAGCCATTTTTTCCTGTATTTCTTCATTTCTCTTTTGCGCAAACAGTGCAGACATTCTAGAACGCATAACAACTGTATATGCACTAATGACATTTACAACTAAATTAACAATTTTATTTGCCTGCTCATAATATCCATTTTCATAATTAGATCCAACAAGCCAACCAAGCATCGCTTTATCTAACACAGCATAAATCTGGTATGTAATAGACGGAATGAAATAAATCATCACGTTCGAAAGATGCTTCATTACCTTTCTAGTTGTTAATTTTACTCTACAAATATTTCCGCGCAAGTAGGGCCACATGGATAGATTGCCCAGTAATTGAGACACGCTAATAATCAATAAATATATCCACAGATCGTTTGAGCTTTTTACCAAAGAAAACAGTAGCACAATCCCAGCAATTCTTACAATAGTATTTCTAACTGCAATGTATCGAAATTTTTCTATCCCCTGAAAAAAGAAGCTAATATCAAAAACACCTGCTACTATATATGGAATTTGCAATGCGTAATATACCCAAGCTGTTGTTTGATATGCATACGGCACAAAAATCAAAAAGGCGATCACCATCGTAACAGCTTTCAAAACCCATATTTCCAAGAATTTTTCTGATCGCTCTACAATATTTTCTCCCGCTGATGCAATTTCTTTTTGCCCATAGGTTGCTGTTCCCAGTGCTCCAAACATAACTACTGATGAAACAATTGCATAGGTATAACTATAAATACCAATATTCTCCGCGCCTAACACACGAGCTGTATAGGGTGCAGTTACTAGCGGTACTATAATATTCACTATATTGTATATTAAATTATATATAAAATTAGCCTTAACTCCATCTTTTTTCATCACAAATTCTTCCTTCTAAGATACTCTTTTAATAACCTTAAGGATGACGTTCTAAATGAATTTAATCTTTCATTAACCAACGTATAGTCAATAACCGCACTATCCTTTTCATCGCTCCAGTGTTCACGATCTGTTAACTGAAGATACTCAGCGATAGATTTCATACGTTCCTTCCAGCCTCGATTGTAATAATAGAAATTTCTATTAAAATACAAAGAAAATAACATACCGTGATATGATGCAGTAAAAACTGTATGTGCATTGCTTACTAAACTAATAAATTCTTCTACTCCATTTGGACGAATAGCTTTCATCCCTTCTGGAACCCAACCGTAAGAAATTAAGTATACCGGTAAATGATGTTTTTTTCCATATTGAATGGCATCTTTGTACATTTCCAATTTGGAATCCGACATATAGCAAAGGACATAGTCCCCCTCGATATTTCTTGGAGCAGACATTGATTTCCATTGTTCGGCAGTAAGCAGCATCGTTGGATCACATACAAAATCCACTTTTTTTCCGATAAGAATATCTAATTCTTTCTGAATGGAATGCTCCCTCACACCGATATTCTGAAATCTTTTCAGTAAGTTTTTTACTGTTTCCCGATCCTCTGATTCCCACATAGTTCCAACAGAAGATGCATAGGCAATCTTAACAGCATCTTTATCGGCAAAATCCAGCATATAGGTTAGATCATTTTGATTTATAGAAAAGTCCCATACAAGATCACTTCCAACTAAAAACGTATCAAACTCTTGATTTGCTTTTTGAACATTATCTCGATCATAAACCAAATCGGACATGGCCAAATTTGTCTTCAAAAACTCAGCAAATACTTTTGCCTTTCTTTTCTTGAAACGTGCATATTTTATATGCTCTTTAAGCTCTCGTAAGTCTTTACACTGATATATGTGCTTTATAAATTCACGCTTTTCTACTGCATCATTTCTATAATCAATAACCTTACAATTATACCCCATCTGGGTAACCGTCTTATATAACGCATATGTCTGTAACAAAGAACCAAAGTTGGTTGTATGATGATAAGTAATTAAACCAATACTACGCACTGCTCTCACCTCCTAATTAATTAATCTAAAGTTTCTATTTCTTCCCCCATAATATCTACGCAACTTCCCAACAAAAGGCATATAAAAAATACCGTATAAAGCTTCAACTGTTCCGTTATCCATAATGTTGAAAAACAAATCATCATTGCACAGAAAACACGTCCAGCCGCTGTTCTTTGATTTGTTTTTCTTAATAACAGAAAACAAATCCCAAGTATATACACTGTTCCGATAATACCACTAGAAAAGACAAAATATAGAATTCCATTATGCGTAGCTTGGTTAATTCCTGCAATTCCTTGTCCAACAGCAAATGAAACATTCCCCATATTTAAGCCATGTCCAATAAGTGGACTCTCAGCAATTTTAGCCAACACAACCTGCCATATTGCAGTTCTATGATTCAAATCCGCGTTTTCGTGCAAAACATTAGTAATAAAATTAGCAAACAGCATTTGGGCATTAAAAAATACGATACTGATATTCAATATATTCAAGCCTAAAAAGCCCCACTTTAATACGATTTCTCCAATTTTTCCGCCTAAAGCACCTAGGATTAAAATCACAAAAAATACAGCTAAACACATTTCTGAAGTTGAAATTGGCTGATGTATGTTCCATACAATAATACTATACACAACACACAATCCAAGTATAACTGCATTCTTTTTCTTGTGTTTAGGCAACAATGTAAAATATGTACCAATAAATCCACAGGCTGCAATTTGATATTCTGTCAAGCTCGTCTTTGTCCCAAGTACAAAACTCATTTGACCACTATTATTAACGTACATACCTCCATCTTTCCAAAGTATAGTATTAAAAAGCAACAGCAACGTAAATACTATAGAGGTATATCCTATAATTCTTTGGGGATTTCGTTCCAAGCAATATACATAAACGACGCAGCACGAAAATACATTTAAGTAGCTACCTATGTCTCCGATCTGCATACCATTCAAATATGTAACAAGTATAAGCCATACAATGTAACTTAATAACGCAACCATATACTTGTTTCTATACAATCGATACTTGAGAGCATATGCTGCACAAACTAAAAACAAACCCTTTTGTAATAAAAACACTATCGACATTACCCCACTGGCATACCACTGTAGGCATGGAGGATAGAAAATTAACAATATGCTTACCGGCATTAATATATCTACCATTAAGCTTGCTCGTCTCAAATTCATTCCCATCTTCTTAATCAATCCATTTCTATAAACAACTTTATGTAATTACCCACTTCCAGATTTTCCCTAACAATTTCTCCTTTTAATGAAGTTTCAAATTTTGTTTGCGCATCAGAATTCAATAATTCTAGAATTCCATTCGCAATCGCATTTGGATCAAACTGGACAATCCGTCCATTAACTCCATCTGTTATAGAATCAACTACTGTTGTATAATTTGTTACAACAATCGGCTTACACAAAATCTTAGCTTCATCTAATACTATAGATTTCCCCTCATATCTGGAAGGTTGTACAAACACATCTGCATACCGAATGTACGGATACGGATTTTTTCGAATTCCTATCAGTTTAACACTATCATTAAGTCTTTCTTTTTTTATTTGCTCTCGTAACATTTGTTCATCTTCGCCCTCGCCGATAATGAACCAAGTAAATTCAACGCCTTTTTCTTCTATAATCTTAGCTGCTTGAATGGCAAGATCAAACCCTTTCTGAGTATTTAACCGCCCTATAGACACCAAAATATTCTTTTTTCCGCGATATTCATCAGGGTAATTTTTTTCAGCTAGCTGCCAAATCATTTTTGTAGAAGAAATATTATACAACATACGTATTTTTGAGCTGCACTCTGGAAAAACTTTCTCAAGGCTCTCAACGCACCTTTCAGAAATAGTCACTAATCTATCCGCTTTATTAAAATAAGCTCTATCATATTCTGAATTGTAACTTAACTTTTCGTATTCATTATGAATCCAAAGAATCTTTTTCGTTGCAACTACCTTATCCATTACATAATAGTTTGAAAAACCATCTACGTAAGAAATTGCTAAGTCGTATTTTTTGCTTTGCATCGGAACAAACCGTTTCCAAACATTCCAAAGATTCTGTACCGTATCGTATTGAGGATTCTTGCTGATTTTATACAAGCACTTTGCCAGCAGCATTTTAAGACAAACCGCTTTGGAGCCAATTGTCTTAAAGCCTTCCCCAAGGGAACTGTGCATCGCAGAAATTTCAGCAACCGAACCAATCTGATTGATCCATGCTGGAATCTGGTCAAAAAAAACATCTTTCTGATTCAAAACTAACAAGTCTATTTCCATTTGCTGCATAGTAAGTTCATTTAATAATGAAATAAGACTTTTTTGTGCTCCTCCGCAACCCAAATTATTAATTACAATTAATGTTTTCATACATTACTCTCCATAAGTTCGGTGAACAGAGCAATATATTTTTCAATTTCTGCGTCGTTGCTGTTCTGCTCGTTCCGCAACTGTTCGACAACTTGCTTTCTCAATTCTTCATTTTCAAAATAGCTAGCGACTCCTCTTGCCAACTCATCGCTTGTCATACCCACAATTAATCCATTTTTTCCAGATTCAATTGAATTCGGAGCTGTCACATAATTAGTAATGACAATAGGTTTGCACAAAATTTTTGCCTCATCCAATACAATTGACTTACCTTCATAAATTGAACTCTGAACAAACACATCACAATTTGCAATATACGGGTACGGATTCGGCTTAATTCCCACTAATTTTACTTGATCTGTCAAATCATACTCTTTGATTTTTTCTGTTAAACTTTGGCGTAATTCTCCTTCACCAAGAATATACCAAATAAAATTCACTCCGTAACTTTTTAATTTTTGTGCTGCTTGAACTGCTAATTGGAAATTTTTCTGTTCACTTAATCTTCCAACCGAAACAATTCTTCTGCCTTCAAAATTAAAAAATGCATCTGTCTCCGGGACTTCCTTTGCTTTTTCAAAAATGTCATTCGCTGATGAAATGTTTTCAAGAACTACGACCTTATTACGAAGTTCCGGATAAACTCTGGCAAAACTATCAACACATGCCTGTGAAATCGTAACTATTTTATCCGCTTTTTTATAATAAGCCGCTTCAAAGTCATAATCATATCCCATCTTTTCAAATTCATTATGAATCCACAGAACCTTTTTATCGGCATTCACCTTATCTATAACATAATAATTTGGAAAGCCATTCATATAAGAAATTGCCAAATCATAATGTTTTTCTAGTGATGGTAAATTCTTTCCCCAAATAGCCCACTTATTTTCTCCATAATGAGGATATTTATGCCCATTTACTCTGGATTGAATTTGCCATTTTATTTGACATCCCAAATCTCTAAAACCGCATACTTTTTTTCTTCGTTGTTTCAACTCGGTAGAATAATTCTCCAAGTCATACAACTCTGTAATTTGGTTTACTCGGTGTGGAATCTTGTCCATATACAAACCATTAGGGCTGGCAACAATTAAATCAATATTCCACTCATCATAGGGCAATCTTTCCATTAGTGAAATTAAACTTTTCTCTGCTCCACCGCACCCTAATGCGTGAATTACAATTAAAATATTCTTCATTGTTTCTCCCATCCAAATATTTTTCATTTAAATTGCAGATATATTATTTCATCTATGATTCGACTGCCAATAATACTTCTTAATCCGCCTCTACAATTTTTAGGACCTGCTTTATTAACATATCTGGTCTCAAATAATTTTCATAATACTGACGGTTATTCACTTTCATTTGAAATAATAAATCCGGGTCATCGACCAATTTTGAAACTCCGGTCATACATTCTTCATTCGTTATAAATGCTAAATAATTTTTTCCTTCTAAGAAATTGCCAGGAACTTCGTAATGTAGTGTTTCATTCACAATTCCCTTGCTCGCTGCTACATACTCTGCCGTTTTCCAACCGATGCTCTTATGTAGCCCCATCGTTCCAATACAAATATCACTTTGATGTAAAGTTTTCAAATATCGGCCTCGTTCTGTCATCGTTCGCGGCAACAAAATATCCTTAGCATATTGCATTGCATATGCTGATTTTTGCACACCACCCACAAAATATTTTCCATACTCTTTTTTCAATTGACGAACAAGGTTGATCCTGGTCTGATTGATATATTCTCTTTCCTCATTCAAATATTGAGGTAACTTCTCACTCGGTTCCCACAGTCTGCAAGAAAATAGCACTACCGGGGTATTCTTCCTTTTCGGTTCTTCTTCAAACTTGCTAGGTGTAAAATATCCAGCTGGTTTCTTGCCGGCCAAATTTTTTACCAATTCTTGTACACTCCAGCCGATTGTATTATAAGGATTATTTCTGTAGTATACTGCATAATTTAATCCAAATGGCCGAATCTTATCTTTTAAATGCTGCGTGAACTCATTATTTTTTTCTAATGAATAACTTCTTTTAAAGTAATAATCACACCAGTTCAAATAATATTCCATCCCGCTCTTGTCCCAGTAGCCATCTTCCACATCAATAATAATCTTCTTACCAAGATATTCAATTCCAACAAGCGGTGTATGATGGTTCGGGAAGTCTACATTTTCGGTCAAATCAGAGATTTTTACGCAGTACCCCCCCCTCCCGATTCAAGCATTAGGAGTCCTGTCAAAATCTGACTGCAATGTTCTCTCTTAGAGAGCATCAAAACTTTAATTTCCTTCATTTTTCCCTCCGTGTTGAGTGCCGCGATTAATCTCTACGCCTTGTTGCTTACGCAATTTTCTTACCAAACGAATTAGTCCAGTCTTAAACAACAAAGATTTTGCCTGTTCAATCAACCGATCTTTCTTTGTAATCGGCTCAATTTTCTGCATTGCCTTATCGATAGACATTTCTGCCGCCGCTTCATAAAAAGCATTACGTTTTGCATGAGGCTTTGCACTGTTGCAAACCATGATACCGTTTTTGGTGACCAGCTTTTCTACTGCTTGTTCTTGCCAAATAAGCATAGGCTTTATTGACTCAAATACTTTTCTGCCTTTGTCAGTGTGAACAAACACAGAGGTATATCCTTTATCATCATCTTTGTATCCAGTAATCTGTGTATACTCATAGCAGTCAAAAACCGTAATATCACTCAACCGCTCAATCCCTTTAAATGCACACTCTGCACAAGAAGGTCTGGATGACATTTCACGCACAAATGCTTTCATATATGGGTCAACTCGGCCTGAGCCAAAGTAAGATGTTCCATTCTGAAAATCAATCTTCATAGTAGTGGTATGGTAGCCGTAGGTTTTGTGTTTAAACCGTGCCCCAATCATTTTTGAATGGTACTTGCCCTCCATATAATCCACATAATTCTTCCAAAGACCTGGGGACGGAACACCCCGGCAAACAAAATCCATACAAATTAAATTCTCATAATGTTTTCCCAAGTAATGAATCAATCCCGAAACTTGGCACGGTGTACCCGTAAACAGGATCAGCTTTTCTGTCCTTAATGCAGTCTTGATTTCTTGAAACGTTCGATTCAAACTGCTTTGAACAAATTTGGAACCTCTCATTTCCTTTAAATCTTCCATGCAAGCAGCTTTTTTACAGATAACTTTCATATCGGCATCATAGCCGGTGCCATATACAATGCCGCCATTTTCAAAGACATAGCTGGAAATTGCCGTAAAAGCGCCACCTGATGTGCTTTCTTCGACAATCTTTTGATTATTGTATCGAATAATGTATGCGTCCGTCTGCTCCTCATGGCTTTTTTTCGATGACACCGGGCAGATCTTTTCGCATAACCCACAATCAACACATTTCTCTTGATCTACTACAGGATATAAAAAACCTTCCTCATCCGGCTGCATAGAAATTGCATTTTTAGGACAAATATTAAAACAAGCCGTACATCCACAGCACTCTGCTTTATTCTGAATCGTAATCATTTTGCAGCCTCCTTACTTTTGATTTAAAGTTTTTGACTTACTTCTAAATACAGCTTTGACACTGTATCTGCTGTTTGCTGGATATCATATCCCGCCTCCAACAGTTCTTTTTTATTGCTCTTTCGTTCGAATTCCACATAAGCCAGTACCTTGTCTGCCCACACCCCAGGTGCTTCATCTAGGGAAAGAAATACCGAATGACCCGTAATATCCACTTCCTTGGTAATGGTATCCGCAAATACACAAGGCAAGCCGCTAGCCTGTGCTTCCACACCAGTCACAGGAAGTCCTTCATGAAGCGATGGCATCAGAAAAACATCCATTGCCTGATACATTTTCTCCATTTCGCTGGAAGCACCATAAAAGATTACACGTTCCTGAATCCCCAAACGCTTTGCCTTTTCCTTCATCGGCTCCACCAATTCACCAACGCCAAACAACAACAATACCGCCTTATCATTTTTTCTGGCAATCTCTTTAAAAATGTCCAGCAAAAACGTGTGGTTTTTCTGGTCAGAGAATCGTCCTGCGTGTCCTACTACAAAACGATCTTCCAGTCCTAACTTTGTACGCATTTCTTTACGCACAGCTTCATTATAATCGTATTTCTCCAATTCAATTCCATTGGGCAATACTGCATAATTTCCTGCTTCAATGATTGACTTTGGAAATAAGAATCGTGCTGCCAAATCAGAACAGCCCCAATAATTATTACAAAGAGCTGGAATAAACGGCTGAAGCAGTTTGCTAACCATTCTCACGCCTTTTCCTGCCGTTCCAAAGCCTGCATTGTGACTATGTATCGTTACATACTTTACGCCGCCCAGCTTTGCACCTAAAATGTTGGTTACATCAGCTGCACTATCCGCATTATAATGTAAAATTTGAATTTTATTTTCCTTGCACACTTTACGAATTTCATTGATTCGCAAAAGGCGTCTTAATGGGCGAACAGAAATATGATCTACCGACGCAATCAATTTTCTGCTTCCCATAGATGCAACCTTGTCCTCCAACGCTTCTTTCCGGTCGTGAAAAACAAGATAATCAAAATTGACTTTACTTCTATCCAAATGAGATTGGATGTTAATCATCATATTGGTTACACCACCAACCCCCAAAGGAGCCGTAACCAAAACTCTTACTGGTTCTTTCTCTTGCATATGCCACTCCTCATCAAACCAATCCATCAAAAGCTTTGTCTAAGTAAGCCTCTGTCTGCTTTTTTAGTTTCATCAGATTCTCGTCAACTGCCTGATAATTGATTTCATTACGAATCGCACAGATATCTCCAGAAAAACGTCTCTCTGACAAATTCAGATTCTGGCAGAGAGAATCAATTCGGGAGTTCTTAGAAGTTTTAGACTGATCGCTGTATCGATTAAAAATCATAAACTTCTTATGGTGAATAATAGAAAAACAGGTTCCATGGAACGAATCGGTGCATACATATTTTGCACCTCGAATCCAATTCAGGAATTCTTCTGGTCCTACATCGTAAGGAGCAATATCTCCGAATTTTTCGTCCTCTTCCACATACTGATCCAGATGGCGTAATGCTACAATTTTCAATCCGGTTTTCTGAGAAAGTTCTTCCACAGCCTTCCGGTATGCCGGATTTGCACCTAAAAAGTAAGCAAAAATATACGGCTCACTCATGTTTTTCTTTGCAGGAACAAGTTTCTCCCAACCAGCCATATCAAAAGAAAACACCGGATCTAAAATGGTAGGAACCTCCTTGCCGGTTAATTCCTTTACGATTTGGCTGCCTCGGTTTTCACGCATACTGATAAAATCCAGCCGATTCAAATATTCCGCAGTACGCTTTACCTGATACCATGGGATCTGGCTGACACCAAAGCTGGAAGCGTAAGAAATCTTACGCACGAAATCCGGAACAAACATCAAGTTGTAATAGTTTGTCGGAAGTCCTGCGGGAGACCAAAGCTGATCGCTGCCGGTTACAACAGCATCATAGCGTTTCGCACCTTCGCACAAAGCCGGATACCCAGCAAAAACCGGAGAAAATCTGGTAAATGCTTTTTTCTTAAATCTGCCAAATGCTTCCATTCGGATTGCATCATTTTTTGCAAATTCCGGGTGTTTCTTCATACCCATCTTTTTTTTCAGTGCTTCGTATTTATCGTTAAGCAGCACTCCATTCAAAAGTCTGGGAACAGACATTATTTTTTCTGGAAGTGTTCTCCTTTTTTCGTATTGGATCAACTCATAATCAATTCCACGTGCTTCCAACATTTTTGTTGTTGCGTATGCCTGAAGCATTCCGCCATAATTCTCATGGAAGTATTTTATACAAACGCCTATCATAGCTCCCCTTTTTACTTCTCCATCTGCTATGCGATATCGGCATCCACGATTTCCTCGCCGGTCTTATGCTTCAGCTGTTCTTTGGATGCTTCACTCAGACCATTGTTGATCACGCAGTTCATATCGCAGGTACTGCACTTATCGAGTTCCTCTTTGGTCACCTTGCCGTCACGGTAGTCGCGGCAGATCTTCAGTTCATACATACTGTACGGATGCTTGGTGAACAGAGACTTGAACTTGTGGACCAGAACCCAAGTAGCAGGCTTCCAAATGTACTTATGCATCGCCGGAGATACAGAAC
>ERZ809224.794-NODE-794-length-26497-cov-34.504236_pt1 | contig 26497 bp, 30 predicted proteins | sample MGYA00520513_ERZ809224 | MGnify/ENA primary metagenome ERZ809224 (study PRJEB31576, sample SAMEA3212658) | Homo sapiens | biome: human-gut; feature: human gut; material: fecal | place: Sweden | collected 2012 ... | reverse complement strand
CAACTTTTTTCTCCTCAACCCCTCATGAGGGGTTGACTTTTCATAGTTGGTCTTGTATTCCGTGATGTAGGCAGTGAACTCCCGGAGGAGCTCGGACTTGTCACAACCAGTCGCCTCGGCGAACTTGGTCACGACGCCTTCCACCTGGGCGGAGGTCAGCGCCGACACATCCACGTTTTCGGCTTCAGCATATTTGGTAATCAGGCCAACGACATCAGAGGGCTTCAGGGCAGCGGTGGAAGCGCCACCAGTGACCTCCTCATAGGCCATGACAAAGGCCGTCACCGCTTCCGGCGTCAGCCCGGTGGTATCGACCTTGTTGTCCTCCAGGTATTTGAACACATAGGCCGTGATCTCGCTGGGCTTCAGCTGGGTGACATCGGTGCCGGATGCCAGTTCCTTGTAGGCGCTGACCATGGCGGTCACATTGGTGGGATTCAGCCCGGACACATCAGTGCCCGTGGTGGCTTCCGCATAGGTCTGCACATAGGCCACCAGCCCGGCGGGAGTCAGGGAGGATTTATCAGCGCCTTCCGGCTGCTCGGTGTACTTCGCCACAAAGGCATCCACCAGCGGCTGCTGCTTGGTTGCGTTCTCCGCTTCGGTGTACCCCTGGATGACCGCATCCGTGGTGATCGCGCCGGGATTGCTGGCCCATTCATCCCAGCGGGCCTGCGCTCCGGTCATGTCCAGATCGGTGGTGATCTTCAGGACTTCCTCACCGACAGCCTCGCCGAACATCTCGTTCAGGCTGGTCAGGTTAGTGTCCCATTTGTTCTGGTTCAGGTATGTCTGGATCGCGGCCAGCTGCTCCAGCGCGGAGGAGAAGTCTATATCCGGGAACATGGCCTGCACTTCGGATTCCGACATTCCGCTGTCCAGCAGGGACTGGATTTGGGTCAGCAGCGCGACATATTCCGTCAACGCTCCCTCGTCCATGCTGGAGGTCAGCTGGTTCAGCTGCGGCAGGAAGGATTTCTTCTCAGCGTCAGTAGAAGCCGCGCTGTACTGCCGGAGCAGCTGCATCAGATCGCCGACCTGTGTTTTTGCGGTCTGGATATCACTCTGCTGCCACACAGGCATCACGACGTCGGCCATCAGCTGGGCGTATTCCATGGCAGCAGCCCGACGGTCACTGTTGTACCTGGCGTTCAGGGCATCCAGCGCCTGCTGACGCTCCGCGCTGTTCTCAATCAGCTGGATCAGGGCATATTCCTTGTCGTACTGCTCATCCAGGGAACTGTTCACAGCGGACATACCCTCGGCAGCGGCGACCATGGCGTTTTCGTACACCGTCGCGCTGACTTCCTGCCCACGGGCTTCCGCACGAGCCACTTCGGCTTCCACCTTGTTTCGGATGGTGTCGAAGCCGTCCGTGTCAGCGGCGGTCAGGTGGTATTTAACCTCAATAGCCTCACGGGTGTCGATGAGCTCCTGCAGGCGGACTTTATCTCGCTCCGACAGCTTCCTGTTCTGCTTCCTTTTCAGTAGCCGGGCGATTTCCTTGTCCATGGAGTCAAGGGTGTCGATGTCGGCCTGCAGCTGTGCGGAAACAGAGGTATATCCGGCATTGTCAGCAGTTTCCTTCAGGCTGGTGAGCTCCTCACGGGTGCTGGCGGTCAGGCTCTTGAAGGAGTCCGTCCATTCCGAAACGATCTCGTTGGTTTCCTTCTTGCCGTCCGACCAGACATCCAGCAGGCCGTTCAGCCATTCGCGGCTGTTACCGGTGGCCCGCTTGAAGTCATCCTTGCTCATGCCGAAGAAGGACAGGCCCTGGCTGCTGCCGTAGAAGGTTTCGGCAGCGGTTTCCTTCCAGGACTTGGCGGTCTTCGCCATGCCTTCCAGTGCTTCACGGGCGGCTCTCGCTCCGGACGCGACGTCCACCAGCTTCACTGCGCCGTACACCAGCGCTGCGGCAAGAGCGACCATGGCCACTTTGGAGGAAGCCAGCACCTTTACCAGTCCTCCGATCCCGCCGCCCGCCATGGAGACGGAAGCGGAGAACTTGCCGATGGCCGTGAAGGCCTTTCCCAGGGCTCCGGTGACGGTACCGACCGCGCCCACGACCTTGCCCAAAACCAGCACGACAGGGCCGACTGCGGCAGCAAACGCAGCCCATTTCACGATGGACTCCCGCTGGGTCTTGTCCAGTGAAAGGAACTTCTGCAGTAGTTCTCCGGCTTTGTCGATGATCTGCTGGATCGTCGGATTCAGGTCGTCGCCGATCTGCCGGGCGAACATGAGCGCTGTGTTCTTCAGGTTGGTCAGGCGGGATTTCGTGGTGGCATACCGCTTATTGGCTTCTGTGGTCAGGGCGGTATTTTTCGCCCATGCGGCATTGGCGGTGGCCTGCGTCTTATTGAAAAGCTCCGATGCGTTTGTCGCACGGAGCAGGGTGTCACGAAGCCGGATTTCAGCGATGCCGATATCGTCCAGGGTTTTGATGGCACTGACGCCTTCCTCATCCAGTTTGGAAAGGCCTACGATAAACGCCTGGAAAGCGGAAGCGGCATCCCGCTCCCACAGATCCTTGAACTGGGATGCGCTCATCCCGGAGACGCGGGCAAAGTCCTCCAGCGCGTCACCGCCTGTTGCAGCAGCAACCTCCATTTTGATGAGGGCCTTACTAAAAGCGGAACCGCCCATCTGGCTTTCGATGCCGACAGAGGACAGGGCGGCGGCAAAGCCCAGGATCTGTGCTTCGCTCAGGCCCACCTGCCTGCCCGCGCCAGCCAGGCGCAGGGACATGCTCATGATCTCCGATTCGGTGGTGGCGTAGTTGTTGCCCAGATCGACCAGCGTGGAGCCAAGATTCTGGAACTCGTTCTGGCTCATGCCCATGATATTGGCAAACCGTGCGGCTTCACTGGCGGCATCCGCAGCAACCATGTTCGTGCTGTTGCCCAGGTCGATCATGGTGCGGGTGAACTCGGCCAGGTGCTCGTTCTCAATACCCAGCTGTCCAGCAATGGACATGACTTCCGCGATATCCTCAGCGGAGGCAGCGACCTCTGTGCTCATCTGCTTCACGGAATCGGACAGGCGGTCATATTCCTCTTCTGTGGCATCCACGGTCTTTCGGACGTTGGCAAAGGCGTATTCATAATCGACGGATGCCTTAATGGCGGCGGTGCCCAGCGCTGTGATGGGAGCCGTGACGTGGGTCGTGAGGGATTTCCCGGCCTTGGTCATGGCCTTGGAGATCGTCTCACATTTCTTGGAGATAGCAGTCAGGGATTCTCCGGCCTGCGTCCATGCGGACTGCATCCGGTACAGCTGTTCCGTCAGCCTGCGGATCTCCGCTTCCGTGTCCTTCACAGCAGCCTTGGCGTTGTTCAGGTCAGTGGTGGCCTTGCTGACAGCATCCGCGCTGTTCTGCATGGTCTTCTGCAGGGCCTTGACCTGTCCCTCCAGCTTGGTGACCTCGGCAGTAGCGTCAGCATATTCTTCCTGGTACCGCTCCAGATTCTGCTTGGCGGCGATGGTGGCGGAGTCCGTTTCGCCCAGGGAATCACGGTAATTCTCATAGGCGTAGGTGGCCGCTTCCACCTCGAAGCGCAGGTCTTCCTGCCGGGCTTTTGCCTGCTCCAGCCGCTGGGTGTAGTCCTGATGCCGGTCGTAGTTTTCCTTCAGCTTATCGTTCGCCGCCACCAGAGCCCGACTGTACTGTTCCACAGCCCGCTGCTGCTGGGTAAGCTTCTGTCCCAGCATGGACAGCTTGGCTTCCGTGCCTGCGATGGTCTTTTCGTAGTTCTGTACACCAGCCCCGGCCAGACGGAAGGTGGACTCGGCTTCCTTGATCTGCTGGTTGATGGTGCGCATATTGCGCGAGAAATTGCTGGAGTCCAGCGACAGCGCGACCACCAGTTCGCGCAGGGTTTCAGCCATAATAGTTCACCTCTTTGATTGCAGGAGATTCAGGGATAATGGTAGAATACTGGTTAGGAGCTTCGGCTCGACAATCGGGATTTATGGAGGACAACATGGAATTCAATCGGGATACCCTGTTTATGCGCACGCCCGCTTCCTGGTGGCATGATCTGTGGCGGGACGGGCTGGTCAGCGGCAACGGCTTCATTGGCGCGGACGTGTATGGCGGGGTGAAGGATGAAACCGTGATGCTCACCCATCACAAGCTGTGGCACAACGGCAAGGAAGCAGAACTGCCAGACGTCAGCGATGCTTTTCATCGCCTGCGGGAGTTGATGGACGCGGAGCGTTTTCAGGAAGCCAGCTGGACGGTGGTCAATGCCCTGAAAGAACAGAATTATCAAACGCAGCTTCAATCGCCGTTTCCGGTAGCCGACCTGCATATTCAAATAAAACCTGTCTCCGGATTTACAGATTACCTCCGAGGAGTTCATATGGACAGCGGCGAAGTCTTTTCCACTTGGAAGGAAGGGATTTCCATTCGTTCCTCGCGCCTGTTTGTTTCCCGGCCTCATGGGGTCGTTGTCAAGCGGCTCACTTCCAATCAAGCCGATTTATTCGTTTCTCTGTCTCTGTCGCCTCATCGGAACACAGGAAGCGACGGGCTGGAAAAGTACGGTCAGCACATCCTGGATTCCATGGAATGCGTATCTCAAGCGCCGTACCTGATTTACACCGCCCGGAACGATGATGATGCATTGTACGGCGTCTGCGTGAAGGTATATGCAGACGGCGCAGTGCAGACGGAACGGGACACCCTGACGGTATCCGGCGCAAAGGATATGCTGGCGCTGATTTCCGTTTTTGCCGGAGAAACACGGGACCGGGATACCGTCCTGCAAGAAGCGAAGCAGGCGCTGGACGCTTTGCCCGCAGATTATGATGTCCTCTTGTCAGAACATAAAAAAATCCACGAAGCTTGGTATCGCAGCGCGGATTTTTCTCTGCCCGCCCCAGATAAATGGCACAGCAATGAAGAATTGCTTTTGCAATCGTACAGCGGAAAGCAGCCCATGGAGCTGATCGAAAAGCTGTGGCGCTACGGGCGGTATCTGTTCATCTGCGGTACCGATCCCCAGGCCGATCCCTTTCCCATGTACGGCCTGTGGGCGGGGGATTACCGGCTCATGTGGCCCCACAACATGGCCAATGAAAACATCCAGATGATTTACTGGCATGTGTTCGCCGGGAATCTGCTGCCCTTCCACGAAGCCTTTTTCCGGTATTACAATGAACGCATCCCGGCCTTTCAGAATAACGCCCAAAAGCTGTTCGGCATGAAGGGCCTGTACATGACGGCGGGCACCACGCCCGGGGTTTCCGCGCCCAATCAGGTGGTGCCGGTGATCATGAACTGGGTGGGGGCTGCCGGGTGGATCGCCCAGCATTACGCCCGGTATGCCCAGTATACGAAGGACGATGGATATTTTGAAACCAGCATCCTGCCGTATCTTCTGGAAGTGGCGGCTTTTTATGAGGATTTCGTCACCTTCTATCCCGACGGCAGCATCCATTTTTATCCCAGCGTGTCCCCGGAAAACACTCCGGGCAACTTCATGCCGCCCAAGCATATCCAGATGGCCCATCCCATGCCCACCACCGTCAATTCCACCATCGACCTGGCGATCCTGAAAGAGTTTTTAACCAACATGTGCGCCTTCGCAGAAACCTGGCCCCAGCTGAAAAGCCATGTACCCGCCTGGGAAAGAATCCTGCGCGCCATTCCGAATTACAAGCTCAACGCTCAGGGCGGCGTGAAGGAATGGCAGGATGACCGCTTCCAGGAGCGGTATGATCACCGGCACTTGTCCCATATCTATCCGGTATTTCCGGGAACAGAAGTCAACCCCCTGCACAAAGCAGATTTGCTTCCCGCCTTTGAGCGTGCGGTGCGCCTACGGGAAATCGACGCCCAGACGGGCTGGAGCATGGCTCACATGGCGGCCATTTACGCCCGGCTGGAAAAAGGTGAGGACGCCATGGACTGCCTTGACAAAATGGCCCAGTCCTGCCTGACCAACAGCTTTTTCACCCTGCACAATGATTGGCGGGGCATGAACATCTCCCTCAACATGGACCCGGCTCCGGTGCAGTTGGACGCCATCATGGGCTATGTGAACGCCATCCAGGAGATGTTACTCTCTTCATCGGGCGATCTGCTGAAATTGCTGCCCGCCCTGCCGGAAGCACTTTATCAAGGGGAAATCCGCTTCTTCCGGTATCAGGATGGATTGGCGGATATGCAATGGGATCTTGCGCGTCGTTCCTTCCGGGCAACGCTGACAGCGATCTGCGACCATCAAATGTATGTGCAACTGCCCCGGGAATTTTCCGGCTATCTGCTGAATGGCCAACCCTGGACACCGGAGGAAAGCGGACTTTATTTCCTGACCTTGGAAAAGGGCTGCGCCGCTCAAATTACAATTGTGTGATCATTCAAGGAGGTGATATGCAATGACAATCTACGATATCTCGCAGGAGGTTTTCAGCTGTCGGGTATTCCCCGGTGACCCAGCGCCGGAAAGAAGGGTGCTTTCTTCAATGGAAAAAGGCGATCTGTACAATCTGACAGCTTTCAATATGTGTGCGCACAACGGTACTCACGTGGATGCGCCATTTCATTTTATCAAAGGTGGAAAAACTATTGATGCCGTAGGTCTTGAAGCCTTTGTTGGGCCGGCTTCTGTTACGGAGCATCACGGGATTGTCTCCGGCCATGACGCAATGGAGATATATGAAAAATCGAGAGATCGTGACCCGGAAGCGGCAAAACGACTTCTGATCAAGGGAGACGCTGTGGTTTCTTCGGAAGCAGCAAAGGTCTTTGCTTCCAAAGGAATCCTACTGTTAGGAAATGAATCGCAGACTGTCGGCCCGGAAGATGCGCCGATGGAAGTACATTTGATCTTGCTGGGTGCTGGCATTGTATTGCTTGAAGGCATTCGATTGGCAGCGGTTAAGGAAGGCAGATATTTTTTAAGCGCAGCGCCGTTGAATCTATCCGGGGCGGATGGCTCTCCGTGCAGAGCTTTTTTGATCGCTGACGATGGATAAATTCCAGTTTGTCGATCTGCATCATCCCGGTTTCACCCCTGGCCACACTTCGTCAATGAAGCGCTGCCGGGGCTTTTTCTTTTCCTGTTCCCGCCGGGCATCCCATGCCCGCAGGCGCAGGAAGCCCAACATGTCCATTTCGTCGATTTCCTTCATCCGCCAGCCATTCTTCATCAGTTCGTTATAGGTGGCATAGATGTATTCCGGCAGGGTCAGGCTTCCTGCGGGATCGTCACTTCCGGATTCTCCGCCTCCGCCAGAATCTGTTCCGCTTCCTGCACCACCGGAATCGTAGGGAAAGTGTCCAACACCTCCGTGGTCTGGGTCTGGGTGGCCATCAGTGCCAGCGCGATGTCATGCATCAGGCGGTCAGCGGGATAGTTATCGTAGACCTCATCCGGCGTGAACTGGTTGTTGAACAGGATGCAGAACCACTTCACCATGGTGTCCAGGGCATCCGTCACGGTCAGCTGCTCCTGGGAAACATCCTTGCCCTCAGTCGCATCCTGGGACAGGCGCACCAACCTGCCGTACATTTTGGAAGCGGGCTCCATTTCGCGCAGGGCCCTGCCGGAAACGAAGTCCACAGTGTATTTCTTTTCACCAAGCGTACAGGTGATCATATTCATACCTCCAAAACTTCAAAAGTAGCTGCCGCACAGCGTCATGGCCATGCGGCAGCGGGGTGATGGTTACGGGGTGGGCGTGATTACGGGCGTGTACACGGACTGCAGGAAGGTTTCGCCCTTCTCAGCCGTGAAGCCGTTCTCGCCCTCGTCGGCGACCGCCTGGTAGCGCCCGTCATTGGTGCGCTTGATGGCAGTCCATTCCACATCGCCCGTCTGACGGGTGATGGTGGTGCCTTCCTTGGTGGCGTAGTTCTCAGTCAGGGGCTTGGCCCGCACCTTGTACAGCCACACATAGCGGAACTTGTGGTTGGACTTTTCGCTCTTGAAGCCCACGGCGAAGTACGGAGGCTTGTCCGTGGAAGAGCGGATCAGGACACCGTTGTCATCGATCTTGTTGCCGAAGATCTGTTCCTGGATAGCCAGCGGAATGTCCGCCATCTTCGTGGTGAAGGTGAGCTCAGGATCGGGATACAGCACATCGAATTCGATGTCGTCGGCGTACTGGATGTCCGGGTCGGCGTTCTCAGGGGTGATGCTGGCTTCAATCGCGCCAGCAACCAGCTGCAGATCGCCATAGGTCAGGGTTTCCTCGGTGTCGACCGTCAGCGGGGCGATCACCATGTTCTTCAGGCCGACCGTAGAAGAAACAGTCGGAGAAGCCGCAGGAGTATTAGCCATAATGATTTACCTCCAATTCATCGGTTCTTGAGCTCGTCCCGCAGGACGCGCTTGATTTCGGAAAAGGCCTCATCGGCCCGGGTGTCGAAGGCAGGGCGCACAAAAGGATGCGCGGGGGCTGGAGCAGGCCCGCCGTGCCCAAACTCCACAGGGTTGGCGTAATACGCGCCGTTCTCGCTGTGGTGGACACCGATGGTGATCTGCTTGCCGCCTCCGTGCTTTTGCTTGACCTTGCCCGTATGGATGGACGAGTGCAGGGCATCCGTGATGATCTTCGGGTCGGTGCTGGCATTGTGGAGCATCTGCTCCTCGATGGGCACAGCACCCGCCTTCAGGGCACGGTTCACGCCCGGCCCCTGATCCAGTACATAGGCCATGTTGACCATGTCATTCTGGAGATCATCAAAGCCCCTCAGTTCAATTGCCATAGTCCACATCCTCCCTCCAGCACCATGTCCACTGCACCGTGTACTGCCGGGTAGCCGTGTCGTAGGCGGGCTGGTTGTAGCCCTTGTCGGATTCCTCCACCATGGTGAAGCCGTAGGCGTACATGGCCTGCCGGATCGTATCCGCCATGTCGGTCGGGTCGATATCGCTCCACAGGTTCAGGTACACATAGGTGCGCAGGCTGGTCACATGATCGTCATGATGGCTGGCTTCCGTGGTGGTCGTGGAATAGACACAATACTGCACGGGCGGATTCTGGTTGGGCGAAGTGGCCCGCCAGACGCCTGCGTAAACCGGAATGCCGATATCCTTGAGCGCCGCGTTGACCTGCTTCATCCGCTCACCCCCTTGGCAATGGAAGCCTTCAGGCCAAGATAGGTGCGTTTGAAGCTGTACTCGCCCAGAGTGGAGATGTTCCATTTATCTCCCTGAAAGCGCACCCACATGCCGGGCTTGATGTCCTCCCGATACCGGATGGTGAAGTTGATGACGGCCTCGGTGTTCATGACGTCCGCGCTGCGGTAGTGCTGGTTTCCGGCGTCCGTCACAGCGGCCCATACGCGGCATACCACCACATCCGTAGGTTCCGGATAGCCATTTTCATTGATCTGGTTCTCGGTGTATCCGATCTCGATCATGTGACGCAGGTCTCCGGGATGCGGATCGCTGTCGAAGTTTTTATAACCGCGCAAGCAGCGTCACCTCCGTCAGAACATCTTTTCCGGATCGCGGTACGGATACAGCAGACTGTCAAAGGCCATCCGGGTCGCCTTATAAGTGGTCATGTCCGGGATGTCCCGGTTTTCATAGTAGAAGCTGGTCATGAGGATGACCGCCAGACGGACAGGTTCAGGCACATCAGGGACGTTGCCTTCCTCATCAGGCTCCGGTTCAAACTGTACCCGGCAGTAATCCTCGGCGGCGGTCTGCGCCTGCTTGATCAGGCTTTCGATGTAGTCGTCCTCCTCATCGTGCTGGATGCGCAGATGGGTTTTGACCTCATCGACGGTGACGATCATCAGGGATCACCTGCCTCCTGGGCCATCAGTCCGGCAGTGCGCAGCGCGGCAAGCAGGCGGTTGTAATCCTCCCGCAGGCCAGCTACGGTGGTCGCCTCGCTGTCAGCCAGAAAAGGCAGAGCCGTGACCGGACTTCCGGCAGGCAGATCGAACAGCCCTTCACCGCCTTCCACGGTCGCGCCCGGCAGAAAGGTCAGTTTCCCGCCGATCACCAGTTCATTGCCGCCGTGGGCAAAGTAGTTTTTGGTATTGCTCATCTGTTTTCACTTCCTTCTGGAAAGGGAGCCACCCGCGAAGGATGGCTCCCATAGTCGGTTAGGATCAGGCACCCTTCACAGCCAGGCACTTCATGGCTTCGGGCAGCACCAGGCGACCGTCAACACGCTGGGTGGCGCGGAAACCGACCTGTCCGGTGACGGCGAAGAGCTCATTCAGGCGCTGGAAGGAACGACCCTGGCGATCAGCGATCCAGTAGGACTTGAAGTCTCCGAACAGGATCACTTTGTTGCCCGCAGCCACTTCAGGCATATAGGGAGAGGTCACGATCCTGTAGTTCAGGAGCGTATCAGGCTGGCCTTCCTTGAGGCCGGGCTGCCAGAGATACTGGCCCTCGATGCTCTTGAGCTTGCGGATCGCCTTGATGGTGCTGTCGTTCATCAGGAAGACCGCCTTCTTGCGGTAAACGCTCTTGATGGAATGCACCAGGTCGATGACCTCATCAGCAGTGACCGCGTTACCGGCGGTAGTCACGCCAGTGCCAGCGCCAAGGGTGGCATGAAGCAGGCCAGTGGGCTTGCCGGAGCCATCACCGGTGATGAAGGCTTCCTCCTCAGCAGCGCCAATGCGACGGGCGAACTCAGCGGAGATATAGTTTTCGATGTCAAAAACGCTGTCCTGCAGGAGCTCGTCGGACACCTTGATCATGGTGGCCACCTTGTGAGCGCCGATGGAAATCTGACCGAAGACATCGTCGCTCTCAGGGATAGCGCCTTCCTCATCCACCCAGGAAGCGGTACCATGGGAAGCCACAATCGGGATCTTCCGGTCACCGGAACTGGTCTGGATGACAGTGCACAGGGAGCGCAGGACGTTTTCCTCCTCAAGGCCTTGCACCAGGGTGCGCTCGTACTCATCCGGCACGAGGTAGCCACCCTCGGAATCGGTGCCGATCTGCAGGGCGTTCATGACGGCAGGGCTGGCAGAGCGGTTCCGGATCATGCCCCAGAAGGCATTCCGGTACTCATCGGAGGCGCGGCCCTGCTTCTGAGCAGTGGCAGTGGTGGGACGGGAAACCAGAGGCGCGGCGGTGGGCTGATCCATCTCACGGTCGATCGCGGCCTGACGCTCCAGACGCTCGATTTCTTTGCCGAGGGCAACCACATCGGCCTCCATCTTTTCATAGGTGGCGTTGTCTTCAGCGGAGACCATGCCGTCTTCACCGCGATGGCTGTCCAGGAAAGCCTTGGTCTGGTTCCACAGGTTAGCGCGCTTTTCACGCAGAGCAAGAATCTGATTCATAGTGTTTTCCTCCATTTCTTCATTTCAAAAGCGACAGCCGTTTCATCAGGTCTGCCGCTTTCACTCGGTTGTCAGGGGTAACGGGTTCAGGGGTAGGTTCCGGATCAGGCGGGTACGCCGGTTCCGGCTTGGGCAAGGTGGCAATCACCCGGTTCATGAGACAGGCGGCTGCAGCCCGGCGACCAAAAGAAAAACCCGACACGTTGTCGGGCAGATCCAGGGCTCCGGTATAGAGCACCTCATCACAGAAGCCGAGCTCCTTGGCCTTCAGAGCGTTCATCCAGGTCTCGCCGTCCATGAGCTTTGAGAGCTCATCCCGACTGAGGCCCGTCTTGATCTGGTACGCATTGATGATGCTTTCCTTCACCTCATCCAGCAGCTGGATAGCCTTCCGCATTTCCTCGGTGTCACCCATGGCCATGGTGAAGGGATTGTGGATCATCATCATACTGGTCGGACTCATGCACACCCTGGTGCCTGCCATGGCGATGACGCTGGCAGCAGAAGCCGCCATGCCGTCGATCTGCACGGTGACGTCGCCGGGATAATCCATGAGCATGGTGTAGATCTGACTGGCAGCGATGCAGTCGCCGCCGGGGCTGTTGATGTGCAGGGTAATGGGGCCGTTTCCGGAGAAAAGCTCCTCCTTGAACATGGCAGGCGTAATATCATCGGAAAACCAGGATTCTTCGGCGATCACGCCCTCCAGGTACAGGGTACGGGTCTCATCATCGTTTTTGACCCAGTTCCAGAAATGTCGCATAGCGAATTCCTCCTTAATGTCGATGCGTCCAGCCGATGGCAATCATCAGTAGGATGCTTAGTAAAATGAGCGCGGCAATGACGATCAGGCTGGGAACAATCAAGGCTGCATCCGCTCCCTTCTTTCAGGCTGAGTCTGCCTGTTGGCATCGTCGGTCTGCTGCTTCATAGCAGTGGTAATGGGGATCATGTTGCCGTTGACGAGATAGGCGTCGCCGCCCTGATCCGCTGGGATGGGATTCTGGTTTTCCAGCGCCCGGATATCGTTAGCGGACATCCAACCGTTCTGGCGGGCAATAGCATAGCCTTCCATCCGGCTCTTGTAGTCGCCGCGCATCAGGCCGTCGATGTTGAACTGCACATAAAAGCGCCCCTTCTCCTGATCGGTGAAAAGGGCGCGATTCATAGCCTGTTCAATGCGGACAAGCCAGGGGCGAATGGTGTGAACGGCGAAGTCAATGCTCATGTGTTCGATATTTGAGAACGTGGCATGCTCCAGATCGCCGACCAGATGGGGCGGTACCCGGAAGATCCGGCAGATTTCATCCACCTGAAACTTTCGGGTTTCCAGGAACTGCGCTTCATTGTTGGGCACGGCCATGGGCTCAAACTTCATGCCTTCTTCCAGAATGGCCACCCGATTCGCGTTGGATGATCCGCCGTAGGCTGCGTTCCAGCTTTCTCGCAGTGCTTTTGGGTTTTTTACGGTGTTCGGGTGTGTCAGGATACCGGAAGGGCGTGCGCCGTTGGAGAAAAACTTGCTGCCGTATTCTTCGGAAGCGATGCCCAGGCCGATAGCATTCTTCTCCAGCGCAATGGGGCTGTAGCCCATGACACCGTCAAAGCCGAGTCCGGGGATATGAAGCACATCCTCAGGAGACAGCAACACCGTCTGGCCGGTATTGGTCATATAGGTGTAAGTCAGGATGCCGTTCTTGTCCCGATCCACAGTCATCTTGTCTGGCAGCAGAGGGTATAGACCAGTGATCTTATTTCTGCCCGTGCGGATGATCTGGCAGTAGCTGTTGCCCCACAGGAGCAGGTGCGCCAGCATGACCTCCCGCAGCACAAAGGACGTCATTTCGCTGTTCGGCTCGTCATGGATCAGGCGATACAGCGGATGCTCCGTCGCCTTGCGGTTGCCGTCTTCCTTGGCTTCATATACACCAAGCGGCAGGCTGGCCACTGTTTCCGAGATCACCCTGACGCATGCGTACACTGTGGAAAGCTGGATTGCTGTCTGGGCATTGACCGCCTTGCCGGAACCGCTGGTGCCAAAGTAGAAGGTAGGAGCAGCGCTGACGCTATCCTGGGGCTTGTCCCGCGCACGGAATAGAGCGGTGAAGGGGTTTTTCATGCAGATCTCACTCCTTGTTAATTTTCATTGACAGAAAAGCTCCTATATGGTAGAATCTTAGAGTACTACTATGTAGGAGTTGTTGTGATGGTTACGAACGGTGGTTTCCTGGTCACGAAGATCAAGCAGCTTGGCGACCGCATCTTTGAAAAGGTGCTGGCCGAGAAAGGCATTGACGCCTTCAACGGCGCGCAGGGACGGATCCTGTATGTCCTCTGGCAGCAGGACGGTGTGCCGATCAAAACGATCTCTGACAAGTGCGGTCTTGCCATTACCTCCCTGACCACCATGCTGGAGCGCATGGAGAGGCAGGGGCTGATCCGCAGGGAATCGGACAGCCGGGACAAGCGCAAGACACTGCTCTTTTTGACCGACAAGGCGAAGGCGCTGCGGGCCGATTATGACGCCGTTTCCGATCAGATGGGTGCGCTGTACTACAAGGGTTTCACGGATAATGAGATCAGGCAGTTCGAGGAATCCCTGCAGCGGATACAGAAGAATCTGGAGGAGAAGCTGAAGTCATGAGCGTATGCATCAAGGATCTGATCCAGAACATGAACCTGGTAATCGGCTGTACCGTGGGCTGCCCATACTGCTACGCCCGGAACAATGTGAAGCGGTATCACATGATCGACGACTTTTCTCAACCGGAGTTCTTTCCTGGAAAGCTGCGGATGATGGACAAGCCCCGTCCCCAGAACTTCCTGCTGACGGGCATGAGCGACCTGGCGGGTTGGAAACCGGAGTGGCGGGATGAGGTATTCGCAAAGATCCGGGAGAATCCCCAGCATCAGTTCCTTTTCCTCAGCAAGCGGCCTGATCTGCTGGATATCCGCACCGACCTGGACAACGCCTGGTTCGGTGTGACGGTGACCCGAAAAGCGGAGCTCTGGCGCATCGATGCGCTGCGAGAAAACGTGAAAGCAAAGCATTATCACGTAACCTTCGAGCCGCTGTTTGATGACCCCGGCGTTGCCGATCTGTCCTGCATCGGATGGGTTGTCGTCGGCACCATGACCGGAGCGCAGAGCAAGAAGGTTCATACTGAGCCCGCGTGGGCATATTCCCTGACAGAACAGGCGCACAGGATAAACATCCCCGTCTTCTGGAAAGAAGATCTCCTTCCCATCATGGGAGAGGAACAGATGATCCAGGAACTGCCGGAAGCATTCAATCATGTACTGGAGGAGCAGAGAGCATGGAACAGCCGGAAATCAAAGTAGGATTTGTACAGACGAAGAGCATCATGACCAAGTCGAACGCTCCGCTGGGCGGGTATTCCGTCAACCCCTATGTGGGCTGTCCGCACGCCTGCCGGTATTGCTACGCCAGCTTTATGAAACGGTTTACCGGGCATACCGAAGACTGGGGCACCTTTATGGATGTAAAGGAATGGCCGGCCATTACCAATCCCCGGAAATATGCCGGGCAGAAGGTGATCGTCGGGACGGTTACGGACGGCTACAATCCGCTGGAAGAGAAATTCGGGAAGACCCGGCTTTTGCTGGAGCAGCTGAAAGACAGCGGCTCGGATATCCTGATCTGCACCAAGTCCGATCTCGTCCTGCGGGATCTGGAACTGCTGCGGGAAATCAACAAGCGGAACCGGCTGACCGTTTCCTGGTCGGTAAACACGCTGGATGAAGCCTTGGAGGAACGGTGCTGAGACCACCCGCCGGGCCTCCTGAACCCGGCGGCGCACACCCGGGAGGATACAGCTTTGAAACCGACCCGCCTGATGATGGCCCGGCGGCACCGGGCCGAAACCGGGCACAGGAATCGCCCGGTCGCGGGAAGCCACACCAGCTTCCAAATCAAGCAGGGCACACAGCCCAAGGAGGTACACCCCATGATGAACCGTGAACAGGCCATCGCCTACGGAAAGCACATCGGCGTCCGCTGGCACATCTACAACAGCAACGGCTGTCTGGTCGGCGGCACCAAGACCATCGAACAGGCACAGGCCATGAAGCGCCGCTTCGAAATCGAGGAGCGGAGCAACCCTTGGACACACGGCACCACCCGCTTCGAAATCCGCGAGGCCAAGTAAGCCCGCGCCAGCCACAGCTTTCAAATCGACAGGGCCGAGAGCCCGGAAAGGAACACACCATGAAAAAACAGGACATCCGCAACGCGTACACCCAGAAGGTCACCGAGCTCCTGAATCAGGGGTACACCATTTTCCCGGACACCATGAACGGTTCGCAGGGCGAAATCGCGCACATCGACCTCACCAACGGCTCCGAAATCATCCGGGTTCTCCTTGAACGCGGGCTTTGCTGGAGCCATATCAGCGACGGCTTCCACGGCGACGTAATCACCCTGACCATCGGGCGGGCGGCGGCAGACACTTGGGTCGGCGATCGCTGGGACGGCACCATCTGGAACAGCCGACTGGAGCCCAGCTTCCAAATCAAGTGGGCCGAGGTCAACGGTCGCGGCGAGGGCTGGTACATCGAGCTCGACGAAGCCGCCAGCATCGGGCGCATCCGGATGGAGCGCTACCGCGCCAGCCACACTGACCGCCGGGAGACGCTGGGCGACGCTTTCAAATCGACGGCCCTGCGCTGGCTCCGGAAACAGCCGAAGATGAAAACCTGCAGGCTGGAGGACATCGAAAAGATGGAACGGGTCTGGAACGAGGATGGCAAGCGCCGCTTCGAAATCACAGCGAAGGGCAAGCGGTACACCATCCGCTGACGCACACGGCAACCGCTCCGGCGGTTCCGGCTGAGGGCTCCTGAATCGGGAACCTTCACCCGGAGCCACAGGCTTCCAAATCAAGAAGGAGGTACACACCATGCAGTTCATCGACCTGAACGACGACCGCGTTTACAGCCTGCAAGACCTGCACCGCGATTGGGCACAGTTCCGGCAGGAAGACCCGGAGAACCACGCGCCGGATTTCAAGACGGAACTCTTCGAAATCCTGATGGCGACCATCAACGGCAGGAACGATCTGGAAATCCTCGGCATGACACACCGGGAAATCAGCAGCCTGACTCTTCGCCTGCGGGCACAGCTTTTGAATTATGCTGGGCTGCGGGTACACAAACCAGTTGACTTTCCCGCCGGGCAGAGTGAGTAATGGACCGCCCGGCAGGGCTTTCAAATCAAGAAGGAGGAAGAACACATGATCATCAAGAATACCCCCAAGGGCCGCAGGCTGGTTAAGCAGCTTTCTGATTACCTGCATGAGGCCACACCGTATTTCAGGGCGATGGTGGACAAAGGCTGGAACTGCGGAGAGGATATCCGCTTTGAAATCTCCTCGGTAGGCGACGACAGCCCGCTCATCATCAGCACAGCGTACACCCCAACAGGCGGCTTCTGGTTCAAGGTGCGCCTGCTTTCAAATCAGATCGAAGACACCATGGGGCTTATTCGGCTTAGCCACAGGCTGGAGGACAGCGAGAAGGTGCTCATTCACATGAAGAATATGATCGAAAAGGTACAGCCGGAGCTTTCAGGTTGCGCAGCCTGAAACAGCTTTCAAATCGACAAGGAGGGTAACCGCAATGAAATACATCGCTTACGGAAGCAACATGGTTCAGGAACAGATGGCATTCCGCTGTCCGGATGCCAGGCTCATCGGCACCGGGTACATCGCCGGAGCCCGGCTGGAGTTTTACCTCCACGCCACCGTCGAAAAGACAGGCGACCAGCGCAACCGGGTGCCCGTAGCCGTCTGGGAAATCAACGGCCGCGACGAACGGAGCCTTGACCGCTACGAAGGATACCCCAGCTACTACATCAAGGAGCGCTGGCCCGTGCACATGTCGGACGGCTCTCAAATCGAAGGCATGATTTACATCATGAAGATGATTCGCCAGTCGCCGCCCCACAGTGCCTACTACAAGGGCATCGAAGACGCCTACCTGAAGTTCGGCCTGCGCTCTCAAATCAACACCATCCTGAAGCCTGCGCTGGAAAGAAGCCTGCAGCGGGGCACACATTGGTAAGACAACACCTGGACAATACCTACCGCAGGGACACACGAATACAGCCGCTTTCCAATCCGGAAGGCGGCTTTCATCGTCTCTGGGCGGCTTTCAAATCCGCGCCGTGTTTGGCCCACGTTCGCGCCGTTTCGCCCGGTCGGGTTCTTCCTCTGCCCTTGCCGCCAAGCCCGCGACAGGGGCCAACGTGGCGGCGACGCGGGCTAAAGGAAAAGCGGCCAGCGCTTGGCACTTGCTTCGCGTCGCCGCTTTCAAATCCGCAGGGGCTTACTTCGCTTTGGTCAGGTGGTCTGCGGCAACCTCCACCGCGTCATTGTTCTCCCGGAACCGGATCACGATCTCACCATCGGCCACCGTGTACAGCGCCTGGAAAGGTTCCTCCCAGATCTGTGTCAGGCCGGGACATTCCTTCATCGCCGTGATCCGGAGGGCTTTGAAATCTGCACCTGCCTTGGGATCAGTATCATCAGGATCAGGAGATCAATGACAGAGGCATCGCGCTGGACATGGAACTGGTGGAAAATGCGATCCAAATGGATACAGAAGTGAAAAGTTATCATGATGAGGTCGCCAGCCTTAAAAAGGAAATCGATGCTATCACCACACATGGCCAGCAGCTTCGAAAAGACATCACCGCATTGACTACGGAGATATCTGAGCTGAACAAGCATAACGCAAATACAGAGGCGGCGATCGACAGCATCAACAAAATTCTCCGCGATTCTGGCTTCCAGGGTTTCAGCCTCCGTGCTAAAGATGGCGTTGAAAATGTATATGAAGTGATCCGTGAAGATGGGTCTGTTGCCGAGAACCTGAGTGAAGGTGAAAGAAACTTCATTGCCTTCCTGTATTTCTATCATCAGGTGCGCGGCAGCATGACCAGTGAAGAGCTGAAAGAAAAAATCGTCGTCATCGACGATCCCGTGTCCAGTATGGACAGTACCGCCTTGTTCCTCGTCAGCGCCATCGTCCGCGAAATGATTAATGTGTGCCGGAACAATACGGAATATCTGAATCCGAAGGTTCCGGGCGACTATATCAAGCAGCTGTTTATCCTGACACATAACGTGTACTTCCATCGCGAAGTCACCTATAAGCAGGTTGGATATTACAACTGCACGTCGTTCTATGTGATCAGAAAGAACGACAACATTTCCACCGTCAAGCTCTGCACCCGTCAGAGCAAAGAGGTTCCGAGCGAAAACGAAAACTATAACCCGGTTCAGAATTCTTATGCCGCCCTGTGGGATGAACTCCGCGACATTCAGTCCACCATTCCAGCGCTGAATGTGATGCGACGCATCCTGGAGTATTACTTCCTTCAGCTTTGCGGTTATGAGGGCAGCGATATCCGTGAGCTGGTTCTTGAAAAAGAAGAAAACCGTAAGATGTTCATCAAGCAGGTGGAGGGACAGAAGCCGGATATGACGGATTATCAGCTGGCATCCTCCCTGTTGGCGTACATCAACAATCCCAACGGTATCAGCGACGGTCTGAACTATGTGGAGGATTGTGACGACGTGGAGGCTTACAAGCGGGTCTTTAAGATGATCTTTGATGCGCTACAGCAAAGCCAGCATTACCAGATGATGACCGGTAAAACGATCATGCCGAAAAAATAAAGCATCCCTTCCTGTAGAATGAGGATGGGATACCAAGAAATAGTGAAAGGAAAGGTAACCAGCTATGCCTGACACACGTATCATCGACGCCATGTGGGACGATTCCCCGATTGACGTTTCTACGGAAGTAAACTTTATCTGGTCGATCGCTAATAAACTGCGTGGGCCGTACCAAAGCGACAAATACAAGGATGTCATCATTCCCATGACGATTATCCGGCGCTTTGAGTGCGCCCTTGCGCCCACGAAGGACGCTGTGGTTGCGCAGTATGAAGCCAATCCGGCATATCCTACCAAGGCGATGTACCGCGTGTCGGGCTTCCAGTTCTTCAATACCAGCCGGTATACGCTGGCTGAACTGGTGAATGACTCCGATCATCTAGCCGCTAACTTCAGGAGCTACCTGCAGGGATTCTCTCCCAACGTACTGGAGATTTTGATGTCTGCTGAAAAGGGCCTGGATTTCGGCAAACAGATCGACAAGATGGATAAGAACAACCGCCTGCTGTCCGTGGTAAAGGCGTTCTCTGAGCTCGACCTCGATCCCCGCACCATCGACAATGTGAAGATGGGATACATTTTCGAGGAACTGATCCGGAAATTCTCTGAAAATGCAGAGGCTGGTGATCACTACACCGGTCGCGATATCATCAAGCTCATGGTCAACATTCTGCTGGCCGAAGGCTGCGATGATATTTTCGATGACGGGAAGGTCATTACCATCCTGGATCAAGCCTGTGGCACGGGTGGTATGTTATCTACAGGATACAATTTCATCAAGCGATACAACCCCTCCGCCGATGTGCGTCTGTTCGGTCAGGAAATCAATCCGGAGTCCTACGCGATGTGCCTGGCAGAGATGCTGATCAAGGGACAGAATGCCGAGAACATCTGCTATCAGGATACCTTCCTGGCGGATCGCTTCAAAGGCACCAAGATGCGCTTTGTTCTGGAAAATCCGCCTTTTGGCACTGCCTGGGGTGGCAAGGATGCTGCGGAAGGCGTGGAAGCGGCGGTTACAGCGGAATACCAGAAGGGCGAACTCGGACGCTGGGGCGCTGGTCTGCCGGGTACCGGCGACGGACAGATGCTATTCCTTCAATCCGCCGTGGATAAGATGGATGATACCTTTGGTCGCTGCGCTATTATACAGAACGGCTCACCGCTGTTCACGGGCGGCACAGCTTCCGGCGAGAGCCAGATCCGCCGCTGGTTATTGGAAAACGATCTGATCGAGGCGATTATTGCTTTGCCTACTGATCTTTTCTATAACACCGGTATTGCTACCTATATCTGGGTGCTGAGCAAGAACAAGCGCCAAGAACGTGTGGGCAAGATTCAATTAATCGATGCAAGTCATATTTGCCACAAATTACGTAAGGGGTTGGGTGAAAAGAAAAACGAGATTTCTCCGGAGGATCGTTCTGAAATCACCAAACTGTATGCAGACTTCCAGCCCGGAGAACTGGTGAAGATCTATCCTAATACGGAATTCATCTATCGGGAGTATGTGGTCATGCAGCCACTGCAGCGAAGCTATGCTATCACAGAAGAACGCATTCAGAAGATGCTATCTGATGGTGCACTGTCCGGCCTTTATGATGAAGCGAAGGTCAATGAACTGGAAAACGCCGAGGAACTGACTGGTAAGGACGCTAAGAAGCTGGAGACTTATCAGAACAATAAACCTGTGTTTGACGCCATCCTGGCTGCATTGCATGCTTCAATTTCAGATGAAGTATATCTTTCACCTGCTGCTTTTGCTCCAGTGCTGGCTCGGGTACTTTCCGCTGTGACACAGGATAAAAAGTTGCTAGAGAAGATTGCTGACGGACTGTCTATCATGGACAAGGCTGCGGAGATTCAGCGGGACAAAAAGGGTAATATCCTCTACGACAAGGAAAGCCGCGATGCAGAAATCGTAAAATGGGATGAGACCATTGAAGCCTATATGACACGCGAAGTGCTGCCCCATGTGCCTGATGCGGTAGCTTTCTTCGAGGAGAATCTCAGCGCAAAAAAACCGGTTGTCAAGACTGGCGCAGAAATTCCTTTCACCCGTTATTTCTACCAGTACCAGCAACCTACACCGAGTGAGGAACTGGAACAGCGTTTCCTGGAACTGGACAAGTGCGTAAACGAACGCATTGCCATACTGTTCGGGGGTGAGTAATGTGCGGGAAATGAAAGATAGTGGGCTTACCTGGGCAGGGGCAATTCCGGCCAGCTGGAAACTCAAGAAGATTAAGTATACATTGCAGGAGCGAATAGAGAAAAACAATCCTGTTCAGACAACGGAAATCCTGTCTTTGACAGCAAAGCAAGGTGTCATCCCTTATGAAGAAAAGGAAGGTGGAGGGAACAAACCCAAGGAGGATGTATCTGCATATCGTCTCGCTTATCCTGGAGACATTGTGATGAATAGTATGAATATCCTTTCCGGTTCTGTTGGTCTGTCTAAGTATTACGGTTGTGTTAGCCCAGTTTATTACATGCTTCGTCCCAGGGAAATAAAAGAAGATGTGAGATTCTATAACTATATTTTTCAAACGACTGTTTTTCAGCGTAGCCTGTTTGGCCTTGGAAACGGAATCCTAATCAAAGAATCCGGCAATGGAAAGCTAAACACGATACGAATGCGCATTCCAATGGACAAGTTTGGTAGACTTGTTATTCCGATTGCACCTTGCGATGAACAAAGAAGAATTTCAGATTATCTTGACAACAAGTGCACCGAGATAGATCAGATTGCTGCAGATATCCAAGAGGAAATTGATTTCTTAACCTATATTGAACTTAGGCGGTTTGAAGACGCCATCGAAACAGTATCTCAGGCAATCGCTATGTGCGATGAACTCGAGGATATTGAAAGATACAGAGAAATCCGCTTCGATGCTTACCTGTTCCTTGGCAGAATCTACGCAATGAACGGGGAATACATCAAGTCTGAAGAGACTTTTGCGGAAGCGGAAAAATGGATATCCGATTCGCCCTATGAGTGGAATTTGCCGCTCTGCCCAAAGAGTATCCGGGAGAAAGCTGAAAAAGAAAAAAACCTGCGTCATTAACTGGTATTGAGAAGTATGAGCTTATGTCGTGTGAGAAAGGGGCCGAATCACAATATGCAAGAAGTTTCTCGTATTATTCTTGGCCTTCGGACTGCCGGATGGGATGACAAAGCCATTGATGACTTTCTTCTGTGGGTTGCCACAGGAGAAGAGCAGTATAGGCCAACGCCTGAACAAGAAAAATGACCGACTGGAAGGCTTCCTTAACGGGGCCTTCCTTCTTGTTTCTATACAAGTCTGCACCAATAAATCCATTTTTTCTGGCACGGATGATATGCTATGGTCGAGCGATGGAAATCATCACTCAGTACATTTAGCAGGAGGGATCAGAAATGAGTGGAGCGCAGATGGCCCACTTTTTGAAGCAGGTGGGCAAAGGCAGCGAACTGGCAGGAATTGGTGCTGTGTACCGTACAGGATGGCTTGTTGGTGCTGGCCAGACACTGACTGCTATGATCGCTGCTTATGGTGTTTATCGGCTTGGAAAGTGGGGTTATGAGAAGCTGATAGACCACTTGCAGGAGCGCGGTTACATCGGGGCTGCTGGTGAGGTGGTGTAACGGACATATGGCAAAACACAAGCAGATGCCTGGTATGACCTACAAGGTCATCACGCAGGATGCACAACAGGCAATCCTGGAGTATACGTATCTTTGCCCTTATTGCATGAGGAAGTCAACGGTCAGATCCAGTGTTTATCCACCGGATTATGAGCGTCTTGAAACCGGAGGCTTCTTCGATGCGCTGGCATGTAGTGAATGCAGTAAAACAGCCGACGTCCGTTTCTGGCGCACAATGAGAATCGACTAAGAAAAAGGAGGACATATCCGATGAAAAAACTGATGGCTTTAGCTCTCTCCATTCTGCTTCTGATGGCCAGTTTCACAACTGCCATGGCTGATGGCGCGATTGATTTTTCCGGTTATTCTCTTGAAGAACTGCTTGAGATCAGGGCCGATTTGGCAGACGAAATTGCAAGCCGTCCCGGCGGAGAAAAGATGGTACTGGGTTCCGGCCAGTATAAGATTGGCGAAGACCTGCCTGCAGGTGTTTATACCTTCAAGTTCGTTCAGAACGGTGACGCCGATGTTTCGAGAACCGATTACTATGTCTACGAAAATGAATCCATGTACAAATACGATATTGATCGGCTATGGCTTGGTGACATGCCCAGAGTGGAGGGTTCCTTCAAGGGTGATGGCGAAACGCGAATCAGCCTTTATCCCGGCGAATACTTGAGCCTCCGATATAACGGTGCAGAAGTTGCTCGTGTTGGAAATGTGTCTGAACGTGGCAACGATTATACGGCTCCATCTGGAACCACTATTCCGAAAGGAAACTATACCATCGGTGAAGAGATACCTGCTGGAACATACAAGATTTATTTCAGCGGAACCACCACTTCGCGTGTTCGCGTCTTTCAGGATGCTAAGGAGGCGAGCAATACCTTTAACAAGGGAAAAGAGACAGTTCTTGATTGGAATAACACTGAAGGAACCGTTACGCTTAGCGAGGGTAACATCCTGCGGGTAGAATATACGCCTATCATCATGACGAAGGGCGGAGGATTTACGTTCGATTAATTCAGGAGGTTTGGAGCAATGGTCATCTATCAGACGAACGAATGGAAAGGCCACGGAAAGCAGAATTACTACTGGAACGAGTATCGGCTGGAAGGCAACACTGTGTATAAGTATAAGTGCCATCGGCAGAAATTCTTCGATGGTGATGAAAACAATTGGGAGACTGATGAAACCCTGGAAGCATCCTGGGAAACGGACGATCCCAACATGCCGGATTGGCTGAAGCAGTATATCTAAGAGGATTCTGCACCCGGGTGCAAACAGGGTGCACAGGTCATGCACCCGGGTGCAAAATGAAAAAACGCACCCTGTCCGGAGGGTGCAGCTGCACCCGGGTGCAAATCACGTGAAAGCCCTTATATGAACGGCTCTGGAGCCTGGTTGGAAATTCATCTTCTTCTTGAACAAACGTAGCGGGTGCGGAGAGCACATCGTTCACATCGATGGGGTCACTGGTTCGAGTCCAGTACAGACCACGCAATCCTCGATCTGCAAAGGTCGGGGATTTTTCATATCGCTGCAGAAAAGGAAGGTGTCAAGCATGAGCAAGTTCGTCCCCCGCCCCAAGCTCAGCAAGAAAGCCCGCAAAGAACTGGATGCCCAGAAGCGCACAACATGGGCGTTTTCCCCGGTGACGAAGAAAGTCGAGAGCAAGAAAATCTACAACCGCAAGAAAGCCGCTCATGCGTGGAAGGATGATTCCAGCATGAGCGGTTTTTGCTGCACTGGGGATGGTACCGCGGCGAACGCCGCCCGTGGCAGCATTTGAATCATGTAACGGGCTTGCAGGATTTTTTTGTTTGAAAGGGAACAACGCCAAGCTGTTCTGGAAATCATTCTGGAGATGCGGCTCAGAGGAATAGACTTCTCAGCAGTCATCCCGGAAACGAGGAAATAACGTCGAGTGCGACGATAGCAGTTTCCCCAAAATCGGTCGATAGCCGTCAGCAGCAAAAATACATTCATCCCCTCTTGACAGCACAATAGAATCGTGATAGAATGCAGTCGTTGGTGAAAACCAACCTTTTTCCGGTGGTTATGACGGAGAGGTTCCACCTGTTCCCATCCCGAACACAGAAGTTAAGCTCTCCAGTGCTGAAAGTACTTGGCTGGACACGGCCCGGGAGGATAAGTCGCTGCCGGATTCCATAATCCTCAGTAGCTCAATGGCAGAGCACTCGGCTGTTAACCGAGTTGTTGTAGGTTCGAGCCCTACCTGGGGAGCGCTTGCCGATTCCGCATGGAGTCGGCTTTTTTTGTAATATCATAAGGAGGCAAAGCATGAAACGCAAAGGAATGCATCGGCGCCGCAAATTGGTGCTGCTGGCAGTTTTGCTGATAATGGTGGGCATAGCGGTATGGCGGATTTGGCAAACGCCGCGCCCGGTGGTGCTGCACCGGCAGGATGCGTGGCTGTCCTCCGCCGAGCCGGAAATGGTGGACACGCTGCCCGACAATGCGTTCACGGCGGAGCTGCCGGAGGAAATCGACGGCCGCCTTTTGTACATCCGCGATTATTCCGCATCGGGGCATTACCAGATTGTATGGGAGGGCGTATCAGCGGAGGCGGCGGAAGCGTACCTGACTGCCCTGCTGGACAAGGGCTTTACGCGCCTGATGGGGACGGCGGAGGATATCGCCAGCGGCGTTTTGCTTGCGCGCGGTGACTTGACGCTGAGTATCTCCCTGTCCGGCGGGACGCTGAACATGCTGATGACGCGCGCCGAAGAACCTACGCCGACACCGCTTCCGGAGTGGCTTGCAGATTGGTAATCCCCCGCGAAAGGTGCTTCCATGCCGCGAAAAGATGTGCTATAATGGAGACACATATGATTTTCGGAGGTCGCTTATGGCGAAGGAAAAGACCCTGTTTGCCTGCACCGCGTGCGGGTATGAAACATCCCGCTGGGTGGGGCGCTGTCCGGGGTGCGGCGCGTGGAACACGATGGTGGAGTCCGCGCCTATTGTGACGGGTGCGCCCGTGAAAGCCCCGAAACAGCGGCCGGGCACAGGCGCTTCAGCCATGCTCCTCCGCGAAATCCCGGAAGATGTGGCGGTTCGCTCGTCCACGGGCATCAGCGAGCTTGACCGCGTGTTAGGCGGCGGCATTGTCGAGGGGGCGCTGATGCTCATCGGCGGCGATCCCGGCATTGGCAAATCCACGCTGCTGCTGCAGGTGTGCGCGAATTTGTGCAAAACAGGCAAGCGCGTGCTGTATGTCAGCGGTGAGGAATCCGCCAAGCAGCTGAAACTCCGTGCGAACCGCCTCGGCATCACGTCGGAGACGCTTTATGTGCTGGCGGAAAACGCGCTGGACAATGTGGAAGAAAAACTGCGCGGCTTATCGCCGGACGTCGCCGTCATCGACTCCATTCAGACAATGTATCGCCCTGATATGGCGTCCGCGCCGGGTTCAGTCAGCCAGATTCGCGAATGCACGAGCCAAATCATGCGCCTGTGCAAGGAGAGCGGCACGGCGATTTTCCTTGTCGGGCATGTGACGAAGGACGGCGCGATTGCCGGGCCCCGAATGCTGGAGCACATGGTGGATGTCGTGCTGTACTTCGAGGGCGACCGTCAGCAGGAATATCGGCTGCTGCGCGCGGTCAAAAACCGCTTCGGGTCGGTCAATGAGCTGGGCGTTTTCCAGATGACGGAAGCCGGAATGCAGATTGTGCCGAACCCGTCGGAGCAGCTGCTGAGCCATCGCGCGAAGGGCGCAAGCGGCTCGGTCGTGTTCTGCGGACTGGAAGGTTCGCGCCCGCTGCTGTGCGACGTGCAGGCGCTGGCAAGCACCTCCTACTTCGGCACGCCGCGGCGGACGGTCGGCGGTGCGGATACCGGGCGCGTGGCGCTGCTGCTGGCGGTGCT
>ERZ809224.791-NODE-791-length-26596-cov-5.348856_pt1 | contig 26596 bp, 21 predicted proteins | sample MGYA00520513_ERZ809224 | MGnify/ENA primary metagenome ERZ809224 (study PRJEB31576, sample SAMEA3212658) | Homo sapiens | biome: human-gut; feature: human gut; material: fecal | place: Sweden | collected 2012 ... | reverse complement strand
CCGCCTGCTCCGTCCCTCCTCTATAGCACCGTAATACCGCTGGCTATCATTCAGGCTAAATAGTTACAATTTATATTTTTATGTTCTAACTTACTATGTAACTGCCTGGTCTTAATAACAGGCAATGGCATTTCAGTATTTTGAAAAGAATGAAACAGCCAGTGGATTTCTTTTCGAAGCGGGTAAGTTGTACAAAATATTACTAAAATGTTTCACATGAAACATCAATTTATTTTTTATTATAATTAATTTATGTCACCGTCTTAATTTGTCACTCATTTTCGGTGACTTGGTGACATATATTCATGTCACCAAGTCACCGAATGTCTTCAATCGTCATAAATAAGATTGAAAAATCTATGTTCAGCACTATATTACCAGCATAATCATCATAAATCCGATTTTATAGTTTTAACAAGCAATATACGCCATATAAATTTAAACTTTAGTCAAATTATACATACAAACCTCTTGATTATCCGATTTTTAATACATTTTTTCGTTAATTATTCTCGATTGACTTCTGATTTATGTACAATGTAGAATAAAAGAATAACAATTCGAAAAGGCGTGATACATATTCGCTCCCCGCCCTTCGAGGCCGTTATAAAAATGAAATAGGAGGAAAAGAAATTGAAAAAAAATTGGACAAGAAAAGTAAAAGCAGGGACGGCTGCCGCATTTGCATTGTCGCTGGTAATCAGCAGCCCTCTGCAGAGCCTGACAATACAGGCAGCCGAAACTTCCGATGCTGCCCCAAGTGTCACGGCGGACATTTATCCGAAGCCTCAGAAAATCAATTATACTTCCACGGAAGGCATGAAATTTGAAGGCACGGTAAACATCGTCGTACATGGAGCGCAGGATGATGTGACGCTCCCCAAATTAAAGGCGGTACTTGACACCGAAGGCATTTCTTATAAGGAAAGCAGCGAAGTTTCCACAGACAATGCAACTATTCTAATTACTACGGACTCCAACGATTATGCCGCTTATGGCTTTGCAGAAGATGCAGCCTTGATCGAAGAACAAGGATACGTTTTGGCATCCGATAATGATGCAAACACCAGAGGACAGGTTACAATCATCGGCGCTGATGAAGATGGAGCTTATTATGGGGTTCTGACGCTTGAACAGATGCTGAAGCAGAAAACAGAGGATGGCTCTTTTGCAGAGGCAGTTATCTCCGATTATCCAAGCATTAAGCTGCGCGGCTTCGTGGAAGGCTTCTATGGATTCCCCTGGTCTTTCGAAGAACGTCTTGGCCTTATTAAAGATACGGCTGAATTTAAAATGAACACATATATCTATGCTCCAAAGGACGATCCTTACCACAAAGATCAGTGGCGTACGCTGTATCCGGATGATAAAGCAGAGGAAATTCGTCAGCTTGTAGAAGAGAGCAAGAAAGACAATGTAAGCTTCTGCTGGAGTGCACACCCCGGATATGGTTTTAACTATAATACGGATGATGATTTCAATGCCCTTGTTGCCAAATTTGAACAGCTTTACAGTCTGGGCGTCCGCCAATTTGGTATTTCCTACGACGACTTAAGCGGCTATGTCAGCGGAACAAATCATGCAAATATCATCAACCGGGTAAATGAAGAATTTGTAAAGGTAAAAGGCGATGTAAAACCGTTAATCGTCGTAGCCACCAGATACTGCAATGCCTGGGGTTCTGATATGAACACTTATTTTAAACCATTTATGCAGACACTCGATGAAGATGTAATTGTCATGTGGACCGGCGCCGATACTATGTCTGCAATCACAAAAGCCGCGTATGATTGGCCGAAACAGATAACAGGTGTTGACCGCGATCTGGCAGCATGGTGGAATTATCCGGTAAATGATTACTGTGAAGGCAATCTGATGATGTCACCTCTGGAAAACCTGGATACGGACGTTGACAATTTATCCGGCTTCTTCCTGAATCCGATGTGTCAGGCTGAAGCCAGCAAGGTAGCCATCTTCAGCGGAGCAGATTATTCCTGGAATGTTGTCGGTTTTGAGGCTGCAGACAGTTGGGAACGAGCCATCGATGAACTGGTGCCGGAGGCAAGCGAACCCTTCCAGCGCTTTGCAGATAACCTTTCTTTTATTAAGAGCGGAGAATCTTTCTCTTTTGACGAGTCCAGATATCTGGTTGGTAAAATCGAGTCTTTTAATACTGCACTTAAGAGCGGCACTGGTATCCGCGAGGCTGCTGCTGCATTAAAGGCTGAATTTGAGACTATGAAATCAGATGTGCCTGTTTTAAGAAATATCAACAACGCAGGACTTTTGGACGAAATCCGTACATCTCTAAGCGCTTATGAAGCCCTGGCAGAGGCCGGCATTGCATCTATGGACGCTTTTATCACGGCCTGCGACGGCGATGTTCTTGCGACACTCGCAAATATCGACCTGCTGAATGCCAAGCTTGCCGAGACAGAGACTTACCAGATCGCATATATGGCAAGAAGCGGAGCTACTCTGTATAAAGTTGCACAGGTCGGCGAAAAGAGAATCAAGCCGATGCTTCGCGACTCCGTAAGTCAGATTCAGAATCTGCTCACAAAAGTCATCAGTCCTGAGGCAAAATGCAGAGTATTTACCGATAAAACAGAACTGACAAACAAGGAAGTGGTATTCCACGGCGGCTTCTATACCGTTTCTGATTTGAATATAACCCTGGATGCGGGGGATTATGTTGGATTTAGTTTGCCAAAGGCAATGAAACTATCTGAAATCAGCGTTACAACCGCACAAAGTGATTCTCTGAAAATCCAGTATTCCTTAAATGGAATTGACTGGACAGATGCTGAAGCTGCAGCGGAAGACGGTGTTCTGAAAACAAGCGCTTCTGTGGCAGCAGCTTACGTAAGAGCTGCAAACACCGCGAATAACCCAGTTGAAGTACAGATTTCTGACTTTACGGCAGCAGTCATTTACAGTATCGGAACCCCTGTTGCAACCACGGATCTTGGAACCTACAGCTACTACTACATTTCAAACGCAGTAGACGGCAACATCCGTACAAAATACTATTCCGATGCAGGAACAAGTGTTGGAAGTTATGTCCGTGTTGATCTGCAAAAAGCGATTCCTCTGTATGATCTGAAAATCTGTTATGCTCCGAATCCTAAAGGCTTACAGGAAGGTGTAGACGGATTTAAGGCAACTAGGCTCGAAGTCTCCACAGACGCAGTTACCTGGACTCAGATCGGAGATATTATTCCTTACACAGATTATGTTGTAGAAACCATCAGCGGTCAGCAGGTTGCATCTGTCAGCTACAATGCCGAAGGTGCTATGGCGCGCTATATCAGATTCTCCGCTACGGAAAGCTATGGTAACTGGATTCAGGTATACGAAGTGCTTTATAACCAGAGTGTCACAAATATCGGTGATGACACTGTAACTCTGGCGGATGCCAGCTTTAATGTAAACAATATCGGCAGCCTGTACGACGGCGACCTGACAACAGCAGCTACCGCAAACAACGTCAGCGCCGGAGATTCTCTGAACGTTCAGATGACATCCATTACAGATGTAGACACACTTACTATCGTACAGGATGCAGATACCATCTGCCATGCTGCTGTAAGCGTAAAAGACCTCAACGGAAACTGGACAGACGCGGGCAGTCTGGACGAACAGGTAAATGTTCTTAAAATTGACAAAGTAATCACCGAGGTGAAGCTTACCTTTGATGGCAGCAGCCCATCCATGAAACTTTACGAAATATTCGTAAAGGAACAATCAGATAAAAAAGCAGGACTTAGAAAACTCTACACCGCATGGGCAGCAGAAGATCTCTCTGTATACACAGCAGACAGCGCAAAAGCTCTGCAGACAGCGCTGCAGACAGCTAACACCGTTCTGGAAAAGAGAAATGCCACAGCAGAAGAAATCAGCGATGCCACGACAGGTCTTGTGAATGCCATCGGCACACTGGCATACGGCGTACAGAAGGTACATCTGGAAACTGTACTTTCATTTGCCGATCAGCTCCTCACTCTGGAAAACAATTACGATGCTGACGACGTAGAGGAACTGAAAGCCGTACTGGCAACCGGAAAGACCGTATTTGCCGACCCGGATGCCGTACAGGAAAGTGTAGATACAGCCACCTATGACATTTTAGATGTACTCGCAAAATTGTCTAAAAAGGCAGATGTGAAATCTCTCGAAAGTCTGATTGAGGCAGCAGAAAAGCTTGCAGACAGCGGCAAGTACACAGATGACAGCACAAAAGCTCTGAAGGATGCCATTGAACAGGCAAAAACAGTTCTGGACGATCCAAACAGAACGGAAAATGCGATTAACGAGGTTTACAATGCCATCATCGACACTATCCTCAATCTGGATATGAGAGGAAACAAGGCAGCCCTCCATGCGATGATCGTGAAAGCTGACGCAGTTCTGGCACAGGCTGAACAGTATGTTTCAGATACCCTGGAAGGTCTTGCAGATGCTTTAGCTGCAGCAAAAGAAGTTTATGACGATCCGAATGCGCTGCAGACAGAGATCAACAAAGAGGTAGAAACTTTAACTCTGAAAGTTGCAGATGCACGTCTGCTGGGTGATGTAAACGGTGACGGCGCAGTCACTGCAAGCGACACTGCAGTTGTCCTGCAGGCTTCCGCAGAATACATAAATCTTTCTGCAGAGCAGACAACCGCCGCGGATGTAAACGGCGACGGTACCGCAGATACCGCAGATGCTGCCCTCATTCTTCAGTATGCCGCAGAGAAAATTGCAGCATTCTAAAAATGCAGACCGGGAAACTGAATTATTTTGGCTTAAGTTTTCTGAAATTTCTATGCATCATAAAACATGTCACTGCTCACAGCACATTAAGTTGTGAGCAGTGACAAACAATACCCTGATAGTATCACAGAGAAATTCTGTGTTAACTGTCAGGGTACTGTTTTTGCTGCCATATCAGAATTAACAATCTCCTACATCGTCCGAAAGCCGCCTCCCGCTTTCAGCTCCTGTTCCGCAAACAATCGCTCTATCACATCCAAATAAATCTCAAGCTTCTGTGTTTTTCGGATCCTTTTAGCATATTTTCCGCTGTCCGTAAACATCCATGCCGCATAAAACCAAAATTCTTTCATTTTAAAAAGAACATTTTTGTCGCCAAAAAATATTTGCCGGTAATCTGCCAGCAGCCTGTCATGGAATAAACGAAAGGTATTCTTATTCATCCGCTCTTTTCCACGGATTTCCCCGATAAGGCCGGGATTGGCAAGCAATCCCCGCCCCATCATCACACTCTTTATCTGCGGATAATCTTCCACTACTTTCTGGTAATCCTTCAGGCAAAAAATATCTCCGTTGTAGCATACAGGATTTTCACTCTCTTCTGCTGCTCTCCCAAATGTCTGCATATCAGGTTTTCCATTATAAAAATCCTGCTGAATTCTTGGATGCACGATCAGCTCTTCCAGTGGATATCTGTTAAAAATCTCAAGCAATCCTTCAAACTCTTCTGCATGATCCTTGCCTATTCTGGTCTTAACCGAGATCCTGACAGAAAGCTCATCAAATATCTCCTCCAGAAATCGGTCCAGCTCCTCTGGTTTGGTCAAAAATCCCGAACCTCTTCCCTTCGACACTACTGTTCTGGACGGGCACCCCAGATTCAGATTAACCTCCTGATATCCAAGCTGCTCCAATGCTTTTGTTGTTTTAACAAAATCCTCCGCCCGATTTGTCATAATCTGCGGAACAAGATACAACCCCTGGTTATGCTCCGGCAGTAAATCTTCCCGCTCCTTCGCACTGAGCTGTTTTCCTGTATTGGGCTTTGGAACAATAAAAGGTGAAAAATATTTATCCGCCGGCTCAAAAAAATCACGATGTGCATTTCGAAAAACATACCCGGTGATTCCCTCAAGGGGTGCAAAATAACACCTCATAACGCTTTTGCCTCCTCAAACCGCTCATAAAACTGCTCATAGAAATCCCTCTCTCCGTCATACGGGCGTATGTAAAATATTTTCAGTATTTGGGTAGTCACTTCTCTTCGCCTTTCCTCTCTTCCATCTGCCTCCAAAGCTTCTGATGTCTCCTTTAAATAATAATGCCAGTCTGAGATATACTGCTCATGCCTTGCAAGCTCCGGGATATCCAGCCATTTTTTCACTTTGACTTTCATGCGGTTTACTTTTGTACATTCATGTATCTGCAAAAAATATCGGAAGCTTCCATTTTCATAAAATCGCCCCAGCGGAAACAGTCTGCAGATATCCGGCCTCACCGCATGAATACTGCAGCGGCCGTTTCGATCCAGAAACACACAAGCTTCACCCTCCCCATTCATATTCAAATTCGGCAAAATCAATCCATCCGCCATATTCAATGCAATCCGGTCAATCATCAATTCTCCAAAAGAGCAGCCCAGGCTTTTTTCTAACCGAAAAATATCAAGCGGCGTAAGCACAATGGATTCCCCCATTCCTCTGCAGCACGCAGAGCACCCCTCGCAGCCCCGACAATCCGCTTTCACCATATCGTTTAGTCCATATAGTCTTCCGTCTGATATTTCTTCCAAAGTTACCTGTCGTTTCATCACGTTCTCCTTTTCATTTTATCTCTGTGAAAACACTTCATTGTCGGCATTATAACACACATATGACCTATGTATCTACAAAAAGCAGGCATAAAACACCGGAAAATAATTACACGAATTTCTTTCCCGTTCTTCACAGCATGTTGACAGATCTGCTCATATCTTCTATGATTAACATCAGACGCTTTCAACCTTTCGCGCATATCATCCCTGCTTTTAAAGCATGCGGTGTCCTGCGCGTCCAGACAGACAGGAGATTTTTTATGGCGACAATCCGAGAAACTGTATTACTATATTATCCCCAAAAACCAAAATACCTTTCTAAACTCAAAGGAGTGCTTGTCCAGCTCGGCATCCGCATTCGAACAATAGATCCCTCCCAGGTAACACAAAAAGTAGGCTTCCTCGCATCCCTTCCCGGCTACACTGAGATGGAAGTGATTGCCCCTGTACCCGAGATACCGGAGCCGATACTTGTGATGAAATACTTCACAGGCGCACGCATGGAACAACTCTTTTCGGCTATACGCCGGGCAGGCATTCCCAAGATCGACCTGAAGGCAGTAGTCACAGAAACAAATGCGGACTGGACCTTTTACGAGCTTTACCAGGAAATCTTCAGGGAGCATCAACAAATGCACGCAAAAAAAGCAATCGTAACCAGGATTGAAGAGCCTGATTTCGGCTGCGAGGGCCGCCCGGAGAATCAACCGGTTATGGATCGCGTTTCTGTTCGCTTACCAGATGGCGCCGGGGAAATCTGGCTGGAGGCAGCAGATGATTATCTCCTCCGCGAGCACATTAACGAGGGAAGTACCGTTCTTCTCACTGCCGATGGCAGACTTCTCCCATACACATCGGATACTCTTTAAATCGAATATTCTCTTACGTACAAATGAAATGGCACATGCAGGCATGCATAAACTCACTCCCGCACGCATAGGAATTAACAACAAAGCTTCAGAGGATTTGCATGCCTGATTTTAAATTAAAAAAAGCAGCCGCAGCGCTTGCTCTGCTTGTGGCCGCTTATTTTACCGGTGCCGGAATCCATGCATTGTTTTCCGAACCTGCTTCCATAGAGACTGCCTCCGCTTCGGAAGGGAACTGGGGACTAAGCTTCCAGGAAGAAGGAAAAATACCTGTCGGAAATGCAACCTGCGAGGAGTTAAAGCAGTATCAGGCCGCCTACGCAGATGACACAGAGGAAAAGGTGATTTATCTCACCTTTGATGCCGGATACGAAAACGGAAACATAGCCCTGATTTTGGATGCATTAAAAAAACATAATGCTGTCGGCACCTTTTTTGTAGTTGGAAATTTCCTGGAAACCAGTCCGGATCTTGCAAAACGTATGGTGGAGGAAGGCCACATTGTCGGCAATCATACATACCATCATCCGGATATGTCCAAAATCTCAACACAGGAAGCCTTCCAAAAAGAATTAAATGACGTGGAAACCCTGTTCAAACAAATCACAGGCGCTGAAATGGCACGCTATTACCGCCCGCCTCAGGGCAAATACAGCATTGCAAATCTGGAAATGGCAAAGGCAATGGGATATAAAACCTTTTTCTGGAGTCTTGCCTATGTAGACTGGATTGAAAATGAACAGCCAACAAAAGAAGAAGCTTTCTCCAAGCTGCTGAAACGTATCCATCCAGGTGCGGTCGTACTGCTGCACAGCACCTCCGCTACAAATGCAGCCATTATGGATGAACTGCTGACCAAATGGGAAGAGATGGGATATCATTTCGCTCCGCTCAGTGATCTGGCGGAAAAGCTTTGAAACTGCTCGCGGGAATAAAAAATTTGCAGAAGGGACACTTCACATAAAGAAGTGCCCTTTTGTCGTTTTAAATATTCTCTTTACTCTTTCGAAACGGCTTTGCCAACAGAAAAAGTCCAAAGCAAATGCCGTTAATTAGAAGCGCTGACGGAAGATCTCGCCAGGATACGCTCTGATTTTGCAAAACATCTGCAGAATAAGTACCCGTAATAACCGGAGCGAGATTATTATTCAGGAAATGAATCGCCACCGGAACCCAGATATTTCCTGTCTTCATATAGGCATATGCAAAAAAGATACCCAGGCACACACAGGTAATGATCTGACTGACAGTCATAATCACTCCCATATCCGGAGTGACATAGTAGAAGAAGTCCACCGGAAGATGCCAGAATCCCCATACGACTCCTAAAACCAACACCCCTCTGCGTAAACCAAATTTTTTCTGAAGGAATGGCTGCAGATAATATCTCCATCCGTATTCCTCTCCAAAAAATGCAACAAAAGATAAGAAAAAATTAATCGGCATCATACTGAGGTAACGCCAGGTCAACGGACTTACAAAGATATCAAAAATGGCACTTCCCTGTCCTGCCAGGATATAAGCTGCAGCAGTTCTTGCAGAATATAGGAGAAGAAACAGTAGAATACACAGTAACGATATTTTCCAGTTCTTCCATCTCAGTCCATAAGCCTCTCTTCTCTTTTTTCCTGCCGACAGAATAAAAATCCAGCACAGAACGCTTCCTCCTATCAGCACAAGCTGCACAAGTAAAATCCAGATCGATACGGTGCCTCCCTGCATTTCAACTGTAGTATTCGGCGATACCACGGACAGCACCGCAATCACAATCGCTGCCGCCGTTATAAGTAGAAAACATCTGTAAAATCCCTTCGGCATCCGCACATCTTCCTTCTTTGTCAGCAGAAACGCGAGCATCACTCCGGCTGCCGGATACAACATCTGGGCATTTGGAAATGCGGAAAGATCTATGCCTGCCGTATTTCCGTACCACATGACCAGTCCAAGCACATAAGTAATCCCATACGCTACAATGACAAAAATCATAAATTGCTTTTTTTCCAATTCTGAATACATCTTTTATCCTCCTAATGTAAAGCACTCTTTGCCGTATTTTGGATACATTGTACCACAAACTGCCCTATCTGTTCAAAAAACTTTCCTAAAAAACATGCGGTGCCGAAAACATTTTTCAACACCGCATTATGCATAATATACAGTTAAATTATAGCGTTCACTCTCATTGATATCAGGCTGAAATCTGCATTTACAGCTTCCATCCGATGGCTTCTTTTCTTCCCAGCACGAAGTCAGCGTAAATTCCCTTCTGATGTATCAACTCTTCATGTATGCCCTTTTGAACAATCTGACCGTTATCCACCACCAGAATCTGGTCTGCGTTCCGTACTGTTTTCAGCCTGTGAGCAATCATAATAATGGTTTTATCTCTCGTCAACGCTTCAATAGCCTTCTGCAGCCGGTCTTCATTTTCCGGATCTACGTTGGCTGTCGCCTCATCTAATATGACAATAGGAGCGTCTCTCAGCATAGCGCGGGCAATGCTGATCCTCTGCTTTTCTCCTCCGGAAAGAGATGCGCCGCCCTCTCCAATAAAGGTATTGTAGCCGTCCGGAAGCGCTTCAATAAAGTCATCACAGCAGGCTTTTCTTGCCGCTTCCACGACCTCCGCATGAGTAGCGTTTGGCTTACCGAACTTAATATTATTCTCAATGGTATCCGCAAAGAGATACACATTCTGAAATACCATACTGATCTGATCCATCAGAGATTCCAACGTATACTCCCGGACATCAGAGCCGCCGATTTTAACACAGCCGCTGTCCACATCCCAAAAGCGGGCAATCAGATTACAAAGCGTAGTCTTACCGGAACCAGAAGGACCTATCACCGCCGTAGTTGTTTTATCCGGCAGATTCAGAGAAATTCCATGCAGAATCTCTCTATTTTCATAAGAAAAATGTACATTTTCAAAAGTAATGTCATGGTTTTGGGGCGCAAGCGCCTTTCCGCCTTCGTCCATCTGTTCCATGTCCTCCGTCTCCAGCGTCCTGTCTATACTGGCAGCCGCAAGACGGAGCATGGTAATCCCCATGCCGAACAGCTTGATTTGTCCAAACACCAGGAAAGACATCACGATACTCATCAAAGCATCCGCCGCAGACATAGTTCCATTCTCCCAGAAAATGATCGCCGCCAGCATCATCCCAATACCAGCGATTTGGAGAACCAGGTCCTGAAAAATACTGTAGGGCGTCAAAAGCTTCTCCATATCCAGATTGCTCTTCCGATTAAATTCCAGGGCATCCTGCACCTTTTTATCGCCCTTACCGCTTAAATTAAAGGACTTAACTACACTCATACCCTGCACATATTCCAGTACAGCCGAGGTCAGCGCCGTCTGAGATTTCTGAGCATTGGGCGCGATAGCAGCAGATTTTCTCTCCATAAAAGAAACAACCAGAAAATACAGCCCAATTCCTGCCGCCGCAATCAGGCCGATACGCCAGTCAAAGATCAGTATCATAGCAGTGAATACCACGGTTCCGATGAGCCCTCCCATGATATTAACCAAAACCATTGGAACCATCGTTTCAATATTTCCCAGAACTGTAGTGCAGACGCCCGTTACCTCTCCCAGACTGTTCTCATTAAAGAAACCCATGGGTACGCCTTTTAACCGGTTTCCGATAGTTATCCGCTCATTCGCCGCCATAAAATAGCCCGCGTGAGTCTGCTGCATCTTGGAAAACCGATTGGTTACGGCATTTCCGACAATACTGATCAGCATCATAATGAGCGCAGTCCATGCCGGTTTTGTTCCTGTATCTTTTCCTGTCAGAGCCAAAATGACAAAATAGACAGCCCCGATCTCAAACATATGCAATACCGCATTCAGAAAACCTACTGCCACAGATTTGTTAATGTTTCCCCGTTCTGTACCTGCAAATTGCCAGATTTTTTTAAATGCATGAATCATGCCACATCACCGTCCTTTGCTCCAATATGTGCCTGCCACATGGATTCATACAGCGGGCAGGTCTTTCTTAAGCTCTCGTGAGTCCCCATTGCCGTGATACCCCCATCCTTTACCACGACGATCTGATCGGAATCCTTGATCGTAGAAAGGCGATGAGCAATGACGATAACGGTCTTTCCCTTCACGAGCTTTGCAATGGCTCTTTGAATAATGGCCTCATTCTCCGGGTCAATGTAGGCAGTGGCCTCGTCCAAAATGATAATAGGTGCATCTTTCAATATGGCACGGGCAATGGCAATCCGCTGCCGCTCACCGCCGGAAAGATGTGCACCGCCTCCTCCCACCTTCGTATCGTATCCCTTTTCCAGCATCCGTATAAAGGTATCACAGCCAGCGGCTTTCGCTGCCGCTTCCACTTCCCTGTCAGTCGCGGACAGACGTCCCAGACGGATATTTTCCCTTACACTTTCATCAAATAAGTAATTGTCCTGGGATACAAAAGCAACCTGTCCATAAAGCTGCTCCAGCGGGATGTTACGTTCATCCACACCCCCGATAGATACCTCTCCCTGCTCCACATCCCAGAAGCCGGCAATGAGCTTGGCGATTGTGGATTTGCCGGAACCGGAGGGACCTACCAGTGCAGTCATACTGCCGGACGGGATCCGAAGACTTACATCCTGTAAAATGTTCTTATCCTTATGGTAACCAAAAGACACATGAGACAGCTCAATATCCATGCTTGAAATATCCACAGCTTTTTTGCCGTGCTGCTGTTCTTCTGCCATCAAAAGCTCATCTATAGCACCCACTGTAGTTCCCACCTGGGCAAGGGTATCTATAAAATTCATGGCCGCAAGCAGAGGGCCTGCAACTCCCAGAGACAGAATAATGGTAGTAATGAAAGTTTCCATCCGGATATTTCCACTCCGGTATAAAAGCCATCCCGCAGGCAAAATTGTAATCAGCGTGGCGGGCACAATAGCATACGCCATAGACATGCCAAACTGACTCTTTTTCATCCAGTTATAATAATATACAGCATTAGCTTTTACCCTGTCGGTAAATTTCGCATAAGAAGACTTTCCCTGGTTAAAAGCTTTGATTACCTCAATGCCGCCAATGTACTCTACAATAGTTCCGTTCATGGCCTGCGTCGTCTGCACAGCGCCCTCATAATCCTTTCCGTAGGATCCCATGACTGACATTGCAAACGCCATACCTACTGGAATAGTGACAAGGGATAAAAGCGCCATGCGCCAATCCAGCACAAACAGATAGATCAGTATCAAAACAGGTCCCGCGATGTTGGCAGTCATTTCCGGGATCAGGTGGGCCAGCGTTGTCTCCATGCTGTCCACCTGATCCACGATAATCTGTTTCATCTTACCGCTGGATATATCCATAACAGTTCCCAGCGGCAGCTTCGGCAGCTTTTCCAAAATCTTTTGCCGAATGGTTTTTAAGATGGAAAAGGTGGCTTTGTGAGATCCGGACAGGGCCAGATTATAAAGCAGCGTGCGGGCGGCATAGCCTGCCAGCCCGATTGCCAGCCACGGTAAATACAGAGAAAGTTCCTGTTTTCCGGAAAGCAGACCTATGATAATCTGCGCTGCAGAAAAGTAAGGAAGCATCCCCAGCGCAACGCCAGCGAGGGCGCTCAGCATGGCGAAAATCAACCCGCCGTGCTCGGATTCTCCCAGCTCCCAAATGCGGAGCATTGGACTTTGTTTTTGCATATGCATTCCTCCTTCGGTTAGTAAAAGCTAACCCCTTGTTTTAATTTAAGGCTGCCGCCCGGTTGTCGGAAGCGGCAGCCTTGCTATTTATGACAATAGAAAATTCGCAGAGCGTGCTTTCTATTGTTGACAATTCATCATGGCGCCTTCTATCTCCGGCTGAAAGCCTGTAATCTCCATCCATTTATAAGTATATTCCTCTTCTTCGGCCACCAGGGAATCAACAAAGTTGTGAAACTTTGCGCCATAGGAAGCATCCAGGAACTCTTCAATGGCACACTCCAATATTCTTTCCCCCATTTCAAAACATCGTTTCATAACTATGTTATTTAATATATCACAGAAATAGACCACTGTCAAGGGAGAACATTTTTCCTCTATTGCAGAACAATAAAAAAAGGAGTCATTGCTCCATAGATGATGATTATCTATTTTGCAGCTCCTTTTACTTTGTTTACAAATATACAATTTCGGTGTTAATCGATGAACATAGCATCCCCAAATGAAAAAAAGCGATATCTCTCTTTCACCGCCTCTTCGTAGGCATTCATAATCTTATCCTTGCCGGCCAGCGCGGAAACCAACATTACCAGTGTCGATTCCGGCAGATGAAAATTGGTAATCAGACTGTCAATGATTTTAAACGAATAGCCCGGATAAATAAAAATATCGGTCCATCCGCTTCCCGCCCTCAGTATACCATTTTCATCCGCGGCAGATTCCAGCGTGCGGCAGCTTGTAGTGCCTACCGCCACAACCTTTCCTCCATTTCTCTTTGTGTCATTGATAAGCTTTGCCTGTTCGTCCTCGACTACATAAAACTCCGAATGCATATGGTGTTCGGTGACATCCTCCACCTTTACCGGTCGAAAGGTTCCAAGTCCAACATGAAGAGTGACATGTGCAATGTTCACTCCCTTGTCCCTGATCTGCGCAAGCAGCTCAGGTGTAAAATGAAGTCCTGCCGTCGGTGCCGCTGCGGAACCGTCATGTTTGGCGTAAACAGTCTGATAACGATTTTTGTCCTTCAACTGATGATGAATGTACGGCGGAAGCGGCATCTGCCCCAGCCTGTCCAGGATTTCTTCAAAAATCCCCTCATAGGTAAACTGAATCAGACGATTGCCCTCATCCACCACGTCTATCACCTCGCCTGCCAACAAGCCTTCTCCAAAAGAAATCTTGGTTCCAACGCGGCACTTTTTCCCCGGCTTCACCAAAGTCTCCCAAACATTATTTTCTCTTCTCTTTAAAAGGAGCACTTCAATTTTCGCATCTGTTCCGACCTTACTTCCGTAAAGTCTCGCAGGGATTACTTTCGTATTATTGACTACCAGGCAATCCCCCGGTTCCAGATATTCTACAATATCACGAAAAATACGGTGTTCCATTTCTCCTGTATTTCGATCCAACACAAGCAGTCTGGAACTCGAACGATCCTCCAGCGGATCCTGCGCAATCAATTCCTCCGGTAAATCAAAATAAAAATCCGATGTTTTCATAGCACTCTCCATTCTCTATCTGTCTCTAAAACCTGATACACTTTTCCATATGCATAGCAGCGTGCTTTCTATTGTTCTTCCTCATAGTATATATGATTTTCTTCTATCAGAACAGGTATACCGTCCCTCTCACATTCCACAATGGATACTGCACAATTTTTGGAGACACCTCCATGCCAGTAATCCTCCCTGGGACTTTCCCTCAAACTATTCAAAAGGCCTCTCAGAGCGCAGCCATGAGTGGATACCAGAATCGTCTTGTCAGCAAACTCCGCCCGACTGCAGATATCATGCATAAAGTCCGCAGTCCGTCTCTCCACATCATCCAGACTCTCTCCGCCCGGCGGCGCCGCATAATTCTGCGGTTCGTTAAAAAAACTGTAAAACCAGCTTTCGGGAACATTTTTTTCTGCGCCTATATAGCAGCAGCCCTCATATTTCCCAAAGCTGATTTCCAGAAGTCTCTCATCTTCGATAATCGGAATATCCCTCCCTGCGAGTACATATTCTGCAGTGTGTCTGGCACGGATCAGAGGACTTGTAAATGCTGCCGCAAAAGGCACATCCCGCAATGCCTCCCCTGTCAGCTTCGCAAGGCGCATACCGTTTTCATTCAGGTCAATGTCAGAACGCCCCTGGAGGCGCTTTTTAGCGTTCCAGGGGGTTTGTCCATGTCGTATAATAAATAGTCTCATAACCTTTTTTCTCCATTACTGGCGCAGCTCAATACCCATGCTCTCCAGACCGTTCAAGAGCTTTTTCATAATAGAAGTAATCTCTGCCTCTTCCATGGTCTTATCCTTTGCTCTGAACACAACCGAATATGCCATGGACTTGTAGCCCTCTTTAATCTGAGTTCCTTCATAGATATCAAACAGACGGTAGCTTTCCAGATGCTTTCCGCCGCGCTGTACAATCATTTTTTCAATGTCACCGGCAAGAATATTCTTAGGCACAACCATACTCAGGTCACGTGTCACTGCCGGGAATTTCGGAATACCTTCATATTTCCGGTCAAAAGAAGCCTTTTCTACAATCACCGGCATATCCAGGACAGCTACATAAGCCTTGTCACCGATACCGTAATTGTCTGCCACCTGAGGATGGACCTCACCCAGATATCCGATTACTGTTCCGTCATAAATGACATTGGCCTGACGTCCGGGATGCAGAGACGGATTGCCTGCCTTCGGATCATATACAGGATTTTTGTGCAAACCTGCTTTTTCCAGAAATTCTTCCACGACTCCTTTCATTACAAAGAAATCGCCTTCCCCGTACATACCCAGGGTAAACTGCATACGCTCATCCGGAAGCTCGGTAAGCGGCAGAGACTTCGGCAGATAAATATTTGCCAGTTCATACAGGCGGACATTTTTGTTGCGGTGGCTGTAGTTGTAAGCCAGGGAAACCAGCATACCATTGAGGGAGGTGGTTCGCATGATACTGAAATCATCCCCCAGCGGATTGGAAATTTTAATCGCCTGACGCAGATGGGAATCTTCAGGAATGCGCAGCTTATCAAATACCTTCGGACTCTCAAACGAGTAGTTCATACCCTGTGAAAAGCCGCAGAACTCTGCGATATCTTTCGCCACATTTTCTACTCTGTGACAGAACTGAAGCTTTCCTGTGGTAGCTTCTCCCTTCGGAAGTGTGGTCGGAATATTATCGTAACCATAGAAGCGTGCAACCTCCTCCGCAATATCTGCTGTGCGGAAAATGTCATGTCGGAAGGTCGGTGCCACAATCTCATTTGTCTCTTTATCGTATGCCAGCTCCACATTTTCCAGATATGCAAGCATCTGCTCACTGGAAAGATCCGTGCCAAGCAATGCGTTGATACGCTCCGGTTCAAATTTTACGCGGACCGGCTCTTTTTTCTTCGAATAAACGTCAACCATGCCGCCCACAACCTCGCCGGCGCCCAGCTCCTCAATCAACTGGCAGGCGCGGTCAATCGCTTCCTGTGCATTGTTCGGGTCAAGACCCTTCTCAAATTTACCGGAGGCATCCGTTCTCAGACCGATTTTCTTTGCAGAGAGACGGATATTTGTGCCGTCAAAGCAGGCCGCCTCAAACATCATAGTCTTTACATCATCGGTGATCATGGAATTTTCACCGCCCATGATTCCCGCAATGCCGACCGCCTTTTCTCCGTCACAGATCATCAATACAGAATCATCCATCGTGCGTTCCTGCCCGTCCAGGGTGACAAATTTCTCATTTTCCGCCGCGCGGCGCACAATAATCTCATGGCCCGCGATCGTGTCATAATCATAGGCATGCATCGGCTGTCCATATTCTTCCATGACATAGTTTGTGATATCGACGATATTGTTGATCGGACGAATGCCATTGGAGGCCAGCCTGCGCTGCATCCATTTCGGTGATGGCCCGATTTTAATATTTTTTACCACTCTTGCACAATAGCGCGGACAAAGCTCCGGATCCTGAACCGTAACCTTTATATAGGAGTGCGCATCCTCATCATTCCCCGTTTTTGCAACCACCGGCGGAACAAATTTCTTTCCAAAGGTTGCAGCGGCCTCTCTTGCAATGCCAAGCACGCTGTAGCAGTCCACACGGTTTGAAGTAATCTCGTACTCAAAAATCACATCGTCAAGGCCAAGCGCTTTCACCGCATTTTCACCCACAACCGCGTCCTCCGGGAAAATGTAGATGCCAAGCTCCGGCGCTTCCGGGTACATATCTCTGTTGGAGCCAAGCTCCTCAATGGAGCACATCATACCATTTGACTCAATACCGCGCAGCTTTCCTTTTTTGATTTTAACTCCGCCCGGCGTCATTTTACCGTCATGGTTCCCTGCAACTCGCCCGCCGTCCAGAACAACCGGAACCTTGTCGCCCTCTTTTACGTTTGGCGCGCCGGTTACGATCTGAATTGTCTCAGTACCTATATTTACCTGACAGATAATCAGCTTATCTGCGTCCGGATGTTTCTCAATCTTTTCAATCTGTCCAATAACAATCTTATCCAGATCTGCGTCCTGACGTACAAATCCTTCCACCTTTGTGCCTGACAGAGTCATGGCATCGGTGTACTCCTGCGCCGTAACGTCCAGATCCGGAACGTATGCTTTAATCCAAGATAATGATGTATTCATGGTAATTTATTCCTTTCCTGTGCTTAGAACTGTTTTAAGAAACGGATATCATTTTTATATAACTCGCGCATGTCATCAATCTCATATTTCAGAAGCGCAATACGCTCAAGGCCTACACCAAATGCAAATCCGGTGTATTCGTCCGGATCAATGCCGCACATCTCAAATACGTGCGGATGAACCATGCCGCAGCCGAGAATCTCAATCCATCCGGAGCCCTTGCAGAAACGACAGCCGCAGCCGTCAATCTCACCGGTACCGCCGCACTTGAAACAACTTACATCCACCTCAGCGCTCGGCTCTGTGAATGGGAAATGATGCGGACGGAACTTCGTCTTTGTCTCCGGTCCGAACAGCTCTTTTGCAAACTCCTCCAGAGTTCCCTTCAAATCCGCAAACGTGATGTTTTTGTCCACGACCAGGCCCTCGATCTGATGGAAGGATGGAGAATGTGTTGCATCCACCTCATCGGATCGGAACACACGTCCGGGCGCAATCATACGAATCGGCAGTTTCCCCTTTTCCATAACACGCGCCTGTACCGGAGAGGTCTGTGTACGCAATACAATATCTTTATTAATGTAGAAAGTATCCTGCTCATCCTTCGCCGGATGGTTTGCCGGAATGTTCAGTTTCTCAAAATTGTAGAGATCATACTCCACCTCCGGTCCTTCCACAACCTCATAACCCATACCAATGAAAATGCGCTCCACTTCCTCCAGCGCAATCGTGTTCGGATGACGGTGACCAACATTCATCTTCTTTGCCGGAAGTGTTACATCAATCACTTCCTGTTTCATCTTCTCTTCCCTGACCTTCTCCTCCAGGTTCTTTTTAGTTTCTTCCAGGAAATTTTCGATGGCAGCTCTCGTCTCATTCACCATCTGTCCTACGATCGGCCGCTCCTCGGGAGCAACATTTTTCATGCCTTTCAGAACAGCGGTCAGCTCACCCTTCTTACCAAGAAAAGCAACCCTGACATCATTCAACTTGTCCAGTCTGTCCGACTCGCGGATCTGTTTCAGCGCTTCCTCGCGGATTGCCTGCAGTTTTTCTTTCATCTTTCATTCTCCTTATAAAAATAATAAAAGCTCCGTCCTCATAGGGACGAAGCATTCTTCCGTGGTACCACCCTGATTCCTGCCATAGGCAGGCACTCAATTGCTTAACGCGCATCACGTCGCCCCCTACTGTCATTCAGAAGCGCAGCTCCGGTGTGAAATTCGCCATACTGTCAGAACCTGGGAAGACTTCCAGCCGATGATCTCCCCTCTCTGTCGGAAAACAGAAAGCTACTGTGCACTTTCAAAGCCTTTTTCATCTTTTATTACATTATCATCCGATTTCCATCCTGTCAAGAAAAAATCAGAAAAAATGGAAGTAATGGGGCTCGAACCCATGACCTCTCGCGTGTGAGGCGAACGCTCATCCCGGCTGAGCTATACTTCCATGTACTTTATTATAGCACTACTTTTCCAAAATACAAGTATAATGTTCAACATAATCTTAAACTTTCCTCTGCCTGCCCTTGCATCCCTCTTACTGCTTAATCTTACTCAAAATTTATCCGCCTCTTCCAGATAACAGTTAATTTCCGCCCCCATAAACAGAAGCCACATACAAAAATATAACCACAGCATAACCATGACAACCGTAGTCAGACTCCCGTAAATGGCCGACATTCCCTTGGAATACTCAATATAAATTGAAAATCCATAGGAAAAAATAGACCAGGAAAATGCCGTGGCGACTGCTCCCGGTATTTGCGAGAAAAAGTCCTGGCGCTCATAGGGCAGCAACGCATACATGGCACAAAATACCATACTAAGCAGCAAAATGGTACCAATTGTGCGCACGCTGATGATCAGCCAGGATACCGCACGCAGCCAGGGCAGATAATGCAGCAGATAATCATGCAGCAGATTGCCAAACACAAAAAGACCGATAGCCAATATCAGGGACAGAAGCAACAGCAGAATATAAATCGCCGCCCGAATCCTGGCCACAAAATAATTTTTCTGGACATTTGTGTCATAAATTGTATTCAGTCCGTTGGATATGGACATCATAGCTTTACTGCAAGCCCACACTGCTGCAATAGCCGTTCCGGAAATCAGCGCAGTGGATTTTGTATAGACAGAACCCACAACTGCCGCCACGTAAGTATGAAAGCCCTCTGGAAAAACACCCAGAAGCAGCGTCAGCAAATCTTCCTCTGTCATAGGCGTATACTGAAGCATCGTCAGCAGAAGCATCAGAAAAGGAATAAATCCCATAATGACAAAAAAAGCAGACTGTGCCGAATACGCATCCACTCTGTCCTTTGAACTTTTATTCTTAAATTTTATCAACCAGCGAATCAACTGTATCACGTAGCGCATACCACTTCCACTCCGTCTCCATAATAGTACTGTAAAATTTCCGTGTAGGTTTTGCCGTCCTGAGCCATATGTCTGGCTCCGTTCTGACTCATGCCGTTTCCGTGTCCGTAACCGCCTCCATTGAGCAGAAATCCCGTCAGAACACCCTCCTCATATTGCGGTGTCACATAGAAAAATGCGCTGGGCAGCAGCCCAAGCTGCGGCGCCGTATTGCCATCCTGCAAAATAACCTCAGTTCCTGAAGTTTGCAGAAATTTCCGGATAGCATACTCTCCTTCCACACAGACACTTCCCAAATCACCTGAAATCTGCAGTGTCTGTGCGCGCCCGTTATCTGCTCTCGCAAGCACAGCCATGTCGCTGACATTCCCTATCTGTCCAGGATACGCAGTTTCTGCAAGTACACTCAGCAATTCCAGCGGATAGGTGACATGCCACCGATACCAGGGTTCCTCTCTCTCATAGTGGTCATCTCCGCCTCCTGTCATAAAGGAGCAAAAGACTGCCTCCCTGGACAAATCCTCTCCCATATGAATCCCACAGGACGTAGAGTAATAGAGTGCATTTTCAATTTCGCCATCTTCCTTCATCACAAGACCTGCCGTTTCCCGAACCGCCTGTACAGCTTCATCTGTCTTCCCGATATTATTATAAACCTGATAAGAAACACTGTCATCCAGGTCCGCTCCAAATTCTGCACAGCGCTCACTTCCAAGCTGACGCAGCGCGTAGCATCTGGCACAGACCGCCTGTGCCTTTAATGCCTCTATCGGATAGCTGGAAGGCATCTCACTTGGAACCACATAACAGAGATAAGTCTCCAGCGGCAAAGTATTTACCACCAAAAGACCTTCTTCTCTCTTCTCTACTGTAAGCATTCCCTCATAGGACGGACATGCCTGACTGCGCTGCAGAAGCGGAAGCTGGAAAACCCCTTCCTCCTCGGGTATGAGCACGGCTTTTCCCTCTGACAGACAGACACTTTGCATATCCAGACAGAGAGTATCTCCCGCATCATAGCTTTCCGTCACATTCCCATAGCTCAGAGTCCAGGGAACCGTCGCGCGGACCGTAACACTGTCATGGTATTCACTCTGATAATTGTCACTGCAAATCAGAACCCGGATATCCGGATTATCCGTATCTCCTTCCGATGCACTGTCCTTTCCTTCCATGCTATCTTGTCGATACTCAGATGCATCCTGCGCACGCTCCGTAAAATTTTCCGCAGCTTCTGCTCCCTGCACCGTATCACTCTTGGCCTGCTCATTTTCTTCCACTGCGTGCTGTTTCAGCAGTCTTTGCTCCTCATCCTCTGTCTCCTGCACAAGCACCTCACGAACATTTAGGAAAATATTCCCATATCTGTCATACATTGACAGACTCATTGCCGCCAGTGCAGCACATCCCAGCAGTAAAAACTGTCTTCTGGCAGTTTGTTTCACCTACAGGCTTCCTTTCTTTCCAGGATTTTTAAACTGCACCTGCCGAACCGGACATTGCAGTTTAATGACAATAGAAAGCCCGTAAAACGTGCTTTCTATTGCTTAAATATATTTCCTTTTCTCATACAAAATACCTGCTTTTGGCCGATATTTTATTCCCGCGAGGGTCAAATACCCCGTTGCTTGCAGCAGGGTCTTTGATTCAGATGTACATAGATGCCGGGACAATTTAAAGCACAGAAAAACGATAAATTGTTGTAGTATCATATTTTTCCCCTGCCTTCAGCACGCAGGACGGAAAAGCCGCGTGATGTACGGCATCCGGAAAATACTGTGTCTCCATGCAGAAACCTGCACGTTTGCCGTAAACAACACCATCCTTGCCAATCGGACTGCTTTCTACAAAATTTCCTGCATAGAACTGAACACCAATTGCATCGGTAAATATCTCCATGCGTCTTCCTGACGTCTCCTCACTTACCTCTGCGACCTTGCGCACACTGCCGTCATTTTCGGCCAAAACATAATTATGATCGTAGCCTCCCGCAATCTTGAGCTGTTCATAATCCGCCTCGATGTCTCTGCCTATTTTCTTAGCCTCCCTGAAATCCATCGGAGTCCCTGCCACACTAAGGATTTCACCCGTCGGGATCATACCTTCTCCCACCGGAGTGAATGCCGGAGCGTCAATCCACAGCACATGATTCTCCACATTTCCCGATGCATGTCCGGCAAGGTTATAATAACCATGATTGGTCATGTTTGCAATCGTATCTTTGTCTGAGATTCCTTCGTAATGAATTTTAACCTCATTATCCTCTGTCAGTGTATACGTAACCGATACATCAAAAGTCCCGGGAAGGCCCTGCTCTCCATCCGCTCCGATATGATGAAAACGTACGCTGTTTTCATCTGCATGCAGCTCAGCCTCCCAGATAATTCCATTGTATCCATCTTTGCCGCTGTGAAGGCTGTTTTCACCCTCATTTTTATCCATCTGGCAAACCGCCCCATTAATTACCGCCTGTGCGTCCTTGATACGGTTGCCATTGCGTCCGATGCAGGCGCCAAAATAGCATGTTCCCTGCTCATAGTCCTGCACATGATCATATCCCAGCAGAACGTCATCCATCCTTCCCTTTGCATCCGGAACAACCAGTGCCACCAATGTTGCGCCGTAATCACTGAGCTCCATGGCCATACCGTTGCCGTTTACAACTGTATACAGATGTGTTTCCGTTCCTTTTGAAGTTTTGCCAAATTCGCTGACTTTAATTCCCATTATTCTGTCCTCCTGTTTTATGATATCCCACGTTCAATCTGAAAATGCATTTGAGAGTGTTTCCAAAAAGGATTCCTCTCCCCAGGTATTGATCTTAAAAAACATTGCCTGACGTATAGTCGCTGCCGTCTTCAAAAGTCGCAGAAACACTCCCCCGCATCACTGCACGGTCAATCTGACTCAATATCCCTTCAAAATCGCCATAAACCTTTTTCTCAAGTTTCGCCATCCTGCACCTCCTGATATCCGTGCTGTCTGATATATTTCCGGAAAATACTTGCGTTTTCCTTTCCTTCTCATTATACTCTATTTCCTTATGTGTGACAACGAAAAACGCTCCTATCATTTCAGATTACGAAAACCGCCCCACCATCCGATCGCATATATTGCCAAAAAAATTAAAATTACAAACAGCATATCTTCCGGCGACTGAATATGTGTTATCATTACAATACCAGCAATCAGCATCGGTATCCAGAGTCTTGAAAGTACAAGAAGCATACGATATCTTCTGTCCGGCATGCCCTCGGGCTTCTTCACCTGCTCATTTTTTATGCGGCATTGTATCGCTGCACCATACCTGGTAAATATGCGGCAAGCTGTATATTCCATACCGTCTATGGTAAATTCCGGATACATTCCCTCCTTTGTGATAATCAGATTTATATGATTATCCTTTGCATATTTACAAAGTGCTTCTGTAAACTCTCCGGGATTCATGCACATGGTATCCGGCATAAAGGAAAACCTGCTCTCTGAATCTACTTTTGTCACCTTCTTGAAATCTGTCAGGAAATCCGCAAATATGGCTCCCCGTCTTTCTTCATGCTCCATCTGAGCCAGATAATAATCCTCATCAAAATCTTCAATACGTTTTTCCCTGATCCCTTCGCAGAAATTCAACATATCCGCTACCCGCTCTTTTTCTTCCTTCAGACATTTTTTCTGCTTATCCATCGCACATTCAAGTGTAATCTCTCCGTCCAGGAGCACCCGAATATCCTCCAGCGGCATATCCAGCTTCCGAAAAAGCCGGATTCTTTTCAACCTCTGAATATCATCTTCTGTATATTCACGATAGTTGTTCTCCTGATTGCGCTGCGGATGCAAAAGTCCCATTTTTTCATAATATCGGATATTCTGGCGTCCAACTCCGCTGAGCTTTTCCGCTTCTTTGATATTATTGCTCATAATTTTCCCTGCCTTTCTGTTTATGCCGTCATTTTACCGTTCTGTCTTAAAAGCCCCGTAAAATTCGCAGCATTCTCTCTCTTTCCGCCTCCATTATAAAGGGTATAACAGATATAAGGTCAAGACTTTTTCACTTTTTTCCGCCGTCTTTTTTAAAATTTCTGCGAAGTGCAATCTCTGTAGGCAGCATACATTAAAAACATAAACACCCAAAAGCCTGTCATATCGTCCTCCTTCCCGCAATAATACATTTCTCTGAAGGATCACTTAGCATACTGCGGTATTTGCAAAAAGCACCGGAATATTCCGATGCTTTTCCTGCGCTTTGATTCCCGCATCTGCCGAGCCTGCACGGGTATCTGCACACATATTTTATTAATTAATAGGTAAACAATTGTGTCCAGAAATTTCTTCCTGACGCATTCTGATAATAGCCAACACCGATTTTTGTAAATCTGGCATTTAATATGTTGGCTCTGTGACCGTCGCTGTTCATCCACGCATCCATCACATCCTGCGGCGTTTTCTGCCCCCACGCAATGTTCTCCCCGGAGCCGCTGTATGTAATCCCATTATCTGTCAAAACGGTGCTGAAATATCTTCCATCCGGTCTGGTGTGGGAAAAGGATACTTCTATCTCCTTCGCGCGTGTCAATGCTGCAGAGGCAATCTCCTTATCCAGAACAACCTCCTTCAGACCAGCCTTTCTGCGCTCGGCATTGACCAGAGAAACCACCTGCTCAACAAACGAATTGCCCTCTGGTGACTCTGTTTCCGGCGTATTTGTCTCCGGTGTACTCGTCTCCGGCGCATTCGTTTCCGGTATATTTGTCTCCGGTGCATTTGTTTCCGGCGTGTTCGTCTCCGGTGTTTCTGTCTCCGGCGCATTCGTTTCCGGCGTTTCTGTCTCCGGCGTGTTCGTCTCCGGTGTTTCTGTCTCCGGCGCATTCGTTTCCGGCGTTTCTGTCTCCGGTACGCTTGTCTCAGGCGTGCTGCCATTCAAACAATCGTTCCAGTTAATGCCGTAATCTTTGCAGATTTCGGACAGCATATTTTTTAAATCCTCGCCGCTGACCGCCTGACCGTTTGCTATCACATATTTCTTTATTCTCCACTGTTCACATACATCGTCTGCGGATGCAGCCTGCGCGGGAAGTACGGTACTTCCGGCAATCCCTGCCGCCATGATAAGTGCCAATACAGATAATCGTTTCATAAGAACCTCCTGTCTTTCTATTTTTTTCATTTTTGTTACATTTTTGTTACAAAAATATATTAGCACAGGTTCCTCAAAAATCCTATCGGTAATGTCTGGCAGCGCTGGATAATATTAACGTCAGTCCACTTTTCTCCTCAAGCTCGCAAGAAACAGTTCATAAAAATCATCCTCTCCAGCAAGCTTCGGCGAATTTTCTCCGCCGCCATTGGTGCTTCTGCGCATGCTTCCATAAAAATCTTCGCCGGCCTGGATGATGTCCATCTCATAAAGCAGATATCCCAGCTCCCTGCAGATCCCGCAGAATGACTGCAGCGGATTTTTTTCCTTTTCTGTATTCAGAAATCTTTGTCTGAGCTCTTCGTCACGCAGAGCTCTGTGCTCCAGTTCATCTAAAATCTCTACTGTATCCATCGGTGTTCCTCTGATCGACTCCTTTAAAGCATAGTTGCACGAAGCTCTGTACCGTCTTTAGCGCTCAGATATGCCGGTGCGATATCAAATACCGTCTTACATCCGACCTGACCTTCTTTTGCTAAACGATAAGCCGCTCTCGCATAAGCAACAATGACAGAAGAAGTAAATTCCGGATTGGAATCCAGCTTCAGACTGTATTCAATCAAATGACTATTCTCTTTCTCCCATCCTGTCTTTCCGCTTCTCAGCACAAATCCTCCATGCGGAATGCCGCTGTGGTTTTTCTTTAATTCTTCCTCACTGATAAAGTGTACCGTTGTATCATAGTCTGCAAAGTAGTTAGGCATCGTTTTGATTTCCTGCTCCACCTTCGCTGCATTTGCGCCCTCACAGAGAACAACAAAACACTCTCTTGTATGCTTTTCTCTTGTGGATAACTCAGGATTTTCACCGTTTCTCACCGCAGTCAAGGCTGACTCCACCGGTATCGTATACTGTTTTGCATCTTTCACGCCCTCAATACGACGGATCGCATCGGAATGTCCCTGACTCACACCCTTACCCCAGAAAGTATAATCCTTTCCTTCCGGAAGAATTGCATTTGCATACATGCGGTTCAAGGAAAACAGGCCCGGATCCCAGCCTACAGAAATAATGCCAACCTTGCGGCCCTCCTTAGCCGCCGCATCTACAGACGCAAAGTGCTCCGGTATGCGCGCATGGGTGTCAAAGCTGTCTATAACATTGAATAACTTCGCATATTTCGGCGTTTGCTTTGGAAGATCCGTAGCGCTTCCCCCGCAAAGAATCATCACATCAATCTTATCCTTCCATTCTTCTGCCTCATCTGCGCTGCAGACTGCCGCCGTCTCTGTGAGAATCTTTACATTTTCCGAAAACATAACAAGAATTTTATCC
>ERZ809224.782-NODE-782-length-26865-cov-15.721671_pt1 | contig 26865 bp, 28 predicted proteins | sample MGYA00520513_ERZ809224 | MGnify/ENA primary metagenome ERZ809224 (study PRJEB31576, sample SAMEA3212658) | Homo sapiens | biome: human-gut; feature: human gut; material: fecal | place: Sweden | collected 2012 ... | reverse complement strand
GTAAAATAGACAGAGTTGAAATTAAAGATATCACTCCACCTGCTGATATTAGAGACGCAATGGAAAAACAAATGAATGCAGAAAGAAATAAAAGAGCTTTAATTCTTGAAGCAGAAGGAGAAAGACAATCTGCTATTACACTTGCTGAAGGTAGAAAACAAGCTGCAATATTAGATGCAGAAGCTGATAGAGAATCTAGAATTAGAAGAGCTACTGGTGAGGCTGAAGCTATTAAACAAGTTGCTGATGCTAGAGCTCAAGAAATTCAAAGAGTTTATGACGCAATTAAAAAATCTGATCCTGATGAAAAATTAGTTCAATTAAAATCATTAGAAGCTTTACAAGAAGTTGCTAAAGGTCAAGCAAATAAAATATTTATTCCTTTTGAAGCAACACAAGCTCTTGGAAGTTTAGGTGCTATGTCAGATATAGTAAAAAATGAAAAAAATAATAAGTAAATAAAAACAAAAGGAAACTAATAAAAATTAGTTTCCTTTTATTTTATACAAATTATATAATTTTTTATTCGATATTAATAGCTTTTTAAATGCATATAATTAAATATAAACTTGGTATATAACTTATATTTTTAATTTATATTTCTAGTTTTTAGTATCATTTTATAATTTGTAATTAAATCTTTCTAATTTCTTAGTTTCATTACAATTTCTTCAATACTTTCTATTAAAAATTCCGTATCTTCTAAAGTATTTTCTTTTCCAAAACTTACTCTCAAACTACTACTTGCAATTTTACTTGGAACACCAATTGCTAATAATACATGTGATGGAGTAATTAACCCAGCACTACATGCAGAACCACTAGATGCGCAAATTCCTTTTTGGTCTAATTCTGCAAGTAACTTACTTCCATCAACCCCATTAAAACATATATTAGCATTACCAGATAATCTGTTTTCCCAATCACCATTAATTCTTATATATGGTACTCTTTTTCTTATTTCTGATATATAAAAATCTCTTAAAGTTTTTAATTTTCTATTATATTCTATCAAATTTTCTTCAGCAATTTCCATAGCTTTTGTAAGTCCAACTATACCAGGAACATTTTCTGTACCTGCTCTTTTGTTTCTTTCTTGATGACCACCATCTTGCATTCTCCAAAAAGGTATATTTTCATTAATATAAGCAACTCCCATCCCCTTTGGTCCATAAAATTTATGTGCAGATAAAGAAATCGCTCCAATATTTTCTTCTCGCACATTAATTTTAATATTTCCTATTGCTTGAACTGCATCTGTATGAAAAAATATTCCATATTTTTTTGCTATCTCTCCTATCTCTCTTATTGGCTGTATAGTTCCAATCTCATTATTTGCATACATAACACTTATCAAAATTGTATTTTTAGTTATATTTTTTTCAAGTTCATTTACATCAATTATTCCATTTGATTTAGGTGTTAAATAAGTTATTCTATATCCAAATTTTTCCAAAAATTTACAAGTATCTAATATAGCTGGATGTTCTATCTTAGTTGTAATTATGTGATTTCCTTTATTTTTATTTGCAAATGCAATACCTTTTAATATTAAATTATCACTTTCACTTCCACAACTAGTAAAATAAATTTCATTTACTTTACAATTTAACATACTAGCAATTTTCATTCTACAAATATTTATCACTTCTTTATTGTCTTTCCCAATTCCATATACTGAAGAAGGATTCCCATAATTTTCAGAAAAATATGGTATCATAGCTTCTAATACTCTATCATCAACAGCAGTAGTAGCAGAATGATCAAAATATCTAATTTTCATATAGCACCTTCCTTTTTAATAACTTAACTCATTTGTTTATATAATATGTATTTTTTTATAAAAAGTTAAACACTTATTATATAATAAATACAAAATTATAATAAAAAAATAAAAGTTTTATAAATATGTATCGTATTTATTTTAGTACAAAATCTTATTTATATACTACTCTTATAAATTTCTACAAAATAGAACATTAAACTATTTATTAAATAAAAAAAGAATCTCATACTACTGAGATTCCCATCTTGTAATTTTTATATCTTTATATTTATTTAATATCTCCATATATTTTTGATATTCTTCTTCCCATAAAGCATCTGGTACTTTTCCAAAAGCATCAAAGACTATATCTGCTTCTTTTAAAAATAATACCTGTTGTTGCGGAGTCAATTGTTCATATTTTATTGAAAAGGCATATAATTTATTTAAAGTGTCATTAGCTTTTATAAATGACCAAAAATCTTTTACATTCATTCCAGCCATTTTTATTTGAGCTACAGCAAGTACAGCTAAAAATAATATTGTTAATACCATAATACATATTATTACTATAAATATCAAATAAAACACCTTTCTTTCATTTGTTAAAACTAAAGCGATTATAACATATAGATTTTTTTTAATCAATATCTTGTAAAATTTTTATTATGTGTTATCATATAATTTATATATGGAGGTCCTTTCTATGGAAAAAAGATTTAAAGATATAAAAAAAGCCGGAATGATTGGAATTTTAGGAAATATTTTTTTATTGATTATAAAGGGTTTTATAGGTTTTGTTACTAAGAGTCAATCTATGATTGCTGATGCCTTTAATAGCGCTTCTGACATTTTAGCCTCTCTTATGACTTTTATAGGAAGTAAAATTTCTAGTGAACCTAAAGATGAAGATCATAATTTAGGACATGGGAAAGCAGAATACATTTTTTCACTTTTTATAAGTATTACAATGCTTTTAGTTTCCTTAAAACTTCTAGTTGACTCTCTAATAAGACTTGTAAACAAATCTTATTTTGAATTTTCTTGGATTTTAATTATTGTATGTATTTTAACAATTATAACAAAATTATCTTTATATATATATACAAAAATATTATATAAAAAATATAATAGTATACTTTTAAAATCTAATTATAAAGACCACAAAAATGATTGTATTGTTACAACTTTTACACTTATGTCAATTTTATTCGGATACTTTGGTATTTATTGGGTAGATTCAATTGTTGGTATTGGAATTTCAATATGGATTTTTATTACTGGTCTTGGAATTTTTATAGAAAGTTATAATGTTCTTATGGATGTTTCTCTAGATACTCAAACTAAAGAAACAATAATGAATCTAGTAAAAGAACATGATGAAATAAAAAATTGTTATAATCTATATTGTACTCCAATGGGATATCGATATTTAGTTATCTTTACAATTGCTGTTGATGGAAATATGAGCACTTATGATAGTCATGCACTTGCAAATCATTTAGAAAAAGATGTTGAAACTTTAGACAAGATTGAAAAAGCTGTTGTTCATGTTCATCCTACCAATATGCAGAAAATATAAAAATTTTTTTATATAAATTTATAAAAAAACATCACAAAATAATAGATAAAAATTAATATTAAAAGAAATGCATCCCTTTTTGTATACACAATAAAACTTTTGTATTGAAAGCAAAACATAAAGGGATGCATGAAAAAGTATTTAGCTTCTAGTTATTTTTTCTAAATAATAATAATAATAATAATATAATTTTAAACTTTTGAAAATTCTTCTATTCTTCTAAAAATAATATTTTCTCCATCAGATAAAATTACGTTTTTTTCATTTTTGTTTATAACTCCATTTATTATTCCTTCAGCAATTTTATCTTCAATATATACCTGAATCGCTCTTCTTATTGGTCTTGCTCCATAATTTGAATCTGTGCCTTTTTCTTGAATAATTTTTTTGATTGATTTATCAAATTCTATATAATAATTTTGCTTATTTAACCTCTCTTCTACTTTCTCTAACATTAAATCTATGATACTTGCAATTTCAAATTTTGTTAGCTTATGAAAAATTACAATCTCATCAATACGGTTTATAAATTCTGGTTTCAATTCTCTTTTTAATTCTGACACAACAGATTTTTTTATTTCATTATATTCATTATTTTCTGAAAATTCTTCATTTCCAAATCCCATTTTTTTTCTATTTGTTATTTGTCTAGCTCCAATATTAGAAGTCATAATAATTACACAATTTTTAAAACTTACAGTTCTTCCTTGACTATCTGTTAATATACCATCTTCTAATATTTGCAATAAAATATTCATTATATCACTATGTGCTTTTTCAATTTCATCAAATAAAATAACTGAGTATGGCTTTCTTCTTACCTTTTCACTTAATCCATTAGACTCATCATACCCTACATATCCAGGAGGAGAGCCTATTATTTTTGAAACTGAATGGCTTTCCATATATTCAGACATATCCATTCTAATCATTGAATTTTCATTTCCAAATAAACTCTCTGCTAAAGCTTTTGTAAGTTCTGTTTTTCCAACTCCTGTTGGGCCTAAAAATAAAAATGACCCTATTGGTCTATTAGGATCTTTTAATCCTAACCTGCTTCTTCTAATAGCTTTTGAAACTGCTGAAATAGCTTCTTCTTGTCCAATTACTCTTTTATGCAAAGATTTTTCTAAATTTTTTAATTTTTCATTTTCTGTTTCTGTTATTTTATAAATTGGTATACCTGTCCACCTTGATATTACGTATTCAATATCATCTTTTCCTATATTAATAATTTTTTTGTCATTTCTATTCTTCCATCTATCATTTTCCTCTTCTAATTTATTAATCAATTCATTTTCATAATCTCTTAATTTAGCTGCTCTTTCATAATTTTGAGTATTAATTGCTTCTTCTTTTTCCTTCACTACTTTATCTAGTTCTTTTTCCATATTTTTTAAATATTCAGGTTCAATAAAAGCTTTTAATTTTACTTTTGCAGCAGCTTCATCTATCAAATCTATAGCTTTATCAGGTAAAAATCTATCATTTATATATCTATTTGAAAGTTCTACCGCTGCACTTATTGCAGTATCTGTTATTTTTACATTATGATGAGCTTCATATTTATCTCTCAAACCTATTAATATTTTTTTAGTATCTTCAATGCTTGGTTCTTCAATATTCACAGCCTGAAATCTTCTTTCAAGTGCAGAATCTTTTTCTATATATTTTCTATATTCTTTTATTGTTGTTGCACCAACTACTTGAATTTCTCCTCTTGCTAAAAGTGGTTTTAAAATATTAGCAGCATCTATTGCTCCTTCTGCCGCACCAGCTCCAACTATTGTATGAATTTCATCAATAAATAAAATTATATCTTTTGCTTTTTTTACTTCTGCTAAACATTTTTTTACTCTCTCTTCAAAATCTCCTCTATATTTTGCTCCTGCTACCATTGAGGTAATATCTAAAGTTATAACTCTTTTATTCTTTAAATTTTCTGGAATATTTCCATTAATTATTTTTTGTGCTAGTCCTTCTATAACTGCTGTTTTTCCAACACCTGGCTCTCCTATCAAGCAAGGATTATTTTTAGTTCGTCTTGATAAAATTTCTATTACTCTATCTGTTTCTTCTAATCTTCCTATAACAGGATCTAATTTTCCTTCTCTTGCCTGTTTTGTCAAATCATTTCCAAATTGATTTAAAGTTTGCGTATTATTGAAATTAGAATTTTCTTGTTTTTCTGCATTACTATTTATATTTTCTTCAAATTCATTTAAAGTCTTGGCTATATCTGCTAACATCTCATCAGGATTTACTTCTAAATCCACTAAAATTCTAATTGCTATACTATCAGTTTCTTTCATCATTCCAACTAATAAATGTTCTGTACCTATATAATTAGAACCCAATTTTTTTGCTTCTAGATATGCATTTTCTAGAATTTTTTTTGTTCTTGGCGTGAAACCTAAAACAGAAAAATTATCTTTAACTTGTCCACCTATTAATTCTTCTATTTTATCTAATATATCTTCTGGAGTTATATCTTGATTTTCTAAAACTTTACCTGCAACTCCATTTTCTTCACAAGCTAAGCCATATAATAAATGTTCTGTTCCTATATAGCTATGACCTAAATCTGAAGCAAGTTCATTTGCTATTGCAAGAACTTTTTCGCCACTCTTCGTAAATTTATATACCATAAAAACCTCCTGAAATCTATTACTAATAATATACACAATTTATTAATATTTTAAACTTTTATTAAATAATTAAATATATTAATCAACAGTTTTCATAATCTATATAATAGGAAGATTCAATAGCTTTCCTATATATAACAAAAGATGGCAAATATAAACATTTTGCCATCTTTTTTATTAATTGAAATTCACTAATCATTTTAATAAAACATAATAAAAAATGAATTTTAAATTATTTTTTATTTATTCTATTTAGGTAATCTTACTATAAAAATACTTCCTTTTGGAGTATTATGACTTACTTTAATTGTACCTCCATGTGCAGTTACTATTGAACTTGCAATAGAAAGACCTAATCCGCTTCCTCCTGTTTCTCTATTTCTAGCTTTATCTTCCCTATAAAATCTTTCAAAAATTCTTGTCATTCCTTCATCACTTATTCCAATTCCAGTATCTGCAACTTCTAAAACAAATTTATTATCTTTTAAATAAGTCTTTACTTCAATGCTGTCATTAGTTTCAGTATATTTTATTGCATTATCAAGTAAAATTATCATTAATTGATAAAATTTATTTGTATCTACATCAATATCCGCTTTATAATCTAAATTAAGAACTATATTTTTTTCTTGCATTTCTGCAATTTCTTTATATGGACTAATTATTTCTTTAATAAATTCATCAATATTAATATTCTCTTTTTGTAATTTCATGCCATCCGAATCAGCTCTAGAAAGTAACATTAAATCTTTAATCAATTTACTAAGTCTTTTTGTTTCATTTAAAGTTAAAATTATATCTTCTGATTTATCAATTATTTTACTATTAGGCTCTTGTAATAATATTTCTTGTTTTGCCTGAATTATTGTAAGAGGAGTCCTTAATTCATGAGAAACATTTTGAACAAATTCCATCTGTTTTACCATATTATCCCTTAAAGGTTTTAATGTTTTTTTAGACAAAATATAACTTGCAAAAATTGAAAGCACTATACCAACTGTAACAGTTAAACTAATTATCCTAAAATAATTAGTTACCAAATATTTTTCACTGTCTATATTTATTAATAACTGTATATATCTATCTTCCGCAAAATCTCTTTTAAAAACAAAATTTAAAACTTTATAATGATATTTGTTATCTAAAGTTAATTCATAAATTTTATCCATTTTTTTTGTATCAAATTCTATTTGGTCTTTATATTCATATAATCTACCTAAATAATCTTCATTAATTATTTCTTTGTTCTCATCTCTTAAAATAATTTGAACATTAGGATTTACTATTTTTTGAGCTAAAGCCAAATCTTGATACTCACTAATAGCTCTTTTTATCCAACTTTCCCTAAAAGGATTTTCTATATAGTCTGGATAATTTGATTCTAAAATAATATTCATATTTTCAGGATTAGCTTCTAAAATTTTTCTCTTACTATCATATAATTCTTGATTTATACCTCTATACGTAATACCTTTTACCATCAAAAATATAAATAATCCACAAACTATAAAAATTACAATAAATCCTATAATATTATAAATAATATGTTTAATTAATTTCTTTTTTAAACTTTTTTGTTCTTCCATAGCTTCATTTATTACTCAGACCAGATATATCCTACCCCTCTAATTGTTTTTAAATATTTATCATATCCAATCTTTTTTAATTCCTTTCTTAAACCACTTGCATAAACTTCAATTACATTTGTTGTAGTCTCACTATCAAATCCCCATATTTTATCAAAAATTTGTTCTTTAGTTATAATTGTATTTTTAGATTTTATTAAATATTCTAATACATCAAATTGTTTTCCTTGAAGTATAATTTCTTTATCTCCAGCTTGTACCTTTCTACTATTTAAGTCTAGAACTAAACCTTTATATTCTATTATATTGTCATAATAGTTCCCATTTGCTCTTCTTATTAATGCTTCTAATCTTACAATCAATTCCTCCCTATTAAAAGGTTTTACTAGAAAATCATCTGCTCCATATCTAAAGCCTTTTACTTTATCTCCAATTCCATCTTTTGCTGTTAATATTAATACAGGAGTATAAATCTTGTTATTTCTAAGTTCACTTAATACTCCATATCCATCCATAATTGGTAGCATAATATCTAATATTATTACATCATAAATTTCTTGTTTAGCATAAAGCACTCCTTCTTCACCATCATAAGCATGATCAACATCATATTTACTTCCAATACATTGTTCTACTGTTTTTGCTAATATTTTATCATCTTCAATAATTAAAACCCTCATATTATCATTCCTTTATTTAAATTTTACCTATACACTAATTTAAACATTATTATTCATTTAAATTATAAAATAAAAAACTTAAATTAAAATTAAAATATTTAATTTAAGTTTTTATTTATATGAAGAACTTTTAAGAACTTTTTTACAAATATATTTATTAATGTGAAGATGCTTTTTCTCTAAGCATATATTCTAAAAGGAAATCCATATATCGATTTGTTCTTTTATATTCTTTAAGTTTTCCTTTGTATATAAGTTTAGCATTTTTTAAATTTTTAAAATGTTCTGGTTTTATAACATCTGGTAATCCTGTTGTGTCAACACCAGATTTTTCCATTAATATTTTTACAAATTCTGCACAATAATATGTTTTATCCAGTTTTCTTTTTTTCTCAAATCCTGCTAAAAATAATCCCAAAATATTAAATTTATATTCATCCTTATGTGCTTTTATGTATTCTATTTTCTGGCAGATTTTTTCGTAAACTTCATCATAAATTTCTAGTTCATATATACTAATTTCTGTATTATAAAACCTTTTATAAGTACCAAAATCAGCACCCTCTTTTACAAATCCTCCTAAAAAAGCAATATATGAATATTTTCTTCCAAAAGAATACATATTTTTCAAATCCTCATCTAGTGATATTGAAACATGTGTATATTCTGCACCAGTTTTCATTTTTATAATTCTAGATAAAAGAGTGCCTGTATGTGCCAAAACTATATAAATTTTCTTCATTTTTTTACCTTTTCTATATATTTTATTTTTTCTACATTTTTATTATAATTCAAAATAATATATATATCAATAAAATAAATAAAATGTTAAGAATTTGATTTATTTTTTTCAAAAACGTTATCTTACCCAATTTATATAATTATACTGTAACAATGTTACTTTTATGAATGTAATTTATTTTATAAATGAAATACTGCTGTTGAAATTGTAAAGAATAATAAAACTGAAACTGTATCAACAATTGTTGTAAGTAAAGGTGATGCCATAATTGCTGGATCTAACTTCAATTTTTTAGCAGCTATTGGCAACATACAACCTAATAATTTTGCAATTATTACTGTAAACATTAAAGTTACTGAAACTACTACCGCTATCTTTATGTCTTGATATTGAATCACAATTCTCGCTGTATTTACTATTCCTAAAGTTAAACCAACTAATAATGCTACTCTAAATTCTTTCCACATAGCTTTAAATAAATCTTTAGTACATATTTCATCCATTGCAAGACCTCTTATAATAAGAGTTGAACTTTGTGAACCACAATTTCCTCCTGTTCCCATTATCATTGGTATAAAAGCTACTAAAAGAGGAAGAGAAGATATTGCAGTTTCAAAGTTTTCAATAATTGCTCCTGTTACCATTGCAGAAATCATTAAAATAAATAACCATACTATTCTATTTTTTGCATGTTTAAATACACTAGTTTTAAAATATGATGTTTCTGCTGGTGCAATAGCTGCCATTTTTTCAAAGTCTTCTAAAGTTTCTTCTTGCATTACATCAATAGCATCATCTATAGTTATAATACCAACTAATCTTTCTTCTTTATCAACTACTGGAACAGCTATGCAATCATATCTATCAAATAACTTGGCTACTTCTTCTTGATCTTCTAAAGTATATGCTTTAATAACATTGGTATCCATTATATCTTGAACTAGCATATTTCTATCAGCAATTAGAAGTGCTTTTATATCTATAACACCTAAAAGTTTCCTATCAATACTTAAAACATAGCAATTATAAACAGTTTCTTTTTTTAGACCTTTTTCTTTTATAAATTCAAAAGCTTGTTTAACAGTCATATTTTCTTTTAAATCTATAAATTCTGTTGTCATCATACTTCCAGCTGTATCATCTGGATATTTTAATAATTCATTTATTATTTTTCTATTTTGTGGTTTTGTATTTGCAAGTATTCTTTTTACAACATTTGAAGGCATTTCTTCTATTAAATCAACTGCTTCATCCATATAGATTTCATTCATAACATTTTTTATTTCAGTATCTGTTAAATAACCAATCAATTTCTCTTTATCATCAGGATCTAAATCTACAAAGACTTCTGCAGCTTTTCCTTTAGATAGCAATCTATAAATCATTATTGTATTTTCTTCATCAAACTCATCTAAAATGCTCGGCAAATCAGCACTATTAATTGTTTCTAAATAATCATGTAGTTTATTAATTTTCTTATTTTCAATTAAATTTCTTATTTCTTCTACAATATCAACTATATCTATTGTATCCATGATTTACCTCCTATTTATAATATTTTAGTTATTATAAAATAACAAATTAGATAAAAAAATACTATTTTAACAAACTATGAATTACTTTTAATGGCTAAAGTAGCACCTTGTAACTTAAGCTGTTAATATAGTAATATTCATAAATAAAGATTTATGTTAATTGCCAACACGATTATTATACTCTTAGTAAATAAAAAAGTCAATATATGTCTAAAAAAGTTTATATTTGCTTTTTTTATTTTTATACAACACTCTATTTTTTTCTTTTCTCTCAATTGCTTTCTTTTACTTTTGTTTTTTATTAAATTAAGAAGTAACCATAATATCTTAATAATTTAAGATTATTTAAGATTATTTAAGATTATTTAAGATTATTTAAATTTCCTTTAAATTTAAAAATATGCTAAAATTACAAAAACATATTGAGAAATTAGATATAATTAGAAAATAAAAGATTTACAAAACTTATACAAAATTATTGAAAAACACTGAACATCAATGTTTCAGGAGAAAAAAATAGAGTAATAAGACAATCCTTTGAAGGCCTTACTACCCTATGTATATGGTGGCTTCAAGTGGAATCGAACCACTGACACGGGGATTTTCAGTCCCCTGCTCTACCAACTGAGCTATGAAGCCTTATATAAAAAATATCTAGTGACTTAAACTAGATATTTTGGCGACCTGGAACGGGCTCGAACCGTCGACCTCCGCCGTGACAGGGCGGCATTCTAACCAACTGAACTACCAGGCCATAAAATAATGGTGGTCGCTATAGGGTTCGAACCTATGACCTCCTGCTTGTAAGGCAGATGCTCTCCCAGCTGAGCTAAGCGACCATTTAATTTGTTCAACTGACGAATTTTATTTTACTATATCTACATCAGTTTGTCAACACTTTTATCCAATTTTTATAAAAAGTGGTGGGCAGGGATGGATTCGAACCATCGTAGACTCTCGTCGCCAGATTTACAGTCTGGTGCCATTAACCACTCGACCACCTACCCGTATATGCTCATCTTGAGCACATGACTAATTATAATGTTATTTTACTTACTTGTCAATACTATTTTTCAATTTTTTTCATTTTTTTGTAAATCTTGTATCAGTTTTTATTTTAATTATTTTATTACTTTTTACATATTACTTTTATTAATACAATAATTTTTTCAACTAATATTTTAAATAAGAAAAATTATTCTTCATTATCTATTTCTTCAAATTTATTTATAAATTTTACTTCGTTATTAATTTTCTTATATAAAAATATTAATGTTGCTAATATAATAATATCTAAAGATAAATATAATATATAAATTTCAGATTTTCCATATCCTTCATTTTTTATAAAGTTATTAATGTCTACAATTCTATTATAAGATAAATTTTCTACACTTCCATTTTCATATTCTATTTTGCAAATTTTCTTACCATCTATAACAGAATATTCTATTTTTGTTGCCATCTTTAATTGATTTTCTATTTCAACTAATCCATAATTCGTTTTCGCTTTTTTTATTATATTTTCCCTGTTATTATCATTAATATATAAAATATATTCGTTACTAGAAATTATATTTTTTATTATTATTGGCATAAAACTAATACATAAAATCATTGTTATTATTAATGCAATTTTTGTCCAAAATAATTTTACACTTTTCATAATTCCTCTTTCATAAATAGTTTATTCTTCAATTTTAGGTAAATATTGCTTTGCAATTCTATTTTCTGGTTCTTTATCAAATAAATATAAAATTATCAAAAAAATATATTCTAATGGTTTCATAAAAATATAAGTAACATCTGCTTGAAGTGGAGTATTTATATGTTTTGATAATGGATACCCATATTTATCATAAATATATCTTATTGCCTTATGAAACCTAGGGGTCTTTTCTTCAATTAATTGTTCAAAAGCATTTGCTATACATAATTGTCTATTTACAACTATTTTCTGATTTCTTCTGATTCCATATCTTATTGGTTTTACTAATTTTCTATGACCTTTTAAAGAAACGGTACATAAATAATGTGCATCATAATAAACTGGTGGTGGTGAATACATTTGGGATAAAGTCCAATCACTTGTTGAAGTAAATGCTTTTATTATTGCGTCTGGTCTTTGTCCGAACAAACACAAAATTATTATTAAAATTATTGCAAAAGGAACAGATAAAATAATTGCAATAAGTGGCCATCTTTCAACATTTATATTCATTAATAAATTATTACATCCATTTAAAAATTTATTTTCATACTTCTCCCTATTTTTTTGCTTTTCTTTGTATTGTTTTATTACTTCTATTTCAGCTCTTATTGAACATATTATATAATTAAAAGGTAGCAGTAAAAAATAACCATATAAAAAGTTTTCTAAAACATTTTTACTTATTTGAATCATAAATACTATGCAAAAAATTCTACATATAGATATTCCTGACATAGAAAATACAGTTATAAGTGGTGGTAAATTTGATTTGTTTATTCTTATTAATATATAAGATAGTAAACCAACAGTTAACACAGCATATACAGTGGGTGCTGAAACGAAATCTATTGGTGTATGTACTGTTGCATCAAAACTTCCACTATACATTATAGTTTCTGAATAAGTTTTAAATTCAAACACATTCCATAATATACATGTAAAAATTATTCCTACTAAAAAAGTTAAAAAATCATGTAAATTTTCTTTAAGTTTTACTTTACTTATCAAATTTAAAATATTTATTAATGTTAAATATATTGGCACTAATGTAAAAATAGAAATAATAAGTAAAATTATAAAAAGTAATAAATTTCCCATATCTTTTCCTCATTTTTATTTTTATTACAATTAGAAATTTTTCTAATTTGTTTATTTTATTCTTTTGAATATTCTAAAATATCTCCTGGTGTGCAATCTAAAGCTTCACAAATAGCATTCAAAGTAGAAAATCTAATTGCTCTTCCTTTGTTGTTTTTCAAAATAGATAAATTAGCTTGAGTGATTCCTACTTTCTCTGCTAATTCTTGAGAAGATATTTTTCGTTTTGCCATCATTACATCTAAATTCACAATAATCATGATATTATTCTCCTATTTTCTTCTCTTTTTAAATTGTTAAATCATTTTCATTCTTATATTCAATTGCCTTATTAAATAACTCTGACAAAATATATAAAGCTATTGTTACTCCTATGAATAATATAAACATAAATAATAATACAATTATAACTAATATACTCATATTTTTTACTATAAAAGTTTCAAAAATAAAATCAAACATCCAAAATAATGATGCTACAGCTGAAATTTTTTGAGATGCTTTTAGTTTCTTAACTGTATTTTCACAAAAAGGATTATCCTCTTTTAGCGAATTAAATAGCCCAACAAATTGATATATTATTAATAATAGGCATATTGCATTTGGATAAAATAATATAATATTAGGATTTATAGAAATATTTGTATTTGAAATTATTATTGGAAAAATTATTAATATTACTATTCCAAAAACAAAAACTACCTGTAATAGAATTTTCAAAATATTTCCTAATCCATATTTTCCAAAAACTTTCATATATTTACCTTCTTTTTATTTCTATATTAATAAATTTATAATTATAAATTTATTTTTATGCTTTTTATATATCACTTATTTTTTTGTTTGTCAATTATTTTTTATCGTTTTTCAATATTTTTTTATCGTTTATTTTAATCACTTTTGTTCAAAATATTCTTTAAAGTAAAATAATTAACTACTAATTAGAACTAATAATAATTGAATTAATTATTATATAAAACAATATTTCTATATTCATTTTATACATATCTAGCGCCTATTTAATGTGTATAATTTCTAAAACAAAAATTTTTATGAAAATTTTAAAAAAATTAAATTTAGGTATTGACATATTATATTCAATCGTTTATAATTAATCTTGCGTTGAGCAAGAAACAATATGCGCCCTTAGCTCAGTTGGTCAGAGCAACCGGCTCATAACCGGTGGGTCCAAGGTTCGAATCCTTGAGGGCGCACCAAAACCTCTAGTAAAACTAGAGGTTTTATTTTTTGTGCAATTTTTTCACATTTTATAGTAAAATCATTTACGTTTATGAAAATTTATTATTTATAAAAAATTTCCTAATATAAAATATCTTTGTGTGTAAGTTCTTCACAAAAATATGAATATGTGCACATTTTAAAATTTGCGTCGTTTACATAATTCTGATATACTGTTGTTGTGTTAATTGTAAACTATTTTGTAGGAGGTCAAATAATGGAATTATATAATCAATATAAAGATAAAGAATTGAACAAGTATAATTCTATTATTTTTAATGTTTTAAAATATTTAGGTATCTCCTATAAAACTAATGGCGCTATTTATATAAGAATTATTGTATTAAGTGAAATAAAAAACGAATCAGAAATTTTAAATTTGACTAAATATTATATTACTCTTGCAAAAAATACAAGCAAAGTGTTTCATCAGTTAAACAAGCCCTATATGAATGCATTTATAATTCTACATCAAATTACAAAGATAATTATAAAAATATATTTAATTATGATTATAATATAAAATATAAAACCTCAAAAAATCTTATTGAAGATTTAATTTCTTATCTTATAACACATTAATTAATGTGTTTACAATATTTTTTAAACTAAAAGATATAAAAAGTGGATTTAAATAAGCTACTTTTTTGTTAAATTGAATTAATAAAAGTATAATCTATAATATATTAAGAAGAAAACTTGGAATTAAAACGAGTAAATATGAATATGATAAAATTTTTTTTACTAATAAAAGTTTTGTAGATGAATTTTCAAGAATTATTTTATTTTTTTAAAATAAAACCGGAGCCTGAAGTAGCGCTCCTGCTAATGCCTGGATATGAAACTTATACTTATCTAAATTTTTTTGTTACTAATATCGATAGAATACTTATATGTATCTGATTATATCACGCTGTCTAGTTCCCTAACAAGCTCTGGATATTTATCAAATACTATAAAGCCACTTTTTCGAGGAGCACTCCCCGGCACGTTATATTCTATGTAAATACTCATCTCGTCCGGACTAACACCAATATACTCCCAAGCTAAAACAGTAATGTTTTCATTACTTATACTTCCAGCTGGGGCATAGTGACTACTCGGTCCTGTATATACCGTATATGTTCCTGAAACGTAATGTGTTACTCCAGGATTTCCGTGAGTATATATATCAGGAAATACACCAGGTCGGTTAAAGCATTTAACATTTGTATAACTCATATACCCACGTTTTCTTCCTTGATTTGTATTATACTCAACATAAATCCAATTATCATTTTTCGCTAATACAGTAACATATTCACCAGCATAGACATTACCAACAATAGGATTGACAGTTGTACTGGTACCATAATATACAGCCGTAGAACTCGTTACTCTAGCAAGACATGTAGCACCATAGGGGTCATCACCAACAAATTGTTTTGTATATCCCCTTTTAGTTCCACTGGGAGTGCTATATTCGACATAAAAGCCTCCCATAACAACCCCCAATCCAGTATATCCCTCATACTTATAAATAGTACCAATTCTATTGGTAAAACTTGGAGAATCATATACCGGTATGTCAGACTCGTACGCCATAAGCTGTCCACCTATAATATTGGCATCTGGGTCGTCTGCTGCAAACACTGTCGTTTGTGGAACAATTCCTAAAGCGAGTACCATCGTTAATACAATTGACAAAAGCCGTTTTTTAATATCTGATATTTTCATCTTTATATTTTTTCCTCCTAAACGTATTTTGTCTCATTATCCAGGCATTTTGCAACTATTATTGAATAAAATATCAAAGCAACAATAGTTACATGTTGACCTAAAAAAGCATCAACTTTATATATAATAGCAAATTAAACATTTAATATCAATAAAAAAACAAAAAAAATATTGTGTATATAAACTAAATATATTATAATATTAAATTATAGGAGGAAATAATATGAAAAAATTTTTTATTAATTTTATTATATTTTTAATAATTATTATAATTTTAATTTTCGTAGGAAGATATGTGTATAATTTTACTAAATCAGATTCAAAAAATACGGAAAATTCTAATTCTACTAATACTTCTAATATTATAAACAATAACGAATATACCGAAGAAATTTCTACTAATATTAAACAAAGAGGAGAATTTAATACTAGAGGTCTTTTTGATTTAGGTAATGGCATTTCTGATTATACAACAGATTTAATGGCTAATGATATGGTATATAATGCTGAAAATGCATTATATCATAAAATAATAACAAATATGCAAGATTATACAAAATATAAAGAAAGAATTGATTTACCAAATTTAACTGAGAAAGATTTTGAAAATATATTTTTAGTTGTTGTTTCAAATGAAAATATAAGACCTGATAATGAAAAAGATTTATTAATATATGATGTTTATGCTACTGATGACACAACTAATATTATCATGAAACAAAAAAGTAACCCAAATTTAGCGCTTACCGATCAAGCTCAAAACAATGTATTTTATGCTGTTGTAGATAAAATACAATTAAGAAATTCTGCAAAAGTAATTATAGAAAAGTAATTATTTTCATTTAATTTGTATTTACCAATATCTTTTAATTATAAATTTTATTTTGCATTACCATATACAACTCCAAATATCAAATTTCTGTTTATATATCAATTTATTAATCCGTCAGGGCGCACCAAAACCTCTAGTAAAACTAGAGGTTTTATTTTTTTCTAAAAATTTATGGAAGTCTGAAAAAGGTTTATTTAGAGCCTTTTTTCATTTTAAATTTCTCTCAAAATTTTACAGTTTTTCTCAGTTTACAACCCCATTTTTAAAAAAATATCTTTTTGGGGTTTTAAAATACAACCCCAAGTACATTTTTGGGGTTGTAAATCTTCGCAATCTTTTGTAAATTTCTAACAAAAAAATCTCTTGCACATAGTCATTACATATGTTATTCTTAATTTATAAAATATAAGGAGTTTTTATGAAAAAATATAAATTTATTCTTATTTTTCTTATTACATTTGGAATTATAATTATTTCAATATTTATATATGAGATAGCTAAATATACTACAAACTCTGCTAATTCAAATAACTTTAACTCTCCAACAAAAACTTCTTCAGCAGATTTAAAAATTTCTAATTCTTCTGATGTAAATTCAAATATAGTTCCAGATTTTTTACCTGGCTATGTTCCTTCTAATGTTAACGTTGAAAATAATAATTCAATCTTATCAAATAATAATGTAGTTTATAATCCTATTCAAACAAAATATGATAATTTTGACATAGATAATATTAATATAAATATAAAAGAAAATTCTATTTCAAATTCAGGATTAATTATTATTATAACTAATAATAACGATTTATCGTATCAACATCAACATAACTTTTCTATAGAAAAATTTGAAAATAATAACTGGATTCATATTATAACTAAGCCATTATATGGATATGAAACAAGTAATTCAGAATTCTTTTATATTGAAAAAAGCACCCCATTAGAATTAGAAGTAAATTGGTCTCCTTTTTGTGGAGAACTTTCAAGTGGTCTTTATAAATTAAATATACATTTACACTCAAATTTAGTTTTTCAAGAAAAAGATATCTCTTTAGAATTTACTATAGATTAATAATTGATATTAAATAAATTTCTTATATTTATATCTAAATTATATTTTAGGAGGATTATATATGAAAAAATATATAAAAATATTTATTCCATTATTAATAATATTAATATTAATTTTATTAATATTATTTTTTAAAAATGAAATCTTCACTTTTATATGGGTAAAAGAATATGAACACAAATATAATAATTTAAACTTGATAGAAAAAACTATATCTTTTAATACAACTACAAATACATTAGAAGAAAATAGTATTAATATTAATAATTTCAGAATAAGTTTATCTGATTTTAATTTTAATGCAAATGAAAAAACTTTAAATTTTAATTTAAACTTTGAAAATGGAAATGACTTAAATCATGTTGGATATATACTAAGAGTATACAATAATGAATACTGTTTAGGTGATAGATTTAATGGACAAATTTCTTTAGACTCTAGCATAGAGTATATCATAAATTACAACAAATTTTATGAAAAGCATTTTGGATATAAAAGTCAAGCAATTGATATGACTAATATTTTAGCTCCTAAAAATGATTTATTAAATAAATGTAAAATGTTAAAACAAGATGAATTATTAGAAAATGGTGGTTTAATACACAAAATATCTTTTGAATTACCTGAAGAATTTATTATAAATGATAATTTAAAAATAGAACTATTTGATTTAAATTATCAAAACATTGGTGATAAAACAATATATCAGGCTCAAGAAGATTTAACACAAATAGAATATACAATTAATTTAAGTGAAAATTAGCTATTAAAATAGAAAAATATTATAAGTATTTTATACATAATAATATTCTTCGTATATTATTTTTTATTTACTCTTAAATCACATTACCATATACAGCTCCAAATATCAATTTTCTATTTATATATCAATACATTTATCCGTCAGGGCGCACCAAAACCTCTAGTAAAACTAGAGGTTTTATTTTTTGTAAAAATTTATAGAAGTCTGAAAAAGGTTTATTTATAGCCTTTTTTTGTTTTAAATATTTTTAAATTTCTCTCAAAATTTCTCAAACTTTTACAATTTATATTCCCACAAACATTTCCAAAATACTAAAAAATTATTTTTGGGTATGTAAATTGCATTCCCAAGTGCAATTTTGGGAATGTAATCAGCTAAAAATAAGACAGGACTATATTTTACTCCTGTCTTATTTTATGTCTTTAAATTCAATTTTAATAGATAACTTCTTCTTTGCTATCTAAATCTTCATTTTCTTTTTGTAAAAGTTCAACTGCTTTTAACATATTTTCTTCAAGATAATATTTATTAACCTATTAATTTCTTTCTCTTTGAATTTATCAAATTCTGATGTATATGTATTAAGTGTTATTGATTCAAGTAATTGTTAACAAAAATTGACAAAGTTCCAATTTAATTTGGTAGATATCAATTATCTTGTATGATATAATTTTAAAAAAACAAAGGAGGAAGTGCGATGTCTAATTTTGGAAATAATTTAAATAGATTAAGAAAAAAAGAAGGATATTCACAAGAAGAATTAGCTAATAAACTAAATGTCACCAGACAAACTATTTCAAAGTGGGAATTAGAACAAACAGCACCAGATTTGAAGGATTTGAAAAAAATATCAGATGTTTTTAATATATCTTTAGATGAATTAATATCTGAAAATAATATAAATGAAAAGAAAGTAAAGAATAAAAAAACTAAAAAAATATTATTAATAATATTATTGTTATTGATATTAATAATATTATTATTATTTATTAATAGAATATATAAAATATTATTTATCAAAAATAAAATCGATGAAGCATGTAACACAAATAATTTTTCAATTGAAAAATATGTACATACGGAGAAAGATTTTAATCAAACTATAGAAGAAGCATATAATTTACATTTTTTAAATGGTAAAAGTATATTAATAAAATTAAATAATGAAAATTTATCAGAAATAGAAAGCATTGAAACGTTAGATGAAAAAGAATATTATTATATAAATGAAAATAATAAGACTTATTTGCAGTTGCCTACCGAAAAGTACTATGAAAATAAGATGGATTTAAATTATTCTCCAATTGTAAAAGATAATATATTAAATGAAATATATTCAAAAAGTATGATGTTTAATAATAAGGAATTAATAAGTCTAATATTTAATTTAAAATTTAAAGTAAAAAGTGAATTTAATAAAAATTATTATATTACTAATAAAATTAATAGTATAGATAGTTACATACTATTGAAATCTAGTATAAATACCAATAAATTTGAATTTTTAAACTATTCTAGACAAGATAAAGATAATAATATATCAAAAATTACAACTTATATAGTAACTCTAAACAATACAAAAAACACAGACTTTGAATTACCTAATTTATTGGAATACAAAAAAATAGATATATAAATTTTGATTTATATATCTTATGCACATTTATACTCAATGTGCAAGTAAGTATAGGATATGTAGTGCAAATGGAGAATAAATATGACAAAAAAACGTACACTTATAGCAAGTTTGCTGATGATGTTTGTATTACTATTTGCAACAACTACCACTGCATATGCTAAGACAGTATATTATCCCTCAAGCGGTATAGAATCTGGATATTGTGAAAATACTAGTCGTTCTTCGGTTTGCAGATTTGATAATTTACCGGCTGGTACTATGCAGATTAGTTATTTTATGGAAATTGATAGAACTATGGAAATCCGGTTCTACAGGAACTCTTCATTAACTGGTGGCTACAATAAAGCAACTTTAGCTAATCATACAAGCGGATATACTACAAATGTTGTTTTGCCTGCATCAGGAACATATTATGTTGTTGTATGTACGTCAAATAATACTGCAACAACATTCACGTATGCTTATGATTTATTCAGAAATTAATTGAAATTACCAGAAAACTTAACTAACTACTAATTAATAATTACCCTATACCTCACCCTCAAAAGAGGTCTAACAAATCAAAATTCTAAACAAAAAAAAATATATTTTCTTGTAAAAAAAACAGGATAATTTAAATCCAGTTAATATTTTGTTTTATATACAAAAGAGTTAATTCCAAAGCTCTTTTTTTCATTTATTCAAATTCTATATTGTTTTCTTTAAGTTTTTCCTCTAAATTTTTAATTCTTACATTTAAATCATGATTTTCTTCAAAAATATTTAATAACCTTTCTACGTTATTATTATTAATTTCTCGTACTTTTATGAATATTCCTGCCATTATACAAACAGTTATAGATAAAATAATAATTATTATTAAAAAAATTTTAGACAAATTGTTCATATAAATATCCCCTTTAAAAATTATAATATAATTTATATCATTTTTATATATATAATTCAATATATTTTAAATAATTATGATACTATTTAATATAGATTCTCTTTTCACATTACCATATACAACTCCAAATATCAAATTTCTGTTTATATATCAATTTATTAATCCGTCAGGGCGCACCAAAACCTCTAGTAAAACTAGAGGTTTTATTTTTTTCTAAAAATTTATGAAAGTCTGAAAAAGGTTTATTTATAGCCTTTTTTTGTTTTAAATATTTTTAAATTTCTCTCAAAATTTCTCAAACTTTTACAATTTATATTCCCACAAACATTTCCATATGTAAATTGCATTCCCAAGCGCAATTTTGAGAATGTAATTATTCTAAAAATCTAATTTTGATAAATAATCTATGGAAATAAAAATTATACTGAACATGATCAGATACGAATTCCTTATATAAATTTGGAAGCTGTAATTAATTATGATGAGCTATGTAATAAAGAAATAGAAAATACAAATGGATTATTTATACAAAATGCTTTACAAAATGTAAAATTTATATTAAATGAAAAAGGAGTAAATTTATCAAGTGAATCAAGTATAAAGGCTATTTCTATGTCGGGCTATTCTGATACTAGAGATTTTAACTTTAATAGTAATTTTATAATTTTTTTAAAAGAACAAGAAAAAGAATTACCATATTTTGCTCTTAGAATTGATAAACTAGATATTCTTAATAGTGATACTTAAATCTAATTTGCTACATATAATTTAAAATAAAAAATAATAAAAAATTCCTAACTTCAGTTAGGAATTTCATTAATTAATTCCTTCAATTAAAGAATACTCACTATAATCATCTAAATTGAACATTTTTAATTGCTCATCAGTTACTGAATTAATATTATATTTATATGTTTCTTTTGAATTTTCATTTTCATATTGAACAATATATCCAGCATTTTCATCTATATAATACGTATAATTACTATTCTCATTATTAGTTAAAGATATTTTTAAACAATTAATTTCATCTATTTTTTCTTTTCCTTTAAAAGTGTAGCTATATTCTTCTTTGTTATTCAATACTTCTAATAAATTATTTTTTAGAGGTGCTTCAAAATCAATATTTTCCGTAATATTATTTTGAGTTATAATTTTTTCTGTATGTAAAATAGTAATAGAAGTGTTATTTTCATTATCTATATAAATTTCAACTTTTTCTTGATTTTTATTTTCTTGATAAATATATTCATTATTATCTTTTATATAAAATTTAGCTACACCTAAATAAGTGTCATTTTCATACATGGTATTTTCTATGTATATATTATTAGGAATACTAGCATTTTTTACTAAATTTGTTATATTATCTCTTGAATATTTATTTTTCATAATAAAATATAACGTACAACTAATTAGAACAATAAAAGCAATAACAATAAGTATTATTATATTTCTTTTGTTTTTTAACATAATTAAAATTTCCCCTTTCTTTATTTATATTTTAATTATATATATAATAAATATTTGTATATATTTAACTTTTCATTTTCAATTTTTTATATTATTCTTCTACATTTTTATTTGCTATTTTCATATTTCTCTAAATTAGCATCATTTTGATTAATATTATTTCGTACATTTTTTTCTTTCTCATATTCTCGCAAAGGCTTTTGCATTGCAAAAAAATACACAGTGAATAACAAAGCTAAACTTACTGCCATAATTAACACAAAAACTTTTTTCATTTTCTTCTCCTTTTATAAAAAAGTTTTCAAATTTTATATGTTTATACCCAATTTTTAATTATTTCTTCACTAATATTTAAGTTTCCTCTTCCAATACCTAAATTAATTTCTGGTTTATTTTCTCCATGATAATCACTTCCACCTGACATTAATAAATTATTTTCTTTACAATATCTGCACATATATTCAATTTCAGTTTCCGAAAAATTACTATGATAACATTCAAAACCATAAATTTTACAAAAATAAATGTCTCCTTTCATATATTATCATAATTCAATATATTTCTATTGATTAAGCTTTTTTAACTTTATACCAATAATTGTAATTAATGGAATCATAACTGTTAATAAATTAATTAAAAAAATACGAATATTTATATAATTGAAAATAGTCAAGTTTCTAATATGTAATATAATACTTAATATACAAAATGCTATAATATCTCCAATTATTGTTATTAAAAACAAACTAAAAAACATTATTTTTCTTATTTGCTTATTTGAATATCCATTACTTCTAAGTATTTTCATATTTATTAATTCATTTTTTACAATGTTTCTGTAACTCAAGAAATACATAACAGATATTATTACTAGAATACTATATTTAATAATTTCAAATAAGAAAGCTTTATTAACTTTTATACCACAATATATCTCTAAAAAAAATTGAATATTTATGCCTAAATTTAGCACTATGAAAAAAATAGTAGATAAAATTATATATATTCCATTAACTTTATTTCTTAGTATACTTTTTATATGTGTTACTAACATTTCTTCTCCTTATTGTATTTATTGTATTCAAAAAAATACATAAAATCAATAGTTATTATATATAACTTTTTATTTTATTCAATTAAAAAAATGGCGAAAATTGGTTATTTATTTTATTTTATTAATTACATTATATATAAATATCACATACGGATTTGAATTTATATTTGAATAAACTTTCTTTATTCCTTCCATATTTTGAGCCAAATTCTCTACTTTTTTTAAATTTGTTAATTTTCCTGTAATTATTAAACTTTCTGGAAAAACGTTTTTATTCTCAAATCCTTTAAGTAAGTTCTCACTTTCCTCTCCAAGTTTTTCTTTCATATTATCTAAAGCATCATTTGAAGAAACATATTGTATTTGTAATTTTTCATCAATTTCTTTAATTTGCTCTTTTATGTCTTCTATTTTACTTTCTGCTATATTATCTTCTAAAAAAAGTTCAATTTTTAACTCTTTAAAATAATTTTTAAAAGAAACTATGCTTATAGTTATAAATAATAAAAAGATTATTCCTAATATAATTAAAATTATATTTTTGATAATATTTCTTTTCCTCATCTTTTTTAAATAATCAATTTCTATTTCTTCATTTTCATTTATAACATCCTCTTTTATTTCTTTTAATACCTCTTTACATTTTTCGCATTTTTCTAAATGTTTTTCTACAAAATCTTTTGATCCTTCTTTTAAAGTTCCATCAAAATATGAAATTAATAAATCTTGAACAATATCACAATCTTTCATTTTTATCCTCCTTCAACTTTTGCTTTCCACGAAAATAAACAACTCTTGCCCAACTAGCTGTTCTATTCATTATTTGTGCAATTTCTTCATATTCTAAATTTCCAAAAATTCTTAAATAAATTACTTTTTTAGTTTCTTTATCTAATTTTTGTATTTTCTTTAACAATTGAAGTTTCTCATCTTTTTCATATAATTTTTCTTCAAAACTTTCTACAGCGATATTCTCAATTTCAGATAAAGATATTTTCTTTATTCTCTTTTCTTTTTTTAATTGTTTGTACCAAATGTTCTTTGCAATTTGGCAAAGCCATGTAGTTATCTTACTCTTTCCTTCAAATTTATTTACATCTTTCACTGCCACTAAAAAAGCTTCTTGAACAATTTCTTCTGATAGTTCTTTATTCCCTGTTAAGCAGAATATATATTTATATACTATTTTAAAATATTTTGAATAAATTTCTTCAACATTCTGCATAACTTTTCCTCCTTTCACTTTATTAGTGTCTTAAAATTAGTTTTTGTTACACTTTTATTTTATCATTTATATAACAAAAAACTTATTAAATTATATATATTAAATTTTAAAGCTTATCTTTTATATTATAAAACCTTTATTTTTCTATAAGTTTGTGTTATTATAATAGGCGTAAAATTTAATTATTTAAAGGGATTTATTATGAATTTAAAAACACTTGAAAAGTTAGAATTTAATAAAATTTGTGAAATATTAAAAGATTATGCTATTACTTTTATTGGAAAAGAATATTCAATCAATTTAAAACCTTTAGAAAACAAATCTGAAATTGTAAAAGCTCAAAAACAAACTACAGAGGCATCTATACTTTTATATAGAAAAGGTTCTGCTCCAATATCTGAAATTGAAAATATAACATCACATATAAAAAAATTAAATAGTGGTTTATTTTTAAGTATTAAACAATTATTAGATTTATCAAATATTCTAAAAACATCTGCTAACTTGAAGGATTATTTCTTTACTACAGAAATTGATATGTCTGAATTTATAAATCTTACAAATTTATTTAACAATTTATACATTAATCCATCTATTGAAAAAACAATAAATTCAGCCATTATAGATGAAAATACTATTTCAGATACTGCATCAAAAGAATTGTCAAATATTAGAAAAAATTTAAGAATTAAAGAACAAGAAATACGTTCAAAATTAAATTCTTTTTTACATTCAAAATACATTCAAGAAGCTGTAATAACTGTAAGAAATGGACGTTTTGTTGTCCCTGTAAAAAATGAATATCGTCAAGAAGTTAAAGGTTTTATACATGATATTTCCTCTAGTGGTTCAACGGTATTTATTGAACCTATATCAATTTTTGACTTAAATAACGATTTAAATAACTTAAAAAATGAAGAACAAATTGAAATAGAAAAAATTTTACAAAAACTTTCTTCATTATTTTTTGATATTATTCCAAATATAGAAAATAATATTAATTTAATTGGACTTATAGATTTTATTTTTGCAAAGGCAAAATATTCAAATTTTTTAGATGCTACAGAACCCATAATAAATGATAATAAAATTATTAATTTAATTGATGCTTGGCATCCATTAATAAGCAAAAATCTTGCAGTAAAAAACACAATTCCTATTGGTGAAAAATACAATACTTTAATAATAACTGGACCAAATACTGGGGGAAAAACTGTAACTTTAAAAACTGCTGGTATTTTAATGCTAATGGCAATGAGTGGTCTTCACATAACAGCTAAAGAAGGAAGTAGTATTTATATTGCCGATAATATTTTCGCTGATATTGGTGATGATCAAAGTATAGCAGATTCTTTAAGTACATTTTCTTCACATATCACTAATATTGCTAATATTTTGAAAAATGCAACTGAAAATAGCTTTGTACTTATAGATGAGCTTGGTTCTGGTACTGACCCTGTTGAAGGATCAAGTTTAGCAATAAGTATCTTAGAAAAACTTAGTTCAATAAATTGTTTAACATTATCAACCACACATTATCCTGAAATTAAGCATTTTGCATTAATTACAGATGGTTTTGAAAATGCAAGTGTTGAATTTGATATTGAAACTCTATCTCC
>ERZ809224.769-NODE-769-length-27135-cov-48.719129_pt1 | contig 27135 bp, 26 predicted proteins | sample MGYA00520513_ERZ809224 | MGnify/ENA primary metagenome ERZ809224 (study PRJEB31576, sample SAMEA3212658) | Homo sapiens | biome: human-gut; feature: human gut; material: fecal | place: Sweden | collected 2012 ... | reverse complement strand
AACAGCAGAAAATAAAAAAGCGGGCGGGTCGCCCCGCCGTTGCATTTGTGAGAAGAATTACTCGGCAAAGCCGGAGCTGACCAGCTTGACCAGACCGTCGACCGCAGCCTGCTCATCGGCGCCGTCGGCAATGATGCGAATGTTCGTGCCGCCCACGATACCCAGGCTCAGAACACCGAGCAGGCTCTTGGCGTTAACGCGGCGCTCCTCTTTCTCGACCCAGATCGAGGACTTGTACTCGTTCGCCTTCTGGATGAAGAAGGTAGCCGGACGGGCATGCAGACCAACCTGATTCTCAACGGTAACTTCTTTCACGTACATAGTTATTCTCTCCTACTTTTGAAAATAATATGCCCCTGCGTTTCTACCGTGGGCGCTTGTCGTCAGGCGGTCTATTGCGCATGATACGCCGCCTTGATTGTTTCTATTTTATCCTATTTCGTCGATTTTGTACAGTAGAATTTTGCAAATTTGGCAGGATTCTGTAATTCCGCCAAATCTCAGCTTTTGGCTTTGTGCATATTTACCAGTTTATTTTCAACAACATTGTAGATTGACAACAAAACTTTGTTCCGTTACCCCTGATACCGCACAATCAATTCCCGGCAAAAAACCGCGGCACCGGGCTGTTTTTGGGGGTCATAAACAGCCTCCACACCCTCGGGACGCCAGCCCATCCGCCGGTAAAGTGCCAGCGCCCGGATATTGGTATCCAATACCGTCAGCGTGGGATTTGGATGTTCCGGCAGCTTTTTGCGGGCAAAATCCAGCATTTTGCTGCCAATGCCGCGTCCTCTGGATTCTGCCGCCACAAACAGATGGCTGATTCGCCCGGTCTTGTGGCAGACTCCCACCATGCCGTCCGCGACGTTTTTGGTATAATGCAGATAGAATGCCCAGCCGTTTTCACGATCCTGCAGCAGTTCTTTCCGGCAGTTTTCCGGGGTGAGTGTATCCAGATAAAGTGCCGTACTGACCTTTTCGCAAACGGCGTATCGTCCTTCGGCAAAAAGACGAGCTGCCTGGTCCCATTGGTCATCGGTTTTCACAAGGCGCATGTTTTCGCCCCGCTTCCACTTGGGCAATTCGGTCAGCGGATGTGTATCGCACCACTGCTCGTAGAGGTCCGGGCGGCGCAGTCGGGTACGGGTACGGCTCTGCGCCCCGCGCCAGGCGTCGATCTTCTGGTGGTCCCCTGTCAGGAGCACCGGCGGCACGGCACGGCCCTCCCACACTTCGGGCCGGGTATACTGAGGATATTCCAGCAGGCCGTCCCAGTAACTTTCATCCTGGTAGCCTTTTTCCTCGGCCAGAACACCGGGCTGCAGCCGCAGTACGCTGTCGGCCACCACCAGGCTTGCCAGTTCACCGCCGGTCAGCACATAATCCCCAATGGAGATTTCCTCGTCACCGAAAGCATCAATCACCCGCTGGTCGATGCCTTCGTAATGGCCGCAGACCAGCGTTACCGCGTCATACCGGGCCAGCCGTTTGGCGGTTTCTTCATTATAGGGCTGCCCGGCTGCCGTCAAAAATACCACATGGGGTTTCCCACGGCCCTGTTCAGCACATTGCCGCTGCACGGCACGCAGGCAATCGGCAATCGGCTGTGCATACAGCACCATGCCGCAGCCGCCCCCATAAGGGTAATCATCGGTCTGCTTTTGTTTATTGGTGGTATAGTCCCGAATCTGATGGCAGTGCGCCTCAAACAGATTTTTGGCACGGGCCCGCCCCAGTATACTGGCCGAAAGAAAACTGTCGCAAAGTTCAGGGAAAAGCGTCACAATATCGATGCGCATAGCTTACTCCTTATCGCCGTTGACGGCTTCGGTAAACATGCCGTCAATGGGGGTCACGGCGATTTCGCGAGCCTCCGGGTCAATCTTTTGCACAAACTCCGGCACTGCAGGCAGCATGTAGGTCTGCCCTTCCCCATCGGTCACCGTATAGATATCCTGGGCAGCGGGGTGGTCCACCGCTGTCAGTGTGCCGTATTCCCGGCCAGTATTGGCATCCACCACACGGCAACCCAACAAATCGTCGATAAAATAACGTCCCTTGGGAAGTCTGGCATCCGCTTTGGCAAAATAGTAGGTTCGCCCCACCTGCGCCCGTGCGGCGTCCATATCGGTCACACCGTCCAGCCGCAGCAGGATCACATTTCCCTGGGCACGTACCCCCAGAACGCGCACCTCACCGGTACCGTCCGCTTTGGTGAACAAACGTTTGAATTTCGCCAGAAACGCCGCCCCGTCACACAGCGGCAATGCTTTCATCTCGCCCCGCACTCCGTGGGTGGAAACGATTTCACAGGCAGGAAGATAGTTCTGCATAATTTTCTTTCAACCTTCCGTGATCAAAAGTGGAACAGGCGGTCAGGCCGCCCGACATACAAAAAAGCACTTTGCCAAGCGGCAAAGTGCTTTTGGCTTTTAGTCGATCTCAACGATGACTTTCTCGCCCTGGCGTACCGCCGCGGCACGCATGACAACGCGAATCGCCTTGGCGATGCGTCCCTGCTTGCCGATCACACGGCCCATATCGGCTTCAGCCACTTTGAGGTGATAGACGACCGTGCCGTCCTCACGCATGGGGTCAACGGTCACCTGCACGGCCTCCTTGTCTTCGACAAGGCCGCGGGCAACGGCTAATAAGAGTTCCTGCATGTGGCGTTCCCTCCCTCAGAAAAAGCGAACAGCAGATTACAGAACGGCAGCCTTCTTCAGCAGCTCACGGACAGTGTCAGTGGGCTGAGCGCCGTTGGCGAGCCACTGCTTGGCCTTGTCGGCATCGATGTTGACAACGCTGGGCTCCTTGGTGGGATCGTAGTAGCCGATCTCCTCGATGAAGCGGCCATCGCGAGCAAAGCGGCTGTCGGCAACAACAACGCGGTAGAAGGGAGCTTTCTTGGCGCCCATGCGGCGCAGACGAATCTTAACCATTGTAAATTCCTCCAAATACTTGTTTACGGCCCTTGTGGGGCGAATTTTATATTGTACATCCCGTGGGCCGTAAAGCCGTGCGGGTCATACCTGAATTTGATCAGCGGCCAAAACCTTTGAAGCCGCCCATGCCGCCCAGATTGCCCAGGCTGCGCATGAAGCCTTTGGGGTTACGGCGGACTTTTTTCATCATCTTCTGCATCATTTCATACTGACGCAGAAGCTTGTTCACGTCCTCCACGGTCTGACCGGAGCCAGCCGCGATGCGGCGCTTCCGCTTGGGATTGATGATCTCGGGCTTGGCGCGTTCTGCCGGGGTCATGGAGTAGATGATGGCCTCAATGTGGGGCAGCATCTTTTCATCCAATGCATCGGCATCGATCTGGTTGCCGCCGGGCATCATGGCCAGCAGCGCCGACGCACCGCCCATCTTCTTTACCTGTTGGAACTGGGCCAGCAGGTCGTTCATATCGAACTTGTTTTCCATCATCCGCCGGGCAGCGGCTTCCGCTTCCTTGTCGTTCTGGACGCTCTGGGCTTTCTCAATCAGAGAGAGCACGTCACCCATGCCGAGGATGCGGCTTGCCATACGGGACGGATAGAAGGGTTCCAGATCTTCCAGCTTTTCGCCGGTGCCCTGGAAGTAAATCGGTTTGCCGGTGACTGCCAGCACCGAAAGCGCTGCGCCGCCGCGGGTGTCGCCGTCGGTTTTGGTCAACACCACGCCGGTAATCCCGATTTTTTCGTTAAATGTTTTGGCGACGTTGACGGCTTCCTGGCCGGACATGGCATCCACAACCAGCAGTGTCTCGTCCACTTCCACAGTCTGTTTGATGCGGACCAGCTCATCCATCAGCGCGTCATCGATCTGCAAACGACCGGCTGTATCCAGGATCACAATATCGTAACCGTGATCCTTGGCATGGGCCATCGCCTTCTGGGCGATAAGTTCCGGTTTTTCGGTGCCCATGGTAAAGACCGGTACGCCTGCCTGCTCGCCTACGATCTGCAACTGTTGGATAGCCGCCGGACGGTATACGTCACAGGCCACCAGCAACGGGCGGCGTCCCTGGCTGCGATAGAACTTGCCCAGCTTGGCTGCGTGGGTGGTTTTACCGTTACCCTGCAGACCACACATCATCAGAACCGTCTGGCCCTTATTTTTGATGTGCAGGTACTGCGGTTCGTCACCGCCCATAAGTTTGGTCAGTTCTTCGTTGACGATCTTGACCACCTGCTGGGCGGGGGTCAGGCTTTCCATGACCTCCTGCCCCATGGCACGTTCGGAAACCTGTGCGCAGAAATCCTTGGCTACTTTATAGTTGACATCGGCTTCCAACAGCGCCATGCGCACTTCCCGCATGGCAGCCTTGATATCCGCCTCACTCAGTTTGCCTTTACCGCGCAGTTTTTTGAATACGCCGTTGAGGCGCTCTGTTAACGATTCAAAGGCCATCAGATTCCTCCTGCGTATCCAGCCGCTCCAGAATTTGCAGCATCTCATCGGTATCGGTGCGGATTTGAGGGACCGGATTGAACAGTCCCGAATTGCAGCACCGGACTTCCATAACCAGTTGGCGCAGCCGTGTCAGGTCTGCCTGCATCGCCGTATGGCGGCGGGCGTTGCCCAGTTTAGCTTCCAACTCATCCAATGCTGCTTCGCCATGCTTGATGGCGTCCCGCACTCCCTGCCGGGTAATGCCGAGATTCTCGGCAATCTCTGCCAGGGAAAGATCTTCGTCGTAATACTCGGTCAGGATCATGCGCTGTTTTTCGGTCAAGACCGGCCCGTAAAAGTCCAGCAGGATCGAATAGGCCAGATTTTTTTGCGGCTTCCCCGCCATGGCCTGCGCCCCTTCCCTCGTTTACATGCTGTGTAAAGTTTTTTTCTTTACATCTAGCTTATGAATTATAGCAGGGCCCCGGCCGAAAGTCAAGAGGTTTCGGCATATTTTTATGCTTTGCGGCGTCGTTTCCGGTCTGTGCAAAAAAAATTGCATCGAAGGGGCACGGCAGGTGCAAAACTCGTCGAGTTGTGCTATAATAAACAGTACTTTGCCCATTTGAGAAAGGAGGTGCCCGCCATGCCGATTTTGAAAAGCTATTACCAGGAAGTATACCGCTCCCCCGTCGTTCGGTTGGACGGTTACTCCGGCCGCCATAATCTGAGTTCCAGCATTCTGGCGTATCTGGATTTCGGCGGGGCCACCGGCACCTCCAAGGACGGACTGGCCGAAACCATGCTGGCCTTTGCCACCGAACGCGGCACCCTCAAGCCCGGTATGCCGGTGGTGGAAGCCAGTTCCGGCAGTTTTGGTGCCGCGCTGGCTGTCAGCTGTGCCACAACCGGGCACCCCTGCATCCTGGTCGTTCCCAGCAGCCTTCCCATTATGCGCCGGAAACGGCTGCAGGAACTGGGTGCCAAAATTGTGGTATGCAGCAGCGGCGGCCGCCGGGCCATGGACCGCATTGCCGAGGAAACCGCCCAACGGTACGGCGGGTACTTCACCCATTATTTTGCCAACGACGACAACCCGGAATATCACCGCCGGGTCACCGGCCCCCAGATCCTGAAAGCTGCGGGGGAAGCGATTGACGCCATCGTCGTGGGTGTGGGCAGCGGCGGCACCATTACCGGCGTAGCCGAGTACATCAAAGCCTGGAACAGCATGATCCGCATTGTGGCGGTGGAGCCTGCAGAATGCGCTGCCATCTCGGGTGGGTTCATCGGGCAGCACGGCATTGCCGGCATCGGTCCCGGGTTTGTTCCGGAAAACTACAACCCCTATGTCGTGGACACCGTTCTGACGGTAACCACCGCCGACGCGGAGCGGGCCGCCCGGGAAGTTCTCTTTTTTGACGGCGTCCCCGCCTGCACCAGTGCCGGTGCCACTTTGGCTGCGGCTGTGCAGCTGATCGGCACCGGTAAAGCCAAACGGCCCTTGTGTGTGTTTGCCGGGCGAAAAATGTACGAGTGATTTTGATATACGATTTTTCCCTGCCCCGCCGGGCAGGGATTTTGTATTATACGGCATATCTGCACCCTTTTTCACATAGGATTTGACAGAAATTCCATGTGAGGGGGTAACGGTATGAAAGGTGACCCGGAGGAGCGGGCCGTGGCGGTTGGCCGATACATCGTGCGCAGCGGTGCCACCGTGCGTGCAGCAGCCGCGGTGTTTGGGGTAAGCAAAAGCACCATCTGGAAAGACCAGAGCCGCCTGCGCCATACGCACCCCGGCCTGTGGGCCGAAGTACAGACGGTGGTACAGCGCAACAAAGCCGAGCGGCATCTGCGCGGCGGCGAGGCCACCCGGCGCAAATATTTGCGTGAAGAATCTTGCACCGCCACACGGCGCACAGTATAATAAGGATAAAATAAAACAATAAAGGAAAGAAACGCCATGAAACGAACCGATTACATCAGCTGGGATGAATATTTTATGGGCATTGCCCTGCTTTCCGCCATGCGCTCCAAAGACAACAACAGCCAGGTGGGTGCCTGCATCGTCAGCCCCGAAAACAAGATTCTTTCCCTTGGGTACAACGGCATGCCCATCGGCTGTAATGATGACGATATGCCCTGGGAACGGGAAGGCGACGAACTGGAAACCAAGTACATGTATGTATGCCATTCGGAACTGAACGCCATTCTCAACAGCCCGCACAATGACCTGACCGGCGCGCGTATGTATGTGACGCTGTTCCCCTGCAATGAGTGCGCCAAAGCCATCATTCAGAGCGGGATCAAAGAGCTGATTTATCTTTCCGACAAATACCATGATACCCATGCCAGTATCGCCAGCCGCCGTATGTTCAATATGACCGGCGTAAAATACCGCGCATACGAACCTACCGGGCGGGAAATCCGGTTGGATGTGTAAAAACGGAGAGGAGTACGCATGAACACCATCATCATCGGCATCGCAGGCGGCACCGGCAGCGGCAAAAGTACCCTGACGGAGCGTCTGCGGGAGCATTTTGGCGTAAATGAAGTGAGTGTCATCAACCATGACAGTTACTACAAACGGCACGACGAACTCCCCTATGAAGAGCGCTGCAAACTGAATTACGACCACCCCGACAGCTTCGACACCCCGCTGATGGTCGCCCACCTGCGTGAACTGCGGGCCGGTCATCCGGTGCAGGTGCCTGTATACGACTATACCATCCATAACCGCAGCAATGAAACGGTGCTAGTCACTCCTGCGCCGGTCATTATTGTGGAAGGCATTCTGATTTTTGATTCTGCAGAGCTTTGTGATCTGATGGATATGAAGGTCTTTGTGGATACCGATGCCGATGTGCGTATTCTGCGCCGCATTGTCCGCGATGTTAAAGAGCGTGGACGTACGCTGGACAGCGTGGTGAGCCAATATCTGACCACCGTCAAGCCGATGCATGAGCAATTTGTAGAGCCCAGCAAACGCAAAGCGGATCTGATCGTACCAGAAGGTGGCCATAATCTGGTAGCCCTGGAACTGCTGATGAAGTGGATTGCCGATCACCTGCGCGACGAAGAAGTATAATCCGTTTCTTTTCAAACAACAAAAGCGAACCGCCCAGTCCTCGAAGAAAGGCCGGGCGGCTCGCTTTTTCCATTTTTATATGTGAGTAATAACAACCGCATACTCGCCCCGCTGCGTATACCGCGCGGCGAAAGTTTCTTTGTCGATTTGCGTAACCTCCAGCATAGGGTCCGCCAGATAGCAAACTTCTTCTCCGTACCCGGTCAACACCAGACAGTGAGAGTTTGCATATGGCCAGCTTCCACCTTCCAGTTGAAATGTATTGTTGTACAAAGGTTCGCTAAAAGCCCGTGTAGTCCATACCAGCACCGGCGTGCCGTTGGCTACCCATTCATACAGTTCCTCCACTGAGGAACCGCTGATGTCCACCGCCCTATAGTCGCTGTCCATGTCCGCCAGATAGGCATTGACCGCCCGGACAATTGCTCCCGGCAGGCAGTAAAAAGCCAGCTCATCCGCCGGGTTCCCCATAAATTCCACGTCAGGGTCCGCTTCCCAATAAGGAATGCCCAACGACAGGTAGTTTTCCGACAAAGTAACCTTATCAACAGAATATCCGAGGTAATTCAGCACGATTGCCGCGGAGGTAATCTCGCATCCATTGGGCAGTTCGGGGTTTTGATCAATGTTTTTTACATCCAGTTGGATTTCAGGCGGCAGCCACAGTGCCGTTTCCGCCGTTTCGGCAGTCTGCTGCATAAGCGCCCAAACTGTTGCCAATTCATCGTAGGAGGTTTCCTCCGCAAGCATGTATCCCATACTTCCCTCTGCCGATTCCGCGGTTGCAGTTTCTGCCGTGGCCACATCGGAGGGAATCATCACCGTTGCGCCGCATCCGGTCAACACAAGTGTAACGGCCAGAATCAGGCAAACCGCTGCTTTTCGTTTTTCCTCTTCCGCTCTTTTCACAGTCAATCTTTTCCTTACTCACACAAGTCTTTTCTTTTAAGATAAAACAAATCTGTGAAAAAGGCAAGAAAAAACCCGGCAGATTTCCCTGCCGGGTTTGAAACATTTGTGAAATCCAGCTGTTGAAGGCAATTACCAGAGGTTTACGACCTCATTGTACAGACCTTCGTAGCTCTTAGCGGAGTTGGACCAGCTGAAGTCGCACTCCATGGCGCGGCGGACCAGAATCGGCCAGCCATCCTTCTGCCAATAGCCTTCCTTGGCACGCCAGCAAGCCTCATAGAGTTCATGAGCGTTGTAGTTGGCAAAGGTAAAGCCGTTGCCGTAGCCGTCACCGGAATCATGAATGGAGTCGCGCAGACCGCCGGTTTCGCGCACAACAGGAATGGTGCCGTAACGGCAGGAAACCATCTGCGCCAAGCCGCAGGGTTCGGAGCGGGAAGGCATCAGGAAGATGTCGGCGCCCGCATAAATCTGCTGTGCCAGTTTGGCATTGAAACCAATGTACACGCCTACACGGCCGGGGTTGCGTGCGCACAGTTCATTGAAGAAATTCTCGTACTGTGCTTCGCCGGAACCGAGGATGACCAATTCAATGCCCTGCTGCAGCAGACCCTCGGCAATGGCGCGGACAAGGTCCACACCCTTATGGCCCACCAAACGGGTAACCATAGCCATAACCGGGCTGCCATCCTTATGCAGACCCATTTCGTCCTGCAACGCAGCCTTGCAAACCGCCTTGCCTTCCTGGAAGGTATCCACGTCATAGTTCTTGGCGATATCGGGATCGGTCGCCGGGTTGAATACATCCACGTCGATGCCGTTGAGAATACCGCAAGTCTTATACTGCTTCTGACGCAGCAGACCATCCAGACCATGGCTGAACCACGGGTCCAGAATTTCCTGTGCGTAGGTCGGGCTGACCGTGGTAACCTTGTCGGCCGTTTCGATGGCGCCTTTCATAAAGTTTGCGCAGCCATCATATTCCACCACGTGGGCATCCCGCGCACCAATGCCGCAGGTGTCTTCCAGAATGTCCAGACCATACTTGCCCTGGTAGGCAATGTTGTGGATGGTAAACACCGTCTTGATCCGGTTGAACTTATCCAGATGGCGGTAATACAGGTTCAGATAAACGGGCGTCAATGCAGTCTGCCAGTCGTTGCAGTTGATGATATCCGGCTCAAAGTCGGTGTAGAACAGCATCTCCAGAATGGCACGGGAGAAGAATGCGAAACGCTCGCCGTCATCATAGAAACCATACAGACCACTGCGCTTGAAGTAGTATTCATTATCAATGAAATAGAATACAACGCCGTCCCGCTCTGCCTTGAACAGGCCGCAGTACTGGCTGCGCCAGCCTACCGGAACGCTGAAATTGGTCACATAGGTCAGGGTATCCTTGTATTTCAAATCACCGTACAGCGGCATGACCACACGGCAGTCCACGCCGTCTTTGACCAACGCTTTGGGCAATGCACCTGCAACGTCGGCCAAACCGCCGGACTTCGCGAAAGGTGCAGCCTCGCTGGCCGCATACAAAATTTTCATAAGCACCTCCAAGCTGGTGGATTCCTAAAAAAGCAGGGGGACGGGGCAGGCCAGCGGTCTCCCCCGTCCCCCTCATCTAAGCTGTCTCCGGGGAGAAGGAGAACAGCCTCCATGAGCTATTTATACGCTGTGGTTCTTGGCGATAAATACCGGGAAGGTGTCCGTACCGGTCAGCTTCTTGCCTTCGGTAATGTGGACGTTCTTATCGGTAACCACATACTCAACATCGCAGTCCGGCTCCACCACCGTATCCTGCATCAGCACACAGTTCTTAACAACGGCGCCCTTCTTGACCTGGCAGCCGCGGAACAGCACGCTGTTCTCCACCGTACCCTCGATCACGCAACCGTCGGCCAGCAGGCTGTTCTTGACAGCGCTGCCTGCCAGGTAACGAGTGGGGTTGTCATCACGAATCTTGGTATAGATGGGAGCACCACCAAACAGCGCTTCCATGCTGCCGGGTTCCAGCAGGCGCATATTCTCGTCGAAGTAGCTCTTCATATCGGAGATGCGTGCGGCATAACCCTTGAACTCATAGCCCTGCACATTGAGCAGTTTCAGGTTGCGGGCCAGAATATCGCGCTCAAAGTAGACCAGACCACGCACAGCCGCATCATGGATCAGGTGAATCAGGCTCTCGCGCTCGATGACATACATATTCATCGAGAGGTTCTGGTCGCCCAGGCGGTAATCGTTGGAGAGGATCTCGGTCACGCGGCCATTCTCATCCATACGAACGGTGTAGTTATCGCTGCGGGCGCCCTCGGGGATTGCTGCGCGGTTGTAAACCATCGTCACATCGGCGCCGCTGGCTACGTGAGCATCGATCAGCTTGCCAAAGTCAAAATTGACGGCAATATAGGAGTCAGACAGAATGACGTAGCGTTCTTTCTGTGCTTCCAGCCAGGAAAGGATGCTCTCGATGGCATCCACACGGCCGGAGTACATTTTGACACTGCGCTCTGCGAAAGGCGGAACAATGTTCAGACCGCCGCGCTTACGGGTCAGGTCCCATTCACGGCCGGCGCCCAGATGGTCCATCAGGGAATGATAGTTCTTACGAACGATGACAGACACATTATCGATACCGGCATTGACCATGCTGGACAGGGTAAAGTCGATCAAACGGTAACGGCCGCCGAACGGGATGGAGGCCATCGAGCGCTCCGCCACCAGTTCGGGAACGAGATTATCATAGGTGTTGGCGAAAATCACGCCAAGAGCGTTGACATTGCTTTTTACCATTGTTCCTCACCATCCTTTACATCGCTGAAAACCATTGCCTTGGGGCCGACAGTCGCGCCCTTACCGATCACGACGCCGGAACCTACGGTAGCCACATCACCAGGTTCGGCGATATTCAGGCCACCCTCGGGCATTGCGCCTACGGTAGCGCCTTCTTCGATCGTGACATTCTCAGCCACGATGCAGTGCTTGACGCTGGCGCCGGCCTTAATGATCGTGCCGCCCATCACGACGGCAGCTTCTACCGTAGCACCCTTTTCGACGGTAACGCCGGGGAACAGGATGGAGTTGTTGACGGTACCATTGACTTTGCAGCCTTCGGAGATCATCGAGTTCACGATGGTCGCGTCATTGCCGATGCGCTGGCAAGGCTGGCCGGAGTTGCGGGAGTAGATCTTCCAGTTTTCATCAAACAGGTTGATGCCGGAGTGGCTGGGGTCCAGAACTTCCATGTTGGCCTGCCACAGGCTGGAGATGGTTCCTACGTCCTTCCAGTAGCCACTGAAGTGATAGGCGTACATACGGCGGCCATCTTTCAGCAGGTTGGGAATGACGTTCTTGCCAAAGTCGTTCTCGGAGTTGGGATCAGCTTCGTCTTCGGTGAGGTATCTCTTCAGGATATCCCAGTTGAAGATGTAGATGCCCATGGAAGCCAGGTTGGACTTCGGGTTCTTCGGCTTCTCCTGGAATTCGTTGATGCGGTCATCCTCATCGGTAACCATCAGGCCGAAACGGGAAGCTTCGCTCCAGGGCACTTCCATAACAGCCACAGAGAACTCGGCATCCTTCTCCTTGTGGAAGCGCAGGAAGTCGGAGTAATCCTGCTTGCAGATCTGGTCACCGGACAGAATGATCACGTACTTGGGATCATAGCGGTCAATGAACGAAAGGTTCTGATAGATGGCATTGGCCGTGCCTTTGTACCAGTCCGAACCGCTTGCCTGCTGATACGGCGGCAGCACATGGACACCGCCATGCAGACGGTCAAGGTCCCAGGGCTGGCCATTGCCGATGTACTCGTTCAGAACGAGTGGCTGGTACTGCGTCAGGATGCCGACGGTATCAATATCGGAGTTGACGCAGTTGGAAAGCGGGAAGTCGATGATACGATACTTTCCGCCGAACGGAACTGCAGGCTTGGCGAGCTTTTGGGTCAGCGCATACAGGCGCGAGCCTTGGCCGCCGGCCAGGATCATTGCGATCATTTCTTTTGCCATAAGATTTCTCCCCTTAAATTTCTGGCTGTTACGCCATTACTTAACAAGATGTATGGGTATACGATCTATCCATCACGCAGGGACAAGGCGGGCTTACGCCTGCGATTTGGCTTTGGTAGTGCGCGCGCGTTTTGCGGGCGCTTTGCTTTCGGCCGCCGCTTTTTTGGCAGCAGTCTTTTTGGTTGCGGGCTTTTCTTCCGTTGCCTTCGCGTCTTCCTTCTTGGTACGGGGTTTGCGTGCAGCAGGCACCTGGAAGTACATGGTAGACAGCGGCGGCAGCGTCAGCGAAATATGCTGTTCGAAGCCGTGCATCTCACCCTTCTTGCTGCGCACCGTACCATTGGTCACGCCCGAACCGCCGTACTTGGGATCATCGGAGTTGAGGATCTCTTTGTAGCTGCCGGGATTGGGCACGCCCATCTGGTAATCCTGACGAAGCACCGGGTTGAAGTTGCAAACAATCATCAGCATCTTGCCGGCGGCATCACGACGCAGGAAAGCGATAACGCTCTGCTGGTTATCATCCGGCACGATCCACTGGAACCCTTCCCAGCTGTAATCCACCTGCCACAGGGCGGGGGTATCGCGGTACAGATGGTTCAGGTCCTTCACATAGGCCTGCAGCTGCTGATGCTTTTCATAGCCCAACAACATCCAGTCAAGCTGTTTCTTTTCATCCCATTCGATGAACTGACCGAATTCCTGGCCCATAAAGAGCAGCTTTTTGCCGGGATGCGCCATCATATAGCCATAGAAGGTGCGCAGGTTGGAGAATTTCTCCTCATAGTCACCGGGCATCTTATTGATCAGGCTGCACTTGCCGTGTACCACTTCATCGTGGCTGATGGGCAGGACAAAGTTCTCGCTGAATGCGTAGAAGAAGCTGAAGGTCACCTTGCCATGGTTGCCCGCACGGAACAGCGGATCGGTCTTCATGTAGCTGAGCATGTCGTTCATCCAGCCCATGTTCCACTTGAAGTTGAAGCCCAGACCACCATCTGCTGCAGGTTTGGTCACCAGCGGCCATGCGGTGGATTCCTCGGCAATCATCATCTTGTGGGGGTACCGGGTCAGGATGGCGGTGTTCAGCTTTTGCAGGAAAGCAATAGCCTCCAGATTTTCCTTACCGCCCTTGCAGTTCTGCTCCCACTCGCCGTCACGGCGGTTGTAGTCCAGGTACAGCATACTGGCGACGGCATCCACACGCAGGCCATCCACATGGTATTTTTCGATCCAGAACATTGCGCTGGATACCAGGAAGCTGGCCACTTCGTTCATGCCATAGTTAAAGACCATGGTGCCCCACTCTTTGTGCTCGCCGCGGCGAGGATTGGGGTCTTCATAGCAGGGCGCACCGTCGAACATATACAGGCCGTACGCGTCCTTGGGGAAGTGCGCGGGGACCCAGTCCAGAATAACGCCGATGCCCGCCTGGTGGAGTTTATCCACAAAGGTCATGAAATCTTTCGGGGTGCCGTAGCGGCTGGTGGGGGCAAAATAGCCCGTAACCTGATATCCCCAGCTGCCGTCAAAAGGATATTCCGTAATGGGCAGCAATTCCACGTGGGTGTAACCCATCTCTTTTATGTAGGGGATCAGCTCATCTGCCAGTTCGGCATAATTGTAAGGAACTCCGTTTTCGGGGTCCTTCATCTTCCAGCTGCCGGCCTGCAGTTCATAGATGGACATCGGGCTGTTAATGACATCCCGCTTTTCTTCCTCTTTATTCCAGGCTTCATCACCCCAGGCATAGCCTTCAATGTCGTACACCTTGCTGCCGTTGGAGGGGCGGGTCTCGGTGTGGAATGCGTAGGGGTCTGCCTTATAGATCAATTCATCAGCAGCCGTGGTGATGCAATATTTGTAAACATCATATTCCTTGATGCCCGGGATGAACAGTTCCCAGATTCCTTCGGCCACTTTCTGCATCGGGTGATCACCCGGCGCCCAGTTGTTGAAATCACCAACCACAGCGACCGCGTTGGCATGCGGCGCCCAGACACGGAACACCGCGCCGGCCTGACCGTCCTGCTCACACAGATGCGCGCCGAAGTAACGGTACGCTTCCTGGTTGTTGCCCTGACGGAACAGATAAATGGGCAAGTCAGAACTCTTAGGTGTCTGTTTGCCTTGCTTCAACGTAATCTCCCCTTTTGGGCCGCACTGACGCACAACCCGTGTATTTTGCTATTTCTATATTACCCGTTTCGCAGGTGAATTTCAAGGTTTTTCTGTAATAATCCTCTAAAATTTTGTGGCTTGCCTTTTCTGATTTGTGCAAATTCGACACAAAGTGCGTTGTGTTGTTGTATTCTTATACAAAAGAGCCCCACACAAGGTACTTTTTACACCTTGTGTGGGGTTGTCTAATAATTATGCTCCGTAAATATAGTACGGATTCTGGCCGCTGTACTGGCTGCGGCGGTTCCATACCGTGTGGGTAGCCAGATATTCGGCCCATACACGGTAGCCGGCAGCATTGAAATGCACGCCGTCCGTCACCTGATAATCATCGATCTGGCTGCCATCTGCCGGGTTGGTCAGCACTTCACGGATATTCACAAAATAGCAGCCCTTGCGCAGCGCCAGGTTGGCCAACAAATCATTGACGGTCGCAATGCGGGCGTTATCCAGGCCGGGTTTGCTCTGAACCACCGTTTCCTGCACACCGGGGATCGCCTGAATATAGAAAATCACGCCGGGGTTCAGTTGTTCCCGCAGCATATCGATCAGCCGCTCATAATATGCCAGGAAGCTTTCTTCCCCGCCCTGGGTCACCAGATTGTTGGTGCCTACCAGAATATAGACATAGTCCGGCTGCGTGGCAACAATGGCTTCCATCGGCGTTTCCTGCACGCCGGTAACAGCGTTCTTCATGGTCACATTGTTCACAAAGCTGTTGATGCCCGCACTGGTGTAGGTGGCGTACTTGGCATTGGGCAGACCGGTCTGATAAATTCCCAGGCCGGAGGCAATGCTGTCCCCCACAAACGTGACCGTATTGAAGTAATCATTGGTAACGGTACCCAGCATCGGCACACCGATCATACGGTGGTCCGTATTGAGATACTCGGTATCAATGGTCTGTGCCACCGGCATAGAGGTATCCCACACCGCTGTGTCCACGGCCTGCACAATCCTCTCAGGCGCTTTTCCTGTAGCAGGCGTCGGTTCCGGAGTAACAGCTACTTCCGGTGTGGCTGTGGCCGCGGTTGGGGTAGCCTCCACCTGCGGTGCAGGCTGCGGCTCCGCATCCTTCTGCTGCCAGTACCAGCCCACCGCTGCACAGATCAGCGCCAGGATGACCAACAAAACCAACACCACCCGACGCTTGCGGCGCCGGCGGGAAAACTCATTACGATAGGTATAAAAATCCGCCATGGAAAGCTCCTGCTTCTACATTTCGTTTGCGATGGTCCCATTATACCGCTTTTGCCGTATCGGGGCAAGGGGCCGACCAATCTTTTACAAAAACCCCGCACCATATCTGCATAAATCTTTCACTTGACGCTTCCGTTCCCGCCACCTATAATGAAAGTATAATATTCATGTAAAGGAGGCACTGCTTTATGGCGTGGATGATCGTATCCGACAGTTCCTGCGAAATTCGAGAGCTGGAACGCCCCGCCGCCGGTGTACAGTTTGCCTTGGTTCCTTTTAAGATTCGCATCGGTGAGCGCGAATATGTTGACCTGCCGACGCTGAATGTACCGCAGATGTTGCAAGCCATGACCGAATACAATGGCGCCAGCACCAGCGCCTGCCCCAGCCCCGAAGAATGGGCAGAATATTTTTTGCAGGCCGATCAGGTCATTGCCCTGACCATCAGCAGCAATCTTTCCGGAAGTTACAATGCCGCCCTTTCCGCCCGGGAAATGGTGCTGGAGGAACACCCGGAAAAACAAATTTTCATTCTGGATACCCTGAGCTGCGCCGGTGCGTTGGGCGATGCCGCCGAACTGGCCAACAAGCTCATCGGCGAAGGGCTGGACTTTGACGATGTCTGCTTTGCCCTGAAAAAATTTGCCGAAACCACCCACATCCTGTTCTCTCTGGCCAGCTTTGACAATCTGGCCAAAAACGGTCGTGTAAACAAGGTGGTTGGTTTTATCGCCGGGCGCTTGAATATGCGTGTTCTGGGCCGCCGCACCAGCGAGGGACGAATCGATTTCTTCTTCAAGACCCGCGGCGAAACCCGTGTTCTTGCCAAAATTCTGGAGCAGATGGATGACGACAAATTTGATGGCGTACATCCGGTCTTTATCAGCGAATGCAACAACAAAAACGCTGCCAAGTTACTGGAGCACGGTATCCGTGCCAAATGGCCGGACGCCAAGATTCGGATTTTCCCCTGTTCCGGCCTGTGCAGCTTTTACGCCCAGGATCAGGGCCTGATCATTACCTACTGATCCAACGGCACTGCTTCTCAAGACGGCCTTCTTCGGCCGTCTTTTTTTATTTGTACTGCCAGCAGTAAAAAACACCCCGGATTTCTCCGGGGTGTTTGCTTATTCCTGTTCGCGCTCTTTCTTGCGCTTCATCCGTTCTACAAATGCTGCGCGTTGCTTGTTCCAGCGGGCATCTGCTTCCGGGGTTGCCGGGTCGGTGCAGCGGGCAAAGCTCCAATGCAGCCCGTCGCGGCGGCTGAGTTTGAAACGCACATACCAGTGTCCGCAATAGGGGCAGGTACTGCGGGTATAATAACCTGTATTGCCACGCTTGAGCCACACCTCATCATGGGTCAGCAGTGTGCCGCATTCCGGGCAGTGCACCGTGTTCAATTCCGGCGCATTGCGGTAATCATCGTGCTCCAGGCGGTCCATGAAAACCTGCACGTCTTTTGCCGCGGTATCGTCCCCCAGCAAAGCCTCCCGCAACAGTTCTTCGTCGGTAGGATAGGTTGCCAGCCCTTCGGCCAAAGGCAGCTTACGACAGATCCGGGCTGTGTACAGGGCATCATCCAGCGCATTGTGGAAAGGTTCCTCTTTGGGAATCCCCAAGCGGTCCACCACGCTCTCCAGCGTCATGCCCTCCCCTTCCTTGCGCGGGTAGCTCTTCAGAAAGATTCGCTGCAGGTCATACCACCGTTCCGGCCAGCGTTCATCCAACCCGACCAGGAAAAGGTTCTGTTTCAGTACCGGAACATCGTCCAGGCCCCACTCCGCCAGTTCTGCATCGGGACCCGCCCAGTCCAGGAACTTCTGCAAACCTTCCTTCATGGGCATCCCGGCATCCAGATCTCCCTGCGACAGGCCGGTGACCTTGGCAATATGATGCTGCAATTTCCGGAAAATACGCGGACGAAGATTGACTTCAAAGGTGTCCAGTACATCTCCGTAAGCGTTGATACGCGCCGCGCCGATCTGGATAATTTCCCCGCGCAGCGTCAGTTCCGTTCCATGATACAGAAAGGTCTTGGGCTGGTATCCAATATTCCATTCCAGGTCAAAAACGATCAGATTCACGAATCAGTTCTCCTCATTTAAAATATACTGCTCCACTACCAGGCCGACACCGTCGTGGTCATTGTCGGCCGTGAGTACATCGGCGGCAGCTTTCACGGGGGCCTGGGCATTGCCCATAGCCACACCCAGCCCCGCATAGCGGATCATGGGCAGGTCATTCCAGCCATCGCCGCAGGCCATCAGTGCGTCCGCCGTCAGACCCTTGCTGCGCAGCAACAACTCCAAAGATGCGGCCTTCTCCACATGCAGGGGCATTGTTTCAATGAAAAACGGCTGGGAACGGTAGATCGAAAGCTTACCGGCAAACTCCTGCTGCATCAATTCTTCTACGTGAGGCATATCCGCCGGGTCACCCGTGAGCAAAAGTTTATGAATCGGATAACGCACTTCCTCCGGCAGATTTTCCACCTGACGCACAGGGATCTTATTGATCCGTGCCTCCTCCTGCACATAGGGGCTGGCTGCATTTTCCGTCACAATGCCGTTGGCATCATAGGTCAGCGGCACTACATTCCAATACCGGCTGAAGGTGCAGACCGGCTCGATCAGATCCGGCGGGAACGCATGCTGAACCAGCGTCTGCCCTGTCCGGCAATCGATGATCTTGCCGCCGTTGTAACTCAGAATGCAGCCGCCGAATTTTTCCAGCTCCAGTTCGCGCGCCAGGGGCTGAATGCCCACCGTAGGCCGGCCACTGGCCAGCACGATACAGACACCCCGCCGGGCCGCTTCCTGCAAAGCCGCCTTGGTCCGCGGCGTGATGATTTTTTCGCTGTTGGTCAGCGTTCCATCCAGATCCAGTGCCAGAACTTTGTACTTCATATTCCCTGCCCCCGGTTTTATTTACGCCTATTGTACTCTAAATATACAGATTGTGCAAGCTGCAATCCCTTTTATCTTGACAATCCGTCATGGGCATGATAAGATACTGGCAATGTGTAAGGGAGTAGCCGGTGCCGCGGTGGAGCAGCCGCAGCACAGTTCTGCCAACATAATGAGCTGCAAGGCTCTGGCTTAACTTGAAATGGCGAGACTTACCTGTTCTGTTTTTACGGGGCAGGTAGGTCTTTTTTTCTTGCCAAAAAACGGAGGAATGCTATATGACGTTGTTTGACCTGATTCTGATCGCTATCAGCCTTTCCATGGATGCCTTCGCGGTGTCTATTTGCAAAGGGCTGTCCGTACGGACAGTAAGTTTCCGACATGCGCTGATCTGCGGTGTATGGTTCGGCGGATTTCAGGGGTTGATGCCTGCCCTGGGTTATTTTCTCGGGGACCGCTTCTCCACACTGCTGACCCGTTTCGGTCCCTGGGTCGCCTTTATTTTGCTGGCCATCATCGGTGCCAATATGGTCAAGGAAAGTTTCGGCGAAGATGAATCTTTGGATGACGATTACTCTCCCAAAGCCATGCTGCCGCTGGCTGTTGCCACCAGTATCGACGCTTTTGCCGTGGGCGTAGGCTTTGCCGCCGTACAGGTTCAGATTTTGCCCGCTGTCACGCTCATCGGCTGCATTACCTGTGTCTTGTCCGGTATCGGCGTCAAGGTGGGTGCCATCTTCGGCGACAAATACCGCGCTCCGGCTGAGCGGTTGGGCGGAATCGTACTGATTCTCATTGGACTGAAAACACTGCTCAGCGGTCTGGGCATTCTGTAACAGACAAAAAAGGACGGAGCATCTGCTCCGTCTTTTTTTAATAAGCATGACCGTTCCGGGGGGTGAAGGCAACCGGTCTTTGCTCTCTACTGCTTTTTCACGGTTTACCCGTCTTCTCTTGATTGGCTTCTACACCACAAAACGGGTTAGCAATCCCACAGTAATGCAGAGGATGCCTGCAATCCTTACCCCAAGCACCGCGTTCTTCTCCCGATTGGTGTTCTGCCACCGAACCGGACAGACCGGGTGTACAAGGCAGACTGCCCCATATAAGATCCAGGCAAGGTTTACCAAAACACCCACATGAAACCAAAAAGCCAGCGCATTGGCAATAGCTATCAGCACAACACCCGCCCCTATAAGTCGGTCAAATGTCAGCTTTTTCATAGTTTTGCCCCCTTGCTTCTGTGTCGTTGTTCTTTCCCTGCATTGTACTACACTTCCCAGACTGCGGCAAGAGGCTCCCAGCAAAAACTGCCAGCGCCAGATTTAATTCAACGGTATATCGCATGTAAACGAATCATCGGTTTACTTTACAGCAGGTCCGTGCTATGCTTTTAACACAACGAAGGAGGCTTTTTCTATGGATGCAAAGGCATTCGGTACATTTCTGGCAGAGACCCGCCGGGCCAAAGGTCTGACACAAAGTGCTTTGGCCGAACAACTCCATGTAACAGACAAAGCCATCAGCCGTTGGGAACGTGGACTGGGTTTTCCCGATATCAATACGTTGGAACCATTGGCCGATGCATTGGGACTTACCCTGGCCCAATTGATGCATGCGGATCGTGGGGATGGCAGCGACGCCGGACAATCTCTGGAAGATTTCTTTTCTTTGCTTGCTCCCAGCCATATACAGTGGAAGTCTGTTTTCAATGCCATGTTTTGGCTGACCGTTGGTCTGGCTATCTTGATTCTGCTTACTTGCCCTATGATGGTTGTTGCGCAATGGCATCCGGAAAGCAGCGGCGTTCTGGAACCCAGACTGATTTTACCAAAACCGGTAGTCTGTCTCATCTGCATCGGGCTTAGTGGCCTGGTCACACAAATCTGCAAAGCAGCCGAACATGGTTTCTTTCGGCATTCCTTTTTTATCTGGGGCAGAGCCTTCCACCCCCGTTTTTTCCCATGGGTGGAGCTTATGTTTCACCTGGTCTATATCTGGTTTGCCCTGTGTCCCCTTTTTGCGGAAATGATGATTCTCTTGTGCAACTAATTTCCCGGTTACAACAAAAGCGGCAGGAAAATCCTGCCGCTTTTGCTTTAGATGCAAGGTTTCTCTCAGCTCAAAGGCTTGCCGCTGAACACCGGGAACATATCAAATTCGCCGTAGCTCTCGATCTTCTCCATAGCTTCCAGGGTTCGCATATCTTCCGTAGAAATTTGAAAATCCACCGCACTATTGTCCTGCATATGGGCAGGGTTTGCCGTCTTGGGCAACGCTACCGTTCCCAACTGCAGTACATAGCGGATGCACAGCTGCGCCGGGGTTACTCCGTATTTTTTTGCCATTTGGGTTATGGCAGGGTTCTTCAGCGCTTCACCATGGGCAATGGGTGAATAGGCCTCTACCAGGATGCCATGTGCATGGCAATAATCCAGCAACGCTTTATCCGTATTGGTAATATGCAGCAAGATCTGGTTCACCATCGGCTTGATGCGGCAGTCATCCAGCAGATTCTCCAGATCGTCCTGCAGGAAGTTGGAAACACCGATAGCCCGCAATTTTCCCGCTGCATAGGCATCCTCCAGCGCCCGCCAGACTTCCTTGTTTTCTGCAAAATAGCGGTTTTCTACACGGAACTCCGTCCAGGGCTGCGGGCTGTGAATAATCATCAAATCCAGATACTCCAACCCCATTTTCGCCAGAGTCTCGTCGATGGACCGGGCCGCCTCCTCATAGGTTTTGGCTTCTGCAGCTACCTTGCTGGTCACAAACAATTCCTCTCGCGGCAGACCGCAGGTGCGTACACCCTCGCCTACACCACGTTCGTTTCCGTAAGCCTGCGCGGTGTCAATCAGACGGTATCCCGCCTTAACAGCATCCCGGACGGCCTTGGCTGCTTTGTCATCATCAATAAACCAGGTACCCAACCCGAGTTTGGGAATCTGTACACCATTCTCCAAATGATATGTTTCCTGTAAGATTGTCATTTTCTCCTGTTCATCCCTGAAGTTTTGCGTATTCATCATCATTCACCGGCTCACACCATTCGTTACGGCAGTTCTCGCCCGGCACTTCGATGGCAATGTGACTGAACCAGCTGTCCGCCTTGGCACCATGCCAATGCTTGACCTCCGGCGGAATCGTAATAACAGTACCGGGTACCAAACTTACAGCCGGTTTCCCTTCCTCCTGGTACCAGCCCTCCCCTGCTGTGCAGATGAGGATTTGCCCGCCGCCTTGGGCCGCGTGATGGATATGCCAGTTGTTACGGCACCCCGGCTCAAAGGTCACGTTGGCCAGAAATAGTCCACACTTCGGATCTGTCAAGGGGTTCAGAAACGACTGCCCCACAAAATACTGCGCATAGGCGTCGTTGGACGGCCCAGTCCCAAATACATTCTGTTGTTCAAACTGCGTCTGATCTTTGATTCTCACGGCAAATACCTCCCTACATAAATACCAGGTCTGAAGCAGCTACACGCGACAGTTTTTTCGGATCATGGCGTTCTGCGTGTAGCATGGTTATTACCACACCACTATCATACAAGTTAAACCTCACTTTAAGTCAAGAGATTTTTCAAAAGTTTTTTACCTTACGTTTCGAGGAAGTCTGCCTTGTTATTGAAACGCTACACAGGTATACTATATTTATCCCCATGGAAAGGTAGGGTTGCTGCATGAAAAAGTGTTGCCTTCAAGCTATCGTTACACTAACCGGTGCCCTTTTTCTTTTCCTTTTCCTTTGTGCTATGGTCCCGCCCTCAGTGGAAGATCTGCCTTCCCATTTGGAACAGCTCAACTGGCGCAGCGAAAAAGCAGAAATCGACTTGATGCATTTCCCTTATGTTCCAAATTTCTTCGCCGTAACGTCTGATGGATATTGGGCAGTTGCTTACCAAGAAAATATCCATTCCTGCATCTTGCTGGTGGCCCCCGACGGGTCTACGAAGCAATATGCTTTCGAAACAGAAGGCAGCTGGGCCATGGATATAGATGGGCAAAAGTTCATGATCTACCTCAGCCGATCCGATACCTATTTTGTAGCCGATCTCCTTACAGGGCAGTGGCAAGAATCCTGCCGCCTGTCCACAGAATATGGGGATTTCCTTTGGGAACTGAAGCAGCGACGCACTGTGCAACAAGGCACATATCGCATAACCGCTCACGAAGAATGGAACAGTTACCACTTGGAACTCAATGGCAAAACTATTTTGCAAGTAAGCCCTTTGGGCATTTTTCTAGCGCGCTTACCGTATGCTATACCGTTCCTGATGCTTTTTCTCCTATGTTTCGCTATCTATAAAAATCGAAAGCTTTTAACCAATCAAGTCAAGAAAAGGAACTCTTGAGCCTTACTAAACCTTATACAGGCAAAATCAAAAACGCCACCTGCATTCAGTGAGTAGGTGGCGTTCTCTTTTAATCCAACATGCAAACAAAAAGAAAAATACCTGCTCATTCGAGCAGGTATTTTCTGGTGACCCGTGCGGGAATCGAACCCACGTTAACGGCGTGAGAGGCCGCTGTCTTAACCGCTTGACCAACGGGCCATATAAAAGAGAAGCCGGCATCTACCTATTTTCACAGGCCGTCTCCAGCCAACTATCTTCGGCACAAGTGAGCTTAACTTCTGTGTTCGGAATGGGAACAGGTGGAACCTCACCGTCATCGACACCGGCCATGCACATGACCTTGTCATCTGCTTCTCTTTGTTGAGGATGTACCCTCAAAACTGAATATCGAACTGCTTAGCAAATAGAGTATCTGATCAAGATGGGGTCAAGCCCTCGACCTATTAGTACACGCTTGCTGAATGGATCACTCCACTTACACATTGTGCCTATCAACCTTGTAGTCTTCAAGGGGTCTTACCTGATTGACTCAGTGGGATATCTTATCTTAAGGCCGGCTTCACGCTTAGATGCTTTCAGCGTTTATCCGATCCGAACATAGCTGCCCAGCTGTGCCACTGGCGTGACAACTGGTGCACCAGAGGTTCGTCCATCCCGGTCCTCTCGTACTAGGGACAGCACCTTTCAAATATCCTGCGCCCACGACAGATAGGGACCGAACTGTCTCACGACGTTCTGAACCCAGCTCGCGTACCGCTTTAATTGGCGAACAGCCAAACCCTTGGGACCGAATTCAGCCCCAGGATGCGATGAGCCGACATCGAGGTGCCAAACCTCCCCGTCGATGTGGACTCTTGGGGGAGATCAGCCTGTTATCCCCAGGGTAGCTTTTATCCGTTGAGCGATGGCATTTCCACTCACATACCACCGGATCACTAACTCCGACTTTCGTCTCTGCTCGACCCGTCAGTCTCGCAGTCAGGCTCGTTTATGCGTTTGCACTCTATCATCTGGTTTCCGTCCAGATCGAACGAACCTTTGAACGCCTCCGCTACATTTTAGGAGGCGACCGCCCCAGTCAAACTGCCCACCTGACAATGTCCCCCGCCCTGATTCAAGGGCGCAGGTTAGAATTCCAATGTCGCAAGGATGGTATCCCAACGTCCACTCCACCAAGGCCAAAGCCTCAGCTTCCCAGTGTCCCATCTATCCTGTGCATGCAACACCGAAACCCAATATCAGGCTACAGTAAAGCTCCATGGGGTCTTTCCGTCTTGTCGCGGGAAACCGGCATCTTCACCGGTACTACAATTTCGCCGGGCGGGCTGTTGAGACAGTGCCCAAATCATTACGCCTTTCGTGCGGGTCAGAACTTACCTGACAAGGAATTTCGCTACCTTAGGACCGTTATAGTTACGGCCGCCGTTCACTGGGGCTTCAATTCAATGCTTGCACATCTCCTTTTAACCTTCCAGCACCGGGCAGGCGTCAGCTCGTATACGTCATCTTTCGATTTAGCACAAACCTGTGTTTTTGGTAAACAGTTGCCTGGGCCTATTCTCTGCGGCTCACTCTCGTGAGCACCCCTTATTCCGAAGTTACGGGGTCAACTTGCCGAGTTCCTTAACAACCCTTCTCCCGTTGGCCTTAGAATCTTCTTCCTACCTACCTGTGTCGGTTTGCGGTACGGGCACCTTAGATATACACGCAGCTTTTCTCGCCTCTCATCCAGCCAGACTTCGGTACTATATTTCCCTCGATCACTACCGGAACCAACACCCGGCTCTGACCTTCTGAAAGTGTCCCTGCGCTTAAATCTTTCGGTGGGGACGGAATCTCTACCGTCTGTGCATCGGCTACGCCTTTCGGCCTCACCTTAGCTCCCGCCTAACTTGGAGCGGACGAACCTTCCTCCAAAAACCTGAGGTTTCCGGCCATGAGGATTCTCACCTCATTCGCGCTACTCATTCCGGCATTCTCACTTCTGTAAACTCCACAGCCACTTACGCTACTGTTTCTCCGCTTACACAACGCTCCCCTACCCCGCATCTTACGATGCAGCCTAAGCTTCGGTTTGTATCTTAGCCCCGTTAAATTTTCCGCGCAAAGACGCTCGACCAGTGAGCTATTACGCACTCTTTAAATGAGTGGCTGCTTCTGAGCCAACATCCTGGTTGTCTGTGTATTTTCACATCGTTTTCCACTTAGATACAATTTGGGACCTTAGCTGTAGATCTGGGCTGTTTCCCTTTTGACAATGAGATTTATCTCACACTGTCTGACTCCCATGCATCAATACACCGGCATTCTTAGTTTGATAGGCTTCGCTACCCTCTCGGGCGCTAGGCCATTCAGTGCTTTACCTCCGGGTATCTAACATGAGGCTAGCCCTAAAGCTATTTCGGGGAGAACCAGCTATCTCCGAGTTCGATTGGAATTTCTCCGCTACCCACAATTCATCCGCCGCCTTTTCAACGGAGGTCGGTTCGGCCCTCCATGAAATTTTACTTTCACTTCAGCCTGATCATGGGTAGGTCACCCGGTTTCGGGCCCATTGCACGCTACTGAACGCCCTATTCAGACTCGCTCTCGCTACGCCTCCGCGCCTTAAGCGCTTAAGCTTGCAACGTACAATCGCTCGCCGGACCGTTCTACAAAAAGTACCATATCACACGTTGACGGGCTCTATGTGCTTGTAGGCACAAGGTTTCAGGTTCTTTTTCACTCCCCTCCCGGGGTCCTTTTCACCTTTCCTTCACAGTACTATACGCTATCGGTCACTGGGTAGTATTTAGGGTTGGAGGGTGGTCCCCCCGTCTTCCGACCAGGTTTCACGTGTCTGGCCGTACTCTGGAACTCGCGCAGCCCTCGTCGTTTTCGCCTACGTGTCTCTCACACTCTTTGGATGGCTTTCCCACACCATTCGGCTAACAACTTGGGTCCTAAAAGCGGTCCGTACCCCGGAAGGATTTCTCCTTCCGGTTTGCCCTCTTCCGCGTTCGCTCGCCACTACTAACGGAATCTCGGTTGATGTCTCTTCCTCGCCCTACTTAGATGTTTCAGTTCAGGCGGTTCCCCTCATGCACCTATGGATTCAGTGCATGATACCGAAGTATGAGCTTCGGTGAGTTTCCTCATTCAGAAATCCCTGGATCAAAGGATGTTTGCTCCTCCCCAAGGCTTATCGCAGCTTACCACGTCTTTCATCGGCTCCCAGTGCCAAGGCATTCTCCTTGCGCCCTTTGTAGCTTGACCGTTGTTTATCTTTCGATAAACATATCTCTTTTCAGATTCTCCATTTGCCAACGAGATTTTACCGCTTGGTGAAATTATAGATTTTAGAATTAAAATCAGGAATTTTACTTAGCTTAAAATCTCATTTCGCAGTTCTATATTCAGTTTTCAAGGTACATCTGACGCCTTCGGCGTCATCTGTCTTGCTTCACCTTGCGGTGAACCAAGGACATCGCCCCGTTTCCGGGACTCGACCATCGAGAAAGAAGTTATACTCGCGTCGCTTGCGCGCCGCTCGTATACCCTCGAGGGTCTTGCATAAGGTTTCTTGGGTTACCCAGCGCACTGGATAACCAGTGGTGGGCTGAAATGGACTCGAACCATCGACCTCTCGGTTATCAGCCGAGTGCTCTAACCAGCTGAGCTATCAGCCCAAATGGTGGAGATAAAGGGATTCGAACCCTTGACCCCCTGCTTGCAAAGCAGGTGCTCTCCCAACTGAGCTATACCCCCGCGCCATACAGCGTTTCGGGTTTCGCTGTCCCTTATGCTTTTTTGAGGTTTCCACCGCAGAACCCACTCCCATCATGCCACCTGTTCGGTGGCCGATCTGTAGGTTCGGCTCCGCTTGCGCTTCGCCGCCTGCTGCATCGCGCCTTGCGCGATTCCGGATCATAGATCCGGAGGCATCAGGATCCCTCAAAATTGAACAATACTGAAACTTGTTTCCCTGTCCATAATGACTCAGACCAGCTGACTCATTATGTCTGACTCCCTAGAAAGGAGGTGATCCAGCCGCACCTTCCGATACGGCTACCTTGTTACGACTTCACCCCAATCACCAGTTTTACCTTCGGCGGCGT
>ERZ809224.767-NODE-767-length-27279-cov-59.406076_pt1 | contig 27279 bp, 28 predicted proteins | sample MGYA00520513_ERZ809224 | MGnify/ENA primary metagenome ERZ809224 (study PRJEB31576, sample SAMEA3212658) | Homo sapiens | biome: human-gut; feature: human gut; material: fecal | place: Sweden | collected 2012 ... | reverse complement strand
ACAAGGTGGTCATCGCGGGATACTTCTACAACGGGCAGAACAAGCCCTGCTACTTTGGAGCAACCTACGAGTTCCTTGACGATGACCATACCTGCGAAGGCTCCATCGGACTGAGGGCGGCAAGCGAGGTCGAGTTTGAGGATGACGGCCACGCAATCGCCTGGGCGATGCAGCAGTAAAACACAGCGAAACAAATAACCAAGGGGACGGGCCGGAAGGCTCTGTCTCTCGTACAGATACATTTGGGAAGTCGCAGCGATACGGCTATTTTTTATGCCATTTGGGAGGTGGAGCAATTGCGAAAACTGAAGAAATATAAGCCCACCAGATTCATGGCGAAAACCTCCCGCTACGATAAGGATGCCGCAGACTACGCCGTGATGTTTATCGAGTCGCTCTGCCATACAAAAGGGACATGGGCGGGTAAGCCTTTTGAACTGATCGACTGGCAGGAGCAGATCATCCGCGACCTGTTCGGCGTTCTGAAGCCCAACGGCTACCGCCAGTTCAACACGGCATACATCGAGATACCGAAGAAACAGGGCAAAAGCGAACTTGCGGCGGCTGTGGCGCTGCTTCTCCTCTGTGGTGACGGTGAGGAACGCGCCGAAGTGTACGGATGCGCCGCAGACCGCAACCAGGCAAAGATCGTGTTCGATGTTGCCGTGGACATGGTGCGTTTCTGCCCGGCTCTCGCCAAGCGCGTGAAGATACTGGAGTCGCAGAAGAAGCTCGTGTATAAGCCGACCAATTCATCCTACCAGGTGCTTTCGGCGGACGTAGCGAACAAGCACGGCTTTAATACGCACGGCGTTATCTTTGATGAGCTGCATACGCAGCCGAACAGAAAGCTGTTTGACGTCATGCTGCAAGGTTCCGGCGATGCGAGGATGCAGCCGCTTTACTTCCTGATCACCACGGCGGGAAACGATACAAATTCCATCTGCTACGAGGTACATCAGAAAGCCCTGGACATCCAGGCGGGACGGAAGGTCGATCCGACATTCTATTCCGTTATCTATGGTGCGGCAGAGAACGAGGACTGGACGGACCCGGAGGTCTGGAAGAAAGCCAATCCATCCCTCGGTATCACGGTCGGTATCGACAAGGTGAAAGCAGCGTGTGATTCAGCACAGCAGAATCCCGGCGAGGAGAACGCTTTCCGGCAGTTAAGGCTCAATCAATGGGTGAAACAGTCGGTGCGCTGGATGCCAATGGATAAATGGGATGCCTGCGCATTTGCTGTATCCGAGGATGATCTGGAAGGTCGCATCTGCTACGGAGGGCTTGACCTTTCAAGCACTACGGATATTACGGCGTTCGTTCTCGTGTTCCCGCCGCAGGACGAGGAGGACAAATACAGTATCCTCCCATACTTCTGGGTGCCGGAGGACACGCTCGACCTTCGTGTAAAGCGCGACCATGTTCCCTACGATCTGTGGGAACGGCAGGGACTTCTGATGACCACAGAGGGAAATGTCGTTCACTACGGATATATTGAAAAGTTCATCGAGCGGCTCGGAGAACGGTTCAACATCCGGGAGATTGCTTTCGACCGCTGGGGTGCTGTGCAGATGGTGCAGAACCTTGAGGGCATGGGCTTTACGGTCGTGCCGTTCGGACAGGGCTTTAAGGATATGTCCCCACCGACCAAGGAACTGATGAAGCTGACCTTGGAGGAGAAGATTGCTCACGGCGGGCATCCCGTCCTGCGGTGGATGATGGATAACATCTATATCCGCACTGATCCTGCCGGGAATATCAAGGCGGACAAGGAAAAATCGACAGAAAAAATCGATGGCGCGATTGCGACCATCATGGGGCTTGACCGTGCCATCCGCTGTGGGAACGACACGGGCGAAAGCGTATATGACACCAGGGGTCTCCTGGTGTTTTAGGAAGGAGCGTGATGTGAAATGAGTATATTTTCGGGACTGTTCAAATCGAGGGACAAGCCTGAGAACAGGACGCCGGGCAGCAGCTATGCCTTTTACCTCGGCGGTTCTTCCTCCGGCAAACTGGTGACGGAGCGGAGCGCAATGCAGATGACAGCGGTGTATGCCTGTGTGCGTATCCTGTCGGAAGCCATCGCGGGACTGCCGCTCCATATGTACCGCTATAAGGAGGACGGCGGCAAGGAAAAAGCCATCGACCATCCACTATATCTTCTGCTCCATGACGAGCCAAATCCGGAGATGAGTTCATTCGTGTTCAGGGAAACGCTGATGACTCATCTTTTGTTGTGGGGAAACGCCTATGCGCAGATCATCCGCAACGGCAAAGGCGAGGTCGTGGCTCTGTACCCGCTTATGCCGAACAAGATGAGCGTCAACCGGGATACGAACGGTCAGCTTTATTACCAGTACCAGCGTTCCTCCGATGAAGCACAGACCATGAAGGGCGATACGGTGGTTCTCCGACCGTCTGATGTGCTGCATATTCCGGGACTCGGCTTTGACGGGCTGGTAGGCTACTCGCCGATTGCGATGGCAAAGAACGCCATCGGGCTTGCCATAGCTACTGAGGAATACGGTAGCAAGTTCTTCGCCAACGGTGCCGCTCCGAGCGGTGTGTTGGAGCATCCGGGAACGATCAAGGACCCAAGCAAGGTGAGAGAAAGCTGGCAACAGACCTTCGGCGGCTCGGCGAACAGCAACAAGATAGCCGTATTGGAGGAGGGCATGAAATACACGCCCATCTCTATCTCCCCGGAACAGGCGCAGTTCCTGGAAACTCGCAAGTTCCAGATAAACGAGATAGCGAGGATTTTCCGTGTGCCTCCGCACATGGTGGGAGATCTGGAAAAGAGCAGCTTCTCCAATATCGAGCAGCAGTCCTTGGAGTTCGTGAAATACACTCTCGATCCCTGGGTGGTCAGATGGGAGCAGTCGATACAGAGGACGCTCCTTGCTCCCGAAGAGAAAAAGACCTACTTCGTGAAATTCAATGTGGAAGGTCTGCTCCGAGGGGACTACGCCAGCCGCATGAACGGCTATGCCACGGCAAGGCAGAACGGATGGATGTCGGCAAACGATATCCGGGAACTGGAGAACCTCGACCGCATACCTGTAGAGGATGGCGGCGATCTCTACCTCATAAACGGCAATATGCTCCCGCTGTCACAGGCGGGCGCTTTTGCAGATACAGAAAACAACGGAAAGGAGGACGAATCCGATGAAGGACAGGAAGTTCTGGAATTGGAAAAATCAGACGGACGAAGACCCATCCGCAGAGAGAGTTCTTGAACTGTACGGCACGATTGCCGAGGAAAGCTGGTTCGATGACGATATCACGCCGGCAATGTTCAAGGAGGAACTTTTCGCGGGCAGCGGTCCCATCACCATCTGGATCAACTCGCCTGGCGGGGACTGCATCGCAGCCAGTCAGATTTACACCATGCTGATGGATTATAAGGGCGATGTGACCGTCAAGATTGACGGCATCGCGGCGTCTGCGGCTTCGGTGGTCGCTATGGCGGGTACGAAGGTGCTGATGGCTCCTACCGCTCTGATGATGATCCATAACCCGGCAACGATGGCGTTCGGCGATCATGTGGATATGGAAAAGGCAATCGATATGCTCTCCGAGGTCAAAGAAAGCATCATCAATGCCTATGAGATCAAGACGGGGCTGTCGCATACACAGCTTTCCCACATGATGGACGATACCACCTGGATGAACGCCAAGAAAGCCATTGAACTTGGCTTTGCGGACGGCATCTTAACGGATGGCAAGCGTGAGTCCGCAGCCGACACCGAGGGCTACGAGTTTTCCGCATCTGCGGTGGAGCGCTCCCTCATCAACAAGATTTCCGGCAAGGCACCTCGCAAACCGGAAAAGAAACCCGAAGGACGCCCGGTCGATGAACTGAGGGCGTCTCTTTACAAAAAACTGCTTTAAGCAAGGAGGATTTTTATCATGACTATTACAGAGATGAGAAACAAGAGAGCAAAGCTGTGGAACACGATGGAGGGATTCCTCGATACCCACAGGAACGACATGGGCGTCCTGTCCGCAGAGGATGACGCCACCTACTCCAAGATGGAGCGTGACCTTGACAGCCTCACCAACGAAATCAAGCGCATGGAGCGCAGGGACGCCATCGAAGCGGAACTGAACAAGCCCGTGAACCAACCGATCACCGAGGCTCCCGAAAGGGCTGCGTCCCTTAAGCCTGACAAGGTCGGCCGTGCGTCCGATGCCTACAAGGAGGACTTCGACCGCCACCTTCGCGGGAAGGTCCTCGTCCACAACGTCCTTTCCGAGGGTGTCGATGCGGACGGCGGCTACCTCGTGCCGGAGGAGTTCGAGCGCGACATCGTGACTGCCCTTGAGGAGGAGAACGTGATCCGTTCCCTTGCCAAGGTCATCACTACGCAGCATGAGCGCAAGATTCCCGTTGCCACGGGTCACTCTACCGCACAGTGGACTGCGGAGAACGCCGCTTATACCGAGAGCAATCCTACTTTCGGTCAGAAGCAGATCGATGCTTTCAAGCTGACCGACCTTGCCCGCGTAAGCGTGGAGCTGCTCCAGGATTCCGCTTTCGATATCGAGGACTACCTCATGAAGGAGTTTGCGAGAGCATTCGGTATCGCCGAGGAGGAAGCGTTCTGCGTGGGTACCGGCACCAATCAGCCTACGGGTATCTTTACCGCGAATGGCGGCACGGTCGGCGTTACCGCAGCGGCAAACAACGCCATCACTGCGGATGAGCTTATCAGCCTCGTGTATGCGCTGAAGTCTCCGTACCGCAGAAACGCAAAGTTCCTCATGAACGATGCGACCATCTCCGCTATCCGCAAGCTGAAGGATCAGAACGGCGCATATCTGTGGCAGCCTTCCCTCCAGGCGGGTCAGCCTGACAGACTGCTCGGTTACGACCTTTACACCTCTCCGTATGTTCCGACTATGGCGGCAGGTGCGCTGACCGTGGCGTTCGGCGATTTCAAGAACTACTGGATCGGTGACCGCGCAGGCAGAACCGTTCAGCGTCTGAACGAACTGTACGCTACCAACGGCCAGATCGGCTATGTGGCTACGGAGCGCGTGGACGGTAAGGTCATCCTGCCGGAGGGCATCCAGCTTCTCAAGATGAAGGCTGGAAATTCCTGATGACGGAAGGAGGCGGCGGTGATGGATACTCTGCTTGAGAAAGTCAAGGCAAATCTGATACTGGAGCATTCGGCGGATGATGAGCTGCTTTCGCAGTACATCACTGCCGCCGTTTCCTATGCGGAAAGCTATCAGCATATCGCGGAAGGATACTACACGGAGAACGCAATGCCCGCGACCACGGAGCAGGCTGTCATCATGCTGGCAAGCCACTTCTATGAGTCGCGGGACGGCTCCACTGGCGGTTTTTTCTCCGACCATGTGAGTTCCGCACAGCAGGTATGGAACACGGTCAACCTTCTCCTTCGACTTGACCGGGATTGGAAGGTGTGACCATGAGTTTCGGAAAAATGAACACCTTCATCACTATCGTGGAGAAACAGCACACTACGGACGATGAGGGTTTTAAGACGGAATCGGATGTGACCGTTGCAGAGGTACGGGCTTACCGGGAAGGTCGGCACGGTAGCGAGAAATGGGCGAACATGGCGCAGTTCTCGACAGCCACCGACCTTTTCCGTTTCCGCGTTATCCCAGGCGTTACGGTCACCACGGAAATGCGCATCCTCTGTGACGGGCATACCTTTGAGATCACTTCCGTGGAGAATGTGCGCGGAAAAGGTATGTACCTTGAGGTGCTGGTCGAGGAGGTGAAACAGAGTGGCTAAAGCAACATGGAAAATGCCGGAGGAGTTCCTCATGAAAATATCCCGGCTTGCGGATAAGACCGACACCATCATTCCAAAGGTGCTGGATGCAGGTGCGGAGGTCGTGGAAAGCAAGGTGCGCTCCAACCTGGCATCCGTTATTGGCAGCGGTACAAAACTGCCATCCCGTTCCACGGGAGAGCTTTTGTCCTCTCTCGGCACCACGCCTGCCCTGCAGGATAAGAACGGCGATTTCAATGTGAAGGTCGGCTTTGCCGAACCGAGGTCTGACGGTGACAGCAACGCCAAGATTGCTACCATCCTCGAATACGGCAAAAGCGGACAGCCTGCAAAGCCGTTCCTGAAGCCTGCGAAATCCTCGTCCAAAGGTGCCGCCATTGAAGCGATGAAGGCAAAACTGGAATCGGAGGTGAACGGCATATGAGCCTGTTATCGGAAATAAAGACCGTGGTCATGGGCTGCGGTCTTCCTGTGGAGACGGGAGTATTCTCGGATGAGCCGCCGGATGAATATGTGGTGGTTACTCCGCTTGCGGACACCTACGAACTTCATGCGGACGATGCTCCCGGATACGAGACGCAGGAGGCACGGCTCTCCCTGTTCTCCAAAGGGAACTATATGCAGCGGAAGAAGCAGCTATCCAAGGCGCTCCTTGCCGCTGATTTTGTTATCACGGAAAGGCGGTACATCGGACATGAGGACGATACCGGCTTCCATCACTACGCCATAGACGTGGCGAAACTTTATGAAACGGAGGATTGAACATTATGGCAACAATCGGTCTTGATAAACTTTACTATTCCAAGATCACGGAGGACGCAAGCGGCAACGAGACCTATGCGAATCCCATGTCCCTTGCCAAGGCGATGACTGCGGAACTGTCCGTGGAACTTGCGGAGGCTACGCTTTATGCGGATGACGGCGCGGCGGAGGTCGTGAAGGAGTTCCAGAGCGGGACGCTTTCGCTCGGCGTGGACAACATCGGGCTTCCCGTAGCGGCTGACCTTACGGGCGCAACTGTCGATGATAACGGTGTACTTGTGTCCGCGTCCGAGGACGGCGGCGATCCCGTGGCTATCGGATTCCGCGCAAAGAAAGCAAACGGCAAGTACCGCTACTTCTGGCTTTACAGAGTCATTTTCGGTATCCCTGCCACCAACCTTACCACCAAGGGCGAGAGCATCGAGTTCTCCACGCCTACGATTGAAGGTACGGTGTTCCGCAGGAACAAGGTGGACGCAAAGGGCAACCATCCCTGGAAAGCGGAGGTGTCCGAGGATGATGCAGGCGTTACCGCCGAGACGATCTCCGGCTGGTACACGAATGTCTATGAACCGACATTTCAGGGCGAGGGTTAAGGAGGTAGCACACTATGGATGAAAGAAGCGCAATCGTAAAAATCGGCGGTCAGGAATATGAAATGCTCCTTACCACCAAGGCAACGAAGGAGATCGCCGGACGCTACGGCGGGCTGGAGAACCTGGGCGATAAGCTGATGAAGTCGGAGAATTTCGAGATGGCTCTTGATGAGATCGTGTGGCTCATCACGCTGCTATGCAATCAGACCATTCTCGTCCACAACTTAAAGCATCCCGATGAGAAAAAGCCGGAACTTACCACGGATGAGGTCGAGCTTCTCACCTCGCCGATGGAACTGACGGAGTACAAGGACGCCATCATGAACGCCATGTACCGAGGAACGAAACGCAATATCGAAAGCGAGACAGACTCAAAAAACGCACAGGTCGGGTAAGTGACGAGGAGTTATTTACCCGGCTTTTATATTACGGCATCGGTCAGCTTCATCTTACGCAGGATGAGTTCTGGCTGATGCCGTTCGGTCTGTTTATGGATTTGTGGGAATGCCATAAGCAGTATAACGGCATTTCAAAGCCGAAACAGAATCTCACGATTGACGATGTGATCCCCTATGGAATCTGATGGGAAGGAGGTAAAGACGCATGGCTGATAATTTCGGTCTGAAGATCGGTGTTGAAGGCGAGAAGGAATTTAAGAAGGCTCTCGCTGACATCAACCAGTCGTTCAAGGTACTCGGCTCGGAAATGAAACTGGTATCCTCGCAGTTTGATAAGAACGACAAGTCCGTGCAGGCTCTGTCCGCACGGAACAATGTGCTGAACAAGGAAATCGAAGCACAGAGACAGAAAATCGATACGCTACGCTCCGCTCTCCAGAATGCGTCAGATTCCTTCGGTGAGACAGACCGCAGGACGCAGAGCTGGCAGATTCAGCTGAATAACGCCGAAGCTGCCCTGAACGACATGGAGCGGGAACTTAGCGACAACAACGCCGCTCTGGAAGAAGCAAACTCCAACTACGGAAGAGCCGAGGATGCGCTTGAGGACATGGATCGAGAGATGGACGATGTCACCGACAGTGCGGACGATATGGGCGATGAGATCGATGAAGCCGGGGACGCCGCTGAAAAGTCCGAGAGTAAATTCAAGGGGCTTGGTACTGTCTTAAAGACTGTCGGCGCGGCAATGGGCGCAGTCGTTGTTGCTGCAGGTGCCGCCGCGATAAAACTCGGCAAGGAAGTCATATCCGCCTATGCGGATTATGAACAGCTTGTCGGTGGTGTCGATACCCTTTTCAAGGATTCCTCGCAGAAGCTCCAGCAGTATGCAGCGAACGCCTATAAGACGGCGGGTATGTCGGCAAACGACTACATGGAGACCGTCACGAGCTTCTCTGCAAGCCTGATATCCTCCCTGGGCGGCGATACGGAAAAGGCTGTGGAATATGCTGACATGGCCATCACGGATATGTCGGACAACGCCAATAAGATGGGTACCGACATGGCGTCCATTGAGAACGCCTATCAGGGCTTTGCCAAGCAGAACTATACGATGCTTGATAACCTCAAACTCGGCTACGGCGGTACGAAATCGGAAATGGAGCGTCTGCTTGCCGATGCGCAGGCTATCTCCGGTATTGAATACAACATTGATTCCTATGCGGATGTGGTCGAAGCTATTCATGTGATACAGACGAGCATGGATATCACAGGCACGACCGCACGAGAAGCGGAACACACCATTTCCGGCTCTATCAATTCTATGCAGGCGGCTCTTCAGAACCTCGTGGTCGGATTCGGCAATGCTGATGCGGACATGGAGCAGCTCTGCAATAATGTCGTGGATGCATTTAAGGATGTGGTGGCGAATGTCACGCCTATCATCCAGAACATTGTGGCGGCTCTCCCTACCGCAACGGGTGCGCTGCTCGAAGCCGTGGCGGAGCTTCTCCCTACGCTCCTTCAGACGGTGACGGAACTGTTCTCCCAGGTGCTGACCACACTTCTAAACCTCCTGCCGAGCCTGATTCCGGCAGCGGTCGAAGCAGTCGTGACGATAGTGAACGCCATCATAGAGAACCTTCCGCTCCTCATCGAAGCGGCCGTTCAGCTTGTAGCTACGCTCGTGCAGGGTATCGGCGAAGCTCTGCCTACACTCATCCCTGCGGCGGTACAGGCAATCGTGACCATCGTGCAGGGCTTGATTGAAAACCTCCCGATGATACTGGATGCAGCCCTTCAGCTGATTATGGGACTTGCACAGGGTATCCTTGACGCTATCCCTGTGCTGATTGAAGCCCTGCCAGCCATCATTACAAGCATCGTGGAATTTATCGTGGGCGCTATCCCACAGATCATCGATGCCGGGATTCAGCTTCTTACTTCGCTGATTACGGCTTTACCGCAAATTATCCAGGCAATCATGGTGGCGATACCGCAGATCATTGACGGTATCCTTACCGCTATCCTCGGCAGTATCCCGCAGCTGATTGACGCAGGCGTCCGTCTGCTGGTCGCTCTGATACAGAACCTGCCTACCATCATCACCACGATTGTAAATGCGATACCACAGATTATTACGAGCATCGTGAACGCGCTCATCGGAAACATCGACAAGATCATCATGGCGGGCGTTCAGCTGTTCGTGGCTCTTATCAAGAACCTGCCACAGATCATCGTGGCAATCGTAAAAGCCGTACCGCAGATCATAGCCGCCATCGTGAAGGGCTTTGCAAGCGGCGCGTCACAGATGGCAACCATCGGTCTGAACCTTATCAAGGGTATCTGGACCGGCATCGGGGATGCGGCCTCCTGGCTGTGGAGCAAGGTCAGCGGTTTCTGCTCGAACCTCATGAGCAAGATCAAGGGTTTCTTTGGAATATCCTCGCCGTCCAAGGAGATGGCGTGGGTCGGCGATATGCTTACCCAGGGACTTGCCGGAGGTATCGATGACTCGGCAAAGGTCGCTATCAATGCTGCACAGGATTTGAACAAGGGCATCATGGATGTGATGGACGGGCTGGCGGACGATATGCAGTCAGCTGTTCCGAGCAATTTCAACCTTGACGCAGATGCTACGGTGCGCTCCGTGGCAAGCGGTATGTCCGGCGTGGGTAGCGGTAATTCCTATGGTGCGCTGGTTTCGGTCGGACAGATGATCGTCCGCAGCGAGGACGATATCCGCAGGATTTCGCAGGAACTTTATAACCTAATACAGACTGGCTCCCGTGCGCAGGGACGCTTTTCAACGGCTTAAGGAGGTGTGCTGAATGGGCTTTACATACAACGATACGGCGTCTGCCGATATGGGGCTGAAAGCCCGGCTCACCTCCTGGCAGGTGTGCGGAGGGCTGCGAAACTATACGGCGTCCATTCCCGGCAAAAGCGGCGTGGCGGACTTCGGAGCGGATTTCGACTACAGAGAGATCAATGTCTCTTGCGGTATTGCTCCGAAGAGAAACTTTGCATCTCTTGTTTCGGTGCTGGACGATATATCGCTCTGGCTCGATCCCACGGATGGGCTGAAACAGCTTGTGTTCGATGATGTGCCGGACAGGTACTTCATGGCACGGCTTTACGAAAAGGTGGACTGCGAAAGGCTGCTCGTCCGCTCGGCGGGCAGCTTCGATTTGAAGTTCTTTTGTCCCGATCCCTTTGCATACGCTGTGGAGGATGAAGAGTTTTCCATTACTTCCACGGGAACGCATACGGTCAGAAGGACGAAAGGCAATGTGGCGTCCAATCCCGTGTACCGCATCAAGGGCGTGATCTCCTCCGGCGTAAGCAACTATATCACCATTACCACCAACGGCTCACAGCTTAAAGTGGTGAACGCTGCGCTTGCGGCAGCGGAAACGCTGGTGGTCGATACGGATATGATGACAGCCTGGGTGGAGGACGCAAACGGGAATGTCATGCGGAACGGACTGCCGTATCTTTCAGAACTGAACTTTCCGACACTTTCTGTTGGGAACAATACAATCGCTGTGGCGGCGAACAACGCTACGTTTACAAGCCTTGAGATACAAGCAAAAAGCAGATGGAGGTGACGGCGGATGTCCTTAAAAACAATCCTAAATAAGCAGACGGACTTCACGGGCGAGTTCCCAGCGGAGTACGCCAAGGGCGGTCTGTGGCGGTTCAATGAGGACGCTCCAACGGGAGAATACTATCTCGCCGACTCCTCCGGCAATGGCAGAGATGCATATATCAACAAATGGACAGGCACGACAGCATCCTTGATTGACGGTGTATTTGGCTCCTATTTCCGCATGAACATCAACAATCCGTCCTCGGAGCAGACCTATCTGAAAGTCACGAATGACGGAACCATTTTCTCCGATCTTGGGGAACGAATCATCGTGGGCGGCTGGATACGACCGACCACCTATTCCGTGGGAAACACATATACGCCGATTCTCTCTACCAGAGGCGGCACGGGGCAGCCTATTTTTTATCTTTCCCTCATCCGCGGCAAACCGAGATTGATGCTCTACAATTCCTCCGGCTCCCTGATACTGGATACCTCGGTCACGCCATCCTTCAATCTTGAAAATGCCAAGTGGTACTTCATCGCGGCGGTCATTGAGCCGGACAATAAAAAAGCCTGGTACGTGGTTGGCGATAAGGACAGCGGGACGGTGTGGAAATCCTCTGCACTGACCTTCACGGGTGAACTGAACCGTTCCTGCACGGCAGACCTTATCTGGGGAATGCTGAACAGTTCCTACTGGTACGCAGGCGGCTTTGACGATTGGTTTCTGGACTGCGATTCGGCTCTTACCGCCGATGACCTTATGGATTATTTCCGCTCCGCTGTCACGGCGAACGCCGGAGATACCACGGGAACTGTTGACGGCATCACCGAGCCTGGAACGGTCACGCTCCGTGTTTCGAGCGGTGTCTATCCCACAGAAGGTATCCTTACCACGGCGGCTGCGGAGTGCAACCTGTCCGGCACGGGTCGTGTATCTGTAACGAGCGAGTATGTCTCAGGCACGACCACTGTTTCCCTGGTGGAGACTTCCACAAGCGATGATCTTATCACATGGAGCGATTGGGCGGCTGTCCCTTCGGATGGCAAGCTGGCGTCTCCCAACAGGGAGTATATCCGTTTCCGTGTTACGCTCACAACGACCGATACGAGCCTGACACCGAAGGTTGTGGATATACGGCTTTACGATATCCCTCGCTCTCCCTATGAGAAGATCGGCTATGCCCGTCCTGTTGTCCTTGACAGCAACGGTGCATGGGAGGCGGTGCTTGAAAACGCCTATGACATCATCGTTACAGGCGAGATTAACGGCGAGGATACGCTTTCCTTCAAGATTCCGTACAGAGACAGCAAGCGGTCATATATCGACAGCGAGAAAAAGATACAGATCGTGGACGATATCTACAAGGTGCGCACGGTCAAGGATACAAAAGATACCGAAGGCAACGCCATCACAGAAGTATACGCCGAGGCGGAGTTCTATGACCTTACCTTTTCTGTCAGAAAAGAGGAACGCAGCTTTGAGGCTGAAACTGCCGAAGTGCCTATGGCTTATGCACTTGCAGGCACGGAATGGGCGGTCGGAACGGTCAACGTGCGTACCAAGAGGACGTGGACGAGCAGCGAGAAAAATGCGCTGTCCATCCTTCGGAATGTGGCAGACCTTCACGGAGGCGATCTTGTCTTTGACTGCGCCAACAGACTCGTACATCTGCTGACCGTGAACGGCAAGGACAGCGGCGCTCTTTTTGCTTACAGAAAGAACATGAAGTCCATCCAGCGTGTGGTCGATACAAGAAGCCTTGTGACCAAGCTCTATGCTTTCGGTGCGGACGGGCTGACCTTTGCGGACATCAATAACGGCAAGCCTTATGTGGAGGACTACACCTATACCAATGAAGTCCGTATCTCCACGCTGGACTGTTCGTCCTTCACCAATCCCTACCAGATGAAGGAGTATGCCGAGATGCGGCTGGCGCAGTACGCCAAGCCGACCATTTCCTACGTGCTGAACGCTATGGATTTGTCGGTTCTCACAGGCTACGAGCATGAAGCGTGGGCGCTCGGCGATTATGTTCGTGTGGAGGACAAGGAACTGGGCATCTCTGTTACAACAAGAATCGTGCGCCGGGAATACAACCTGCAGGAGCCGTGGAACACGGTGCTGGAACTTTCGACCACGCTAAAGAACCTCGGCAGTTCTGCAAGTCAATGGGACAATGCCGCCGATACGCTGGAAGGCACGAGCATGGTATCCAATGACGATATCCGTGAAATGGTGCCGTTCAACCTTCTGCGAAACTCCCGTGCTGACGACGGGCTTGCCTACTGGACGAGTTCCGGCTTTGTGGCTGACGGAGAGAACGGTGCATCCGGGACGGCATCCTTCAAGGCAGAGGGCGTGTCGGGCATGACCAAGAGCCTGTCGCAGACAGTCTATCCTGCCAACCGCGACAGCTATACCATCTCGGCACAGATCGGCTCGGAGGACTTGGAGAAGCTATCCGATTCCTCGCAGGTCGGCATAGAGGTCATTATCGAATATGAGGACGGCACGACCGAGAGCCGCTTCATCGATCTGTACTGACGGAGGTGGGCTATGGTTTATTTTTCAAAAACACAAGCGAAGGTATCGCCGGAGCATTACGGAGACAGAATCAAGTCCATCACCGTCCGCATCTGCATTACGAACTGCACCGGGAAACTCTATGTGACAGACATACTCCTCCAGGCTGGAGCGGTCGCTACGGGATGGGTAGGACATCCCTGCGAGATCAAGTGGACGCTCGATGGGTAATATCCGCTTCATCCGGCTTGCGGAGGTCGTAAATAAGAAACAGGACAAGCGGGTCGTGAGCGTTACGGTGGTTCCTACCATCACCGATTGCTCCGGCACGATTTATTTTACCGACCTTCAGCTGCAGGAAGGCTCCGCTCTGACGGGCTATGCTCCTCATACGGAGATTTGCCTAAAGGAATCCGAGAACGCTCCTGTTTGGTTCAACGGTATCGTCCGCTCGGAAGAGACCGTGATCCTCTTAAACCTTGGCAGCACATCGGCAGGGCTGGATATCCACCTCTATCCGAAACAAAGGATTGACGGCGGCACAGTCACGCTTGCCCAGGGCGTTGGAGGTCAGAAAGCGACCTTTCCAAATGCCATGAATGCCGGGGATGATGTGGCTCTTTTGGCATCCACACGGGAATGCACGAGGAACGGCGTAAAGGAAACGAAGTACGGATTCTATCAATACAGTGCGGCGTGGGATTCCAAGCACATCGTATCCCTCCCGCAGGGGAAATCCGCGCAGCTTTTGTATTCGATGCAGGAAATGGACGATGGAGGTGAACTGCTCTGATGGACACATTGAAGGGAAAGAAAATTATGGTGTGGACTTTCATGGGCAACACCAGGATGTATAACGCTCTGCGGGACTACGGTGACCGCATCAGCCAGATCGGGCTGTTCTCCTTCAAGGTCAGGGCAACTGGGGAGATTTACGAGACGGGCGTTTCCATATCGTCAATGATGACCTACATCAACCGCTATCCGCATATCAAGTGGCTGCTGACCGTGGCGAATGATGGAACGAACAGCATCTTCCGCGCTTTGCGTGACAACACGAACGGCGCGCAGGATATGTTCCTCTCGGAGATTGTCCGCATCATGCAGAAATATCCCTGGTGTGACGGCGTGGACATCGACCTTGAGAAAGGCGATGGCTACTCCACGCACGAAGCATCAACGGCAATGTTCCGCAATATCTACAACACGGTCAAGGCGTATGACTCATCCAAGCTGATGAATATCTGCCTGCCGGGTATGACGAGCGTCAATGGTTCGGTCGGCGGTGAGAACTGGTGCGTGTATGCCGATCTTAATAATTACTGCGACACAGCATCTATCATGAGCTACGGTATGGCGTGGGCAGGCTCCGCACCGGGGCCTGTATCTCCGCGTTCGTGGCTTGAGGGTATTTACGATTATGCATCACAGGTCATGGACACGGAGAAGGTGTTCCTCGGAATGCCCGCCTACGGCTGGAACTGGCAGATTTACGATAAGCCGGAGAACATCGGAAAGTCCTATCGCGGAACTTCACAGACCTACTATGCCGCGCAGAACTGGTTGAAAGGCGTATATAACTTCACGGACGATCAGCCGCCGCAGCCCTTTATTCCATTCGTGGGCTATTGGGATGATAACAACAAAGTGCCGTGGGCGCTCCCTCATGTGTATGACTACATGGAGGGACGGGACGCTGACAGCTACGAGTATCCGCAGATGAGCGGGACATATAACGACAGGCATTACCTGACCGCATACGGGAAACAGCAATCGACAGATTTCGATAATATTTTCATCGACCATGACGGCGGCAACTACGCCAGCGCGTCCGGCATCGTGTCGATAGAAAACGGCATCGCCACGCTCGGTGATGAAGGCTCCGTCACCTATAATTTTACTGTCAGCACGGTGGGAACATATGACGTGGCGGTGCGGCTCTGTTATCCGTTTTGGGATAAGAACGGCATTTATGTATCGCTGGACGGATCGACCAGGCATTTCACGGAGAGCCGCCTGTGGTGGCCGTACTGGAGGACTACCTTCTGGACTACGCTTGCAAGCGGCGTGAGCCTTTCTGCGGGAACGCATACCATAAGGATTTCTGTCGATGTCAAAGGCGTACAGTTTTACGGTTTCCGTGTCTGCTCATCTTTTTCCGAGAAACCGTCCGCAGGAGAAGCGACCTACACCTTCTCCCCGCGACAGTTCAAGGACGTGGAGGGCAACATGGTCGGTCCCGACCGTGGTTTTCGGCTGACCTTGGAGATGCTCCGCCGAAAGCCCGACTCGGCTCTCGTATGGTACGAGGACTTCCGGGACTACGGTGTGTTGGAGACAAATTACTGGACGATGCTGTCCGGCTCTTTTGAGGTGTGGAGGTCAGAGGAATACTCGATGGAGCGAGTCTATTCCCAGCTTGACGGCAAGGGACAGCTTGCATGGAAGTATGACGGCTTTTCGGATATCCACTTACGGGCAAGGCTGGCGTTCCCGGCAAATGGCAGCGGTCGTGCAGGAGTTTTCTGCGGCAATCTGTTCTGCTGCCTAAACTATGACAGCCAGGCGGTGGAACTGTACAACGGCAATACGCTCCTTGGCAGCTACAGTCAGGAGATCACGAGAACGCCAAACGCAGACCTTCGGACTGATCCGTCCATGTACACGGTTGAGATGCGTATCCGTGGGAACAAGGTGCGTGTGTATTCCGGCTCGTCCTATACGTTGCGGTTCACGGCAACGGTCAGCGGCTTCTCAGGTGGCTACGCAGGATACCGCTCCGACAACAGGACGGTATGCGAACTGATGCGGCTTGGGGACGCTTGGACATACGAGCCGTATGAGCGGTTCGATGTTATCATGCCGGACGGAACGACAAAATCTTACGGTCGTATCAGCAGGAGCAACTGCACATGGGACAGCGAGTTCCAGGTGTTCACGCTGACTTCCGATGTGGAGGAGACATCCACCAGGAGCGAGGACATTTCGATGGATTATGATTTCTTCCACTCGGAGGATATGACTTCGCTATCCTGCGGCAACGACTACCAGGCAACGGTCATCCCCGTGGATATCAACATCTGGATATCGCGGCTGTTCCTCGGTGATGCAGACGGCTTTTCCATTCTCTACTACCAAGACGTGGACTCCCTCGTCTATTGGGCGAACGAGGCGGCCTATCGGTGGAAGCTCCGGGGGATGTGTATGTGGTCCCTTGGGCAGGAGGACTTGCGGCTGTGGGAGTGGCTGCCGAAACAGGTCTGACAATATAACACAATACAACACACTATCTTTCGGGAAAACGGCGATTGCTTACGGGCAGTCGCTTTTTTCATACCAAAAACGCAAAGGAGGACAAATCTCATGAAAGAATTCTGGAACACCATTCAAATAATCATCGCAGCAATCGGAGGATGGCTCGGCTACTTTCTCGGCGGCTGTGACGGTCTGCTCATCGCGCTTGTGGCATTCGTGGCTATCGACTACATCACGGGAGTCATGTGCGCCATCGCTGACAAGAAGCTGTCCAGCGAGGTGGGCTTCAAGGGTATCTGCCGTAAGGTGCTGATTTTCCTGCTTGTGGGGATCGCCAACATTCTCGATGTGCAGGTCATCGGCACGGGCAGCGTTCTTCGCACGGCGGTGATTTTCTTCTACATCTCCAACGAGGGCGTATCGCTCACGGAGAACGCCGCGCACCTGGGGCTGCCTATCCCGGAAAAGCTGAGAGCGGTGCTGGAGCAGCTCCATGACCGCGACACCGATGGAAAGGACGGTGACGAGTAATGGCTTATACAAACAGTTCTATGGTGGCTTACACCAAACTCAGCCCGAACCATTCCGGGCAGAGGACGCATTCCATTGACCGCATCACTCCCCACTGCGTTGTCGGTCAGTGTACGGCGGAGGGACTTGGAGAGTGGTTTGAAAAAACCTCCACAAAGGCATCCAGCAACTACGGCATCGACAAGGACGGCCGTGTCGGAATGTATGTAGAGGAGAAGAACCGCTCCTGGTGTTCCTCATCCAATGCCAACGATCAGAGGGCAATTACCATCGAGTGCGCATCCGATACTACGGAGCCGTATGCATTCCGAAATGTAGTTTATCAGATGCTCGTTAAACTGTGCGTGGATATCTGCAAGAGAAACGGCAAGACGAAGCTCCTGTGGTTCGGCGATAAGGACAAGACCCTCGCCTATGAGCCGAAGTCCGGCGAGATGATCCTGACCGTCCATCGGTGGTTCGCAAACAAGTCATGTCCCGGCAACTGGATGTATGCCAGGATGGGCGATCTTGCGGAAAAGGTCACGGCGGCTCTCGGTAGTGGTACCGGAGGTACTGATGGTTTCACAACTACACAGGGAACACAGGCTTCTGCCTTTTCCTCGCTTTCAGAGGTGGATGTTGTAAAGAGTGTGGGGACATTGTTCACGGCAAATCAGAAGAAAACGGGCATACTCGCATCGGTTTCGATGGCGCAGTTCATCCTCGAATCCGGCTACGGCAAATCGGAACTGGCGCAGAACGCAAATAACGTGTTCGGCATGAAATGCTCCCTCTCCGGCAACACCTGGAGCGGCTCGACCTGGGACGGCACAAGCAAGTACACAAAACAGACGAAGGAGCAGAACACAGATGGCAGCTACGAGACGATTACGGTGGATTTCCGTAAGTACCCGTGCGTGGAAGATTCCATCGCTGACCACAGCGCATACCTCCTCGGTGCGAAGAACGGCAGCAAACTCCGCTATGACGGTCTGAAGGGCTGCACTGACTACAAGAAGGCTGCGCAGATCATCAAGGACGGCGGGTATGCCACGAGTCTGGTCTATGTGGAGAACCTCTGCTCGATCATCGAACGGTGGAACCTTACGCAGTTCGATGTGAAGGAGTCGGAAACTGCTATCGCCTGGTACCGTGTCCGTAAGACCTGGGCGGACTCCAAAACGCAGAAAGGTGCGTATAAAATACTTGAGAACGCCAAGAAATGCGCGGATACCAATCCGGGATATAGTGTGTTCGATGTAAATGGTGTAAACATCTACACACCGAAAACAACTGCTCCCACTGCGCCGGATGTTCCATTCCTCGTTCGCATCACCATCACCGACCTCAATATCCGCAAGGGGCCGGGGACGGACTATGACAGGACGCAGTTCATTCCCGTGGGTGTGTACACCATCGTAGAAGTCAAATCCGGCAAAGGCTCGACCGTAGGCTGGGGACGGCTTAAGAGTGGCGCGGGCTGGATCAGCTTAGACTTCGCCACGAGGATTTAATCGGAACACGAGAACACATAGGAACAGCAAATTCCTATTTCTCCGTATATATTACACATTTTTTATATACCCTATTTTTGTTCACGAAATATATGTTGTAATAGGATTTTTCGTGTTCCTCGTGTTCCGTCCGTTGAAAATAAAGGCTTTTCAGAACAGGTATGGCCTGTGGGTTTCTCTTTGGAGAGCCTGCAGGCCGCTTTTTTATGCCGTAACGGTGGGGGTTGAATTTCTCGGTAGTGAGTGAGGGAGATACCCACGAGACCTATCCCTCGGAAGGAGCCGAGAGAATATGACTGATAATCAGAAAGCACAAATCGTAAAACTCCGTGCGGCAGGAAACGGCTATGGCAAGATTGCCCAGACGATTGGCATTTCGGTGAACACAGTAAAGTCTTTCTGCCGCAGGAATGATATCAACGGGGACACGGCAGGTGAGCCTTCCGTTATTCTCACCGGGGAAACAAAGGCCTGCGAGAATTGCGGCCGGGAGATTCAGCAGATCGCCAAGCGGAAGAAAAAACGCTTCTGCTGTGACAAGTGCCGTAACGAGTGGTGGAACAGCCATCTCGACCAGGTGAAGCGTAAGGCTGTTTACGATTTCAGATGCCCACGCTGCGGTAAGGAGTTCCACATTTACGGGGACAGGCGCAGGAAGTATTGCAGCCATGAATGCTACATCGCCGACCGTTTCAAAGGTGGTGACGGCGATGAGTAAAGAAGAATTCCGCAACGAAAAGCTCTATCAGACCACCATGCACCTTGCCAGAAAGATGCTCGAAGAGGGCATTATTTCCGAGGATGAGTATCGTCAGATTGATACAATTTTCCTTGAGAAATATAAGCCTGTTTTCGGCACATTATTCTCGGATATATCGTTGACTTCCGGGGCGTAAAGAGTGATGTATAGTGTCGGAAAGGAGTGATTTCATGGCAAAAATCACAAGGGTCGAACAGGCAGTGCCGACCATAAAAACGAAGAAGAAAGTCGCTGCCTATGCCCGTATCTCGATGGAATCTGAACGCATGAACCATTCCCTCTCCGCACAGATCAGCTACTACAGTTCCCTGATACAAAAGAATCCTGACTGGCAGTATGCAGGCGTGTTCGCGGACGATGGAATAAGCGGCACAGGGATTGCCAAGCGCGATGAATTTAAGCGTATGATCGAAGCCGCCGACAACGGCGAGATCGACATCATCCTTACGAAATCAATCCAGCGGTTTGCCAGGAACACGGTGGACTTGCTGGAGACGGTACGGCATTTGAAGGACATCGGCGTGGAGGTGAGGTTCGAGAAAGAACACATCAATTCCATGAGCGGTGACGGAGAGCTGATGCTGACCATCCTCGCATCCTTCGCACAAGAAGAGAGCCGCAGCCTTTCGGAGAACTGCAAATGGGGCATCAGAAAGCGGTTCGAGAAAGGAATACCGAACGGACACTTCCGGGTGTACGGATATCGCTGGGAAGGTGATGAACTGGTCATCGTGCCGGAGGAAGCGGAAATCGTGAGACGGATTTTCCAGAACTTCCTGGACGGCAAGTCGAGACTGGAAACGGAGCGGGAGTTCGCTAACGAAGGCATCACAACAAGAGAAGGGTGCCGCTGGGTAGATTCCAACATCAAGGTGGTTCTCACGAATGTGACCTATACGGGAAACCTTCTCCTGCAGAAAGAGTTCATATCCGATCCCATTTCAAAACAGCGGAAAAAGAACAAGGGACAGCTTCCGCAATACTATGTGGAGGACACGCATCCCGCCATCATCGACAAAGCGACCTTCGACTATGTGCAGTCAGAAATTGCACGGCGTAAGGAACTGGGACCGAGGGCAAATAAGAGCCTGAACCTCACCTGCTTTTCGGGGATGATGAAATGCCCGCATTGCGGTCAAAGCTATATGCACAACAAGCGTACCGACCGGGGCTTCATGGAGTTTTGGGTCTGCGGATCGAGAAAGAAAAAAGGCGGTCGGTGTCCCGTTGGTGGCAGCATTAACCACGAGAACCTCAAAAAAGCCTGCGCCGCCGTCCTCGGCTTGGATGAGTTTGATGAGGATGTGTTCCATGACAGAGTGGACTTCATCAATGTGCCGGAACGCGAGATGCTTGAGTTCCATCTGAAGAACGGAGAGGTCATCACAAAGGACTGCCCGAACACAGGACACAAGGATTGTTGGACTGCGGAGTACAGAGCGAAAACCTCCGAGAAGCGAAGGAAAAAACCGAACTGCAAAGGCTCCTCCGTCATGACGGGCAAGATTAAGTGCGCGGGGTGTGGGTGCAATTTCCGCAGGGTTTCACAGCCGTCAGCCACATCGGATAGCGGTAAAGTCTACTACTGGCGTTGCGCTGAGCGGGACGGATGCGGAACAGTCGGCTTGCGGGAAGATGTGCTGAAGCCTTTCATAGCGGAAACGCTCGGCATCGATGAATTTGACGATGCTGAATTTGAAAAGCAGATCGATCACATCGATGTGCTTTCCGCAACGGAGATGGTTTTTTGTTTCAAAGACGGAAGGACAATCAGCCGCACATGGGAACAGCCGAAACGGGTCGGCAGACCTTGGACGGATGAGCAGAGAGCCAAGTTCAAAGAATCCATCAAGGGCAGGTACACGCCGGAGATACGGCAGCAGATGAGCGAACACATGAAACAATTACGGAAGGAGCGTGGGAAAGCATGGCGCAAAGAAAAGTAACGGCGATTCCGGCTACCATCAGCCGGTACACGGCCACGCCGATCAACAGCACGAAGAAACGCCGCGTTGCTGGGTATGCCCGCGTTTCGACCGACCACGAAGACCAGACCACGAGCTACGAGGCACAGGTTGATTACTACACTAATTACATCAAGAGTCGGGGCGATTGGGAGTTCGTTGCCATATACACGGACGAAGGAATCTCGGCAACGAACACAAAAAAACGCGAGGGCTTCAAAGCGATGATCGCAGATGCCCTTGCCGGGAAAATCGATCTCATCATCACAAAGAGCGTGAGCCGTTTTGCAAGGAACACGGTGGACAGCCTTATCACGGTACGAAAGCTGAAGGATGAGGGCATTGAGATTTATTTTGAAAAAGAAAACATATGGACGCTGGATTCCAAGGGCGAGCTTCTCATAACAATTATGTCGAGTCTTGCACAGGAAGAGAGCCGCTCCATTTCCGAGAATGTCACCTGGGGGCAGCGCAAGCGCATGGCGGACGGCAAGGTCAGCTTTGCCTACAGTCGCTTCCTCGGTCTGGACAAGGATAAAGAAACGGGCAAGATCGTAGTGAATCCCGAACAGGCAGAAACCGTGCGGCTGATTTTTTACCTGTTCCTTGAAGGCATGACGCCGCATTCCATCGCCGCAGAACTGACGAGCCGGGGCATCAAGACGCCTGCCGGCAAGGATGTGTGGAATCAACAGACGGTGCGCCGGATGCTTTCAAACGAGAAGTACAAGGGCGATGCTCTTTTGCAGAAGGAGTTCACAGTGGACTTCCTGCAGAAAAAGATGAAGAAGAACGAGGGCGAGGTCCCGCAATACTATGTGGAAGGCAACCACGAGGCAATCATCAGCCCTGCGGTATTCGACATGGTGCAGGCGGAGCTTGCCAAGCGCACAAAGGGAGGTTCACGCTACAGTGGAGTGAGCATCTTCTCCAACAGGATAAAGTGCGCCGACTGCGGTGGCTGGTACGGCTCGAAGGTCTGGCATTCCACAGACCGCTACCGCAAGGTCATCTACCGCTGCAACCGCAAGTACAACGGCGAGAAGTGTCAGACTCTCCACGTTACGGAGGATGAGGTCAAGGCAGCTTTCATTTCGGCGTACAATCAGCTCTTGACCGAGAAAAAAGAGATCATCGCCAATGCTGAGATCATCCGCAAAACGCTCTGCGTCACCGATGCCTTGCAGGAAGAAAAGTGCAAGCTGGAGGAAGAGATGGCGGTGCTTGTGGAAATGACACAGAACATTGTAGCAGAGAATGCCCGTGTTGCGCAGGACCAGGACGAGTACCAAAAACGCTACGACAGCATTGTCGAGCGGTACGATACGGCAAAGGCTCGGTACGATGAGGTGGTAGCCGCCATCTCCGCAAAGGAAGCGCAGAGCGAGCGGCTGGCAAACTTCATAAAGATTCTGGGCGCACAGGACGGCATTATTACCGAATTTGACGAACGGCTTTGGAGCAGCATGGTGGACTTCATCACGGTCGGCAGGGAAAAGGAGATCACGGTCACCTTCCGGGACGGTACGGATATACAGGCATAATAGATACACGGGCAGGAATGGCACTCGGCTGCGGTCGGGTGTCTTTTTTTCGTTAAGGGGTAGAAATATTCATAAATCTGTGATACAATAAATTGTAGTATGAGTGCAATATATGTTACTACAGCAAAGGAGAGTCGGAATGCTGAAGAATAACGTAGAAGTCGATGTGAAAGTGAAATGTATAGAGGGTGATGTTACCCAGGCAAAATTGGCAGAAGAAATTGGAACCTCGGCACCGTATGTCAGTCGGCTCATAAGGAATAACGAAAAGATAGTCAATAAGACTTTTCTCCAGTTGATGGAAAAGCTGGGATACGATGTTGAGTTGACCTATGTAAAACGCGGGGAGGAATGACGCAATGGTGAATTTGAGCAGACTTGAAGAAATAAAAGACCTGCGGACGGTGTGGCCGCATGAAGCCCTGGACTTCACTCCTTGGCTATCACAGGATGATAACATTGCTCTCCTTGCGGATGCGGTGGGGCTTGATATTACCGTTGACGAGACGGAGTCTTCTGTGGGAGATTTCAATGTCGATATCTTTGCGTCCGAGACGGGAACAGATCGGAAAATCATTATAGAGAATCAGCTTGAGGACACCAACCACGACCACCTCGGAAAGCTGATAACCTATGCATCCGGCAAATCTGCGGATGTGATTATATGGGTCGTGAAACACGCTCGTGAGGAACATAAGGCTGCCATTGAATGGCTAAACAACCATACAGACGAAAAAATCGGATTCTTCCTCTGCGAGATAAAGCTATATCGAATCGGTACTTCTGAGCCTGCCGTGAAGTTTGAGGTCATTGAAAAGCCGAACGACTGGACAAAGGAAGTAAAGAAGAGCGAGTCCGCTAACGAGACTCAGCAGCAGAGATATGACTATTGGGTGGCGTTCCAGGACTACGCTTTCCAAAACGCACAGTTTGCAAAGAATTTTAATCGCCGGAAACCGTCTATGGATCATTGGATGAACTTCAGTGTGGGTTCTTCTGCTTGCCACATCGCCGTGTCGCAGATTCAGAAACGGAATGAACTGGATGTGGAACTGTATATTAGCGAGGATAAAGACCTGTTCCACTCCTTCTTTGATAACAAGGACGCGATCGAATCCGATGCCGGATTGACCTTTGACTGGCGGGAACTGCCGGAGCGCAAGGCAAGCCGTATCGTTATCGAGAAGAGCGTGACCTTCGGAGACAAAAGCCAATGGAACGCACAGTTTGATTGGATTATTGATGTCATGCTCAAAATGAAGAAGGCGTTTAAGAAATACTTATAATTTATCTTGTTTGAGGGAGAAGTTGCAGAATGGGTGAGAAAGTATATAAGCCGATTGTAAAAGATGGAGATCACCTCATTCGTTCCAAGGATAATCCAGACCGCGTGAGAGGATTGACGCGGGACGAGAATAATCAGAATCCAGACATCATTGAGTGGGAAGAGTACGATGTTGACGATTTACGGAACGATGATTATAATCCGTACCCTTATGAAGAACGACGCATTCAATTAACACCGGAGCAGGAAGAGTTTGCACAGCAAGTTGGAGAAGCTCTGGGTGCGGCCATTGTAGCTGGAGGTATCTTGCTGTTCCGAGAGGTTATATCTCCTTGGTGGAAAAATACGGCATGGCCTTGGGTTAAAGGAAAAGGTCGAAGAATAAAAAATGCTTTCAGTGGGAAAAAAGAACAAAAGACCACAACAATAAAAACAGCAGCTAAAAAACAAGTTGAGCCAGATAGACGGCTTGTAGATGTTTCTTCGCAGATTGATAAGGCGTTTGAACAATTTTATTTCGAGATGGATGAAGATGAAGCCAAAGCCCATATGATGAGACTGGTCTATCATATGCTTGGCGTAGTAAATGAAATCCGAATAATCAGTAACGCTCGAATCAGAAAAGACTGCGAATCGGAAAAATTATGTATTGAACGGCAGAAGGAAGCAGAGAAGTTTCTTTCGGAGAAGGTGGCTGCCGGTCTGGATCAGTTACTTTCAAATGAAAATCTGCGACTGGACTTGAACACGTCAAGGGAATTGTTCTCATTGACTGGCGGTGGCGTTCGACTCAATGGTGAATATGTTCCTGTGCAGGCGATAAAAATTGATGAGGTGCTAAAAGGGTTGCCAATACCAACGCAAAAATAAATATAGGAGGAATACTGAAATGGCACAAAGCGTTATTGTAAAAAAAGAAGAGAAGGTCACCAGGGTATTTCAAGAACTTGGAGTTAATTGCTCATTCGATGACTTTTTTACAAAATTCAAGGAAATCTACCCCAGTGATTGGGAAAGAGTTCAAAAAGTATATAGGCAACATGAAATGCGCGATAAAAAAGGCAAAGGACATCCTATGCCTGAGCCAACGCAGTATATGCGAAATATGCACAAGACATACCAAAAGAAATTAGCAGAAACGGTCGGTGAACAGACAACGTAAAAGTATACTCCGTAACGGTGCATACGGCATCGTTATGAGGGGTGTGCAAAAATGCACACGGGGGTGTTCATCGTTAAGGGGTAGAAATCGGCTGCCGTTATGTTGTATCAAATTAGACACGGCAACCGACCCGTGCTGCGGCTCTGGCGGTATGTTCGTTCAGTCCGCAAAGTTCATCGAAAATCATGGCGGCAACATCAACAAGATTTCCGTTTTTGGTCAGGACTCCAACCCGACCACATGGAAGATGGCGCAGATGAATCTTGCCATTCGCGGTATTGAAGCCGACCTCGGCAAGTTTAATGCGGACACATTCTTTAACGATTGTCACCCGCAGCTCAAGGCAGACTTTATTATGGCGAATCCTCCCTTCAATCTTTCTGGCTGGGGTGCAGATAAACTCGTTGATGATGTCCGTTGGCAGTATGGTACGCCTCCTGCTGGAAATGCAAACTTCGCGTGGTTGCAGCACATGATCTGGCATCTCGCTCCGAATGGACGTATCGGTATGGTGCTTGCAAATGGTTCGCTTTCTTCGCAGTCCGGCGGTGAAGGTGAAATCCGCAAGAACATTATCAATGCTGACCTTGTGGACTGTATCGTTGCAATGCCGACGCAGCTATTCTACACGACGCAGATCCCGGTATCGCTCTGGTTCCTTGCAAAGAACAAGAAGCAAAAAGGCAAAACGCTGTTCATCGACGCACGGAAACTCGGCACTATGGTTACGCGGAAGCTGCGCGAACTGACGGATGAAGACATCAAGAAAATTGCCGACACTTATAATGCCTTCGTTGATGGAACACTCGAAGATGAAAAGGGCTTCTGCGCGGTTGTTACTACGCAGGACATCGCAAAGCAAGATTACATTCTCACGCCGGGACGCTATGTTGGCATTGAGGAACAGGAAGATGACGGTGAGCCGTTTGAAGAGAAAATGGGACGCCTGACTTCTGAACTGTCTGAGCTTTTCACTAAGTCTCATGAAATTGAAGCTCAGATCAAAGAACGACTGGGGGCGATTGGATATGACATCTGAGTGGCATGAGGTACCGTTACGAGAGCTGGTTGGGTATATTTCCAAAGGAATTGCTCCTTCGTATGCAGAAGAAGCATCCGAGACAACCATTAGAGTTCTCAATCAAAAGTGCAATCGGAATTTCCGAATAAGCTATGGAGATTCAAGGTTGCATGATACCCTGAAAAAGAAAGTCCCTCCTGAACGATATGTCAAACCTGATGATATTCTGATCAATTCGACAGGTGCGGGAACTGCTGGGAGAATTGCGCAAATTGAAGATGTTCCGTCCGCAACTACAATAGACGGACACATGATCCTTATCCGTTCAAACGGAAAGGTAACGCAGAAGTTCCTTGGTTACGCTCTTAAAGCGCACCAATGGGAAGTCTTGCAGTTGGATGAAGGCTCTACGGGACAAACTGAACTAAACCGTGACCGCCTGTTAGATGAAATTATGATCAACTACCCCGTGTCATTTGATGAGCAGAACGCCATCGTAGGTACGCTTGAATCTATTGATAGGAAGTTGATTGTAAACAAAGAGATAAACGATAATTTAGCGGCTTAGAGCTGGATGGCAGAGACATTGATCTCTCCGGA
>ERZ809224.764-NODE-764-length-27346-cov-12.860394_pt1 | contig 27346 bp, 21 predicted proteins | sample MGYA00520513_ERZ809224 | MGnify/ENA primary metagenome ERZ809224 (study PRJEB31576, sample SAMEA3212658) | Homo sapiens | biome: human-gut; feature: human gut; material: fecal | place: Sweden | collected 2012 ... | reverse complement strand
GAAAAAAAATTCAGAATATTCCTCTATTACGGGAAAAGACCACATGGAGCTGCCTGTAAGAAAACGTGGTCAGGTTGCATTTAACTCCTACCAAAGAGAGGCAATTTCCAATACCGTTTTTGATAAAAAGACTGATTCTGCCCCTGATTATGTCGTAGGAGACAGGGTACGCCACATAAAATTCGGTGAAGGAACGGTTGCGGATATGATTAACGGTGGCAGGGACTACGAGGTAACAGTTGATTTTGATACTGCAGGACGAAAGAAAATGTTTGCCGGTTTTGCAAAATTAGTTAAAATTTAAGGAATTAACTATAGAAATATGTATAAAATAGTGGTAAAATATATCTATAATATTATCTATACTATTTAATAGGAGGTTTAGATTATGGAAGAACAGAAATCTAAGAATAAATTATTAAAAGTTTTCGCAATCATTGGAGTAATTGCAGCAGTTGCAGGTGCCGTAATTGCGCTTTGCAAATATTTTAAACCTGATTATCTTGAAGATTATGAAGATGATTTTGAAGATGATTACGAAGACGAAGACGAAGAAGAATAATCTTTGCTAAAGTGAAAAGAGGTGGAACATCCGGCCACCTCTTTTTTTGCACGTTATATAATAGAATTTATCCCATTAACTATATAAACAATTGGAGGACGAATGAATCACAAAGCTAGAAATGAACTGATAGAAGTTATAAGCGGTCTGGTTATGCTTGTTGCCGGTATTTTTCTTATTGTATCAAAGACGAAGATTATCTCAGGATTCCTTGGAGGCAATGATACATGGAGAAACTGGCAGAGATTAGTTGCATTATCCCCACTTATCGTTGGCATCATCATGATGATAATCAAGCCAAAACTCAGAGTGTCCAAAATAATTTCGTTTGTCGGCGTTATGACGATAATAGTAATTCTTTTTATTGACACGACAATTATTATAGTCAAAGAAATAAAAGCATTTGAATTGATAATGGATTTAATTCTCATTGTTGGAGGAACTGCCATTATATTTTTTGCCCTGTTTTCAAACAGAAAAAAGACAAAAAAGGAGATATGAATGAAAAAAGGTGAAATATACGAGGGAAAAGTTACTGAAGTTAATTTCCCTAATAAAGGAAAAGTTGAATGTGAAAATGGTACGGTTACTGTCAAGAATGTAATTCCCGGACAGAATATCCGTTTTATGATTAATAAAAAAAGAAGCGGCAAATACGAAGGCAGATTGTTGGAGGTGCTTGAAAAATCACCCCTTGAGTCCGTTACGGACATCTGCCCTCATTTCGGTGTCTGCGGCGGTTGTGCATATCAGTCGGTATCTTATGAGAACCAGCTTGCAATCAAAGAAGGCCAGGTTAAAAAACTCATTGACAATGTCTGTTCCGATTATGAGTTTTTAGGTATTACAGGCAGTCATGTAACAACAGCCTACAGAAATAAAATGGAATTTACTTTTGGTGATGAGTTTAAGGACGGTCCACTTTCTTTGGGACTTCACAAAAAGAACAGTTTTTATGATATTTTAACGGTTACCAGCTGTAGAAATATAGACGAGGATTACAGTAAAATTCTCAAGATTACCGTGGATTATTTTAATGAAAAGAAACTCCCTTTTTATCACAAAATGACACACGAGGGCTACCTTCGCAATCTTCTTGTCCGCAAGGCATACAAAACAGGCGAGATAATCATTGATATCATCACATCCACACAGATTGATTTTGACCTTTCCGAGTATGTTGAACTTTTGAAAAAAGCAGATTACAAGGGAACTCTTAACGGAATTTTACATACCGTAAACGATTCCCTTGCAGACGCGGTAATTAATGAGGGAACTAAAGCCCTTTACGGCAAGGATTACATATACGAGGAACTTCTCGGTCTTAAGTTCAAAATAACACCGTTTTCTTTTTTTCAGACAAACTCTCTTGGAGCAGAGGTGATTTACACCAAAACCAGGGAATTTGTAGGAGAAATAGACAACCAGGTTGTATTCGACCTTTACAGCGGTACCGGCACCATCGCCCAGATTCTTGCACCAGTCGCAAAAAAGGTTGTTGGTGTTGAAATCATTGAGGAGGCTGTTGTTGCCGCCAGGGAAAACGCCCGCCTTAACGGTCTTGACAACTGCGAATTTATTGCCGGCGATGTTCTTAAAGTAATAGACGATATCAAGGACAAGCCCGACATGATCGTTCTTGACCCTCCAAGGGATGGCATCCACCCTAAGGCAATAGACAAAATCATCGATTTCGGCGTCAACAAGATAGTATACGTTTCCTGCAAGCCTACAAGCCTTGCCAGGGACATTGAGATTTTCGAGGCAAGAGGCTACAAGGTTAAGAAAGTGTGCTGCGTGGACATGTTCCCGGGGACGGGGCATGTGGAGAGCGTAGTTCTGTTGACTAAGGTACACAAGTAAAAGTGTGAAAAAAGCTTGAAATAAGGGCTTTTTGAGATTTTTAGAATTAAAAATTAGACTGCGAAATTTGCCTGAAAAAGTGTATAAAACCTTGGTGTTTTTATAGTCGGATAGACAGGAATATTGAGAATAGGTTGGGCATACGAAAATAATGAATGGTAGGTGATTCTAATTGACATATGGAAAATCAATAGAGTTGTTTCTTGTAAATGGAATGGCTGACAGTTTGGTTACAGCAGAGTTATGATGTTAAACTGATTTTCGAATTTAAATCCGGCATGACTGTTGAACTCAAAAGATAATTGAATAGGAACTCTTACATCAACACCTTGCAGCAATGCAGGGTGTTTTTTCGTTCATAGAAAATTTACAATTTATTACCACATTTTATTGTATTACTACATTTGTTGTGTTAATATAATGCTACAAGGAGGAGTTGCTTATGGATACTTATAGCGTAAAAGAAATAGCCGGTATGCTTAATACAAATCCGGAAACCGTGAGAAGATGGATTCGCTCAGGTAAGCTTGAAGCAATTCAGGAATCAAGAAAAGGTGGAAATGTAGTTACAAAAGCAATGTTGGATGCTTTTCTTAAGAACTCTCCAAAGTATGTTGGTATTGCAACTGGATTATTAGCATCACCAGTTGGATTAACAACAGCTACTGCTGCGATTGTAGGAGGAATTCTTGCTCAACAGCTTATAAAGAATGATGAAATAAAAAATGCTCATGTAAATACATCAGAAATACGTAAGCTATTATTATCCAATATACAATCTTCTAAAGAAAATATCGCAAGAAAAAAGAAGAGTATTAGGCATCTTCAAGAAGAAATAGCAGAAGAACAGCTACGTATTACTGAAGCAGAAAAACTTATAAAAGGGCTTGATGAAAAAATTCGAGGTCAAGAGGAGGAATAATATGGCGCAAAATTGGGATTATGCAGAATTATCAAAAGCTGCAAAAGCAGCTGGAGGACCAGAGAAATATGTGGAAATGCTTGAATTAACAAGTAGAGATGCCGGAAAAATGGAGATGCTCCCTTGGATTGGAGCTGCTACTGTAGGAGCTTCGTTGGTGACTGCGGCTACCATTAAGGTTGTTGACTACTTTAAATCCAAAAAGAAGAAAAACGAAATAGAAATTGCAAAAGCAAAAGAAAAAATTATAAATGGTATTAAAGAATACGATGCTATGCATCTAGATGAAGAGGGAGGAACCCAAGATGAGTGAAAGATTTCCAGAAATCGATTGGTATTGTGACCGTTGTAATGCTTATTTGAATGACCAGCCGGGTTTTGATGATCATCACTATGTTTGGAAGTGTACAGAGTGTGGTCACAAAAATAGTATTTCCTCTGATGATATTTATGAATCAGAAAAAGATTTTAGAAACTTTAATAAGTAATTGAGGGAGATAAATACATGACTAGAGAAGAATTAAAAGAACAAATTGATGAGCTTATGCAACAGTATGCTAATGAAGAAATATATGCACAAAAAATGATGGAGTTAACCACATCTGCTCAAAACGAGGATTAACGATAGATTGTATCTTCTAAAATGGATTAAAAAACACAAAAGATAATTTATGAGGTATGCTGATGGAGTTGTTACTAAACAACATTTTAAATCTTACGGAAGAAGAAATTGATAATAGTAAAATTGAATTTAATATGCAAGCTGGAAGTGGTGGTCAGCTTTTTCTTGATAGATGGTTAAAGCATACGGATGAAGAAAAAGGAACTGGAACATGTAAGAACTGCTCTTACTGGGGATGGTATGGAAAACAGAGAAATTTCTATCCTGGACAATGGGTTTTTAGCTTTGCAAGAATGCAAGAGGATGAGTGGCTGCTTATATCTGCAGCAAAGATAATAAATACGCCTGCTAATGACTGGGCGAATGTTCAAGTATTAGAAGAATATGCACCTTTGTTTGGAAGACTGATTATCAAATGCAAAAAAGGAAATACATTCTCAAGATATGTATTTAATTTGCGTAAGTACCTCGAACAAACTGTTGTGAAGGAAATTCTGCCTTGTATTTATAGTGGTGAGAAATTTGAAGGCTATGATAGAGTACACTTGCCATTTCATAGATTGTCAGACATATTTAATGGTAGAATATTGCCTACCTATTATGAGGCATTAAAGAAGATAACTGGAGTATATTGTTTGACCGATACACATACTGGAAAATTATATATCGGATCTGCCACAGGAGAGGAAGGAGTTGCTCAAAGATGGGGTAATTATCTGGATTCAAAGCATGGTGGCAATAAGAAACTTATAGCACTCTACGAGCAAAAAGGCGAGGAGTATTTCGAGAAGTATTTTACATATACCTTGTTAGAATATTTTGGCCTTTCATATGATCCAATAAAGATTATGGAAAGAGAGCAATATTGGAAAAGATGCTTTGATACCATCAAGAATGGATATAATGATAATTAGTGAAGGTGTAGCACTGAATGGAAAGAAAAGATGTTTATAATTTTGCCGTGAAGTGGAACGAGAAATGATATTTCTTTGCTTGGATTGGCCATATATTTCAGATGGAGATATTTCAATCATTAGGCATACGATGCAGCAGAGATACTTTCTATGCCCAACAGGAGTTGGTTCATTATTGTTCTTAATAGACTGGCTGAATTATGTAAAGATGAACAAGAAAAATAAGAGAATCCGTATATTGCCCTGTTCAATGAATAGGGCAACTCAGGGTTCTCACTGGCTCGATATCACTGGTATTTTAGGAAAAGATGCGTTCCACCATTTCCTTGTACAAGATGGGTTGAGTATGTTTTTCGTTGAACAACCGAGCCATGTGGAGACGGTGTGTCTCATTTCTAAGAAAGACCTAGTTTAAGCGGTTTTATGGGCACTTTTGAAGGAAACATATCTACAAAATTTTACTGAAAAATATGTGCGTGAAGTGAAAAATTCAATATGGGTGTAGTGAAAATAAACCTTTTGGCGTGGTTCGTATAGAGTAAGCTGAAAGGTTATTTTTATGGGATTTTGTACGCGAGTGGTAGTATTGGGCTGTACGCAGAAAGGTGTATAGGTTTAGATTGATTTTCAGCGTCTCTACGCTTATAATAAAAGTTAAGGTAAAATGTTGTATTTTATAACTTTATTGAGGTAAGAAAATATGGAGTTTATAACTATTAAAGAAGCAGCAGAGAAGTGGAATCTATCAGTCAGAAGAGTACAGACAAACTGCAACGAAGGAATGATGCCAGGAGTGATGAAATTCGGTAATAGTTGGGACATACCAAAGGATGCTAAAAAAACAGTAGATAAAAGAATTAAGTCTGGGAAGTATGTTAAGTCCTGATTTTTGGACACTTATTATGAGAGAATGGCAAAAAATAGATGATACTTTTACATTGATTTGAATGAGGATAATATGTAGTACAACTTTTATAATGTTTATATATTAGTGGGAAGGAGTGAGAACGTGAACATTTTTGACGAAGTGGATGAGAATTTATTTCGTCCATTAACTGGAACAAATAAAAGAAAATATGTTGATATTCTTGCTCTGATTTGGGACAAGTGTAAGCGTATGCCTATGTATGCAATAGAGAAAATTACCATATTTGATATGGTAGAGGACTATTTCTATGGCCTGGATGAACAGGTGGAGTTGGATGTCGAAGAGCAAGAAGAAACGGACGGAAACACAACAGATGTTCGTGTAATCGCTGGAGGCTTTGTGCGTAGGCTAAGAGATACTGGATGGCTTTCTGAAAAGGAAGGTGAATATGAGGAGGAATCCAAGCTTGCGATTAATTACAAGGTTGTGCCACTTCTTAAGTCATTTCAAGAGATTATTAGTCCAACGATTATTACATACAAGGGAAAGCTTTTTAAGATTTATTCAATGTTTGAACATATATCGGAGCAGGGGAGTCCTTATGAAGGAGTCTTGAAAGAAGCATCCGAAGATTTCGATAATTTGAACCAGGCGCTCAGAACTCTGGCTGCATCAATTGAGGATCATATTAACAATTTGACGCAAGGGAAAAAGCCAGAAGAAGTATTAGAATTCTTTGAGAAATACGAAGAGAAAATCGTTGTGGGTTCTTATCATAGATTTAAGACAAATGATAATCTGTTCTATTACAGAACAAGCCTTTATGAAAGCCTTGATAAATGTGAGGATATTTTATTTGATGCTCTTGTAACAGATTGTATGGATGTAGAACGAGTGGACATGCAGGAAGCAACTGTTAGAATCAAGGCGCTTATCACAAAGGTTCGAATGGACATTGAAGAGATGGAAGCAATTATGAGAACCATTGATGACAGGCATATAATTTATCGAACAAGAGCGGTTCAAAGAGCACAATTCCTACTTTTGTCTGATGGAAGTGTCAAGAGTAAGATTAATAATATCTTGCAATATTATGCAAGTCAGATAGATACGAAAGAAGATATATACGAAGAAGATAATACGTTATGTAGTGATGTATTTCAGGTGTTTGGACAGAACTATATAGATAGCGCATCGTTAGCAACTCCAGTTAAGAAAAGACGTCCGACACCAATCGAACTTATGACAGTTGTTGATGAACTCGATATGGAGCTTGTGGAAGAGAAAAATCGCAAGATGCTTGAATATATTAGAAATGCATTGACTTCTGAAAATGTTAATACATTTGCAAAAGATATATTACAGGGTAAAACAGCAGTTTCAATTAGTAGCGTATTTGATAATCATCCTGATACGCTGACGAAAGTAATTGGATTATACACTTACTCACAGACACCGGAGCGTGAGTATGAGATTAGGCTTAAGGACACATTTGTAGAATGCAATGGAGTACGTTTTAAAGAATTTATCGTAGAGGAAAGGAAGGGTTAAAAATGGCAATTGATATAAGAGAAGAAATCGCAAATTATTTGCTGAATAACTGCTTCCTGATTGGCAATGTAGATTCTACAAGAGAAAAGTATTACTATGTTATAAATCATGAAGAAAGCTTCAGACAGATCTTTCAGCCGATAGGGTATACATTGGTTGTTCATCGTAATTTAAGAGTGGTTCAACTTATTAATAACCATGGTACGGGCAGACTTGCATTGAAGAAGTATGAGAGTATTATGCTGCTTATTTTTAGGCTGATGTATGTAGAGAAAAGAGAGAGTCTGTCTACAAGCGAGGACAAGATTGTTGTTACGGTGGAAGAAATAAAAAATGAGTATGAAAAATTAAATCTTCCAAGAAAATTCGATAAAGTATTATTGGAGGATTCATTAAAAAATATAAAGAGATACAATTTGGTTCAGCCATTAGATAAACTGCAGGATATGGATGCGAAGATACAGATTTATTCTTCGGTTATGTTGGCAATGCCTGATACAACAATTACAAAAGCTTATGAGCAGACGAGTAAGCTTTTATCACAGTATGTAAATTTAGAGGAGGATGAAAGCGATGATTAGAATGACAAGACTCCATCTGATTAACTGGCATAATTTTCAGGATGACATAATTGATTTTAAGAACATCACATATCTATTGGGTGTAAATGCGGTTGGTAAAACTACAATTATGGACGCCATTAGGTATTGTCTTACTACAAATAAGGATTTTAATACTGCTGGAAATAAGAAAAGCGGTAGAACTCTGCTTGGGTCTGTCCATCAGAAACAGAGGGCAGAGGATAGCTATCTTCGTCCAGGACATACAGTATCTTATATAGGAATAGAGTTTTTGGATGAAAATATCAATAAGAATTTCGTAATTACTGTTCGTGTGGAATCTGAGACACCAAAGCAGGATTTGAAGGGTGTTTACCAAGATTGGTATGTAACAAAACCAGGCTTTACCCTTGAGGATATTCCATATTTTACTGAGATAAAGGGTGGGAAAAGACCTACTTCGAGAGAAACATTTAAACTGGATAATAAGGGAATGGATAGAGCATCTAATCAAGCAGATGCAAGGAGAAGAATTTGCCGTGTTCTAGGTATAGGCGAGGCTGATTCGCCAATTGGCAAGAAGTTTAACGAAGTCTTTCATATGGGTACAAGTCTTGAAGACATCAAAGATATTCGCGAATTTATATACACATACATTTTGCCTGAACCAGAAGTTGATATCGATTTCTTGCAGAAGGATATGAGAGAACTCGAACGATTGCAGGAGATTTTGCAAGAGGCTCAGGATAGAGAAGTATTACTTGCCGAGATAAATGAAAAGATTGTGGAGGCAAAGGCTCGTTTATCAAAAGTTAAGGTAAATGAAATCCTTGTGGCGTTTGCTAATTATCAAGGCAATGTGGAAGGTCAACAGGAGAAGAAACGTCTTGTTTTACAGTGGACAGAAAGTATAAGTGTCCTCTCAGATAAACTTACTGATTTATCAGACAAGGAAAAGAAGGCTACGGACTTGTTGTACGAAGCAAGAAAGGCAGCAGAGAACAATACTGATAACAGAGAGATGCTGTCCTTAGAGCAGGAAAATAAGGATAATGAAGCAGAACGTGAAAAACTCGTAAATGAAGCAGCGGTCTTTTCAGAGTTGCTATCAAAATTGTCGAAATTGCAACAGGAGTTAAATGATATTGGCTTTTCGTGCAATATGGAATTAGACGCACTTGGTCAAAATATTGCAGAGGAAGAAAAAATTTCAGTTCTGAAAGCTGCAACTGAAATCATGAATGGATTAGAAGAACTTATTAAGAATCATGATGCAGAAGTTAGAACAGAAATTAGCAGTCTCTCGAGAAAAGCAAAGGAACTTGAAAATAGAATAAAAAGTCTTGAATCCGGTGTTATGTGTTATCCGGAGGAGGCCACCTTTGTTAGAGATAAAATTAATGAAGTAATAGGAGAACAAAGCAAAAAAGAAGATGCACGCCTTCTCTGCGAACTTCTTTATATGACGGATGAAACTTGGCAGGATGCAGTTGAAAGTTATTTGAATACACAGAGATTTAACATCATTGTTGCTCCTGAAAACTATTTGATTGCAAAGAATGTATTTATTTCTCTGGGGGATAAAGTAAAAGGAATCGGTCTTATTGATACCAGAAAAATTGGTGATATCACTTATGGTGAATCTAACGAATCATTTCTTGGCGATAAAGTTGAGTCCGAGAATATTTATGCAAAAAGATATGCGAGATTCGTAATGCGTGATGTGGTGTGCTGTGATAGTTCGGATACGTTAGAGAGGTTTGGTAAAAGCGTTACAAAGGATCGTTTAAGATTTCAGAATTTCTGTTTGCAGAGAATGGGAAAGAAAGAGCACTTTATTGGTGTTGATGCTATTGAAAAGCAACTTAAGGCAGCTAAGAAAGACCTTTCCGACCTGCAGAAATCATTAGGAAGAATAAATGATGATAAAAAGATCTTTGATGAGGTATATGCAGATTACACGAAATTTACAGCAGGAAACAATTTTACTTTGCTAGAGAAGTACTGTGATTCAGAAAGAAAAGCAAAGGAACTTGGTATTCGAATTTCGGAGATAAAAGAGAAAATTGCTGAATTTCAGGAGAATCCAATACTTCTTGCAATGTATGACAGAGTCAGTGAGTGCGAGCAAAATGTTAAGCAAATTAATGATGAAATAACAGATATAAAAGCAAAGAAAAAGAATCTTGAATCAAATATGGAGAAGGCTGAAAAAGAAATAGCTGAGTTAGAGACTACAGTTACCGCTCTTAAGGCTACATATGAGGATGCTCAGCGAGAATACCCTGAGTATGCAAGTGAAGTCGAAAAGAAATATCAAGATGAAAGAAAGACGAAGAAAGCGGCTGCTATAGCATATAACTTTGGTAATCGTGCTTCGCAGGATAGCATTGCTTTCCATAATTATATGAATCAGCAGTTGTTACCACTACAACAGAAATATACAGCGACCTATACATGCGATTACCCAGAAGGTATTGAAGGCACTACAAGGTATCAACAAGAGTACTTATCGCTTCAGAACATTGAATTGGAGCGCCATAAGGAAGAATTAGCCCAGGCGCAGATTAGATGTAAGGATCGTTTCCGCAAAGAAGTATTGTTTAGAATGAAGGATGATATTCTTCGTGCGAGACAGCAATTTAAGCAGATTAATCGCGTCATGGATGATGATAAAATGTCATATGGCGAGGAAAGATATCATTTCGGAATTGACAAGAGTAAGGATAAGGAACTTGCACTTTTTTATGACATTATAATGGATAAAGATAATCAACAGATAGATCAAGATAATGAAATTATGGCTTTTCTGGCTGAAGCCAATAAATCAGAAGTTTTTGAAAGTCAAATTGAAGATTTCATGAATCGAATTATGATGGATGTGGAAGAACATGCAAAGGAGAATTTGACTGGTCAGAAATCCAGTGCTAAGAGTATGGGAATGTATGTCGATTACCGTACATACTTAGACTATGACATTATTGTAAAGAATACAGTAACAGGACTCGAAGTGCCTCTCTCTAAAGTTAGTGGAGAAGGAAGCGGTGGAGAAAATCAGGCTCCATTTTATGTGGCTATCTGTGCATCACTCTTGCAGATTTATGAACAGAATCCTGATGGGTGCATGAGACTTATCTTACTCGATGAAGCATTTAATAATATGACAAGTGACAGAATTGAGCCAATGATGAATATGTTTAAGAAACTGAATCTTCAGCTAGTACTCATTGCTACTGCAGAGAAAGCGACATCTATCTTGCCGTATTGTGATATTACATATTCTATCGTGAAGTCAGGTAATAGAAATGCAATTGGTGTGTTTGAACGTGTTTAGAACTTTTTGAAAGGAAGCAGTTGAATGGATTACACAAAGGACATATTGAATCGATTATTAGATATGTATGAAAGAAGAGAAGCATTTAATCAAGATGCTTCAACTTTGCGTGCCATTCAGATTGAAGTTAAGAAGACCTATCCAGCATATGAAGATCGTTATAACCATGATGTATATAAAGATATCAATGTGGCAATTGAGAAATTGTCTTCACAGAATATGGTCATTTCAGAACAGAATAATTCTGGCAAGTATGAAAAAGTACGATTGAATGTGTTTATGGTAGAAGAAAGCTATAGATCACTTAAGCGTGTTAGTATTCCAGAACAGTGTGAAAAGGTACAGCATATTTTGGAAAAATATGAGAATGCAGAGTCGCTTATCATTCAGAATGTAATTCGAACATGGACGAAGCTGATAGCTGATTATAAGAAGCTACCATATGATTTAAAATATGCAAGCAAGAAAATAGATGATGTGCTTCGTGTACTAATCGCAATTACGAAACTTGATAAAGAAACTTATATCCGCAATTTTTCAACGGCGCTATTTAAGGATTCGAAGAAATTTCAAAAAGAATTTAAAAGCATCATTGAATCAATATTGTTTGATTATACTGATGAAGTTTTGGAAAAAGATAAAATACTGGAATTCTATAACCTGTATGAGAATCCAACTTATGTCTTGATAAAAGGGAATGTGGTTATGCATTTTGAAACATCGGTGATCGATGTTTCAGAGATGCCAGATGGAATCGCGTTATCAAATGCTTCTTTGGAAAAAATAAAAAGAATTATTGTTAATGCAGACAAGGTTATTACAGTTGAGAACCTTACTACATATCACGATGCAGATGAGGATAATTCCATTCATATATACCTTGGTGGATACCATAATTATTCGAAGCAGATGCTACTGGGAAAGATATATTCGGATAATAAATCAAAAGCATATTTTCACATGGGTGATCTGGATGTGTATGGCTTTCTCATTTTGGAAAACCTGAAGGAGAAGACGGGTATTCCGTTTAAGCCTCTTATGATGGATGTAAAGACGCTTGAACGGTTTTATAAAGCTGGAATATACAAGGACTTAACAACTACAGATAAAAAAGTGATATTGGAAAAGAAGGATACAAAACTTATTGCATATACAGATGTGCTCATGTTTATGCTTGATAATAATTGTAAGGTTGAGCAGGAGTCTATTAAGGCAGTAGAGTTAATGGAATAGAACAATAATTATAATTTGAAAGGAAAAAGAAGGATTCTTGGTATGGATTAAATTTATATGAACTAGATCAGGTATGGGAGAATGAAGGATGGCCTATGCCTTTAGTTGAGGAAAGTTATAATCCTGACAGAACTCGTTTGTCGCTTGAATTTGCGAAGAAACAAGCGATAAAAACAAACGATATAAAACAAACGATAAAAAACGAACGACAAAGACTGAAGAACATCGAGAGAAAATTAGAGAGTTTCTCTCTCAAAATGGTCTTTCAAAAGCAAAAGATATCGCTCCAATAATCGGCCTAAGTCCTGAAAGAACACGAGTGATATTGTCGAAAATGGAAGATGTTGAGCCAGTTGGTAAGAACAAGAATCGTATGTATAAATTGAAGAACAAATAAAATTACAAAGTCGGTATAAGAAATTATTTGATTTAGACTAGGGATAGGTGGTGAGCCTTTTGGATACAGTAGATAAGAATATCAGTTCTTCTATAAATTTTAATAATGACTTGAAGCAAGATGAAAATGTAAGATAATAGGACTAGAGTAAAGGTGGGATAAAATGTTAATTGATGATTTGATTGAATATTGTGATGAACAATATTAAAATGGAATATGTGAAGCATGTACAGCTATGGATAGTTGTACTCGTGATTGTGATGGTAACTGTAAGAATTGTTTGGATGATATACATTTTCATTATAACCAAAGACGAACTCAATACAACTGTTCCAGACTGTTAAATTATTATGTGTGTCGATATTCATATAAGTATTGTTCAGAGATTATATATGCTTTGAATCAGCTTGATCTTAGTACATATCCATATTTTCATATACTTTCATTGGGATGTGGTGGAGCACCGGATTTGATGGCCTTTCAGTATATGAACTATCCGCAGTATATTTCATATATTGGATTGGATAGAAATGTGTACTGGGAAGATATTCACAACTTTATTATAAACGATTTTGATGATGGCAGAGTTCAGTTCATGCGAAATATCGATGTATTACATCACTTTGAGGACCATGCAATTGAAGGCTGCAATGTAATACTTATTCAGTATTTGATTTCTTTTTTTTACTCAAATGTTGAATATGTTGGATTAAGAAATTGGTTTGCTCGATTAGCACAGAGCATAGTTAGGAATAAACCAGCTGATTCGCCATTGCTTATAATCATTAATGATGTTGATAGTATACATACAGGAAGGGATGCTTTTCCGTTACTGGTTGATGAAATTGAAAGGGTTGGACTTACAGTAAACTGTGAATTAAGACGTCGATTTAAAAATCAAGGGTATTTTGCTAACTCTGTACAGTATGCTACTAAGCGGAATATTTTTGAAGGAATTCCAAATGATTTTATTGAGGATTATTGTGTCGCTTTGAGTTGCGAAAGTGCTCAGTTAATATTGGAGGTGATTTGATGATAATAAGTGCAAGTAGAAGAACAGATATTCCAGCATATTATTCTGAGTGGTTCGAAAATAGAGTGAAAGAAGGGTTCATTCTTGTAAGAAATCCAATGAATATACATCAGATAAGTAAAATAAGTTTATCAACTGATGTAGTGGATGCAATTGTATTTTGGACAAAGAATCCTGTTCCGATGATGGAGAGATTAGATTCATTTAAGAATTATCCATACTATTTTCAGTTTACTCTTACATCATACGGAAAAGAGATTGAAGCGGGACTGCCATCAAAGAATCAGGTCCTTATACCAGCATTTATTGATTTGTCAAAAAAGATAGGGCGTGAGAGGGTTGTTTGGAGGTATGACCCTATCTTTATTAACGATACTTATACAGTTGAATATCATAAGAAGTATTTCAAAACACTTGCAGCAAAACTTGGTAAATATACTGAAAAGTGCACTGTAAGTTTTTTAGACCTGTATAGGAATACAGAAAGAAATATCAATCCTCTAGGTATACGTGTTCCATACAAGGAAGAGATACTAGAGATGATGGTTTCGTTTATTGAAACATCAAAAGAGTATGGATTTTATATTGATACTTGTGCTGAGGAGATAGACCTATCAAATTTAGAAATTCAACACGCTCATTGTATAGATCAAGAAAGACTTGAACGTATTGGTGGTTTTAAACTTGATGTAAAAAAAGATTCAAATCAAAGAGGTGTATGTGGCTGCGTGGCAAGTATAGATATTGGGACATACAATACCTGCAAAAATGGGTGTGTGTATTGTTACGCAAATTATAGTAAGACAACAGTTGATAATCAGACAAGAAATCATAATCCTAAGAGCCCGTTATTGTTTGGCGAAGTGGGAGATGATGATGCCATAAAAGAAAGAAAAATGGAATCGTTGATAAAGCAGCAGCTAACAATATTTGATATTTGACGCAGTTACCCGTTGTAGTAAATGGCAATATCGCCTTGGCTTTACCGACAAGCCATGTGGAGACGGTGTGCTTGATGGAGAGAGAAAGGGAATAAAATAATAAAAATGATAGATTTACATGATTTTTTTTGAAAGAGGTAATTTCAGATTGAACTGCGGAAAACGTTCAGTTGTCTTATTTGGAAAGTATATATGTGAGAAATCAATAAAGTTTTTTATTGAAGTGAATTCAGGTAATTAGTTTATTGTGTTGTCGAGTTATCATGGTATTATACATAACACATATCTTGAGTCTGACAGGTGTGGGTTATTATACATTTATAAAACTTGAATATGAGTTGATACTTAACTAACATTTGTAGGTTACAGACTTTATGAGAATATTAAGGAAAATGTACTGAGGAGGAACGGAGATTGAAAAATATAAATGAGCTTATTGGTATTATTAAAGGCATAAATTTTGATGGTGTAATAAATGAAAAAGAAGTATTGCGCCTTCAATCATGGGTAGATAAAAATAGAAACCTTGCGTATGAGAAACAGCAGATGAAGCTAATTAAAATGGTGGATTCTATTCTTGAAGATCATATAATTGATGATTCAGAAAAAAAACTTATGATAACTATGTGTGAGGAGTTTCTTAAGGATGCAGGGGATAATTCATCTCGTATCTACGAGCTTAATGGAATTATTGAAGGAGTAGTATGCGATGAAGAAGTAAACGAGGCAGAATTTTTGCACCTTAAAGAGTGGATGGATGCCTATGGTGACAGCATTAGAGATCATAAACCAAGCGCAGAACTATGTAAAGCAATTGATGATATTCTTGAGGATGGTATTGTAACAGAAGAAGAGCAAGCGGAACTTCTTGATATGATAAATACTAGAATTAAGAATGCTCAGTTCGAAAATAAACTGGCATATTTGTGTAAGCTTGTTAAGGAAAAGAGGAATATAGGTACAGACCTGATTGATATATTAAATAATGAGTCTGCGATGAATGAAATTCATAATAGAGCTGAGAGCAATCTCATGCAGGCCGTTGGTTCATATAGTGGATATTGTAGAAATCAGGAGATTATCGTTGTTTCCTTGGTTCTTATAGCAATGCTTGAATATGATGGAAACTATTATGATAGTGTACGTAATACCTATAAATCACTTTATGAAAGATTTTCTGAACAAAAGGTAGAAGGAAAAATACGTTCTATATTAAGCAAGTATAAAAAACAATCTGATTCTGGTAGCAGGACCAGAATTATTAATGTTGCACTAGAAAATGCCATTGTGCCACAAACATTTCTTCCTGCATTTTTTGAATTTATATTTGATATTTATAAGTTGAATTTTGAGTATGATCTTCCAGAAGAACTATACGAGGATTTTCAGTTCGTATTTGAAGGTTTGAGAAGTAACATGCTTTCAGATGGAGATGATATTTCTATTAATATTACCCAAAAAACATATAAATTAATAGCAGCAACAAAACAGTTGATTAGTCGAGAAGATGGCTTAGATGCTGTTATAAGGTTAAGTATTATTGTTGTAAAATTAATAGATCGACGATTTTGGGATAAAGAAGTAAAACTTTATAATCCTTATTTAAAAGCCGGTTATGAAAGTTGGGAGAAAACTCTAAAAGAACGTGCTAGGGGAGGCCATGAACGTAAAAAAAATGATTCTGAATTAAAATCACGATGGGAACCAAAGTTCTCAATGTATAATAATTCTGTATATCTAAATCCTCCTGCGCATAGGGTGAAATCACAGTATGACTATAGAGATATAGCGGTTGTTGTTCTAAATGATGGTGAGGAAATATACAGAAATAATAACTGTGATATTCGTGAGATTATTGGTGGATATCAGGTAAACACTGATAAAATTGAACTGACAAAGCCTTTAGGAAAACTTACATATAGATTAGTAGCCGGTGACGAGATTATTTATGATAGCAAAGATAAGCTTTATCGTAATTGCATAGTTTTTAATAGTGAGGGACAGGAAATAAACAATAACATAGATTTTGAAGGAACTGTATATATCATCTATAAGAAAGGCGAAGCTATAGTAGATAACATCCTTACTAAAGATAATTATTGCATAGGATATAAGCTTGTAAGGTTGGGGGATGCCATCGAAATTGGACATGATGTTTTCAACTTTTCATCTATGGCTAAGCCTGGGATTTTTGGACAATTGTATACTAATTGTGGAGTTCAAAAAGAAAATGAAGATAAAATAATACCTGTATATCACGATAATTGCTTTGTGGTATTTGAGGCGGATAATATATCATCTAAATTTGAAATCGATATTAATGGAAAGCCACATAAACTTAGTGAGATGCAATATAAAACCACTGAAAAGTCAGGCTCAACAAAGTATGTCGTAAAATTGAATTTGCAGGAATCAGGTGTTTATGAGATTGCGGTAAACCAGCTCGCGGCGGGAAGAAAAAATAGAATATTGCAAACCAAAATGGCTTTTGATGAAGAACTTATATTTTCAAAAGATATAATAGATGATTCTTCTTATAGAATTCAGGTAACTTCTAAGTTATTACAGCGTAACATCGATAAAGAAGTCATGGTTGCAGGATTTAATCCTAGTTTTATAAAGTTTGATTATGCAGGAGTAAATTACAGCTATTTTATACCATTCGATTATGGCTTCTATAAATTATCTGGATGCGACTGGTGTTCGCAGTCAGATGATTTATGGATAGATGATATTAATGATAAGACCATCTTAAGTTTATATGATTCTGAATGTGATGGATTACTACTTTACACTGAATCAGGAACATTGGCAGAAGACGATATAAAGTTAATTGACAGAGGTTATTACAAACAACTTCCAATTTTCTTTTTGACATCATATAAAAATGGTAATAGATATGTAACGCTAGCTTTTACTGCAAATGGTAAAGTTAAGTATGCGGTGTCTTGTTATAACAAGTGTATTATTGATGAAGAAAAAACTGAAATATCATGCGTTGATAATCCAAAAAAGGTTACAATCACACCAGTATATCATGGGAAAAACAAGGTGTTTTATGAATTGTTCAATCCGGCAGGAGAGAAGATACTTACCAGTAAGTTGTTAGAAAGTGGACAAACTAGCACATTGACCAATTTTAAATCTTTCCAGGAATACATATTTCAGTTTCATGAGAAAACAAAGATACTACAGCTTAGAAAAAACACTTTGTTATTAGAGAAATATAGAACTTTCTATGCAAAGGAAGATTTTATAGGAAGGTCATATAAAATAACAGAGGCTTATTTCAATCAGGTTATTCGGGGAGAGTTTGTTGAAAAACAGTGGTTTTTTAATAAATATTACTTGAAATTAACAGATGTGATAGATGCAGAGGAAGGTTTATTTGAAGGACAAATATATAGTAAATCCTATAAAGGCGATTTTTTCCTTTACAATATTAATCCTGTTGAAGTTGAATTATGCAGTGATGTTATAGATGGTACGATGGATATCTATATGACAAATCAAGGCGATGGATTGTTATTCGATCCGGAACATAAAGGAATACTTAATTCTATGGAGCATCCAACTGCTCCAGATATTTTCTTATATACAATAAGCATAAAGGGAGAAGATGAACAGTGAAGAAATTGAATCCGATTGAAAGATCGCAATACATAGATGGTAGATATAAAGAGTATTTGAAATCAACATTTGAATTTGGTAAGAGCCACCTGCAGAAGTTATTTGTAGAGCAACTTGAAAAAGAAAAATTATTTAAGGGTCCATATGTGGATTTAAGCTTTCCTTTTCAGAGAGGGAAGAACTTAGATACTTTGATTGAAGAAGGCGTTGTATGTAAATTATTTAGAAAATTAGATGATATTAACTTTACCAGACCGTTATATTCACATCAGGAGAAATCTATTCGTATTATAGGAAAAGGACACAGTGCAATTATAACAACCGGTACTGGTTCTGGTAAAACAGAGAGTTTTTTGTATCCTATTCTAAATGATTTATTGTTTGATGTTGAAAAAGGAAATAAGGAAGTGGGTGTTAGAGCTATTTTTCTTTATCCAATGAATGCACTGGTAAATGATCAGATTGATCGTGTTAGAAAAATACTTATGCATTGTCCAGAGATTACATTTGGTTTTTTTACAGGTGATACTCCAGAGAAGTCAACTGCAAATACAAGAAAAAAATTAGGAGAAGAAAATGATATCGTAATACCTGATAATGAATTGGTATCCAGAGAGGAGATTCGTAATAATCCACCTCATTTGCTTTTTACCAACTATTCTATGTTGGAATATTTACTTATCCGTCCTAATGACTATTCTATTTTTAAAGAACAAAGATTGGAGAATTGGAAATATGTAGTACTTGATGAGGCTCATACATATAATGGTTCTCTTGGAATTGAGTTATCACTCCTTCTTAAAAGACTTACAGGTTTGGCACCTAAACGTCCACAGTTTATTCTTACTAGTGCGACTTTAGGACAGGAGGGAAAATCTGAAGCGGATATTATCAAGTTTGCAAAGAGTTTGACATCAGCAGAATATGAAATTGGCGATATTATTTTCTCAAAGCGTATTTATTTACAGGAGAAACCATTATATAGAGTCGCTGGAAATGATTATCAAGCAATCAAGGATAATATGGAGTCTTTGGACTATGTTAAAAATATTGCTGCAAAATATTATAGTTGTAACGCTACAAATATTAGAGAAGTATTGTTTGAACTATTATCCAGAGATGACAATGTTCATGCGTTAAGCGAAATATTAAAGCAAGCTAGTAAGGATTTTAATGAACTTTATAATGAACTCTGCGAATATATGTCAAAGGGAGAACTTATTGCTTTAATTGATATTATTAATGCAGCAGAAAAAGATGGTATTGGATTATTTGATTTGAAATACCATTCATTTGTGCGTCCTCTTTCCGGAGCTTATATTACCTGTGGTAAAGAGTCAAAGCTTAGTCTTACCAAAACAAATGAAATTGATGGAATGAAGGCTTTTGAGATTGGTAATTGTCGCTACTGTAACTCTCCATATATTATTGGAAAAGTTCAACGTAGAGAAGATGATCAAATGGATTATCTTCTTCAAAATAAAGAAGTTGATATCTATGAGAACTATGGAAATGACCAGTATGTAAAAATAGATTTTTTTCTTTTGGATAAAACTATAAATGAAGAAGAGATCGAAGATGAACAAATTGAAGAATGCAGTGTCTGTGCAAAATGCGGAGAGATATATGTAGTAGGAAATTTAAACGCAAAAAAGTGTAAATGTGGAGATACATATAGATTTGCTGCTTATCGAGTAAAGCAAGAAAAAGAGAATGATGAGGACTCTATTTATAATAATATTTCTCAATGCCCTTGCTGTGGTCACATGGGAAGATCGGGTGTTGTTAAGGCTCTTAACATTGGTAAAGATGAAGGGACTGCTCTTATAGCACAGATGCTTTATGAAGCTATTGATGAGGGACATCAGGAAACAAAGCAAGTTAAAAAGATTTCTCTTAAACCTATGAGCAAGGTCAGTGGAGCACCTAAAGAAGAAAAAGTAAAACAGTATCTGGCATTCTCTGATAGTAGACAGCAGGCAAGCTTTGCGGCGGTATTCTTTGATGCAAATCATGTTAGAATGCTCAGAAAACGTTTGATTTGGGAAGTGATAGTTCAAAATGGATATAAAGATATGGGCGTTAATGAACTAGCAGCTTATTTGACAGAGTTAATTAAAACAAAGGATTTATTCCAAAATGATATGGGATCTCATAAGAATGCATGGGCAGCAATTCTTGTTGATTTGTTACGAGTTGATGGTGCTTATGATGGAGAGGGATTAGGGCTTTATTTCTTTGATTTAGATGTTCATGAAATTCTAAATGAATTCTCTGATGAGGATATAGAAGAAGCATTTACTCAGTACAATTGTAAGATGAACAAGGAGGAGCTAAATACACTTATGCAGGTTGTATTAGGTGTTTTCAAGGTAACTCCTGCAATAAACTATGTTAAGTCTACACTTACTCCGGAAGAAAAAAAGGAAATTCTGGAATACAGGAGATTCAACAACTATGTAATGTTTAATTGTCCTAAAACTACTCAGGGAATTAGAAGTTTTCTTCCTGTTAAGGGGAAAGAGAATATGGTTGTTCGATATGTAAAGAACGTATTTGGATGCACGTTAGAAGAGGCAAAAAATACACTTGAAATGGTATTTAACCTTTTAATTCAGGCAAGTGAAGTAGCCGGAAGCGAAAAAATTTTACATAAACACGAAAAGAAGGCTGCTTACCAGATTGATGCCAACAGATATATAATTAAGAATTATAAAACTTCAAAATTCTATCAGTGTAGTAAGTGTGGAAGATTAACACCTTATAACCTTAGAGATAAATGCACGCAGGATAAGTGTACAGGTACTTTATCGGAAGTTAATCCGGATGAGGTATTAGCTACTAATTTTTATCGTATTCAGTATAAAGAAAAGAAGATAGAAAGTATTGTGATTCAGGAGCATACAGCACAGCTTGAAAGAAAGCAGGCAAAGCAATATCAGCTTGATTTTAAGAATAAAAAAATCAATATTCTTAGTTGTTCAACAACTTTTGAAATGGGTATTGATATTGGAGGACTTGAGACTGTATTTATGCGTAATGTTCCACCTACACCTGCTAATTATGTACAGAGAGCTGGACGTGCAGGTAGAAGAAAGGATAGCTCAGCGTATATTCTTACATATTGTGGAACTGGATCACACGATTATACATACTTTTCTGAACCGGAGAAGATGATTTCAGGTGTAATCAATCCGCCTTGTTTTAATGTACTTAATAAGAAAATTATTGTAAGACATTTGATGGCTACAAGTTTGGGATATTTCTTCAGATTAAATCCTGAGATGTTCAAAAGTTTGGAAGCATTAGTAATTAATGGTGGTACGGAAGCTTTCAAACAGTATATGCTTTCTCATCCAGCGGATTTGAATGAGTATATTAACAAGAAGATTATTCCTGAACCTCAATACGACGAATATAGAAACTTCAAATGGATTGATGAAATGGGCGGAGAAGACGAAAAGATGGCCCATTTCGTAGACGCTATTTTGGAAATGATTAAGGAATATGAGAAGGCAAAGGAACTGGCCATTAAAGAAGAGCGTGGTTCGGATTCTGATTATTACAAAAAACAGATTGAAAACCTTAAAAAGCAGGATGTACTAGAATCTCTATCTAAGTATTGCGTAATTCCTAAATATGGTTTCCCTGTAGATGTAGTTGATCTTCAAGTATATGAGAATGGTGTACCAGTAAATAAATATGCAATGAGCCGAGATCTTAAAGTCGCTATTTCTGAATATGCACCAGATTCTGAAGTTATCGTTGATAAGAATAAATATACATCAAAGTACATTACACTTAATAAAAATGCTCAATTTACTAAGAATTGGTTTGTAACATGCCCTACATGTAGAAAAACAAATATATTCTTGAGTATGGGTGACGAGGCTAAATGTAAGTATTGTGGACAGGGCATAGGAACAGAGGTAGTAGAATACTATATTGAGCCGAGTAATGGATTCAAGAGTGGAGAAACAAAAGAAAGTACACGTCTTAAACCTAAGAGATCATATGCTGGTGAGGTTACTTATGTTGGTGGTGGAAAGACAGATGAGAAACGATTGGTCATTGGAAATACCATGGGTGTTGAGACCAGCAGTGATGATGAACTTCTTGTTATGAATAAATCTGGTTTCTATATGTGTCCTGTATGTGGTTATAGTGACATCGTTAAGAAAGGTCCAAAGACACCACAAACATTAAAAACACATAAGAATTTTAAGCAGTATGATTGTGAAAATGATACTCTTGAATACATTCGTTTAGGTCATAAGTTTGAAACTGATGTAGCAAGATTTACAATTCCTATGGTGGATTCAGTTGATAAAGTGAGTTTCCCTCAGGCACTGTCATTCTTATATGCATTCCTTGAAGGTGTTAGCATTGCGTTAGGTATTGAAAGAACAGATATTGATGGTGTATTGGAACTTAACCTAGATATGCATAGCTATGATATTTTGCTTTATGATAATGTCCCGGGTGGAGCAGGACATGTAAAGAGATTGCTTAGTAAAGATGCAATCATAAGCTCATTAAAGGCAGGATTAGATAAGGTAAGTAAGGAATGTTGTGATGAAAACACGTCATGTTACAACTGCCTTAGAAATTATTATAATCAGTCTTACCATAACAAGCTTGTTAGAAAACTTGCCATGGATGTAATTAAGCAACTTTTATTTGAGATTGACGGTGTTACAGAATCTTATCAAAATGAGCGCTGGCATTGGAACAGTCAGGTAGTCTCATCAAATAAGAAGATGAAATTGATTCTTGGTAACGATGGTAGAAATCCAGGGACAGAGACTGCGGGTGAGATATGGAGTGACCTATTAGATGACTGCTTCGACGATGATGAGATTAAAATTGTGACTGCAATAAAGGAAAAAAGTCCAGAATCAATTGAAAGGCCATATTATAGTAAAACAGTAAAAATTGAAGAAACAGGTGAGAGCTTTACTGCAAATCTTATTTGGGATCAAAGGCAAGTTATTCTGTTCTTGAATGATGCATATGATGATTATTTATTAGCAAAGAAAACGGGATGGAATGTATATTGTACGAATGAAGGCTTTGATGTAGCTGACCTATTAGAGAAAGTGGGTGAATAACAATGGCAACAATGATACCAGATATACATAAGGAATGTCACAAATGGAGTCATGAAGACGTAATGTTTGATGAGCTAAATCAACTTCCAGAGGATTATTATGTATTTCATTCTTTTGAAATTGTAACGATTAGAGAAAATCAGGTTTTAGAGAGTGAAACGGATTTTGTTATTTTTCATCCTAAGAAGGGTATGATTTGTCTTGAGGCTAAAGCAGGTCAGGTAAAGTATGATAATGGTTATTGGCAATATGGAAGTGGTAAAAGAATGAAACATGATGGTCCTTATATACAAGCCAAAAGAAACAAATGGCTTCTAAAAGATTACATGATTGAACATGGACTTGAATATGAATGTAATAACTGCAAAAAACTTCATGCTGTGTGGTTTCCAGATGTTCCGGAATCTAATTTTAATGGTGCAATATTACCTGGTGAAGGTGATTTGAGAATCACACTTACCGCAGATTCTTTTGGGCATATTAAGGAGTGTATTGATAAGATATTTGGATTTGATGGACAGGACAAGTGTACAACTAATCTTTCGGGAAAAAGCGTGCAGAAAATTCTTGAAAGAGTACTTGCTCCTTCATTTAATCTTATTTCACTGCAGCAGGTTGAAAAGGAAAGAAACAAAAATGTATTCAAGAGAATGCTTAGAGAGCAGGTAGCATTATTGAACTATCTAGAAGACCAGAATAATGCGATAATTAATGGCCTTGCTGGGACAGGAAAAACGGTAATGGCTGTTGAGAAAGCCAGACGCCATTCTGAAAAAGACGAGAAAGTTTTATTTCTTTGCTATAACACTTTTCTTAATGAATATCTTCGAGAAACATATCCTTACCCATATGTATCTTATTATACTGTGGCTGGTTTGTCACAGAAACTATGTGAAAAAGTAGATTATAAGGTTTTACAAGAAAAACTTACACAAATGTTCTTAGAAGGAACATTTCCGTACCAGCATGTAATTATAGATGAAGGTCAAGATTTTGGTAAGGAAGAAATTGATGAAGAAGAAATAATAGAGCTACTTAGAGAAAATGCCATTGAAAACGAAGTAAGAAACGGAACATTTTATTTGTTCTATGACAAGAATCAGATGGTTCAGTCAAAAAGGGCACCTAAGTATATTGAAGAAGCTGACTGTAAGCTAACTCTTTATAGAAATTGTAGAAATACAGAAAATATTGCACTTACATCACTTCGTCTTTTAGGTTCAGAAAAGGCACCTAAACTGTACCACGATGCAGTATTGGGGGAGCTTCCTGAGATCGGCTTCTGTACTACGAAGGAAGAAACAATAGTACTACTTAACTCAGAAATAGATAAGTACATTGCTGCTGGATATAATAGTATTACAGTTTTAACTTGTAAAACGGAAGAGAGTAGCATAATAGCTGATTGTTGCAAAGAGTCTAAGTACAATTACAAGCGAGGATATGTTAAGTTTACAACTTGCAGAAAATTCAAAGGTCTTGAGTCTGATGTAATAATTGTTGTTGATATTGATAGGGATACATTTGCAGAAGAAGGCGAACAGCTTATGTACGTTGGAACATCTAGAGCGCGCTTTAAATTAAGTTGTGTTGTCAATATGTCAGAGAAAGAGTGTTTGGAGGTAATGGAAGAACGCAAAATCAAATATAATAGAAATACATTTAAGTCATTTGCAACAGCATTCAATGCTAAGGTGCTTCAAATGAAGGAATAAAATCGTATAGTCTTGATTGTCAAAACATTCAAAAGGAGGAACCTATTTGAAAAAGAAAAAAGATGAAATAACCATCCGTTCCAGCGCTGCAGAATACTTAACCTATGTTGCCTCTGTGGGTGATCAGCAGGACAGTATTGAGATGCGCTATGAGGATGAGAATATATGGCTGACGCAGAAAATGATGGCCACATTGTATGATGTAGGAACAAATACAATCAATTATCATATTAAAAAGATATTCGAGGACAGTGAGTTACCGGAGGATTCAGTTATTCGAAAATTTCGAATAACTGCTCTTGATGGGAAAGGATACAACACAAATCACTATTCCCTGGAAATGATCATTGCTGTAGGTTTCAAGGTCAATTCCGAACGTGCGGTACAGTTCCGCAAATGGGTAAACAAGATTGCAAAGGACTATACCATCAAAGGCTGGGTTATGGATGATGAGCGGCTGAAACGCGGAACGTATCTGACAGAAAAGTATTTCGATGAGCAGTTAGAGCGTATCCGTGAAATCCGTGCCAGCGAAAGAAAGTTCTATCAGAAGATCACAGACCTGTATGCTACAGCTATTGACTATGATAAAAATTCTGCAACGACAAGAAGATTTTATGCGACGGTTCAGAATAAAATGCATTATGCAGTTCACGGACATACGGCAGCAGAACTGATTGTGGAAAGAGCAAACCACACAAAAGAGAATATGGGCTTAACTACATGGGCAGATGCTCCGGATGGAAAGATTAAGAAAAGTGATGTTACGGTTGCCAAGAATTATCTGACTCAGAATGAAATGAAACAGTTGAACCGTATGGTGACTGCATATCTGGATTTTGCTGAAAATATGACATTAAGGCATATTCCTCTTACTATGCAGGACTGGGAAAAAAGACTTAATAGTTTCATCGAAATGTTTGATTATGGCATTTTACAGGATGCAGGTAAGATAACGGCTGAAATTGCAAAGCTTCATGCGGAAACAGAATTTGAAAAGTACCGTATTATTCAGGACAGATTGTTTATGTCAGACTTTGATAAATATATGCTTGAATTAGAGAAAAACGCAAAGAAATAGATTTATGACATATAAGCTTTATAAGGAAGGTTGGTATATACCTTCCTTTTTGCTTGTTATAGTGAATGGAATGCATCTTGAATTGATGGAGAGAAAAAGAAAATGTATAAGCTATATAAAGTCATTCAGTATACTAAGTTCACTGTGCAATCTTAAAAAATTATAATATAAAATACAATAAAATGAGATAAAATCACATTAGGATGTTGAAAAATACAAAAAAGTGTATATAATAGATGGTAGAGAAAGGTAAGGTAGAGTTTATGTTAATTCAATTTAATTTCAAAAACTTCAAGTCATTTAGGGAAGAGGCTACTTTGGATTTGTCTGCAACGAAGATAACTGAATTCACAGACCGGGTAGTGACTGTTGGGAGCGAGAAGATTTTGACAGTTGCCGCCATTTATGGTGCAAACGCAAGCGGAAAGTCTAATATTTACAATGCTTTTGAGTATATGTCTGAATATGTGGTAAATTCTTTTAAGTATGGGGATGAAGATGAAAAGTTTGAAGAATTCAGACCTACGCCTTTTTTGTTTGATTCTACATCCGCAGATGCGGAATCTAGCTTTGAGGTATATTTTACGTTGCCCGGAGATAAATCTGAGAGATGCTATAACTATGGTTTTTGTGTCAATAAGGAAGGAGTAACCGAAGAGTGGCTTAATTCTAAAGCAAAGACAGCTAGAAAGTATAGTACTGTATTTTATCGTGGAACCACAGATGAAGAACTTGATTTGTCTGGTTTCCCTAAGAACAGCAGGGATAATATTCAAATAGCATTGGAAAAGCAGGTACTTATTATTTCCCTGGGAGCAAAGTTAAAGATTAGTAAGTGTAAGCTAATCAGAGATTGGTTTCTTGCAAACGAGTTTGCTGATTTTGGTGATCCTTTCACTAACTTCTTTATGTCCCATAGATTGCCAAAGGGATTTGTAGAAGATAAGAATGTACAGCAGAAGGTTGTAGAATATTTTGCATCGTTTGATGAACATATCAAGGATTTCAG
>ERZ809224.763-NODE-763-length-27354-cov-9.842595_pt1 | contig 27354 bp, 27 predicted proteins | sample MGYA00520513_ERZ809224 | MGnify/ENA primary metagenome ERZ809224 (study PRJEB31576, sample SAMEA3212658) | Homo sapiens | biome: human-gut; feature: human gut; material: fecal | place: Sweden | collected 2012 ... | reverse complement strand
TGGTCCCTGTATTTACATTTGGCTACATAGAAAGTGTCAATTTTAAACCAGTTCAGTTCTTCGGGTCGTTGGATTTTTTTGGTGAGCTCTTTGGTTACCGCTGCAGGTATCTGGCTGGCGGGAAGCGCTTCATTCCCGAATTCATCAAAAACCGGTTTAACGGGTTTTTCTTTTTTTGCTTTTTCTTCTTTGGGTGCTTTCGGTTCCGGAGCAGGTTTGGTTGCTACAGGCTTAGGTTCGGGTTTTTGGGCGTTTTTTTTAGGTTCCGGAGCTTTTGCCGGAGCTTTCGTTGTGGTGGCGGCAGGTTTTTTAGCCGTTCCCGTTCCTGCTTTCTGGGCCGTTTCCTGAACGGGCTTTTCCGGTGCTTTGGTAGGATCGACAAAACCGGCCGGATCTTTTCTTACCATTAATTGGCCCACGTCATTGAAAGTAAGGGTTGAGCCTTCCCCGGAAGCCACTCCTTCCGGTTTGATTTCAATATAGTAATGCATTTTTTCATTAGGAGTGGTCTGTAATTGGGTACTGGCGTAAGTATATGTGGGGTAATTCTTTTTTATATAATCGGTAATGGCGGAAGGTAATTCGCCCTTTGGTACGGGATAGGTGGTTTTTATCCATTGGGCGTCGTTCCGGATGTAGGCTTTGGCGTTACTTCCGTCTTCCTTAAAAGTTGCGATGAACATGTCATTTTCAGCAATCCAGGAAGATACTTTTGCCGCCGGATGCTCAAATTCCAGAGTTTGACGTACATCTTCGGGGATATCGTCTGCTTTAAGTTTTTGTCCGGACAAAGAGATATGTGAGAGGAAAAACAGAGGAATGACAAACAATTTTAATAGATTGTAAATGGATGTTTTCATCGATTGATTATTTTAAAATTAACGGCCAAAGATAAGATTTTTTTCCCAATATGTTTTTCTTTTCCATGGCTTACCGATAAAGTAATTTATCTCATTTATAACATTGGAAGACCTTAATTTATTGTTTGTTATTCCATAGGGAAATAAAAAAGGGCACCTAGCGATGCCCTTTAATATGGTTTATCTTTGAATATTAATTTTCAGCGATTACTTCTAAATTAATATTGACTTTAAAATCTTTGTGTAACTGCACCTGAGCCGTATAATTACCAAGCTCTTTAATATGGTCTTCCGCGATGATAATCTTTTTACGGTCTACATCGATATTATGTTGTTCTTTAAGCGCATTCGCCACCACGATGGTATTAACGGAACCGAAGATCGTACCTTTTTCAGAAGCTTTGGTTAATATTCTTAAGGTCAAGCCTTCTATTTTACCGGCCATGAATTCAGCTTCTTTTCTGATTTTCTCAGCTTTGAAGGCGCGTTGTTTCTTAGTCTCGGCCAACATTTTTTTCTTAGCTTCCGTAGCTAAAATAGCATATCCTTGGGGGATCAGATAGTTTCTCGCATAACCGTCTTTCACTTTTATGAGATCGTCGGTAAATCCTAAATTTTGAACGTCTTGAATTAATATAACTTCCATGATTGATCCTCCTATTGATTAGATTTTAAATTGTCGGTAACAAAAGGAAGTAAAGCAAGGTGCCTTGCCCTTTTTACGGCTTGCGCCACTTTCTTTTGGAATTTTAAAGAAGTTCCCGTTAAACGACGGGGTAAAATCTTACCTTGTTCGTTTACGAATCTTTTCAAAAATTCACCGTCTTTATAGTCAATATATTTTATGCCGTTTTTTTTGAACCGGCAATATTTTTTCTTTCTGATATCAACCGCGATCGGGGTCAAATATTTAATATCTGATTGTTGTGCCATATTATAATCCCTCCTTTTGTTCTTTTTGTTGTTTTTCTTTTCTCAGGTTACGTCTTTTCTCGTTGTATGCAATCGCATGCTTGTCAAGGGCAACGGTCAGGTACCGCATTACTTTCTCGTCACGACGGTATTGAAGTTCAAAATCCTTAATGATGTCGGTTTCGGCTTTGAATTCGAAAAGATGGTAAAAGCCGGAGGTTTTTTTGGCAATGGGGTATTCCAGTCTGCGTAAACCCCAATTTTCCTGATGAATAATTTCAGCTCCTTTGTCGAGAAGATAGCTCTCGAACTTTTTTACCGTTTCCTTCATCTGTTCATCAGACAAAACGGGCGTCATAATGAAAACGGTTTCGTAATGATTCAACATTGTAAAATCTTTTTTGATTAATAATTAGTTCTCCCTTTTTAGGGGGTGCAAAAATAATAAAAAAAATGATATATGAAAGATTGGATAGTCAAAACTGATCTTTATTCTTCATTTACAGTAATTCCCGCAAGTTCCCGGATCACCTGGGCAGCCGCAAAACAACCGAAAATAGCAGGCATATAAGAGATTGTACCTACGGTCGACAGTTTATTCATTGCCGGGTTTTCCTCAATCCTTACGGCTGATTCGGGAACCATTTCCGGAGAGAAAACAGCTTTGAATCCGCTGCGTACACCCAGCCTATGAAGCCTCTTTCTCAAGGCGTGGGCCAATTTGCACTGGTAAGTCTTTTCAATTTCCGCAATCTGTACTCTTGCCGGATCTGTTTTCCCGCCCGCACCGAGCGCGGAGATGATTTTAAGATTTTTTTGTAAGGCCGAAAAAATGAGAAATACTTTTGGGGCAAGGGAATCGATCGCATCTACCACATAATCGTACGGATAAAGGGTTAATAATTTTTCCGTACCCTCATCCCTCACAAATTCATGGATTACGTGCAGCTTTAGTTCCGGATTAATTAACTTTAACCGTTCTTCCATAACGGCTGTTTTGGCCTTACCTATTGTTGAGGTTAAGGCAGGTAGTTGCCGGTTAAGGTTGGTTTCCTCAACATAATCCGCATCTACGATGGTCATTTCTCCCACGCCGGCCCGGCATATTTGTTCCGCTGCATAGGCTCCCACGCCTCCCAATCCTACAATCAAAACATGTTTATTATGCAAAGTAGTCAACTTTTTCCTGCCAAGTAGCAGCTCCGTCCTTTCGAGCCAGTTATTCATCGATTTCGGTTTTAAGTTCAATTTCATGGTAATCACCGGTTCTTTTGAACCAGGTCATTTGCCTTTTGGCGTATCGCCGTGTATGGGTTTTAATCTCGCAGACCGCATTCTCTAAGGTATTTTTCCCGTCAAGGTATTCGAAAAGTTCTTTATAACCTACCGTATTCAGGGCATTCAATCCTTTATAAGCCAAAAGGCTTCTTGTTTCTTCCAATAATCCTTCTTCCATCATTTTATCAACCCTTTCATTGATCCGGGAAAAAAGTATTGGCCTGGGACGGGTCAGGCAGTATTTCAAAATATCGAAATCCCTTTCCTTCCCCTGGTTTTTTAAAAGCTGTGAAATTGGTTTCCCGGTTTGGATACAAACTTCTAAAGCCCTGATGAGCCGTTTATGGTTTGCAATATCCGTCTGTTCATAGTAAACGGGATCCAGGCGTTTTAATTGGAGCCTTAAGGAGTTTATACCTTCCGTTTTATATAGATTGATTACCCTTTCTCGAACAAGCGGATCCGGATCAGGTAATTCGTCAATTCCCTTACAAACCGCATCAATATAGAGTCCGCTGCCACCGGTCATGATCACCACAGGATTTTTTTTGAAAAGAGCAGGTAAAAGGGAAAGTACATCCTGTTCGAATCTGGATACGCTATAATAGTCCGTAACGGACAGGTGTCCTAGAAAATAATGGGGAACATTTTTCAGTTCACTTTCCAGCGGCCGGGCGGTGCCGATACGCATTTCTTTATAAAATTGACGGGAATCGGCTGAAATTACGGAAGTGGATAGTTTTTGCGCCAGATCAAGAGTAAGTTCCGTTTTCCCCACAGCAGTAGGTCCCGTAATTACCACTAACAGCGGTTTAGAAGGATTCGACGGAATACTGGGCAGGGAAAATAACGACTCATCCATGAAGGGTATCGTATCTAAAAATCATGGCTGAAATCTTCGATGCTATTTAAGTCCACCTGATCTTCGTCATTGTATCCGTCCTGAAAGTCATAATCATCATCATATTCTTCCGAATACTCGTCTTCGGGATTGGGAATGTTTACCGGGGCAACTTCTTTTGGCAATTCTTTGACGCTGTAACTGCATCTCGGGTATTGCACTCCTTCTTTCACCGGTAATATCTTCATCAATTCGATATAAAAGATCTTGGGATTTAAAAAATCGTACTCATAGATCAAATGCTGGTGAGGGTCTTCAATATAATCTTTTAATGCCGAATCCTGCATTACACTTTTCGGGATATTGGACTTGGTTGCGTGGTCGTCTTCTTCGGTATATTCCGGAACATCCGTCACCGTTTCATCTCCCATATCGATAAGGGTGATCTCTTTTTGCTTATTCCATTTTACATCACAGATAAAAAAGGAGGCCAATTCATTTCCTTTTAATCCGACCGAAGAATAAAGAATATCATGGAACGATTGGAAATTGTCGGTGGATAGGATTTCAATATCTCTCACAAAATCCTCGACTTCATCGTAATAAATCCTGAATTTATAATAATACATGGCAGTTTATTTTAGCATTTATTCCATTACCATATTATGAAATACATTGGTAACATCGTCATCTTCTTCAATTTTTTCCAATAATTTCTCCACTTCCTCCCTTTGGTCAGGGTCAAGGGATTTCATATCGTTGGGGATACGTTCGAATTTGAAAGATTTTATCTCATAATTGTTGTCTTCCAAATATTTTTGGATGGGACCGAAATTTTGAAAATCGGCAAAGATTGAAATACCGTCCTCATCTTCAAAAAGTTCATCCGCGCCATAATCAATTAATTCCAGTTCCATTTCTTCCACGTCTATTCCTTCTTTTTTGGCTACGGTAAAACTACATTTCCTGTCGAAAATAAAATCGAGCATTCCTGTTGTGCCCAACGCTCCTCCCAATTTATTAAAATAGCTCCTTACATTGGCCACAGTGCGCTGATTATTATCGGTGGCCGCTTCTATCAAAATAGCGATCCCATGAGGTCCGTATGCTTCGTATACCACTTCTTTATAGTCGCTGGTATCTTTTTCGGAAGCCCGCTTGATCGCTCTTTCCACGTTCTCTTTGGGCATATTCTCGTGCCGTGCATTCTGTATGAGCAATCTTAGTTTGGCATTCGTACTCGGATCTATTCCTCCTGCTTTAGCAGCCATGGTTATTTCCCTACCCAGCCGGGTAAAGGTTTTCGCCATATTACCCCAACGTTTAAATTTTCTCGCTTTTCTAAATTCAAATGCTCTTCCCATAATTTTATATCGATTTGAGTTTTATAAAGAATAGTTGCAAAAATAACATTTTTTATTTTTTCTCACCTGTGTTTCATTATTTTCAAACGATTTTTATGGCCTTTTGCGATATTAATACAATCGAAGTTTTCTTTTAAGAAAATCTTAAAACCCATAACTTTTATTATTGTTTATTTAGCTTTTATTTTTGTATTTTTGCACTAAATGAGTCCTATAAATATTCAAGTAAAATAATGAAAGAAATATATACGATCGGTTTGGTTGCCCACGATAACTGCAAAGACGATCTTGCTGAATGGGTGGCTTTTAACAAAGGAAAACTTAAACGGCACAAACTGGTTTCGACCGGGACAACCGGAAGATTAGTGGAGGAAGAGATCAACCGGGGCGTTGAAAAGGTGAGCCGCGATTATATTCATGTCCTTAAATTAAAATCAGGACCGTTAGGAGGGGATCAGCAGGTGGGAGCGATGATCGCAGAGGGGAAAATAGACATGATGTTTTTCTTTTGGGATCCTATGACCCAACAACCCCATGACGTGGATGTGAAAGCTTTATTACGAATTACCGTATTGTATAATATCCCTACTGCTTCATGTCGGTCCACGGCCGATTTTATTATTTCATCTCCGTTATTCGAAGATCATACTTATAAATCCAAAATTTACGATTATTCCGACTATATCAGCAGGAATCTAAAGTAATCAAGAATTTTTTCGGACATAAAAAAGGGGCGGTATCGCCCCTTAATTTTTTTAAGTAATCTATTAGAATTCCCATAAGTCGTGCTCCATCACACGGATCTTGTTGGTAATATTTTCCGATTCGATCCTTTGGTCACGTGCATTGGTGATATATTCCTGGATCTGACGATCGCCGTAAGGATTTCCTTCCGCGATAATATAACTGTTGAATTGTCTTTTCCATGTAATACAATCATCCAATGATATCCTCTGGGAATTATTTTTTACATTATATACTTCCTGTTGAGCGAGGAAAGGTCGTAATTCGTTGTAATATATGTAACCCACCCTTTTGATCGAAGTTGCAGCACGTACTTCCTCCTCTTCGAAATCGGTCACCGGCTGGTCGTAGGACTGGTTAGTAGGTCTTTCGTATTCAATCATGGGTTCTATTTCAAGTATCCTTACATCCTGTACGGAACGTTGTTTATCGAAGAACCATACTTCTTTAACATTGTAGAACAATATTTCAGAAGCGGCATGTTCATTCACAACATCAATACTTCCGATCACTTCGTAAGTGTCGGGGTCGATCTGTTCGGTTGAATAACTGTGCGATAAAACACTCAGGATATTCTCTCTCGGGATCGGGTTGGTACAGAATTCATCATAATAGAGTGGGAGGGCATTCTCGTTTTCCGGATTTCTCGCATCTACGGCATCCAGGATCACTTGTCCCAAACTTCTCCATGTACCTCTTCTGTCAACGGGAAAATAGAGCGGATGATTCATCTTTTCCCGCAAATCGATCGTCCGCCAGATCGTGAAGGAATACATAACATCGTTTTGCCGTTGATGTACATATTGCACAGGATCGGAAAAATCGCCCACGTCTTCCTGAACCCAGGGGAATTCCACAGGTGTGCGCACCGGTTGTTCCAAAGTGCTTCCGTCTTCTTGGGCATAGGTAAACAGACCGGCCGATAAGATTGCGATTAAAAGACTGAATTTTTTCATGACTGAATATTTATATAAAGTTTTTAACGAATTCTGATGGTAATTTCATTGAGTACCCTTTCTCCGGCGGTAGAAGTAGCTTTAATATTGGTAAAAGTTACTACTGTTCCTGAAGGAGAAGAATTGATCTTTCTAATTACTTCATCACTGAAACGGTTTCCTGAAATGGTTACCGGCGGATCTTCTACTCCTCTTATCGTGAAAATTGCCTGATAAGATTTGATGGTCCACCTGAGGTCATATACAAAGTCCCTACCCATTTGCGCCGTAATAAAGTTATTGGCAGCGGAGGTTAATTCACCTTTGGTTTTTCTTCCGCCCTGGATATTGGCACCCAGGTAAGCCTGCGGATTAGGAACTGCTTTTACACGGAATTCGGTTGAACCCATAGTCTGTGCCTTTCCTGACATCTCAGCGCTAACCGTAGCCGTAACAGGTCTATTGATCATGCTGGAAGGTACGGTAACATTGTATTTTCCGCCACCTGTGCTGGTTACATTACATCCGGGGATGGAGAGTCTTAGTTTTTCAGGTGCTACCGGTGCTGAAACCGATAACGGGTTGTCGATTCCGGAATATAATACGTTCATCTTTTCGGCAGCTACTGTTGCGGAAGGACGTATTACAGTGTAACGATCGCTGAAACCGTAAGACATAGGTGTTCCGTCAGGTCTTTTTACTCTGATCACACCCGCGTATTTCTGGTCTCCGACTGTTGAAGTTGCCAATCTTAATTTAGCCATTCCGTCTTCTCCGTCCAGTCTCGTCGCAGAACTTATCTGGTCATCGGTCAGTGTGTCCACTCCCATTTTGTAATATACTTCCGGAGCTACTTTTGAATCGTAGGCAGCCACGATAATGTCGGCTTCATAACTGTCGCCTGCAAATACCATCTGGCTTTTCGGTATAGCTCTACCCTGTACCATATCAAACTTATAGTCTTCCGCTCCAATGGATCCGATAATCTGTTTCAAAACCATTGATTCCGCATTCCTTACTTCGCCCGCGGTTTTATTTAATAAAGTGTAACATGCGATCAGGATGACATGGTCGAAGTTATGGGTTTCCCAGCTTTCTTCCTGCCCGTCGTTATTATAGTAAGTGCCGTTCACATCCAGTCCGATCGCAGCTTCATAAGTACTACGGTTAGCCTGCGGTACGAATTGGATAATCTGGTTTTTATAAGCCAGTATCTTATTTTTCAATTCGGTGGCACGTCCTTCCGTAATAAAGAAATTTGAAGGTTTGCTGTAATCATCTTTACTCACAATGTCCTTCGCGGTTTTAGGTTGCCCGTCAGGAGTCAGGTGTGAATCGTCCGCAGCATTTAAAAGATCTTCTTTTGTCGTATTGATATAATCTACCAGGTCATCGCTTAATTTTTTTAACTGATCAGCCTGGCTTAAAGCATTTCCCACTTTTTCCTTTCCGAAAAGGGCTTCCTGCTGTTGCAGGTAAGAATAATCGGAGGAAAGTGTAGTCATCGTATTATTATTTGAGGTCACCAATGTTTCGTCTACCACAACGAACGCATCCAGGATGTCTTTCGATACATTCAACGCCAACATAGCCGTAAGTACCAGATACATCATCCCAATCATTCGCTGCCGGGGGGTTTCCGGACAATTTGTTGCGCCCATAGTTATTTATTATGTTTTATTAGTTAATGATTTGATTTGGTTTATTTGGACAGGTTCATCGCTGCAACCATATTTCCGTATACATTGCTGAGCTGGGCTATATTTTTGGTTAATTTATCCAGTTCTTCCCTATATTTCAATGTATTTTCAGCTGAAGATTTTACATTTTCTTCAATAAGCTGGAAATTATCCATGATCACCTGGGAGTTCTTAGCCTGCATCTCATAAATCGTATTGATAGAAGTGAGATTCTGGTTAAGTTTGTTTAATTGATCGTTATAAGATCCTGTATCGGTTTGCAAAGATTTGGTTGTTTGCTCATAGATGGTGGCCAGGTTTCCGACAGCATCGCTGGCTTTTTGAACATTTTCCAAATAACTTTCAGAAATATTGGTGTCTTTAGACAACGCATCTGCTGTTTTATCGTATTGCAGAGAAAGATTACGAACAGACTCGGCAGCCTGTGTAAGATAATTCGCATAATTGTCCGTTGCTACGGTGGCATCCGCAACGCCGGATAATTTTCTTGCGTTTTCGCTTAGGTTACGCATTCCGGTTGCTAAGCTTTCAATAAGTTCAGGTCCTATTTTGGCTTCTTCTAACATTTTGTCCAATTGCTGGGTGGCTGTACCGGTAGGAATGGCTTTTTTCCTTTCCCTTTTTGCGGGAACTTCATGGTCTTCATCGCCAAGGGCCAGTTCAGGATATACCAAAGCCCAGTTATATTCCACATGTAACGGTTCGAATGCGGAGAAGAAGAAGATGAGTGCTTCGGTGATCATACCTATCATCAGCATCAGGTTTGCGCCTTTGATGTGCGTGATCTTGAAAAGTGCACCGAGAATTACCAGAGAAGCGCCTATACCGTACAATTTTGCCATAAAATTTTTATAGCCCTTACTTCTAACAATTTTGTTAAGTCCCATAGTTTTTAATTTGTTTAATTTGGTTAATGATTTTTGGTTTATTGAATTAAAAAATGAATCTAAAATCTAGTAAACATGTGAAGCTTTGTTAACATTGTCGCCCCTGTCACGGCCGATATATCCCTGTACACAACGGAAACCGATATAAGATTTACATGTGTCCTGATATTCATAAGTTTTAGCAGCAACTGTAGTATAGAAGCTGATATCTTTCCATGATCCGCCCCTGATCACTTTTCTCTTTTTAGCAGGCGAATCTGTTTTTTTCGCATAGTATATATAATAAGGATTCAGGTCATGGGTAAAATTAGTAGCGGATTTGTCGAAGGCATCTTCACACCATTCAGCCACATTCCCGCTCATATCGAAAAGACCGAAGTCATTCGGATGATAATGTCCTACGATACCCGGGTAAATATAGCCGTCAGCCACGTAATTTCCACGCTGAGGTTTAAAGTTGCTCAAAAAACAACCGTTCTGGTTAGAAGTATAAGGTCCGCTCCATGGATAGGGAGAAGCTGCGTTGTCGCCTCTTGCCGCCCACTCCCACTGTGCTTCCGTAGGTAACCTGAATTCGTTTTCATGAGTATATCCTTTATCCCTAAGCCATGAACTTCTCAACATGGTCCTCCAGTAAGTAAAAGCCTTAGCCTGTACCCAGCTTACGCCTACTACCGGATAGTGGTCATAATCAGGATGTGAAAAATAGCTTAGAGCCATATCTTCGTTATAGGAATAAGTAAAATCGTGGATCCAGCATAATGTATCCGGATAAATATTCACAACCTCACGACGTATAAATCTTTCGGAACCCTGTCCCAAACTGCTGGGACGATTGGCATACAAACCACCCAGGTCGCTTCCCGCTTCCGGTCCTTCTTTTGTGGCTGCGCCATAATATTCCGGATTTTGCGGATCACGGTAGTTGCGAAGGTCATATTGCCAGTATTCGAAATTGAGCATGGAAGTATTGAAGGAGTGGGGACGGTAATAATAGAAACGGGTATTTACTTTATTGAAAAGCGGACTTAATGCAGCCTGAACCTCTTCATTATCGGAGTCCCACGGAATTTTTTCTTTCCAGTTAATAAGAGGGGGATCGATCACTTCACCTTCATTTTCCCCTTTGGTATATTTCAGGAAGTGGCCGTATTTTTCCACATCTGTAATTTCGGCTTCAGCCAGTAATGTATGGGCAATAGAATCCCGTACCCAATATACGAACTGACGGTATTCATTGTTGGTGATTTCCGTTTCATCCATCCAGAATGCGGTGATACTAACATTCTTCGCCTGGTTAGTCAGGGCAAACGGAACATCCTGGTCACTGGCTCCCATCAGATAGTGGCCTGCAGGTATATATACCATTCCGTAAGGATTCGTATTCAAGACCCCCGGGCGGTCTTTAACTCCTATTAATTGCCCATCGTTATTTTTGCATGAGCTGAAAATGAGGAGCACGGCTGCTAATAAGAATGCTATTTTTTTCATTGTAAGAGGATTTATTTTTTAAAAACGCAATTATCTTCTTTAATATTATATTGGATTAATATTGATTCTTGTAGATATTCCTGCTGGATCCGTAGCCTGAGAACACTTCCTGCCTGAATATATCGAAACAATAACGTATCATCAGTTCAAAGTCACCGGCACTTCCCTGTTTGGTATAGGCAAACTTGGTTGTGGTAAATCCGTAGGAAATACCCACATCCAGTCCTTTCAGGTAATTATTGGAGGAATTCCAGAATGGACGGGCTCCGAATAATAATGAAACGGCGTCGTTGATACGGTAGGAAAGCCCTCCCCATAAAATCCCGTTATAACGAGCCAACGCCATAATGTCTACCTGGAAAGAGGCAAAGTCGGTTTTGATCAACGCTTTAGGCTCAAGTACCCAACTCGGGTTCCATGGAAGTGTCCAGTTGTACCCGCCGTGGATATATAGCTGGCGGGCGAGGTTCAGTTCTTCTCCGCCGGACAGTGCGATAGATTTTTTCCCCAACAAATTGACTGCGGAGATTCCGATATCCCACCGTTCTGCCTTATAGTGTAAGCCGAAGTTAAAATCCAGATCCATATAGGATTCCGAATCCTTAAGAAGTTGCAGTAACGGATCCCCTTCCTGCAAAGCGCGAAAATCGTCAGGTGTAAGCGACTGGTTGAACAGTCCCGCCTGAAAACCGATGCCCATTTTACCGCCGCCCAGATTAAAACGGAAAGTATAACCGAGTCTGACGCCGATATTATGGAAGAAAGTGATCTTATCGCTTATAAAGGATACGCCTATGGCTCCCCTGATTTTCCTCGAAAAAAATTCCACATTAACAAGAAAATCCTGCGGTGAAATATTATCCGTATTGATATTGGCCGGGTTTGTGGGATCCGGGTAAGCCTGTTTTAATCCCATATATTTCTGGTTGTAAATACCGGTAAAACAGAGTGTATTATTTTGTTCGCCTGCCGTTCCCGGATTATAATATAACGAAGCCCAGGGGAAAAGGGTGAATTGCGCATCCTGTTGTGCAGACAATTTCAAAGACCCTACAATAATACAGAGCAAAATGATAATGCTTTTTTTCATTTTCGTGTTCTTCGTTAATATTTTGTTGAACATAGTACGAAACCTTATGTACGGTCATTAGACAAAAATAACTCCGCTTTCCTCTGATATATAGTGAGTCTACGGTGGTAGTAGAAAAAAAGTTACAAATCTAACAGAACTCTCATAAGATTTTCAAGCCCCAAAAATACGAATTATTTTTACTTTTTGTACGGTGAAGCCTACTTTTTTTTCTTTTTGGGGCTTTATAAAACGACAAAAAAGGATATAAATTAATGTAACATTCTCTTTTCTAAAAAAATACATTTATAGCCACTATTAACATTCCAATGTTAAAAATGAGCCCTGAGTTGTATATTACCGGTGTGAATTACCTTATTTCCAGTAGAAAACCTGCCGTTGTATAATAATTCAACCTGAAGAAAATCCGTGATATTGGTCTGATATCCCAATGACCACAATGCATTGTCGCCTTTATTTAGGCCTTCAAGCATTTCGTAGCTTAAACTGCTGTTAGGATCGGCGTTGTAATTGAGGTTAATATACTGGACATTCATATTAAGGTTCCCTTTTTTTGCCATCCGGTAATTTAGATTTACCATAAATTGGTGATGGATCGATTTTTCGGTTTTACCTTTATTGATTTTATGCTTGTAGATATATCCTACCGTACCCAGAAGATTATCCTTAAACCTTATATTCACAGAATTATCCAGTATGTTACTTTCTAAATTGTAATTTTTATTATCCAGATACTGTGAATCATTTTTTTTATTGGAATGTTTAAAATTAACCAGTAAAGTGACGGTTTTATGCGGATTACCTCTTAAGATGATTTCCTGTAAAGCCAGGGTGCTACTTTCAAAACCATAATAGAGCAGGTTTTTATTTTGATTCTGCTGTATTACAAAATCTATTCCCCAATACGGTGATAATTGGTTAAAGGATAAATTGTTGATGAAATTAATAGTGCTTTTGACCAAAAGTGAGTCTTCAATATTGAACTGGAAAGGATTAAGAGCAACCAAAGTGTTTTGGACGGTATTTTTTTGATAAGCGCTGAAAGAGGTGGAATTGGAAAAACGGGAAAGGAATTTAAGGAACCCGGTTCTGGAAGACCACACATTTCCCGGACGTAATTGTATGGTTTGGGTAAACTGATTATTATAAGTCAGGATATAGTCGGCCGTATTCAACCAAATCTTAATATAATTGGCTTCATCCTGGAAAGCGGTGATTTCAAATTCGTCTAATTCTTCGATGCCGTTGCCGTTGTAGTCGTTCCAGATATAATTTCCCTGACCGTCCGCCACTTTAAGGTAGGAAAATACTTTCTTTTGTTCCATACCGCTGCCGGCTTCATAAAAAGTGGTAAGAAGAAGGGCATTTTTAAAAAACCTGCCGGAATATTCCACGCTTCCCACAAAAAAATTCTCACTCCGGAACTTTCCTGCCGTATCCTTCACCTGTGTATTCCGGAAAGTGGCGTTACCTTTTATACGGTTATTCTTTAATTTTGCCAGTTCAAAAGATGCCTGGACTTCGTTATTGATTGAATTTAAGGTCAGGTGATGTAAAAGAGCGGTGTATTCGAGCCTGTTTAATACGGAAAATTGATATAAATGTGGTAGTGAGTCATTGTTCTTGATATAGATCCGTGCCTCATTAAAGGCATAACTGTTAGGCATTAAAGTATCACTATTCTTCCCGGTAAATACATTATATTCCAGGTTATCGTGGAGTCCTATTTCTATTTTTCTGAGAGTTTTGGAAAAACGATTATTGCTTTTTATAAAATGGGTATTATACAGGATATCATGGGTGTTCAGTAAAGAGGTATTGGTCCCGAAACTGAAGCCATGTAAAGAAAGGGAAGCCAGAATTTCATTTCGTAAAGCATTGATATTTCCCGGACGGGTAAAGTAATTGAGGTTATAAGAAGCAGTACCTCTCTCGTGATGGGAAAATCCGATTCTGGCATTCAACATATGCTCGTCACTCTTCCGGGAATAGTCTTCCGTTAAATTATAATTCCTGGCGAACTCTATTTCCCGGTAGCTTTCCGCAGTGTAAAAATTCCGATGAGTATATTCATAATTCAACTGACTTTGAAAAAACCAGTAATACGCTCTTTCTTTCCGGGATTTGATCTTATTTTTTTGAAAAAAAGATAATTTTCCCGCCATTCCCACATTATCGAAATCGTCATGTCTGGAAAAAGTATTCTGGTCGTAATTGGAAAACGCTAACTCCGCATTGAATCCCAGATTCTCGGAAAAAAGATATTCCGCCCCTATCGTGCCTAACTGTGTTAATTTGGGTGTGGATAATAAGATAACCGGTTCATAGTTTCCCTGCGGAATATCGTCAATCGGGGGTACCCATTGGAAAACCCGCCCGTTAGCCGTACTTTGCGAAAGTATATAGTTTCCTTTCCGTTCGCCTACCATGGTAAAACCCAATCTGTAGAGCTGCTGGTTTCTATCAGTGGCATGAATATATATTTCACGGTAAATAATTCCATTGACCACCGTATCGGTTTTGCGGTATAATATCTCATTGCCACCGTACTGGGCCGTATCGATATTCGGATAGTATGCGTTGTTGAGCCGGTCACCCAGTTGGGAAAGGAATATTTTCTGATCATTATTTAATTCCGGTTGGATCGATTGGTTCTTCAGATCCTGTTCATGCGTAAAATTAAGAGTGAGTTTTAACTTTGAATTCTTTTCATGTCGGAATTCATTAAAAGTATAAAGTGTATAATGGGTAAAATAGGTGCTTTTATATTCATATTCTACCACGATGCGTTTTTCCGAGCTGATAAGTATCCTGGAAGTAAAAGTAATTTCTCCGGTATTATAATCAATAACATAATCATTTTCCTGCCCCCGGGTCAATAAGCGCCCGTCGAGGTATACCCTCTCGCTTCCCGACAGAATGATGATGTTGATTTCGTTATTTCCGCCTGTAAGTTTGTACGGGCCTTGTACCCCGTTAATGATATTTAGATTTTGTCTTATGTATTTGCCTTTGTTTACGCCGCCTCCCACCTGGTTCGTCATCTGGTTTTGGTCCTTCAGGCGATGGGTAGTCATAAAGTCCATGCCCAGTAATCGTTTGTTGAAAACCATGAAATATCCGGTAGGGTTAGTGATATCCAGATCGCCGGCATTGAGGAAATATTGATTCTTGTAATTCAACCGTATGAAAATACGGTCAAAATCCTGGATCATCTGAGTGTTTCCTTCCGGTTGTATCGGAATATTCCGGTCGGTAATGTTGGCGCTTACTTCCAGGTCTTCCGCCAGCATCCCGGATAATTGGAGGTTTAAAGCCGAATTAAGTACCAGGTCCTGGTTATTGCCCAATACGAAACCTCTCGAAATGGACCCTGTACTGATAAGGTCGGGATCATCCGGCAAAATAGCGGAGGATGGCATAATCGTTTGTACATAGGATCGTTCCGGAGCTGTTTTGGGAACAATTATCGAAGTGGACCGGTTGCTGACACGGCGGGAAAGATCAAATGAAAAGATCCGGTACCTGTAACTGATTACTTTCCCTATGGAATTACTATTTTTTATAAAAAGGGTCGCCGTAATAAAATCAATATCATAATCATCCTTCTCTAAGCCCTTTAAAGTAAAGGATTCGGGAATGATAGAAGAAGAATCTAACTTTATTACCGTAGTATCAATCATTTTACTCCCAATCTTCATATTGGAAAGCTCCTGTCCTTTACTTACCAAAGGCAGAAGACTTAAGAAAAAGATAAGACAGAGGGGAAAATTGATTTTCAACATATTAGGTTGAGCGATAATTAAATGCAAAAATAACGGTTTCATCATTAAGATGGAACGACATCTGATAAACGTTGATTTTTGTTTTGATGTTGTACCCGGATATTTCCGGCATGGTAAGAATCCTGTTTTAACGGTTAGGAATTCATACCTTTTTTGTATTTTTGCCACACAATAAAAAATAATCACAGCCATGTTACCTGTTACAGCAAAAGATTTTAAAGATACCCGTTCTGGATTCGGCGCAGGCCTGCTGGAAGCAGGACGGCAGCATGATAACGTATACGCGTTATGTGCCGATCTGATCGGCAGTTTGAAAATGGAAGACTTTATCCGTACCTTTCCCGAAAGGTTTATCGAAGTAGGGATCGCTGAAGCCAATATGATCGGCATTTCAGCCGGTTTGGCATTAAGCGGTAAAATTCCTTTCGCTGGTTCTTTCGCCGCTTTTGCAACCGGGCGGGTTTATGACCAGATCAGGGTATCCGTCGCCTATTCCAATCTCAATGTAAAGATCGCGGCTTCCCACGCAGGGATCACTTTGGGAGAAGATGGCGCTACCCACCAGATTATGGAAGATATCGGGTTGATGAAAATGCTGCCGAATATGGTGGTGTTAAATCCGTGCGATTATAACCAGACTAAAATGGCTACCCTTGCCGCGGCGGAATATGAAGGACCGGTTTATTTACGTTTCGGAAGACCGGTGGTTCCCAATTTCACTCCGGATAATGAACCTTTTATAATAGGGAAAGCCAATCTTTTACAGGAAGGAGCGGATGTTTCCATATTCGCCACGGGGCATTTGGTTTTTCCGGCCCTGGAAGCCGCCTATATATTATACCAGAAAGGTGTCCGGGCAGAGGTGATCAATATTCATACGATCAAACCTTTGGATGAAGATGCCATATTGAAAAGCGTTATGAAGACCCGCTGCGTGGTTACTGCCGAAGAGCATTTCAGAAACGGCGGATTGGGTGATTCCGTTTGCCAGCTCCTGTCAAGGGAATTACCGGCGCCTGTGGAAATGGTGGCTGTCGATGACCGGTTCGGGGAAAGCGGAACACCGGAACAGTTAATGAAGAAATACGGTCTGGATAAAGAACATATAGTCGACTCCGCCCTTAAAGCTATATCCCGGAAATAATTTTCTTATAATCCCGTTATAACCGATCACATATTATAATACGAAACCTTATCTTTTGTTATGCCTCAGCCTGTTGATGATGAGTATATCTTAGCATTATTTTCCAAAGAGAAAACCAAAGAGCAGGCATTCAAATTATTAATGGATAAATACCAGACGGATATTTATTATGCGGTACGGAGGATCGTGTTTTCACATGACGACACAGATGACGTAACCCAAAACGTGTTGGTTAAAATATGGCGACATCTGGATAAATTCAGGGGAGAATCCAGTTTGAAGACATGGATCACCCGGATCTCTGTTAACGAATCCCTTACTTTTATTGAGAAAAAGAAAAAAATGCTCAATCTTTATGAGCAGGATTATACTGATTTCATGCTTAAAACAGTTGAAGAAGAGCGGTATATCTCGGCTGATAATATCCAGAAAATACTACAACAAGCCATTCTTCAACTACCGGAAAAGCAGAGGATCGTTTTTAGTTTAAGATATTACGACGAAATGCCTTATGAAGAAATGTCCAAAGTTCTGGATACTTCCGTGGGTGCCCTGAAGGCATCCTACCATTTTGCCGTGAAGAAAGTGGAGGAATATTTATCCAAACATTAAACTTCCCAAAAATAAACAGGTCAATGTAAAGATTCGAGCCCGCAAAGATTATAGTTATGATCGATCTTAATAAAATAGATAAAAAAGAAATTTTCCAGGTTCCTGAAAATTATTTTGAGGAGATGCAGGAACAGGTATTGGCCAAAATCCGTCATCAGAAAATCAAATCCAGGAATAATAGGGTATTGGTGGCCATCACTTCGATTGCCGCTACTTTTTTATTGGTTTTTTCTTTATTACATTTTATTCCGCAACCTGACCAGGGTAATTTTGCCCTTACAGGTACCCACGAGTCATTATCCGAAATGCTGACAGATACCGGATCTACGGAATCGGTGATGCCGGATGAAGTTCAAGTTACGGAAAACCGGACCACCAACCGGGATATCGCGATCAACAGGGTTTCTTCCGTTATGCCGAAAGAAACTTCCACTCTTGCCCAGGTCATTGAAAATGTAGAACTTGATAATCTGGATTACCAGATATTGGAATATTACCAGGAAGATATAAGTTTAATGGACTTATATTAAAATAACCGTAAACAAAATGAAAACAACCTTAAATTTATTAAATGTATTTATTTTAGCGTTCTTCACTCTGGGTGTCAATGCCCAGACCACAAAGTTAGACGCTACGTCCCTGCCTGCCAGAATGGAAGTAAGGCAAGACCATGATAAAGTAGAATACCAGGTCCAGACTAATCATAACGGAAAGAGCGACCCGAAGAAAGCGGATGCTATTATTACCCTGAAAAAAGAGTATTTTAAGAAAAATCTTCAACTGACCAATGAGGAAGCCTCACAGTTCTGGCCTCTTTTCGATAAATACCTGGAAGAAGAAAAGATGATCCATCAGCAATGCAAAAGTAACCAGGAATCCAAATCCATCAAAAGGGAAAACGGGAAAATAAATTTTGAAGGAATGAGTAGCGAACAGGTGGTTTTTTATTACGAAAATAGGCTTACTACTAAACAAACACTGGCAGAAGCGGAAAAAAGATTTTTTGACCGTATAAAAATTGTTCTTGGACCTCAGGCTATCGTACAATATTATCAACTTGAAAAAAACTTTAAAAATGAGGTATCCAGGTTGATGAAACCTGAAAAAAAGGTAAATCATCAGGAAAAATAGTGTAATTTATTTTCTATTAGTTCCCCGGGACTGCCTAAGGAGAAAGAATTTCTTAAAAAAAACCCGGTAAACTATTGTGGAATTAAAAAAAAATGTATTTTTGCAGTCCCAAAAAAATCGGGACTTTTTTATTGAAAATTAAAAGTTTAAATTATTTTATAGTATGCCGACGATACAACAATTAGTTAGAAAAGGAAGAAAAAAGATTACCTCACAAAGTAAATCCAGAGCTTTGGATGCTTGCCCGCAGAGGCGTGGAGTTTGTTTAAGAGTGTATACCACTACTCCGAAAAAACCTAATTCCGCTATGCGTAAAGTAGCGAGAGTACGTATGACTAACGGGAAAGAGGTAAATGCCTATATTCCGGGTGAAGGTCATAACCTGCAGGAGCACTCTATCGTGCTGGTAAGAGGCGGTCGTGTAAAGGATCTTCCCGGTGTACGTTATCATATCGTTCGTGGAGCTTTGGATTCCGCGGGTGTTGAAGGCAGATTACAGGCCCGTTCCAAATACGGAGCGAAACGTCCGAAGAAAAAAAGCTAACGAAGAATAGTTAAATTTTATACGGCAGCATGTAGCTCGAACGCCAAAATGGGCGTGTCGAGAGTAAATAAATATTATTGAAGTTACAATATTATGAGAAAATCAAAACCAAAAAAACGAATCATCCTTCCGGATCCGAAATTTAATGATGTAATGGTTACGAAATTCGTAAACAACATCATGCTTCAGGGAAAGAAAACCACTGCTTTCCAAATCTTCTATGATAGTATGGATATTATCAAAGAAAAAATGGCCGATCAGGATCCTATCGAAGTATGGAAACAAGCTTTAGCTAATGTAACTCCCGCACTGGAAGTTAAGAGCAGAAGGATCGGAGGGGCTACTTTCCAGATCCCTACCGAATTACGTCCGGAAAGAAAACAATCCGTAGGTATGAAGAATCTGATTTCTTTCTCCCGTAAACGTCATGAGAAAACAATGGCCAGTAAACTGGCTGCTGAAATTATGGCTGCTTATAAAGAAGAAGGCGCTGCTTTTAAACGTAAAGAAGATACACATAGAATGGCAGAAGCCAACAAGGCATTCTCCCATTTCAGGTTTTAAACTGCCGGCTTAGCTGTCCCCCCTCGAAGAGAAAGAATCTACAATGTCTGAAGAATTGCTGAAAGTTAGGAATATCGGTATCATGGCTCACATTGATGCCGGGAAAACCACCACAACTGAGAGGATCCTTTATTATACGGGAAAAAATTATAAGATAGGAGAGGTGGATGAAGGTACTGCCACCATGGACTGGATGGTACAGGAACAGGAGCGTGGCATTACCATCACAAGCGCAGCTACGACCGTAATATGGAATTATCACGGTCAGGATTATAAAATCAATATTATCGATACACCCGGTCATGTTGATTTTACTGTGGAAGTTGAACGTTCTTTGAGAATATTGGATGGAGCCGTAGCATTATTTTGTGCTGTAGGATGTGTTCAGCCACAATCGGAAACGGTGTGGAGACAAGCGAATAAATATAATTTGCCCAGGATCTGTTTTGTTAATAAAATGGATCGTACCGGAGCTGATTTTTATGCTGTTATCCAGGAGATCCGCGAGAAACTCGAAGGAAATCCGATTGCTCTTCAATTGCCTATAGGTGCCGAAGAAAGTTTCACGGGAATTGTAGACCTGGTTGAAAATAAAGCCTATGAGTGGGATGAAGAAGACCGTGGGAATACATACCGGGAAATTCCTGTTCCGGAGGATATGATTGATGAAGTGGAGAAATACCGCACGATATTGATTGAAAGCCTGGCGGATTTTGATGAGTCCCTGATGGAAAAATATTTCGAAGATCCGGAATCTATTACCGTTGAAGAATTAATTTCCATTATCAGGACAGCCACATTAGCGAATCAGGTAAATCCGGTACTTTGCGGTGCATCATTTAAAAATAAAGGGGTACAACGTCTCATCGATGCGATCGTCCTATACTTACCCTCACCGTTAGATGTGCCTTCTGTTAAAGGTTATAATCCGAAAACAGAAAAAGAAGAAGTACGGGGAACAGACGAAAAAGAACCTTTTGCCGCCCTGGCTTTTAAAATCGCCACAGATCCTTATGTCGGTAAGCTTACCTTTATCAAGGTTTATTCCGGTACTTTAAAAGTGGGTGACAGTGTTTTTAACATGACTACCGGTAAAAAAGAGCGGGTATCCAAGATACTGCAAATGCACTCTAATAAACAACAACAAATTGTTGAGATAAGCGCAGGCAATATCGGAGCACTGGTCGGCATGAAAGATATCCATACCGGCGATACCTTGGCGGATGAAAAACATCCTATTATACTGGAAAGTATTGAATTCCCCGAACCGGTTATTACTATCGCGGTAGAGCCTAAGACCAAGGATGATGAAGAAAAACTGATGTCTGCGCTGGCTAAACTGGCGGAAGAAGATCCTACTTTTGTAGTAAAAGTGGATAGCGAATCCAACCAGACCGTGATCAGCGGAATGGGTGAACTTCATCTGGATATATTATTAGACCGTTTAAAACGCGAATTCAGTGTGGATTGCAACTTCGGTAAACCCAGAGTAGCCTATAAAGAAGCTTTCGTAGAGCCGATCACACATAAAGAGGTCTACAAAAGACAAACAGGAGGCAAAGGTTCATTTGCCGATATCACTTTTGAAATTTCACCTTTGCCTTTGGATGCAAAAGGATTACAACTGGAGAATAAGATTAAGGGAGGACTGGTGCCGAAAGAATACATATCGGGTGTGGAAAAGGGTTTTAAAATTGCCATGTCCAACGGGAAATACGGATTTCCCATGGAATCCCTTTCGGTTACACTTTTGGACGGAAGTACCCATAATGTCGATTCGGATGCATTGTCCTTTGAAATATGCGCAAAATTAGGATTCAGGGAAGCATGTAAGAAAGGGAATACCGCCATTCTGGAGCCGATCATGAAAGTGGAGATCAATACTCCCGATGAATATATCGGAAATATTACCGGTGACCTGAACAGGAGAAGAGCGGTTTTGGACGAGATAGATGCCAGGATCGGATTCCAGGTTATCAAAGCCAAGGTACCTTTAGCGGAAATGTTTGGTTATGTCACCCATCTGCGTTCGATTACATCCGGAAGAGCGACCTATAGTATGGAGTTTTTAAAATATGCCGTGGTTCCTAACGAAGTCAAAGAATATTTATTGAATACAGGTAGATATTTATTATAATAAAAAGATAAACAATCACTTAAAACAGATAAAACGTGAGTCATAGAATTAGAATTAAATTGAAATCATTCGACCACACTTTGGTTGACAAATCAGCGGAAAAGATTGTGAAAGCAGTAAATTCGGTAAAGGATGATAAGGTTGTTTTAATAGGCCCTATTCCATTGCCGACCCATAAAAAGATTTTTACTGTGAACCGTGCAACTTTTGTAAATAAAAAATCAAGGGAACAATTTGAGCTTTCAACTTACAAAAGATTACTGGATATTTACGGTACTACATCTAAAACCATTGACGCGTTAATGAAACTGGAATTACCAAGTGGCGTTGATGTAGAAATAAAATAGAGTTGGCAAAACAGTGATGGAATCCGGTGTCTGCCATGCAGATACCTCTCATCCGATATTGACCATATTCACTTATACCTTGTTGCTCTTCATAGGGTGATAAGGTTTTTTATTGTACTAATGCGAGGCTTACGCGAGGTTCATGTCCATACGCTCACCGATGATTTTATGGATCAAATAAAATAAGATCGGTTTTGATTCTGCATTCGTGTAATTTATACGGATACAACCTTTTCCGAAAAGGTCTTTAATATTGGCACTTTTTAATTCGTCAACATTGTAGTAATCATGTGTATATAAGGTAAAATGTTGATCGTTGGCTGCAAAAGCGATGAAAGTATTGTCAAAGATATAGGTTGGTATATTATCCAGCATGGTTACTTCCAGAAACGGATAATTGGTTTCCATATGATTTACAAATTCCGACATCCATGCTTTGGCATCACCGTCTAAATGATTGATATATTCCTGAATAGATTCCATTTTATCACCGTTTATTTACTTAATAATTTTCCTTAAATAAGAAACAGGAATAAGGAAATTATGTTCACCTGATGTGAAAGAAGTGAAAGCAGTTATTCGATCCGCACCCTTTTCAAATTCAACATATTAGTCGGATTAATCCCCAGATCCTTCACATTGGAACGGGTGAACCGGATCACTTCATCATAATAGAGAATTACAACCGGCGCGTCTTCCATCAGTAAAGAATCTAATTGGGTATAATAATGATTTCTTAAATTTTCATCTACCGTTTTTTGGGATGTTTCGAAAAGTTTATCGTATTCTTTATTGACGTAATAGGTATAATTTGAACCGTAAGGTTGTAAATTTTTGGAATAAAATAAGGACAGATAATTTTCAGCATCGGGGTAATCCGCTATCCATGAACCACGGAAAAACGGCAACTGGTAATTGCGCATCATTTGTCTTTGCTGGGCGGCCTGTTGTACATCCAAAACTATCGGAATTCCGATCAGGCTTAATTCGTGCTGGATATATTGGCAAAGATCAAGGTATGATGCGGAAACCGCCAGAGGAATCGGAGGTAATCCTTTCCCGTTAGGATATCCGGCTTTAGCCAGTAATTCGGACGCCTTTTCCGGATTATAATCGTAGCCTTTCACTCTTTCGGGATCAAAGGAAAGCATTCCTTTCGGCACGAAACCGCTCGTTCCCGCATATCCCATATTATTTCGTAAATACCGCAACATCTTTTCCCGGTCAAAACCATAATTGATAGCCTGCCTCACTTCCTTATTCAATAACGGGTTATCCGGTGCATCGTCTTTCAGGTTGAATCCTAAATATTCGGTATTCAGATAAGGTCCGGTAAGTAGTATTATCTCGTCCTTATACTCCGGATTAAGTGTCCCGTTTTTCGTGAGTAAGGCGTCTTTATATGCAGGTTCAATTCCTGACATAAATTCCAGGGAACCCTTTATAAATTCCATGAATACGGATTGTTTTTCAATAATGAAAGAGATAGCCACGGCATCAAGGTAGGGTAGCCGGTTCCCGTTCTCATCAAATTCGAAATAATCCTTATTCTTACGCAGGACAAGCTTGATACCTTCCTCCCAGAGTTGAAAATAAAAAGGACCGGTTCCTACCGGATATTTACGGAATTCTTTACCATAATGTTCTACACACTCACGGGGAACGACGGAGCAATATTTCATGGCCAGTATTCCCAGAAACGGAGGAAAGGGTTCCGTAAGCCTGATTTCCAATGTGGAGTCGTTAAGCGCTTTAAAATGGGGCTCACCGGAAGAATTACGGTCTACTTTCTGAAAGATCCACGCCCCGGGTGAAGCTACGTCACCATCCGTTATGCGGTTGAAACTATAGACAAAATCATAAGCGGTTACCTTTCTTTTAGTCTCGAAAGGATAATAGCTTACACTGTGGAAATATACATCATCCCGTAACGTAAATATATAACGGGTCCCGTTGTCTGTAATATCCCAATGTCCGGCAATGGCCGGAACGATATGAAGAGAATCATCCAGGTCTACCAGTCCGTTATAAAGTTGATTACAGGGCCATATCGTCGATTGTCCCGAGGAATAAGCGGGATCCAGTGATTGGATGCCGCTGGATTCATTATAACGAAATATCATTTTATCGCTATTTTCATGCTTGCTGTTACAAGAGACGAGTGAGGCAATAATCAGGATAAAAAAGAACGGGAAGGATAGTCTTTTCATGAAATGGATATATATAGACAAAAATATAAAAAAAAGGTTTTGGGTAATAATCGCTCTGAAATTATAATTTTTCACAATAAAATACCCCAAAGTCATTTTCTTTATATAATTTCGTATTTTTGTTCTCCATATTCGTCTAATTATATCTGTGATAATGAAAAAGAATTACTTCATTTTGTTATTTTTATCTCTTCTTTTTATTTGCTGTCAATCCGGAAAAGGACCGGAAACCAATTTTACCCAATATGTAAATCCTTTCGTAGGTACTGATTTTCATGGTCACACTTATCCCGGAGCCCTTGTTCCTTTCGGTATGGTGCAGGTGAGCCCGGATACCCGTCTGGACGGATGGGACGGTTGTTCAGCTTATCATTATTCGGATAGCGTGGTATACGGATTCAGTCATACTCATTTAAGCGGAACCGGTTGCTCAGATTACGGTGATGTGCTTTTAATGCCTTTTACCGGAGACCAGTCTTCCGTGATCAATACCGAATATGCGAGCCGGTTTTCCCATGAGAGTGAAACGGCATCTCCGGGTTATTATTCGGTTATATTGGACAAAAACGAGGTAAAAGTTGAACTCACCGCATCGAAAAGAATAGGGGTTCATCGTTATTCTTTTCCGGAATCCGAAAATAAAAAGGGAGTGATTCTTGATCTCAAACACCGCGATATTGTCTTATCTAGTAGTATTCAATATGATTCATCGACACATTCCATTTTCGGCATTCGAAATTCCAGGGCGTGGAACGAGGACCAGAAATTATCCTATTCTATAGTTTTTTCCCGTCCTGTTGAGAAAATTGAGTATTTCAGAAACGATACTTTACTTGCCGGCGCTTCTCAAATTTCCGGTAAAAATTGTAAAGCGGTCATATATTTTGGGAAAGAAACAAAAGATGTGGTTCTGAAGGTAGCTATTTCGGCCAATACCGAAGAGGAAAATGCCGCGGCTAAAAATCATGTTGAGATTGGAGATTTCGATTTCGACCGTGTACGGGAAGAAGCGGATATGGCCTGGAATAAAGAATTAGGCAAAATAGTAGCGGAAGGGAAAAATACAGAACAAAAGAAAGTTTTCTATACCGCATTATACCACGCGTTTACCGCGCCTTATCTGTTCACGGATGTGGATGGGACTTATTTGGGACAGGACGGTAAAATCCATCTGGCGGAAGGCCATGATGTTTATACGGTATTTTCATTATGGGACACTTATCGCGCTCTTCATCCTTTATTATCCTTAATAGACAGGGAACGTACCGGTGATTTTTTATATACATTCATGAAGCACTACGAACAGGGCGGTATGCTGACGGTTTGGGAATTATCGGCATTCGAGACCTGGTGCATGATAGGCTATCATTCTGTCCCCGTGATTTATGATGCTTATGTGAAAAATATTGTGAATTATGAACCGGAGAAAATGCTCGAGGCTATGGTGACGAGTGCCCGGCTCAACAAGCTGGGACGTCCCGAATTTGCCCGTTATGGTTATATTCCCGCGGATATGGAACATGAAGATGTTTCCAAAACACTGGAATACGCTTATGACGACTGGTGTATTGCCCAATTCGCCAAAGCAATAGGCAATGATACAGTAGCCGGAGAGTTTTTCGAAAGATGCCAGTATTATAAAAATATTTTAGACCCGGACGGGTTTATGCGATCTAAAATAAACGGATCTTTTATTACGCCATTCGATCCCACGGAAATCAACAATCATTTTACAGAGGGAAATTCATGGCAATATTCTACTTATGTACCGCATGATATCGCCACTTACATTTCATTATTGGGAGGCCCTTCAGTAGCGGAAGCCCATTTTGATTCGCTTTTCCATACTTCTTCGATGATGGGAGGACGGGATCAGGTGGATGTAACGGGTTTGGTGGGACAGTACGCCCATGGAAACGAGCCCAGCCATCATGCCGCTTATTTGTATAATTACATCGGGAAACCCTGGAATACACAACAGATGGTTCGCAAAATCATGTCGGAATTGTATACTTCCGAACCTGACGGTTTATGCGGTAATGAGGATTGCGGCCAGATGTCGGCATGGTATGTTTTCAGCGCCATGGGGTTTTATCCGGTTTGTCCTGGAGATAACCAGTATATTATAGGCTCTCCTGTTTTTGATAAGGTTACCATCAATCTTGAAAACGGAAAGCAATTTACAGTCAGGTGCGATAAACAAGGAGATAAAAACATCTACATTCAGTCGGCTAAACTGAATGGAAAACCCTATACGAAATCTTTTATTACTTATGATGACATCAAGGATGGTGGTATCCTGGAACTGGTTATGGGTAAAAATCCGAATACGCAATGGGGTTCGTCGCCGGACGATATTCCGTTTAGCCAGGTAGAGCATTCTATTACCCAGGTGCCCGTATTGAATCTTTCCAATAAAACATTTAAGGGGGAAACGGAAATCGCAATATCTTTGTATGAACCTAACCGGAAGGATGATCCGAAAAAGCAATATCCTGCACAAACTGATGCTATTTATTATACTTTGGACGGAAGCCGGCCTGACCTGAATTCGTTACAATACCAAAAACCGTTCGTAATCCGTGACGATACAAAGATCAACGCGGTTGCTTATAATCCGGTAACCGGATTCAGTAAAGTGGTGGAAGCCGAGTTCCTGAAATATGAAAAAGATAAGAATATTGCTATTTTTTCCCGTTACAGTCCGCTTTATACGGCTGGCGGGGATGAAGGACTTATTGATAATGTGAGAGGGAAGAAGAATTTTAGTTTAGGAGG
>ERZ809224.760-NODE-760-length-27470-cov-11.230057_pt1 | contig 27470 bp, 25 predicted proteins | sample MGYA00520513_ERZ809224 | MGnify/ENA primary metagenome ERZ809224 (study PRJEB31576, sample SAMEA3212658) | Homo sapiens | biome: human-gut; feature: human gut; material: fecal | place: Sweden | collected 2012 ... | reverse complement strand
AAAGTTGGACATTTGTATTCAGCGGGAGAAAATAACCTTGACAAATCTCGTCTCAATGAAAGGTGGTGCTGCAATATGCTTGCGGGGGCGTTCATGATGCTGCTGTCGAGCGCATTTCTTATGCTGAGGCTGGGGCCCCCTTCCGGCTCCTTTCCCAGACCGCTGTCGCCCGAAGAGGAGCGCAAATATGTAGACCTATGGCTCTCCGGCGACATTGAGGCGCGCAACGTGCTCATCGAGCACAACCTCCGTCTCGTGGCGCACATCATCAAGAAATACTACACCCAAGCCGACGACGCCGATGACCTCATCTCCATCGGCACCATCGGCCTCATCAAAGGCATCAACACCTATCGCCCCGAAAAAGGCGTCCGCCTCGCCACATATGCCTCCCGCTGCTGTGAAAATGAGATATTGATGTACTTTCGTGCTCTGAAAAAGTCGGCAGGGGATGTGTCGCTGTCGGAGTCCATAGACGTGGACGGGGATGGGAACACACTTTCGCTCATGGACATCATCTCGCAGGAGGACGACATGGCTGAGCGCATCGGGGACTGCGAGACCTGCCTGCGCCTGCGCGAATACGTGGACAGCGTCCTTAGCGAACGTGAGGCGGAGATAATAAAGCTCCGCTACGGCCTGCGGGGCTCGAAACCCCTCACCCAACGCGAAACCGCCACCCTCTGCGGCATCTCCCGCAGCTATGTATAGCAGCGCGGCTAATGTAAACGAAGCCCGGAAAGCCTGATGTAGACAGGCTTTCCGGGCTTCGGGCGTGACTGGGGTGGCAACGCAGTTATTGTAAGTGGTGAGAAAATTCAGGAAATAAGCGGCCATTCATTAACCACTTTATTAACGGCATAACTTGATAAGCAATTCGATTGAGTTACGCAGTTCTTGATGCGTGAATGTGCGCGTAGGATCTGGATGACCTATAGCGTTGCGGATATATGTAGAAAGAGTATTCATAATAAACTCATGTATTCCCAAGAACTTCTCAATCCGCTTCCAACGAAGAGTGTCCTTATCCATTTTTCATCTCTCATTTCATCACTCGTATAAATCGCATCTATGAGTGATGCTTTGATGGCTGAGAGTATGAACTCAATATATACCGTTGACTTTCCGGCATCATTGGAGGCATTGATGGCATCATCATACTCCTGCTGTCGGGCATGGATTAAATTTAGAAAACAGCTACGCAAAAGGTGTCAGACATAGTGGTGTCGAAATGTGTAAATTAATGGTTCGATTATATCATATACCCTTCATTTTATCAATCTATCAAACACGCACTGAACACTCAATCTCAAATTTTCTATGCGCTTTGCCTTAATTCGAACCCGTAAGTAACAACCATCAAACTGATTTCGAGTCGTTCAGCTCCATTGGAGCGTACTGGAATTTACCAGAATACAGAGGAAGCTACAACGGGTAAAAATCCCTGATATTTCAGGCTGTGAAGCCGTTTTTGGGCGGCATTGCTGAACAATCAGGATGTAAATAAAATGCAGCCGATTTTCCCATTTGGAGAGACATCGGAGAGAGTTAGGAGAGAACTGGCCTTGCTCAGAGTTCGTATTGCCCGCCGTTGACGGCAAAATGATACGGAGGTTCTGACATGGCCAGTTCTAATTCTTATCAGCAGATACTAGACGAATACCCCGAGTACATAACCAAGGAGCAGCTCTACCGGATATGCCACATCAGCAAAAAGACTGCTCAAAATCTTCTTGAAAGCGGGGAGATACCCTGCACAGACACCGGGAAAAAGACGCATCGTTTTCTTATTGCTGCTGTTGATGTTGTAGATTATCTTCGCCGCCGTGACAGCGAGCCAAAACCAGAGCCGGATGCAGGGGTGGCCGAACAGATACGTTCAGCGCTTGCACTCTACCCTGATGTCCTCAGCGTCATGCAGGTCAGCGCCATTACCGGCCGATACCCCCAAACCGTGACAAAATGGTGCCGCTCACAATACATAAAAAGCTACAGCAGCGGGGGTAAAAATCACATCCCCAAAGCCTCGCTCACTGACTTCCTCATTTCAAGGTGGGAAGAGTTTCAGAATATTGGAGAAAAGGAGGCGGTTAATGTCGTTGAGAACACTTCTGCCTCTGGGCAGATAAGAGATTTACCTCTCGCAGAACTGCAACCGTTCAGCAGGCACCCATACAAAGTGCGCGACGACGACGCGATGCTAGATGTGGCCAATAGCGTAAAGCAGTACGGCGTCATGTCCCCAGCCATCGCGCGTCCTCTGCCTGATGGTGGGTACGAGCTTGTCTCAGGACACAGGCGCAAGCGGGCCTGTGAGCTGGCGGGGCTGGAGACCATGCCGGTCATCGTCCGCGAGATGGACGACGACGCAGCGGCGATCCTCGTCGTGGACAGCAATTTGCAGCGTGAAGGGCTGCTTCCGAGCGAGCGCGCGTTTGCGTACAAGCTCAAACTGGATGCGCTGCGGCATCAGGGCGAGAGGACAGATTTAACTTCGCGCCAAGTTGTCGACAAGTTAAAAGCGGCAGATAGAGTTGGAGAGGATGTAGGGGAAAGTGCAAGGCAAGTCCAGCGATACATCCGCCTCACTGAACTGATCCCGCCCCTGCTGGACATGGTGGATGAGCGCAAGATTGAGTTCAACCCTGCCTATGAACTGTCGTTTTTAAAGCAGGACGAGCAGCGCCTTCTCCTTGACGCTATGGACAGCGAGCAGGCTACGCCGTCGCTGTCGCAGGCGCAGAGGCTCAAGCAGTTCTCCCAGCGCGGAGAGTTGACCGCCGAGGCCATGAGGGCCATCATGTCCGAGGAGAAAAAAGAAGCGGAGCACATCACCATCAAGGGCGACACACTACGCAAATACTTTCCTGCCAGTTACACGCCAAAGCGTATGGAGGAGACCATTATTAAGCTGCTGGAACAGTGGCAGAAGCGCAGAAAGCGCGAGGCAGAACGCTAATCGTCTAATTGAATACAAAAACCTAACCGGACAGTGCATTAACTGCCCGGTTTTTTTATTGGAGGTTAATCGTAAGCTTTCTCAAAGAGAACGGCGATATGGACTTCGATGAACTCTCGCGCAGAGCCGAGGCCGCGAGCGAAAAATGCAGCGCCCTGACCGAGAAGCTGAAAGCGACGGAAGCGCGTATGTCCGAGGTCGAGGAGCTGAAAAAGCAGGTCATAAACTACCTGCGGACACTGGAGACCTTCCGCGCGTACAAAGCCTCCGGCTACTCGAAGCGGTATTTAGCCGAGCACGAGCAGGAGATACTTCTGCACCATGCGGCAAAGAAGGCGTTCAATGATCTGGGCCTTAAAAAGCTCCCCACGGTCAAGGCCCTCCAAGCCGAGTACGCCGCCCTCCTCGCAGAGAAACGAGCCGCATACCCGGCCTACCGCGAGGCCAGAGCCGAGATGAAAAAGCTGCTTACCTACCGCGCCAACGCCGAGGCGATCCTCGGCATGAACGCAAACACCGGTAAGAGACAAAAAGAGCATGAGCAGCGGTAAGCCGCCCATGCTCTGATTCAGGTTATCTGCTACGTCTCAACGTCAAGCATCCGAAGGATGCGCCGCCGCACAGAATGTGCGTTCTCCGGGGCTTGCCCCGGCAAGCGTTTTTCGTGAGTGTCCGGACACTCCCATTGCTTGCTGGTACAATAACCTCGTAAACGGCGGGGTTGCAGCAGTTTCATCCGCATGATACGCTTCAGACAAAAGGCGGGGCGAAAGTGGCAGAATTGCTTGCTGGGTTTTAGCTTAAATTACCCTCAGTGTAGACAGTCCGTTCATCCTGCGGGAGTCTTTTCTTTTAGGCTGGATGGGTGCGGCCCTGCCGCTTACCCGCGTATTTCACGCGCATGTCAATTCCCGCATCAGGATGTTGTCCCGCATGGGAGGTTATTTCATGAAAAGCTTCGTTCCAGTAGCAGGTGTTGACGTCAGCAAGCGTTTCAGCGACCTGTGCGTCCTCAGTCCGGACAACAATGTGCTGCTCAGGCAGAAAATCTACCATGACATGGTCAGCATGAAGCTCGCAGAGAAAAAGCTGCATGAGATCGAGTTGGAATGCGGAGCAAGGCCAGTAGTTGTCATGGAATCTACGTCGCATTACCATCTCATCTTGTTCCAGTTCTTCACTGATGCAGGTTTTGAGGTCATCGTGGTCAACCCCATACAAAGCGGATATTCCCTGGATATGGCGAGGTGTTCTCTGACGTTGGAGGAAGTGCATCGCGCGCAGTTTTGCATATGTGCCCGACGCCTGAAAAGCTGCTGAATGCAGATGGGAGCCTGTTGGCCAAGGCAATCTGTGAAGCCGGCAACAAGGGGCCAAAGTTTGGAGCTGAAAAGGCTGCGAAACTCAGAGAAGCAGCCGGATCTGCCCAAGTAATTGGCGTCAGGTCTGCGAGCAACGCCAGCCTGATCAAGAATGTGCTGGACATCATTGAGGGGCTGCTCGCCGCCATACAGCGCATTGAGAGAGAAATAAAGGAGTTGGTAACGCAGGACACACGCCTTGACGAGGACGTGAAACTGCTTTGCAGCATTCCCGGCATCGGTTTCAGCTCAGCGGTGGTCATAGCGGCTGAGATGGGAAACATATCTCTGTTCAGAAAGCCTAAGCAGCTAGCGGCATACTTAGGCCTTGATCCTGGCGAGAGACAGTCAGGAACGTTCAAGGGCCGCAAGAACAAGCTGTCCAAGCGCGGGTCGCCGCAGGTTCGCGCCGCACTGCACATGGCGGCGGTGAGCAGCGTTTCACGAAAGAGAGACGGTACATACAGAAACCCTGTCCTGGCTGAATACTACGAGAGGAAGTGCGCTGAGAAACCGTGCAAGGTGGCACGTGTAGCAGTCATGCGTAAGCTCTCGAACATCATCTACGCAGTGCTGCGTGACCGCAAACCTTTTGAACTACGCACGCCACAGGAGCATATGGCGCTGCTCGCTGCGGCGTAAGGGTTGAATATGGTACTCAGGCTCACGTCAGATGCCGTGAGCCTGATTGTTGTGCACTTTTGGGGGTGAGCAAAGTGTTATTTGTCCTTGACTTTGCTTAACTGGTCTACAATATGCATGACCCCAAAAGCGGCATATAAAGAATGTGCTGTTCAGCGGTTCTTACCCAAGCTACAATGAGAGGGTAATCGGCCTTGCACAAAAGCACGGTCACTGCCCGCCGTCCGGGAGGGGAAGTCGTTCTTCTGCCGTTTGATGTTGAGCATACTGCAGAAGGCCTTAAAAAGCTGATCACGAAGCTCAGACAACTTGACGGAGAGATCAGGATCATTATGGAACACACCGGAATGTACTGGCGGCCAATTGCTATGACTCTGAAAGAAGCCGGGTTCTATGTAAGTGTTGTGAACGCAATTCTAATCCACAATTTTAGTGACAACTCTATTCGTAAGGTCAAAACAGACCGTGCGGACGCGATGAAAATTGCGAACTACGGTCTTACCTTCTGGATCGACTTACAGGAATACGCTGGCGAGGACGAGAACCGTCAGCTGTTAAAAATCCAGAGCCGACTCTATGAAAGGAGCGCAACAACTGCAGGGATGCTGCGAAAATGGTGTAAAAGAACCGGCTACAAGTTCAGCGCTTCCGACGCCGAACGAATCCATGCCATTGCCAGGAACGCAGTTGCCACGCTACCCAAAAATGATAGTACAAAGCTTCTCATAACGCAAGCGACAAATAGCCTGAATGCGATCTATGACTCCCTCCAAGCGATTAGAACGGAGATGGATCGCCTTAGAAGAGTGTTGTTTGTGATCATGTCAATGACGCTTATTCGTGCGAATACTGCTAATCCCGTATTCTGTTTTATGGATAAGAAGCGATCTGAAGGAAAGCACTTTTAGGTTTATACTGTTGCCGGCTCCGCCAAATTTCTGCGCATATATTATGCAAAGGTCAAAGAATACCTGAACGCTTTAGAAGAGACCGCCTGATGCAGAACAACGATGGCCATGCTGCTCCGCAGCACAGCCATCATATATGTGACGGGTCATATCCTCTCAGGCCTGCAGCCGGAAAATGTTGCTGGTCCTTTAGCTATGCCTATTTCTTATCCTTTATTTCCCTTCTTTTGTGCTTGACACACATTAGCAGGTTTGCGTTGCCCATGTCTCTTTGCATAAGTGGGAAATAATATAATACGGCCGCCCGGAATATGAGCGGCCGTATTATTGGAAGCGTTTTTGACTCACATACGCCAAACGGCCAAATATGCCTCGTTCGTAGCGTTTATGAGCTTACGGGGCTTGGCGGCATTGCCTACAACGTCGTAATCAACGCCGAGTTCGTCCAGTGCATCTTCAAGACCGCGTTCGGTGTGATAGCCTGTAGCCAGTACTGTGGTATCGCTCTTGAGCTCAACATTTTCTCCTCCGCAGTCAAACACCACGCTGCCGGACCTTATCTCGACAGGGGTGGCACCCTCGAGCACAGTGACTTTAGAAGCCTTGAGCATGTCGTTCATGCACTGTATATTGTTGACGGACTCTTCGTCAAACTTGAGCTTGCTTCTGACAGTAAGCGTGACCTTCTTACCGAGAGAGTCAAGGAAGAGGGCAGTCTCAACGCCGACGACACCGCCTCCAATAATTACGCATTCATCTCCGATGTCACACTGCTGCCTGAGCACGGGTATGGCTTCAACTGCGTGCTCTACACCGGGTATGGACGGGACGTTGGAGACCGCACCGATCGCAAGTATCACCTTGTCAAAACCGGCAAAGGCAATTTCCTGTGCGCTGGCATTGCAATTGAACTTGATGGGGATCCCGGCCTTCTTGAGCTGCCGCTTCATATACTCCACGTAATTTCTGACGTCACGCTTAAAGTCCGGAGCGCCGGCGGCAAGCAGCTGACCGCCCAGCTCGTCTGTTTTTTCCCATATTTCGGTCTTCATTCCGCGGACGTGGGCGGTAAGCGCGGCCTGCATTCCGCCGGGGCCTCCGCCGATGACCAGCACGCTCCGGCCTTTGGTATCCGCGCTGAGCGGGAAGTCGTCCTCATGATGTGCTACGGGATTTACAGAGCAGGAATAATTGCGACCCAGGTGACCAAGACGCAGACACTCATTGCAGCCTATGCAGGGACGGATGTCATCTTCGCGGTGCTGTGCCACCTTTTCAGCGAAGTGCGGATCGGCGATGTGCTGGTGGCCGAGCGCGATGAAGTCCGCTTTGCCATCCTCAAGCACCTTCTCGGCAAATTCGGGACGGTTGAGCTTGCCCTGGGTTATGACGGGTATGTTCACGGCCTTCTTGACGGCCTCAGCCGCGAAGAGCTGGCAGCCCTCATCCTGGTATACCGTCGGTATCTGCCGGTACCACACCTCATAGCAGCCGGTGTCGACGTGAAGTGCGTGAGCGCCCCACTTTTCCAGCAGCTTTGCGATCTCAACGCCCTCTTCCAGCTTGCGGTAGCCAGGGGTATCCATGCAATGGACCGGCGTGAACTTAACGATCTGCGGGAAGTCCTTGCCGCAGTAGCGCTGCACAGCCTCTATGCACTCGCCGAGGAAGCGCACACGATTTTCAAGACTTCCACCGTACTGATCGGTGCGGTGGTTGAAGGCCTCAGTCATGAACTGGTCGGCGAGATAACTGCCGTAGGCGTGCATCTCTATCGCGTCGGCGCCGGCATCTTTGGCTAGCTTGGCGGAGTATCCGACCTTGTCCGTGATGAAGTGTATGTCGTCAATGCTGAGCTCCTTGCAGGTGAGATTTGGAAACCAGAAAGCCGGTATGGGACTGCAGGAGTACGGAGGGATGGTTGCGGACGTGTACATTATACGCCCGAGGCCGGGGCCTATCTGCACGCAAATCTTGCAGCCGTACGCGTGTACGTTGTCGGCAAGCGCGGCCAGGCGATTTACGTGGTGATAGTTGCTGAGAGCGGAGCAGGAGTAGCCCTCGAACTCAAGAACCGAGGCATTTCGGCCCGTTATGATCAGACCCGTACCACCCTTGGCTCGCTCAGTGAAATAACGTATGGTGCGAGCGGAATAGCCGCCATCACCGTCTGCGGTGGTGCCCATGGGCGCCATTATGATGCGATTTTTCAGCTCCATTTTGCCGATGTGACCACGGCAAAGGAGCATCGACCTGTCTTTATTCATGGCTTCACCTTACATGTACCAGCCGCCGTTGACGGCCAGGACCTGTCCATCGACATACTGGGCATGGTTCAGATAACTCATGGCGTCGGCGATCTCTACAGGCTCGGCGATAAAGTGCAGGCACTGCGCTGCGGTATTGGCCTTGAGAATTTCGGGGTCGTTGTTGCGAAGCATATCGGTCATGATCATGCCCGGGGCGATGCAGTTGATGCGGATCAGGTAATCGCCGAGCTCGCGGCAAAGTGCCTTCATAAACCCGTACATTGCGCTCTTGCTGGTAGAATAGTCGACGCGCTTCGCGGCACCCATTTGGCCGGCAATCGAGCTGAGCATGATTATGGATCCGCCCTTGCCGTCTTTCATGTAGGGTATGGCGCAGTGCACTGCGTGCATGACGCCCATGAGGTTGACGTTTATGACGCGCTCGTAGTCCTCGTGGCTCAGCTCATCAAAGTCGAGCAGATTCTTGATGCCGGCATTGGCCACCAGAATGGCAAGGCGCTCGCCGAAATACTCGCTCGCCTGGGCCATCATGGCCTTGCACTCGTCGTACTTGCTGACGTCGGCCTTGATCACCAGAGCGCGGCGGCCATACTTCTCGCGGGCCTCGGCGGCTACCGCTTCCGCAGCGTCTTTGCTCTTGTCGGAGGTGTAGTTCACGACTACATCATGTCCGTCTGCTGCACAGCGAAGCACCATCTCGCGGCCAAGCCCACGGGAGGAACCCGTCACTATGGCGAAACCTTCCAGCTTTTTCATTTGTTCATGCTTCCCTTCATTTTAAATTTCAGATCAAGCTTTTTTGCCTCTGAACGTGATGACCGCGAGAACGATCGCAATTATTGCTGCAGGGATGTATGCGTACATTGCACTGGCGTAGTTGCCAAAGCGATCATAGAAGGCGGCGATAACGTAATTGCCTATTGCAATGCCGCCGGAGAACACGCCGACAAATATACCTATAAAGCTTGCGTAGTCCTTGGTGCCGAAGAGCGAACGGGTGACCATTGGCAGGGTGCTGCGGCCGGTGGCCATACCGATACCGGTGAGAGCGGCAACAACATAGACCATCATGAGAGACGGACCCGTCAGCAGTATGAAGAGCGCCACGGAGAACAGCAGCACGCCTCCGGCGACTACCCAGCGGGTGTCCATGTGGTCGGCAAGGAAGCCGATCACGAACGGCATGAACATGTTGACTATATTCATCGGGGCCAGAGCAGCGCCGGCTTCAGCGGCAGAGTAGCCGAGGTCCTGAACGTAAACGGAGATGATACTGAGTATGGAGTAGACGACGATAGCGACTATCAGGTAAACAACAATAACAGCCCAGAAACGGAAAGTGCGTACGCCCTCCTTGAGGGTCATGCCGTATACAAGCTCCGCGGGCTTGTCGTCTTCCTTGCCCTTTTCCTCGTAGAACATGGGCTTGACGCCTACGGATTCAGGCTCGGAGCGGAAGAAAATGCCGATGAGTACGGTGGAGACGGCGGCGATGATCGCGACTATGGTAAAAGACTGACGCCAGCCGAAGCTCTCTATCCACGAACCGATGACAGGGCTGAATATGGTGCCGCCGACACCGGAGAATAGCAGCGAGATGCCAACGAAAGTGCCGCTGTTCTTGAAGAACCACTTGTTTATTATGGTGGCGCCGATGGCAGAGGCGACAAAGGCAAAGGCCACGCCGACGATCAGTGCAGCCGCGTAGAAAGCTGCAAGAGAGTGCGCGTTGGCATAGATGATCATGCTGATGACGAGCAGGGTGCCGCCAAGCACAACTACGCCGCGACTCTTTATGAGTGCGTTGATCTTGCCGAGGAACAGGTTGACGATCGCGCAGATGAAGCTCATCATCGTGAAGCTCAGTGCGTACTGTGCACGAGTAAACTGCGGGAACTCCTCAAGGATCGTACCGGTATAGACGCTCAGAGGGTTATACACTATACCGGTGAATACGAATTGGATCAGGCAGACTGTTGCGAAGGCAATAATGCCGTAACGCTTTCCTTTCGCTGAATTTTCCATGACATTTTCTCCTTTTGTATATTTCCAGATGCAGGTCAACACCTGCCTCTGATTTCCAAGGTGTTAGCGCTCGAGATCAGTAGCAGTTCCAACCTCCATCGACGCTGATGTTGGCGCCGGTGACATAGCTGGACTCTTCAGCCGCGAGGAATATGATCGCAGAGTCAAGCTCACCGCCCTCCTGCGCCGAACGGCAGCCCTTGCCCGGACGGCCCATGGGAGTCTTGCGCTCTATCATGGGGAGAAGGGCATCAAGATGCTTGCCGCTTACTGCCTGGGACTCGAAGAAGCCGGGGCATATGGAATTGACTGTTACGCCTCGGTTTGCCCATTCCACTGCAGCACCGCGCGTGAAGTTGAGCACTGCACCCTTGCAGCTCTCGTAGGCAATGCACTTGGCCTCGCCCGGACGGCCTATGCCGCCGAGCCCGAGTATGGAACCGATATTGATGACCCTGCCGTAACCACGCTCGAGCATTCCGCGCCCAAAGGCCCGGGTCAGGCGGAACGTTGCCATGAGTTCGAGATTCACGTGCAGCATGAAGGTCTCATCGCTTATCTCCTCCAGGGGAGCGGACGGACCGCCGCCGCAGTTGTTAACAAGGATGTCTACCTTGCCAAAGTGCGCAAGCACAGCCTCTACTGCAGCGTCGAGCTGCTCAGCTGATGTCACATCACACTTTACAGGCAGGCAATCGCGACCGAGAGAACGGATCTCCTGAGCAACTTCCTCAAGCTTGTCCTCACGACGGGCGAGGATAGCAACATCTGCACCCTGACGGGCAAGAGCAAGTGCCTCCCCGCGTCCAAGTCCTGCGGATGCGCCAGTGACAACAGCTACTCTTCCAGACAAATCAAACATGGACTTAACTCCTTTATTCAGTCATCAATAGTTGTTCCGGCAAAATATCCACCGCGCACAGCCGTGCCGATACGGCCGACCTTGTCGCAGTCGCCGATGATGCGGGTGCGCCAGCCGAAGCGATCGCGTACGGCTTCAGCGTAGGCGGAGAGCTTCTTCAAGCCAAAGGCGCTTATGACAATGTCAGCAGGTAGCACCTTCTCTTCGCCGGATTTGTCGATTATGTGGACTCCGTCCTCTTCCACGCTCTTGACCTTGCAGCCGGTATATATGCCGACGTTATACTCGTGGAGCTTGTTTATCATGCCGGTGTAGCTCATCATGTTTAGGTCAGGGCTGAGGCGGTCGGCCATTTCAACTATCACAGGGTCAAGGCCAAAGTCGATGGCGAGCTCAAGCGCACAGTCACAGCCGGACTGTCCGCCGCCACAGACGACGATGTTCTTGCCCGTGACGAGCTCCTTGTGCCTGTGGGCGTCCTGCACAGTGATGACGTTCTCGCGGTCAAGGCCCGGGATCGGCGGGGTGACAGGCTCAGAGCCGACAGCTACTATGTACCTGTCGTAGCCGTCAAGCAGCGGGGAATCGGCGGAAACGTAGGTGTTGAGGCGCAAGTCAACGCCGAGCTTCTCCATCTGGACCTCGTAGTACTTCATGAGCGCACGGAGCTGTCCCTTGAAGGACGGGGTCTCAGCGGCGGTGACCATACCGCCGACCTTGTCGGCAGCCTCAAAAACAGTCACCTTGTGGCCGGAGAGCGTGGCGGTGCGGGCGGCCTCCAGGCCGGCGGGGCCGGCGCCGATGATGCAGACCTTCTTCGGCGTCTCGGTGCGGGGGATGCTCATCCAGCGCTCCTGGCAGGCCTCGGTATTGACGGCACAGCTGAGCATGGCCATCTTAAAGGCGCCTGTGCGGCCGATGCAGTCCTCGTTGCAGCGGATGCATGGACGTACGTCTTCACGGTGTCCCTCGCGCAGCTTGCGCGGAAGGTCGGGATCGGCTATGAGGCCGCGGCCAAACATTACAAAGTCGGCGTTGCCGCTCTCAATGAGCTTGGCTGCGGTCTCGGGAGTGTGATTGCCTGCATTGAGTATGGGCACGCTCACCGCTTTGCGGGCTGCCTCGGTGACGTAAGCCATGCACGCATCACCCAGATAGGCGGGCGGGAATATGTAATCAATGGTCTCGTAGCTGCCGGCATCCACATCGAACGCATCCACTCCGGCCTTTTCGAGTATCTTCAATATCTCGATGCTGTCCTCGAGCGTGCGTCCGCCGGGAAAGCGGTGGTCAAGGGAAATGCGCACGATGACGGGCATGTCGCGGCGTATCCCGCGCTTGACTGCCTGGACGGCTTCGATAGCGAAGCGGCAGCGGTTCTCGACGCTTCCGCCGTACTCATCCGTACGATGGTTCCAGCACTCGGACAAAAACTGGTCAACGAGGTAACCGGCGTGGGCATGTATTTCAATGGCGTCAAAGCCGGCCTTGGTCGCATTTATCGCCGCGTTCGTGAACCACTCCATGACCTTGGCAATGTCGTCCTTGTCCATCTCCTTGCAGATGATGCTGGGATCAAGCGTGGCCGGTATGGCGGAAGCGCTCATGGGGGCGCGGAAACGACTCGGGAAGGCGTTGCGGCCAACGCCACAGCTGAGCTGTGCGCAGATCTTCGCTCCGTGACGATGTACGGCCTCTACAAGCACCGACTGACGAGGGACGGAGTATTTTTCCTCAAGTGCGCCTTCAATGCAGCCCGAAGCCAGCTCCTGGCTTATAAACTGGCAGCCCTCGATTATCATGCCTACGCCGCCCTGAGACCTGCGGGCATAATAGTCTATCTTGTTTTCGGATATGGTGCCGTCTGAATAGGCCGCGTTCGTTCCCATCGGGCACATAACTATCCTGTTGCGTATCTCAAGCTGCCCTATCTTGAAGGGCGTAAAGAGAACGTCATACTCACTCATTTCTTGTCTCTTCCTTCCTTTCTTCTCTCGATCTTATGTTACACGGCAAGAGCCGGGAACAACGCACATATGAGCGCAGTAAAGCATGCGTTGATAGCAGTCGCGACCACGGTTATCATGAACACTGCCGGATAGCCGTCCTTAAGCTTTACGTCACAGTAGGAATGTGCCATAACAACTGTGCCGGCATAGGGCATCGTATCAAGTATCGCGCCGGCATAGGAGGAAATACGATGTATCGCTGCGAGCGAGACTCCCATTTTGTTCACTATCGGAGCTATTATGGGCACGGCAATGGCTTGGCCGGTGGCTGAGCCGCCGCAGAGCATGCACATCAGAGACACAGTGATTATCAGCAGAATGTAGGGGTTTATCTCCCAATGCGAGATGGCGTTTATGACCTGGTCAAAAGCCGGGGTGCTTTGTACTACCTCTGAGAAGCCTATGACCGCGCAAATGCTGATGACCGGGGAAAGTGATGTGACACACCCGCGAGATATGACACCTTTTATATCACGTCCCGGCAGCCACGGCATAAACAGCAGCGATCCCACAATGCAGGTCACAGCCAGAGCAAAGTTTATGTCCATCTTCACAACGTTGAAGAGAATGACAAGCAGGATCATCGGCATGAGCGTGATGATGAGCTTCGGACGGGGCTTGTCATCGGAAAACTCCGTATCATGTGGCCCGTACTCAAAGTGATGCCCACGGTTCACGTCGCGCGTTATGAGAATGTTCACCAGCACGGTCATGGTTATTATCTCGGTGACCGCACCTATGATTCCGGGCACGAGAGCCGCATAGCTGGAAGTACCGAGTATCTGCATCGGTATGACATTTCCCGGCTGAGGAGATCCGGGAAGCCCGTTGGCAAAACCAAGGGCGCCACCAAGTACGCCGCCAACTATGAACTTCTTGGGTATATCTGCTATTTTAAAAAGAGACAACGCTATCGGATAAAGCACGAATACTACCTGAGAAGCGCCAACTCCTGCAAATTCCAAAAGAGCCGCCATGAATATAAGCGATACGATCACTATGTGCCTTCTGCGTTTGGGCGAATACGAATCCCGCAGGCAGAGCTTGGCTACGCTAAGAGCTATGGTGAGTCCGGCGCCGCTCTCTGAATACAGGACCGCGATCAGCGCACAGAAAAACATGATGCCGAAATACTGCGTAAGGAAGCTGCCCATGCCACCCAGATATAGTTCGGTATATGAAGTGACGGGGTCCAGTCCGGCAAGTATTACAACCGCTGCGGCTCCGGCTGCAGAGCTGATCAGTATATTCCAGCCCATGTACGTCAGAACACCCATGATGACAAATCCGAGCAGACATCCTGCCAAACTCATAAGGTCCAATGTTTTTACCCCTCTCTTTTTCGTCAACTTTTGTTGCGTATTAAATCTAGCATGATTGTGAAAGGAATAACATATGAGCCGTCATAAAGAACAAACCTGCATTTTGTGAATCGTCACAAACAAGACAAATGACGAAGGCTTTGTTTGACTTTGTCTGTTTGAGCCTATTGCAACCACGTTAATTCTCTGATATATTCAAAAAGACACAAGCACGGAGGACTCATAAATGGATCGTGCCAAAATATACGATGTTCTGCTTGACAAACTATTTGCTAATTCTCTCGAAGAGATCGTCGCTGCGGCTGCGGAACTTTTGAATCAGCATATAGTCGTATTGGATACCAGTTACAAGGTGCTGGCGTCATGGCCTCATGAGCTCATAGGCGATCTGTACTGGGATGCCCAGCAGAAGTTCGGTTATGTTCCAGAGGAAAATATACGGATGATATTTGAAAACAAATATCCTAACGCTACATTCGAAGGCATCTCCTATGTTGATTGGGGAAACGTCAATGTCCCGCGCTGTGTTGCGACCCTTCAATATAGGGGAAAAGCAATGGGACATGTGAGCATTTACCATACAGGTCAAAACCTTTCGGTGGAAGAGGTAAGGGAGGCCTGCGCCTGTGTTGAACAGGTGCTGAAAGTGTTCTTTATAAACAACAATCGCATAGCGACCAGCAACAACACGGTCATGAGCGCTATAATTTCCAGGCTTTTTCTTGGGCAGAGTCTGAGTGCAAATTTGACAGAGGAATGGGCAAGGGCGTCAGGTTCAGAACTTCGAGGGAAATTCCTGATCGCAGCTATTTCCGCGCAGAGCATGCACAAGTCTATTTTTGAATTCCTGACGTCCCGGCTCAGCTCGGTGCACAAATATACGGCGAGCGCTGAGATCGACAACTATTGCTATATTCTCTTCTACAACATGCAGACCGAAGCTGCTACAAGCTGCGCTTTGTCTAGGCTGAAGGACTATCTTGTGTTTTACAATATTCGTTGTGGAGTCAGTGAGTTGTTCGAAGACCTCGATGCGGTGCAGTACTATATGTTTCAGGCTCGCCGCGCCCACAAATGCCAAAGCGATGATAAGCACGGGCCGCTGTCTCTATACCGCAAGCTGCGCACAGATATAATGCTCGACTATATTCTTGCAAATGTAGCTCCAGTCAACTTCATGCATGAACTTTTTCTAAAGCTCATAGCCAATGATAAGCAGAACGGGACCCAGTACTATGTGACGCTGCTGGCTTATCTCGACTGCATGTTTGATTCAGCGGAGGCTGCAGCAAAGCTGAACGTGCATCGCAACACACTGCTGTATCGTATCAACCACATACAGGAGCAGTACGATTGCAGTTTTTCAAATCCTGCCTTCATGCGAGACCTTCTGCTTTCCTCCTGGGTATTCCGGCGATTTGAGGCTGTTGGCGGCGATTGTGAGACGGCACAAAAGCTGGAGCCAAAGTTTTAAGCCAGTCACATTGCATCTTGTCATTTTTTAGACTAGCATTGTGTCATCCAAAAGAAAGCGGTGACACTCATGAAAATGAAAGGTTTTGGCACCATTATCCACGGAGAAAGCGTGGGATTTATTGAGAAAGACATCCCCGAACCAGGTGAATTTGAAGCTCTGCTGGAGCCGGTCGTAATTGCGCCTTGCACCTCTGACGTTCATATAGCGTTTGAGCAGGGACACAACGATGCACGCAACTACCGCATACTTGGGCACGAGAGCGTTGGCCGAATAGTCAAGCTGGGCCCCGGATGCAAAGAATACAAGGTCGGTGACATAGTTGTCGTTCCCTGTACCACTCCTAACTGGCGCACGTTGGAGGTACAGGACGGCGCGTACCAGCACTCCGGCGGGCTTTGCCAAGGCATGAGGATCGGGACCAGCCAGGACGGAGTGATGGCTGAGTACTATCTTGTCAACGACGTCGAAATGAACACGGCAAAGATACCTGATGGGGTGCCGCTCGAGAGTGCGCTGATGGTAAGCGACATGATGACCACCGGTTTCCACGGCGTTGAACTGGCAGGGGTGGAGTTTGGTGACAACGTTGTTGTTATCGGCTCCGGTCCCGTTGGACTTATGGCCATAGCTGCGGCAAAACTTAGAGGAGCCGCTCGCATCATAGCTGTCGGTTCAAGGCGGCACTGCAGCGAACTTGCCAAATTTTATGGCGCCAGTGATGTCGTAAACTACAAGGAAGGCGACATCTACGAGCAGATAATGTACCTTACCGGCGGCAAAAAGGTGGATCGCACGGTTATAGCCGGAGGCGGAACGGAGCAGCTGCCCATTGCGTATAAGCTTACTCGTCCGGCCGGCGGCATAGGCGATCTGGTCGCTGCAGACACCCCGCCCAGACTGAATATAGATACGGCTGATTTCTGCCGCTTCGTAGCGCATCACAAGCTCTCTGGCGGACTCTGCCCCGGCGGACGCCGCAGGGCCGAGCGACTGCTGGGACTCATCAAGTATGGCCGCATCGATCCTTCCGTCATGCTCACGCATAAGTGCTATGGGCTCGAAGGATGCAAGGAAGGTTTTGAGCTGATGCATAAAAAGCCCGAAGATCTTGTAAAGCCCATAGTATACATGAATGTTTGAACGCCCATAAATAACAAAAACGGCTGACAGTCTGCTTTTTGCAGACTGTCAGCCTATACATCATGTCAGCACTTTATTAGTACGGTATGAGAAACACAGAAGGCCGGTAGATCAAAACTCTCGGCCTTCTTGCGTATTCCTTAGATGTCCCAGCGGCGCGTGATAGCCCTGGTACACGGCGGCGGTGATATTGGCTGCGAGGATGCAGTCGCCTATAGGCGATGATCTCCTCCATATGCGCATGGTCGTTGAGCGAGCCGATGATGGGAACGAGCTTTGAGATGGAATTGTTCATATATAGATACTCCTTATTAATAGTTGGTGTTCGCTAACAGTGTTTACAAAACGCCTCTCACACTATTCCAGGTATCTATTACGAATCATACGGAAATTATCTCGGTCAGGTTCCGGGTCTGAGTCCAAATTCATACTTGTTTTCTCCTTCGTCTTATTATGAATTTTTAATGATAACCTGTTCGATCACATCAGCGGCGTGCTCACACAAGTCACAGCAATGTTCAAGACTTTCGTATATAGCCTTTGCTCCCAACAATGCTTTAACATCCGACGAGGAGCGGAACAGCCTGTATATGGCATCGGTATAAACATTGTCAGCCTCAATTTCTATATCATTGACCTTTACAAGCAAGGCTCTCAAAGAATCCGGTTTTTTAAAGTTCTTTAATTCGTCTGCTGCTTCCTGCAACGCCTTAACACACCTATTGACAATTCGGGAAAGCTCCGCCGTATTCTCAGGAATCGCATCAATGTGATACATATAAGCGTCCAGGATTACTTCATCGATAGCGTCTGTTATGTCGTCAATGATCTGGACCAGCCGAAGAATATCCTCCTGATCTATAGGTGTTATAAATTCAACAGACAGCCTATTTAAGATATCGTGGTGAACAACATCCGCTTCGTGCTCAATCCGGTGCATTTGGCCTCGATAGGCATTGATGCTCTCCGCATCATATTTGCATAAAATTTCCTCCAATAAATTGGAGGCCTTCACGCTGTAAGAAACCTGATGTTTGATCATTTCAAAATAATCGTTGCGTTTTTTCGCCATCCTTCATTCTCCTTTTCTTATGCAAACATATGCAAAAAGAGCTTTGCCATAATAAAGCCCAATAATCCACATCCCGGAAATGTAAACACCCATGTCAAGACCAGTTCTTTGACGATTTTCCAATTCACATTGCTCATTCTTCTCACAGCTCCTACCCCCATGATGGCGGTTGTCTTTGTATGCGTTGTACTGACAGGGATCCCGGCAAGTGAAGAAAACAGCAGGCAAAGGGTGGCTGCCAAGTCCGCAGAAAAGCCTTGATACGGTTTGAGCTTCACCATGTCCATTCCGACCGATTTAATGATCCGATAGCCACCGATAGAGGTCCCGAGACCCATAACGGCAGAACAAAGTATCATCAACCACACCGGAACCGTAAAACTCGATATATCGGAATGTCCGCCGGAAAAAGCTGCGCCGAGGAGAAAGATCGCCATGAATTTTTGTCCGTCCTGTGCACCGTGCATAAATGCCATGGCTGCGCCGCCGGCAACTTGTGCTCCGGAAAAGAATCGATTTGCTCGGATCCTGTTGCAATGCCGAGCGCAGAGGAGCGTTAGTTTTGATACAGCAAAGCCAAAGGCAAAGCCCAATACCGTAGACAACAGTATCCCATAGATTACCTTCATCCACTCAGCGCCGTTAATACCGGAAAAGCTATTTTGGATAGCTACGGCTGCACCGGAAATACCGGCAATCAACGCATGGCTTTCACTTGTAGGTATGCCAAAGTACCACGCAGCGGTTGCCCATATCACGATAGCTGCCATAGCAGCGCAGAGAGCGACAAGTGAGATGTGCGCATTTCCTCCGAAATCCACCATATTATAGATCGTCATGGCAACCGAGGCATTCACGGCGGTCATAACAAGAACGCCAAGAAAATTAAACACCGCCGCCATAACGATAGCTTTTCGAGCACTGATGGCCCTTGTCGAAACACATGTGGCGATGGCGTTTGGAGCATCAGTCCAGCCATTGACAAGAATAACGCCCAGTGTTAAAACCGTTGATACCATCAGCATCGGGCTGTGGCACATTTGCTCCCAAAATTCCGGTAATCCCATTGTTATTCCCCGACTTTCCGTTCTTAATTCCGGAATCCTAATTCCTGCGGAATGGAGTTGCCCTCACGAGGCCCATTGACCGATTTTCAACAATCCGTCTTTACTGCCGGAAAGATACAGCATATCCCCTGAGCCAAACAGGTAATCCGGTTGTATACTATCTATTACCCGTCCGGCACTTTCTATGGCAATAATATTCAATCCGAACTTCCCCCGCAGATTTGCACAGGCAACACTTTTCCCAACCAGCTGTTCCGGCACCTGCATTTTGGAGATGTTGATCTGTTCACTCAACTGAATAATATCAAGCTCTTTTGCCGTTTCCAAACGTGTTGCTAAACGAATCGCCATATCCCGCTCCGGATAAACAACCTCTGCGCCGAGTTTTTCCAAAATAATACCGTGCTCAATGCTTGTGGCTTTCGCCAGCACCTTTGGTATTCCCAAGGAAACTAGATTCAGGGTAGTCAGAATGGAGGTGTCCATTTGTTCTCCGATGCAGACCACGGCAACATCGCAGTTCTGTATTCCCGATTCTTCCAGTGTCTTTTTATCTAAGCATTTCACGACATAAGCATTTTCGGTCACTTCTCTCATCTCACTGACCTTATCCTCATTTTGATCCAAAACGATCAATTCCGCACCGGACGCAGCCAATTCATTTGCAAGTGCGAAACCGAATCGTCCAAGCCCAACGATACCGTAAGTCATTTTTTTATCAGGTTTATTCCCAAACATACCGATTCTCCTTCATCCGATAGAAATATTTCCCTCCGGGAAACTGATGTGTTCGCCTCTGCTGAAATACCAGAGTGACGCCACAGTCAAAGGTCCGAGTCTGCCTATGTACATAATAGAAATCGACAGCAGTTTCGCTCCGACACCCAGATCGGTTGTGATGCCGGTTGAGAGTCCAACTGTTCCAAAGGCACTTGTGACCTCAAAAAGTGCATCCATTAACGAAATTCCCGGCTCCAGTATGGCCATAAGCCATGTGCCTGCCGATACAAGTGCTACCGCCAACAATGTTATAACAGACGCTTTTCGAAAGGCGTCCTTTGGGATGGCATTATGAAAGGCTTTCTCGGATCTGTTGGTTGCCGCCGATTTAATGCCTTGTATTAAAACAAAAAGAGTACTGGTCTTAATACCGCCTCCGGTAGAACCGGGAGAAGCGCCGATAAACATTAAGGCGGTCAATACCAAAAGTCCTGCATTTGAAAAGGTTCCCAACGGGTAGGTTGAAAAGCCTGCTGTTCTTGCCGAGACACTGTGAAAGAAAGCACCGAGCCATGTTACATTCTCGGTCAGTTTGAGAAGAAGGGTTCCAACAATTATCAGCACACCGCTTACCGATAACACGACTTTAGCATGCATGGAGTACTTTCTGAAACTCAGCCTGTATTGCCACATCTCCCGGATGACAAGGAAGCCTATTCCTCCGAAAAAAATCAAGCCGCAGGTGACCAGATTCAACATAATGTTGTTCTGATAAGGAATCAGATTTTGAAGATTCCCGAGTATGTCAAAGCCGGAATTGTTAAAGGCCGCCACGGAGTGAAACAAACTGATTCCGATTGCCTTTTGGAGCGGATAATCTTGAATGAAGACAAAAAAGCTTAATACTGCTCCGATAAATTCAATGATGAATGTCGTAAGCAATACGCTTTTTATAAAACGGACGATACCTTTATTGGAATCGAGATTGGAAGTCTCTCGTATCAAGCGTCGGCTTTTCAGATCCAGCTTCCTGCCCATAGCCAAAATGACGCCGGCACCGATGGATGTAACGCCAAGTCCTCCGATCTGTATCAGCAGAGCGAGAAAAAATTGTCCGATCGGAGTAAAGGTATCTCCTGCATCAACAGCTATCAGCCCTGTTACGCAAACTGCGCTTGTCGAAGTATACAGAGAATCGATATATTTTAATTCAACACCCTCCCGCACACTGCACGGAAGGATCAAAAGTACCGATCCGATTAAAATTACGGCGGCAAATCCTAATGAAATAAGACGCGCTGGCGATTGTGCTTGAAGGAGCTTTTTCATTCCTCGTTATCTCCATTCATTCGGTAACCGACACCGAGTTCATTGGAAATACACCAAGATTCTCCCGGTTTCACGCCGAATTTTCTTCGTATATTGGCCATATTGACCTGTAGCCTTTTTGTGCTGCCCTCGTCGGGATACCCCCAAATTTCCTTGATGATTGCAGAATACGTCATCATCTTCCCACAGTGCTCGGAAAGAAACGCCACAATGTTATACTCCGTTTGGGAGAGACCGACAGCTTGCCCGTGAACGAACACTTGTCTTGCATCGTACTGGATCAGCAGATCTTTTGTCCGGAATGTACCGATCGGCAGTTTTCCGCTGTCGGCACGATGCTGATAATTTCGTAATACCATGCGAATCCGTGCAAGCAGTTCAGCCGAGCTGAAAGGTTTTGTCACATAATCATTTGCGCCGGCATCCAATGCGAGGACCTTATCGGTGTCATTGTTTCGTGCAGATAAAACAATTATCGGGGATAGCGAACTCTTCCTCACAAATTCAAGAAATCGAATTCCGTTCATATCCGGAAGCCCAAGATCAAGTATCGAAACATCCGGCAAATGAGAAGTAAATAATGTAATTGCAAGATTACAGGTTTCAGCAAGAATCACCTGGTATCCGGCTGCGCCCAACATAGTCGCCATAACCGACCGGAGGTTCTCATCATCCTCTATCAGCAACACCTTATACTTATTATTAGTCATGACTGATTTCTTCCTTCCCGATCGTAAAACGGAATAATGCGCCGCCGTTTTTTCGATTTTCTGCCGTGATCGTTCCGCCATGCGCCCTGACGATCGTTGAGCAAACAGATAATCCGATCCCGGCATAGCGACGAGGGCCTTGTGTCATATCCTGCTGCACCTCATAGCATTCCGAAAAAAGAGTTTTTAACCTGCTTTCTTCTATTCCGCAGCCGTTATCTGCAACCTCAAACACAACCTGATCCGCCAAAGTAAAGGCCTTAAGCAAAAGTACCGTCATGCCCTTTGCGTGATACACGGAGTTTTCCAAAAGGTTGAGGATAACCTGTTCGATCAAAATCGGGTCAACATCGATGATCACAATATCATCCGGCACAGTCACCTCGACTTTTTGTTCCGGATGGCGCTGATAAAATTTAGCAACAGAGGAATCGATCAATTCGTCCAATATCGTCGTAGTCTTGTTGATCTTCATCGTCTCGTTATCAATTCGGGTAACTGACAGAAGATTTTCCACCATCCGGATAAGCCATTCGGAATCCTCTTGAATGTTCGACAGCATTGTTTCTTTTTGTTCCTCTGTCAAAGTTTCTTTCTCGTCCCGAAGAAGAGAGCTTGCGCTATAGATGGAGGTCAGCGGTGTACGCAAGTCGTGGGAAACGGCACGAAGCAGATTCGCGCGTGTTTTTTCCCTTTCACTTTCCGCTTTTGCCTCTTCATAGGTTTTGATTTTTGTCGTCAGCATTCCGGTAATGACAGCAATAGCCAGCATAATAATTGCCGAGATCACATTGACGGGAGTTATAAAGTCAAACTTCAAAAACGGATAGGTGAACACAAAGTTAATGGCAACTGTGCCTACGACAGATGAAAAGATGCCGTAGAAATATCCATCAGTAAAAAGAGAAACAATAAAGACAGAAAATACAAAAATCGTTGTTATGTGCTCTTGCACCTCAAGCCGCTGAAAAATAAAGCTTATTACGCCGGCGGCAACCAACGCAAGCAGCGTTATGATTATATTTCTCAAAATGCTTTTCTTTTTCATTTCTGAAGCTCCTTATAACGGTAATGATTATAGCATAGGTTTGGTTAAGATGTGGTTAAGGCATTCGGCAACAGATTTCAGCTATACTTTTGTCTTTCCTGCATTGCAAAACCATATACCAACGGCCTTTTCGTCGGGTCTATTTAACACAAAGAGCTTTCCGCATTTCTCTAAAGCGTTCTTGTATGTCCGCTCGGAAGCCTTATCGGACCTGCGGCTGGCGTAGTGAGAGATTTCTTCAAAGGTCATTGGCTTTATAGGCCTGTACTCGATTTCACCGTTTATCAGCACTGCTTTCTTGACCGACCAACAGATGCCGCAGAAGCCAAGATGCCTGGCAACCGTGCGCTGCTCCCGGTAGGTCAGGTTGTCGTATGCTCGATGCAGTGCGTCATATAGCACCGCCTGAAAATACAGCTTGTCCGGCCGCGAGGTTGTGTCCACCGTCACATCCTCACCCGTTTCCTCGCCGCCCTCGTCGTATTGCCTATAAAAATCTACTCGGCGTTCGTTCAGTGTACCTATTGCAATGTACTTTCGGATGCTCTTTGTGTCCATAGCAACTTCATCTGCAATTCTCTGTACACTATCATCGCTGCAATCATCGCCGCTCTGATGGTAGATTGCCATAATGCGCCGCAGGACGGGATAGGTGTCCGTCGTCATGGTGATGACACCGCTCTGTGCCGTGCGGATGTAGTCCTCGATGCCGTCCAAAATGTACTGCTTCTGAAAGGCGGCGAAGGGCGTGCCTATGGACGGATCGTACTTTTGCAAGGCGGTTAGAATCCCGCACACCGCTGCCTGCTTGATGTCCACAAAGTGCTCCGGTAGGCCGTAACGCTGGCAGGCATCCTGCGCCAGCTTGTTCAGCATCGGCTCCCGGTCGTGCAAGTATCACGACAGATACTTGTCTTCATTTTCATCAAAATATAGCTCGATACACTCCTGCAGCGGCAGCTTGGGCGGCGCAGGGTCAAGGCGGTACATCCGGCGCTCCAAAAGATACCGCTGTTGCTCTAAAACTTCATTCTGTTCTTTGGACACCGGATGCACCTCCTGTCATTTCATTCTTTTGCCCGTGTCAGCGTACAGCTTGGCACGCTCCAAATCCGCATAATAATTTGTCTTGGCATAGGCATCGTCCTCCTCCGCCTGTTCCAAGCGCCGCTTCGCCATGGCCTGTGCCGCCGCTGCAAATTCCGCTGTTATCGTTCCACGGCTCTTTTCGGAGCGGATGGCGGCGCGGCGTTTTTCGTAAGCAGCTTTGAGGGGATTATCCTTCGCCCGCTCTGCCTTGCCCTGAACGATGGCGTACCGGCGGCAGGAGATTTTCTTGCCATTGTATAACTCCGGTGCTGTGCCGTAGGAACAATACTTCTGCCGCCGTGCGCTTTGCATCAGAAAATACTGCCCGCAAATTTCGCACTGCCTCGGATAATGCCCGTGGTGCAGCCCCTCGAAGAAATCCGTCAGCACAAAGCTGTAGTAGCTCTCAAAGGCCATTCTTCGGGCGGTGACGAGAATATGACTGTTTCGCCGTTTCGGGAGAGCAAGATATTCTGTGTGCAGCGGAAACAGACTTGATCCGAATACCTCCGTTGCAATGGGCAGCAGGTGGCGTTCATCAAAGCGGTCGGCTTCGTCTACACGAGATACAAAGCGTTTAAGTAATTCAAATGCCTTGCGCATATCCTCCGGGATAGCATCATAAAAGCAGAGGGTTCGCAAAACTGTTGCGCACAGCGTTTCACTTTTTTTGAAGAGCACCTTGTCGTATTCCTTCGGAAGAATACCGAGCGCCCTTGCACCGCCGTCTGTCTGTGCCGCCTTTCCTCGGCGGATAAAATAGTCTGACAGCAGCTCGGCATTTTCTTCCGTAAACATCTCTGAAATGCGCTGCTTCTCAGAAACGGTGTCTAAGGTATCAAACGGCTTCAACTTCGGTAATGTCAGCAATATATTCTGTATTTCCTCTCCGGCATTCACAAAATCGACACTACTTAAATATCCGGCGGCAAGCTGCTCCTGCACATTCCAGTTGCTTTGCCGGAACACGGCAATTCTTGCAGCGGTATCATTCCTGTAATACCGGTTCAGCAGATGTGCCGCAAAGATGCCTGCCGCATAGCTTTTGCTGCCGATATATACCCGCCCGTCCCGGTAAACGGCGGTCAAATAGCCTAAGCCACCACTCATTTTCAGCCCTCCGATTTATTCTATCACGGGAAGTGTCCCGTTTTCCGTACTCACTGTTTTGACGCAAAAAAGTTGAAATATTTTTGTTACAGCCCATAAAACAAAACAGTTTGTTTTGATTATTATATCAGAAAACAGCACTTGTTTCAATGCTTTTCACAATGTTGCGGTTATTGTTTTTTTCGTGTTGCTTATTCCTTGTCTTTTTTCGCTGTTTCCCCCATTAAATACATAGAAGGCAGTCATTGAGCCGTCGAGGTCACACTCGGCGGCTTTTTTGCTGCCCGAAAAACGGAAAGGAGGCGAAAGCGATGGTACTGAAAATCACACCAAAGCAGCGGGTAAAAATCAATGCCCTTGTGCGCAGGACTTGCTGTAACTGCCGCAAAGGAAATTGCCTGCTGCTGGATGACGGCGAAGAAGCAAAGTGCGTGCAGCTCATTTCCCGGTACGGTATCTACTGCAATTATTTTCTAAAAGCAGTGCTACCGGCTGAAAAGGAGCTGTATGCGGAAATCCTACGGCAAAACGGGATGGGATAACTGCCCGAAAGAGTTATCTAAAAATTTGAAGGCTGCACCGCAGCAGAAAGGAACTACTATGAAAACAATGAACAACACAAAAATCATCGGCATCGACCACGGTTATGGCAATATGAAAACGGCGAATCACTATTTTCCGTCCGGTATTCTTAGTTTTGACGCAGAGCCGCTGTTCACCGGCGATATGCTGACCTACAACGGCAAATATTATCTCATCGGCGAGGGACACAAGGAGTTTATTGCCGAAAAGGTGAACGACGAGGACTATTATATCCTCACCCTTGCGGCGATTGCCAAGGAACTGAAAGCCGAAAATATTACCGAGGCGCACATTGTGGTTGCCGCCGGTCTTCCACTGACTTGGACAAGCGGGCAAAAGACGGCGTTCCGGGAGTATCTGATGAAAAACACGGAAGTGGATTTCACCTACAAAAAGACTGCTTACCACATCTATATCGACGATGTGCGCATCTACCCGCAGGGCTACGCCGCCATTGCAAGTTTCGCAACGACTCTGAAAGGCGTGAACCTGATCGCTGACATCGGCAACGGCACGATGAACACGCTGTATATGATCAACGGCAAGCCGCAGCAGGGCAAAATGTTCACCGAAAAATTCGGGACTTACCAGTGTACCCTTGCGGTTCGTGAGGCATTTATGCAGAAAGCGCAACGGGAGATCAACGACGCCATTATTGACGAGGTGCTGATTACCGGCACGGCAAATATTGCGCCTGCCGATCTGAAAATCATCAAGGGCGTCGCCGCTGAGTATGTGCGGGACATTTTCCGCAGACTCCGTGAGCACGGCTATGATGACAGCACGGTGATGTTGTATATCGCCGGTGGCGGCGGGTACCTTGTGAAGAATTTCTGCAAGCTCAATGCCGACCGGGTGAAATTTGTTGAGGACATCTGTGCAGCCGCAAAAGGGTATGAATATCTGGCGGAAGCGCAGTTGAAGGCTGAGGGTAAGGTATGAACGGTGAAATCTATCGGCTGAATATTCGCTTTGACCTTGCCGACGAGCCCCAATGGTCGATTGTTGAACAGCTTCAATCCATTGACCGAAAGCAGTATGGTTCTATCAACAAATTCATCATTGCTGCTATCGGAAAGGCTTTTGACAGCAATGGCAGCAGTACGCTGACCGCTGAGGAAGTCCGCAGCATTATCCGGGAGGAATTGCAGGATGTTGCCTTTGTATCAGCGCAGCCGTCGCAGACGCAAACAGTCCAGCCGACATTGACGGAGGAGGAACAAGCGGCAAACGAGCAGAGCGTCCTCAATGATTTGGAGATGTTCGGATGATGCCAAATAATTGGATTTTGGCAGCAAAATGGGAAGCATCCACAATTTGCGTGGCATCACTTTGATGCCACGCAAGATATACCCCCCAAGGGATAAGAAAGTGGTTTTCGGTGTCGGGCAGCGCAGAGATACACTGAAATCACGGTATCTGAAACCGCTTATCTTTATGCCCTCCGGGGTGCGTCCTACGGTATAACAAGCAGGGACTTTGTGTGCCAAAGTCCCAATCAGAAGCCGCCCGGTAAGGCGGCTTTTCTCTTTGGGGGCTTACTGCCCCCAATCCCCCGAAAAAATGAATGAAAGAAGGAATAATGTATATGAAAGATATATGAGCCCGACGCCTGAAAAGCTGCTGAATGCAAATGAGAGCCTGTTGGCCAAAGTGATCTGTGAAGCCGGCAACAAGGGACCTAAGTTTGGAGCTGAAAAGGCTGCGAAACTAAGAGAAGCAGCCGGATCTGCCCAAGTAATTGGCGTCAGGTCTGCGAGCAACGCCA
>ERZ809224.756-NODE-756-length-27512-cov-12.285027_pt1 | contig 27512 bp, 29 predicted proteins | sample MGYA00520513_ERZ809224 | MGnify/ENA primary metagenome ERZ809224 (study PRJEB31576, sample SAMEA3212658) | Homo sapiens | biome: human-gut; feature: human gut; material: fecal | place: Sweden | collected 2012 ... | reverse complement strand
ACCACCTCACTGAAGCGCAGAAGAAAGCCTACATCATTGCCGACAACCGCATGGCGATGGACGCCGGCTGGGACGAAGAACTTCTGCGCGTGGAAATTGAAGCACTGCAAGCTGCGGACTTCGACCCGCTTCTCACCGGCTTTGATGAAAAGGAACTCAGTAAGCTGTTCGATGATGGTCTGGATGCCGAAGAGGACGATTTCGATGTGGACGCTGAACTGCAAAAGCCGACCTTCTCCAAGTCCGGCGATGTCTGGACGTTGGGGCGGCATCGGCTTGTCTGTGGGGACGCTACCCGCACAGAAACCTATGAAACTCTGATGGGCGATACCAAGGCGAACCTCATCGTCACCGACCCTCCGTACAATGTGAACTACGTGGGTTCCGCCGGGAAAATCAAAAACGACAATATGGCATCCGAAAAGTTCTATCAGTTTCTTCTGGATGCCTTCACCTGCATGGAGCAGGCGCTGGTGGATGACGGCAGCATCTATGTGTTCCATGCTGACACCGAGGGGCTGAACTTCCGCAGAGCATTTGCCGATGCGGGTTTTTATTTGTCCGGCTGCTGTATCTGGAAGAAGCAATCCCTGGTGCTGGGACGCTCTCCTTACCAGTGGCAGCATGAGCCTGTGTTGTACGGTTGGAAGAAGAAAGGCAAGCACCAGTGGTACACGGGCAGAAAAGAGTCCACCATCTGGGAGTTCGATAAGCCGAAGAAGAATGGTGATCATCCTACCATGAAGCCTATCCCTCTGCTGGCATACCCCATCCAGAACAGTTCTATGGTAAACTCTGTTGTTCTCGACCCCTTCGGCGGCTCTGGCTCAACCCTCATTGCCTGTGAGCAGACAGACAGAATCTGCTACACCATTGAACTGGACGAAAAGTTCTGCGATGTCATCGTGCGCAGGTATATCGAGCAGGTGGGCTCTGAGGAAGGTGTCAGCGTCCTGCGTGACGGCAAGGAATACAAGTTTTGCGAGGTAGCACCACATGATGAATAAGACTTTGACCCTCGGAAGCCTGTTTGACGGCTCCGGGGGTTTTCCATTGGGGGGTCTGCTCTCCGGCATCACCCCTGTGTGGGCATCGGAGATCGAGCCGCTTCCTATTCGGGTCACCACCAAGCGCCTGCCCTTTATGAAACATTACGGTGACATCTCCCAGATGGATGGCGGGAAGATCGAACCTGTGGACATCATCACCTTCGGATCTCCCTGCACTGATATGTCCGTTGCCGGACGCAGAGCCGGATTGGAAGGACAGCAGTCCGTCCTGTTCTACCAAGCCATCCGCATCATTAAGGAAATGAGGTGTGCCACAGATGGCAGATATCCACGATACATCGTGTGGGAGAATGTCCCCGGTGTCTTCTCCTCAAACGGCGGTGAAGACTTCAAGGCAGTCCTCGAAGCGGTCATCGGCGTTGCAGAGCCGGAAACCCAGGTGCCTATGCCTGAAAAAGAACGATGGCCCTATGCCGACCTTTACATGGGAGACGGATGGAGCGTTGCTTACAGAGTTCTCGATGCTCAATTCTGGGGAGTGCCCCAACGAAGAAAACGCATCTACCTTGTCGCAGATTTTACAGGTGGGCGTGCCTTCGACATACTTTTTAAGTCCGAAGGCCTGTCAGGGTATTCTGCGGAGGGCTTCCGCGCGTGGCAAAGAACTGCCGGAAGTTCTGCGGATCGCACTGGAACAGCAAGCTTCCGCCTAAACGACCAAGGCGGTGACCGCATGGAGGTATCGGATGAAGTGGCGGCTACGCTCCGTGCCGAAGCCCACCACCCTCCGTGTGTTCTGGAATCCGCAGGGTTTTGCACCGAACATTCTGCCAAGAGTCGCAGCATCGGCTATGAGGAAGAGACCTCGCCTACGCTCCGAGCGGGTGTTGTTCCTGCGGCAGTTGCCCTGGAAAACCACCCGACAGACAGCCGTGTGAAAATTGCCGAGGACGGCAAGGTTCAGACCCTCACCTCCCGTATGGGAACAGGCGGCAACAATGTTCCGCTGGTGATGAGGAAACATTCCAAAGCCTACGGCATCTGTTCCAAGGACAGCAACGCGATGAAATCAGATAACCCTCACAGCGGCTTCTATGAAGCGGACACCGCGCGAACGCTTGACGGCAATGGCGGTAATCCGGCCTGTAACCAGGGCGGCATCGCCGTTGTTGCGTTTACGCAGAACCAGCGGGACGAAGTCCGTAAACTGGGCGGCCACTCAGCTGTGGTGTGTGCCAATGCCGGGACAAAGCAGCAGACCTTTGTGCTGCAAGGCAGTATGATTGGCAGAGACGAAAAGAATGGTCCCCAGGGCGATGGCATTAACGAGGATGTGTCTTTTACCCTCAACACGGTCGACCGCCATGCCGTCTATACCATGACCACGGGAAGTTTTACTCAGGTTGCAGAGGACAAGGCTCCCACAGTGCTTGCCCGTGATTATAAAGACCCAACCGCCGTTTGCTATGGCATCGGCAGGGACACTTTCAACCAGGGACAAAACGCCAAATTCTCCCCGACCTTTGAGGAAGAACTTCAGCCTACGCTGGTGGCAAAGGGCCCTGGCGCAATCCAGAGCGGATACACGGTAAGACGGCTCACCCCCACCGAATGCGCCAGACTCCAGGGCTTCCCGGATAGTTGGTGTGCTGACCTTGGCACAGAAAAGCCCACGGATGAGGAACTTTCCTTTTGGCACAAGGTGTTTAAGACCTATTCCGAAGTCACCGGCTGCAAAATGAAATCCGATAAGCAGATCGCCAAGTGGCTGCATGATCCACACTCAGATGCCGCCGAGTATAAAATGTGGGGCAACGGCGTGGCTCTGCCGTGTGCCTGGTTTGTACTGTCGGGAATCGTATGGGCAGAAAAAATCGAGGCAGCGGATTGACCGCTCCTCGATCCTGTCAGTTTTTCCTCGTTGGCTTTACATTGACATCCGGTTTGATACTTCCCTTGATCTCGCCGTTCTGCTCCTCAAATTTTTTGATGCTCTCCCTGATCAGAACAAGAATGTGACTGTTCACGCTGCGGCCTTCATAATCGGCGACAAAGCCGAGTTTTTCAAGCATTTCTTCTTCAATGCGTATGGAAACGCTCTTGATAGCCATATGGTCACCTCTCTGTAAACATATTGTGTGTTCATTTTATAGCCAATATGTGTTACAATGTTCGAAGTAGATATACTGTATATCTAACATTTTGGGAGGTGAAGCCAAAATGCGCGTGGCAGTTATCGGATCAAGAGGGCTTTGGGTAAACAATCTTGGGAAATATCTTCCTGACGGGGTGACAGAGATTGTATCCGGTGGTGCGAAAGGGGTTGACAGTTGTGCAAGAGCATATGCCTTGGAAAATGCGATCAAGCTGACTGAATTTCTCCCGGAATACGATAAGTACGGACGCTCTGCGCCGCTCAAGAGAAACATTACGATTATAGAAAGCGCCGATCTTGTGTTGGCTTTCTGGGATGGAGTCTCCCATGGGACAAAATATGTGATCGACAACTGCAAGAGGATGGGTGTTCCGGTCAAGATCTTTGTGCCAAATAAAAGCGATACATGATGCCGGACAATCGTTCACATCGTAGAATGTGCTTTCTTCTGCAAAAAAACGCTTGCTATTCTCTGCCTTCCGAGCAATATATGTAGTACGCCAAGAAGAAAGGGGTGCTACGATGAATCAAGAAACCATGCGCGATGCCGTGGATGCGTTTGTCCTTGACCGGATCAATGACGCGGCAGCAGAAAAAACGATGCGCTTGCGGAAGCCTTCTCACAACTTTCAAAGTGTGCCGACAGACTTAGGGACAGTCTCTCCAAAGAGCAGATCACTCTATTGATTGACTGTGAAAACGCTTACTCGCTGGTCGATGGCGAGACCATGAATTGCTTTTACCGTGCCGGATTCTCCGACGCGGTATTATTTTTGCTTGGATGGAGGGATGCGGAATGGAATTAAAGTACAATGTAACCGGCGCGGACCGCAAACGCTTGGTAAACCTCATCGCTGCGATCACCGGGTGTGATGCCAAATACCTCGGTGCGCCGACCTTCGCTTATGAGGTGGACTGCTTCACCATCGACAAGAACGGCAACATCACCTTTGATGACCGTGCCGATAGTGAGGAGATCGAGCAGATTATCGAGCGGCTGTACGAAGCGGGCTTCACCGCTGAGAACGCGGAGCCGGACGAAAACCACATCTGCATCTCCATGCCGAAAAGCCTTTTCACCGACACGGCGCTGGAAAACCTCAAGAGCCTTGTGATCGCCAAAGGCGCGCTCATCAGGAAAGCCATCTGTGCCACCGAACTGCCCATCCGTATTGAGGAGGACAAGGTTTGTTTCCCCTGGTTCAAGGGCGATGCCGACCCGGCGGAGGTCAAAGCCTACGAAGCGTTCATCTGCAAGCTGTGCGAAATGGCTCGGAATCAGAAACGGGTCAATGCCACCGAGAAGCCCACCGACAACGAGAAGTACGCATTCCGCTGCTTCCTTCTCCGCCTGGGCTTTATCGGCGCTGAGTATAAGGAAACCCGTAAAATCCTGCTTCGCAACCTGACGGGCAGTTCCGCTTTTAAGGACGGTCAGCCCAAGGAGGTGGAATCATGCGAATGATTTCAAAAGGAGCCTTACAAGCCCTTCGTGAGCGGTTCCCAAGGGGCACTCGGGTGGAACTGGTGAAGATGGACGACCCCCAAGCACCGCCCATCGGTACGAAAGGCACCGTGCTGGGAGTGGATGATATCGGCTCCATTATGGTAGCCTGGGACAGCGGCGGCGGTCTGAATGTGGTCTACGGCGAGGATATCTGCCGGAAGGTCGAGTCATAAACTGCTGTAAAATACACAATGTTCAGACCGCAAGATCGTGTGGTATATGGCTCCGAAACAACTGGATATAGTGTTCTTTCAGAGGTAATATGTGACTACCGAAAGGGAAAACAAACCAAAACGGAGGACACGAAAATGAGCCAGAGGACAGAAAACCAGGTCAACGAAATGAAAAAGCAGACCATCGGGGTCGAGGTCGAGATGAACAACATCACGAGAGAAAAAGCCGCACGGCTTGTAGCCGAGTTCTTCGGAACAAGACGCTTTGAAAACACCGCCGGACGCAACGGCTACTGCACCTGGTCGGCTTGGGACGAAAGCGGACGGGAGTGGAAATTCCAGAAGGATGTCAGCATCAGCGGTCCTGACAGTGAAAAGTGCGAGATGGTCACCCCGATCCTCACCTACGCAGACATGGAAACCCTGCAGGAGCTTATCCGCCGCCTTCGCAGAGCAGGCGCCAAGAGCGATGCCACCAGGGGTTGCGGAGTCCACATTCACATCGGAGCCAAGGGCCACACGCCCCAGACCCTCCGCAACCTGGCCAACATCATGGCAAGCCACGAAGACCTCCTGGCCTCCGCCCTTCATCTGGATAGCGGTCGCATCCGACGCTACTGCAAAACGGTCGATCCCAGATTCCTTGAGCAGGTCAACCGCAGAAAGCCCTCCACGATGGCAGCGCTTGCGGACATTTGGTACGGCAGTCAGAACGCCGACTACGGCAGAAGCCGGCACTACAACGACAGCCGCTACCATATGCTGAACCTCCACGCCACCTTCACCAAGGGAACGGTAGAGTTCCGGCTTTTCCAATTCGACACCCCGGCTGACGGCAAGCAGAACGGACTTCACGCAGGACAGCTTAAGAGTTACATCCAGCTTTGCCTGGCGCTCAGTCAGATGGCGAAAACAGTCAGAACCGCAAGCCCCAAACCCCAGCAGAACGAAAATCCCAAATACGCAATGCGCACCTGGCTCCTCCGCCTTGGCTTTATCGGCGAGGAGTTCAAGACCGCAAGAGAACTCCTCACGAAGCGCCTTGATGGCGATGCAGCCTTCCGAAACGGCAGAGCCGCTTGAAGGACGCCGCCCAGAGGCCCCCGAACCCGCTGATGCGGGCTTTCGGTGGTAGAAGGCAACTTCGGAAAGGGGTATTTTTATGAACAAACGCTATTATATCGCTTACGGCAGCAACCTCAATATCCGTCAGATGCGGATGCGCTGTCCCTCGGCAAGGATCATCGGAATATCAACCCTCAACGGCTATGAACTGCTTTTCAAGGGCAGCAAAACAGGCTCCTACCTCACGGTGGAGAAAAAGGACGGAAGCTCCGTACCCGTCGCGGTATGGGAGGTCACCCCTGCGGATGAGTTGGCACTTGACCGCTACGAGGGCTTTCCGACCTTCTATTACAAAAAGGAACTGACCCTGCCCATCAAGGGTATCCGAACGGGCAAAATCCGCAAACGCAGAGTGTTTGTGTACATCATGCATGAGGACAGACCAATCGGCATTCCGTCCGTGACCTATATGCAGACCTGTCTGCAAGGCTACGAGGATTTCGGCTTTGACCGCTCGATTCTTATGAACGCTTATCTGAAATGTGGGAGGAACGATTATGAAGGAGAATAATGTGATACACATCTCCGTCTGCCCCAGATGTGGGCGCTCCTACTGCGAACCACCTGCGGTTTCAAGAGCGGACAACAAAACACTTATCTGCCCGGACTGCGGAACACGGGAGGCACTCGAAAGTATCGGTGTGGCAACCGATGAGCAAGACCAGATCATAGCCGCTATACACCGCTGCCGCCGACAGTAGTGAAATTGAAATCGACATCATGCAACGGCTCCGAAAGGGGCTGCTGCTTGTTATACAGACAGTCGCACCGACAGCGGTGGCGGCTGATTTTTTATGCCTTGGAGGTGAACACTACGAGAAAACTGAAGAAATACAAGCCGACAAGGTTCATGGAGAAAACTTCCCACTACGATAAGGATGCCGCAGATTACGCCGTCATGTTCATTGAAAGCCTGTGCCATACCAAAGGCACCTGGGCAAGAAAGCCCTTTGAACTGATCGACTGGCAGGAACAAATTATCCGGGATATTTTCGGTGTTCTCAAGTCTAACGGCTACCGCCAGTTCAACACCGCCTATATTGAGATTCCCAAGAAACAGGGCAAGTCCGAACTGGCTGCCGCCGTGGCGCTTTTGCTGACCTGCGGTGACGGTGAGGAACGCGCCGAGGTATATGGCTGCGCTGCCGACCGCCAGCAGGCATCCATCGTTTTCAATGTGGCTGCCGATATGGTGCGGATGTGTCCGGCACTCTCCAAGCGTGTCAAAATCCTGGACTCCCAGAAAAGGCTCATCTATCAGCCTACGGGCAGTATCTACCAGGTGCTTTCGGCCGACGTTGGCAATAAGCACGGTTTCAACACCCACGGTGTGGTTTTCGATGAATTGCATACTCAGCCGAACCGGAAGCTGTTTGATGTCATGACCAAGGGTTCTGGCGATGCCCGAATGCAACCGCTGTATTTCCTCATTACCACGGCGGGCAATGACACCAAGTCCATCTGCTATGAGATTCACCAGAAAGCCAAGGACATCATTGATGGCCGCAAAATCGACCACACCTTTTACCCGGTCATTTACGGTGCGGAAGAGTCTGATGATTGGACTGACCCGAAGGTCTGGAAGAAAGCCAATCCCTCCCTTGGCATCACAGTAGGCATCGACAAGGTACAGGATGCCTGTGAGTCAGCCAAGCAGAACCCCGGCGAGGAGAACGCCTTCCGTCAGCTTCGTTTGAATCAGTGGGTCAAACAGGCCATTCGCTGGATGCCCATGGAAAAGTGGGACCAATGCGCGTTCCCGGTCAACGAGGATGATCTGGAAGGCCGGGTTTGCTACGGCGGTCTGGATTTGTCCTCCACCACGGATATTACGGCATTCGTTCTGGTGTTTCCTCCGCTGGATGAGGATGATAAATACATCGTTCTGCCGTATTTCTGGATACCTGAAGACAATCTCAATCTTCGAGTCCGGCGTGACCATGTGCCATACGATGTTTGGGAGCGGCAGGGCTTCCTGCAAACCACTGAAGGCAATGTGGTTCACTACGGCTACATTGAAAAATTCATTGAGCGCCTGGGTGAACGCTACAACATCCGGGAAATTGCCTTCGACCGCTGGGGCGCTGTGCAGATGGTGCAGAACCTGGAAGGCATGGGCTTCACGGTGGTTCCATTCGGACAGGGCTTTAAAGATATGAGTCCTCCCACCAAGGAACTGATGAAGCTGGTGCTGGAGGAGAAGATCGCCCACGGTGGTCACCCGGTGCTGCGCTGGATGATGGACAACATTTTCATTCGCACCGATCCTGCAGGCAACATCAAGCCTGATAAAGAAAAATCCACAGAGAAGATTGACGGCGCGGTAGCGACCATCATGGCTCTCGACCGCGCCATCCGCTGTGGGAACGACACTGGAGAATCTGTGTATGATACCAGAGGCTTATTGGTATTCTGATTTTAATGTTTATATTTGAATGTTTGGTTATTGACATATGATAAAATATGTGTTATTTTATATGTACAAAATCAAACGTTCAATATTGAAGAGGAGGATTGCCATGAAAGCTACATTTTGGGATTTTTTAGTAGAGAATCCTAGCTGTTCTGGACTTACCGATAATACGGATGCCCAGGAGGTATTTGAAATTCTATCTACAGATGAAAACATCATTAAGATGATCGAATTGTCGGATCAGAATCAACCTGCATTGGCTGCTTGTGTTGAAGAACTTGAAAAATGGCACGATGCCAAAACTGTAAATGCGTTTCCCTTCAAGTCAAAGGATGGAAATGAGAACTTCAACAAAACGGCTGTGGGGCGAATGGTGAAAACAGTTCTTGCACCGTTTGGCTATGAAGTTTCTTCCAGAAAAGCGATCTCGCAAAGGTATTGTAGTGGATACTTTACTTCTGCATCCTGTTATAAGAAAACCTCCCCTGCGCGGCTGATGGTTAAAAAAGTTATCACCCCAGTAGAACTGTAAAAAGAGGTGACGTGTATGTTAATCTCGGTAGACACTGGTTCGAAGGTTACAAAGCTGCCCCATGCCCGTGATTATGCGCGGTGGAGAAAGAATATTTCGGATGCTGATTACGATAAGGTAGTAGATGCAATCAATCAGCAAGTCGATGCCAATGATGTCAACACCGCAGGTTGGATGCCTGGTAGTGACTGGACTGGAACGGTGTATGAACCGCTGTACTATGCTTGCGGCAAGAACGAAATACAATCTGGTTTGTTTTTTTGGCCTCATTGTTTTCAAAGTTTTAATGGAACGAACAGATTATGTTTGGGGCTTTGGTCGTTTTGAAAAAGATGGCGTTGCGATTCGCAGCATGACCTATTTTATTACAGACCTAGATCCGAAAACCTTATAATTACAAGAAGCGTTCATCTTCGGATGGGCGCTTTTCTTATGCTCATTTTGCGAAAGGAGTGATGCGTATGAGTATCTTCACTGGGCTATTCCGCTCCAGGGACAAGCTCCAGAACCGCACTGCGGGCAGCAGCTACGCCTTTTTCATGGGAGGTACACCCTCCGGCAAAATGGTGACCGAACGCTCCGCCATGCAGATGACTGCCGTGTACTCCTGTGTCCGTATTCTGGCAGAAGCTGTGGCGGGACTTCCGCTGCACCTCTATAAATACACCGATGGCGGCGGCAAGGAAAAAGCCCTCGACCATCCGCTGTACCGACTGCTCCATGATGAGCCGAACCCTGAAATGAGTTCTTTCGTGTTCCGAGAGACACTCATGACCCATCTGCTTCTGTGGGGCAATGCCTATGCACAGGTCATCCGCAACGGCAAGAGTGAGGTCATCGCACTATACCCTCTGATGCCCAACAAGATGTCCGTGGACAGAGATGAAAACGGCCGTCTGTACTACACCTATTACCGTGGCCCGGACGAAGCTATCAAAAACAAAGAATTTGCGGTAACGCTTCAGCCTTCGGATGTGCTGCATATCCCAGGCTTGGGCTTTGACGGTCTGGTTGGCTACAGCCCCATTGCTATGGCAAAGAACGCCATCGGCATGGCGATTGCCTGCGAGGAGTACGGAGCCAAGTTCTTTGCAAACGGCGCGGCGCCCGGTGGCGTGTTGGAACACCCCGGCACCATCAAAGATCCGCAGCGTGTGCGTGAAAGTTGGCAGTCCACCTTTGGCGGCAGCGGAAACGCAAATAAGATCGCTGTTCTTGAGGAAGGCATGAAATACACGCCTATCGGCATCTCGCCGGAGCAGGCGCAGTTCCTGGAAACTCGCAAATTCCAAATAAACGAAATCGCTCGAATTTTCCGTGTCCCGCCCCACATGGTCGGTGATCTGGAAAAGTCGAGCTTTTCTAATATTGAGCAGCAGTCCCTTGAGTTTGTGAAATACACCCTCGACCCCTGGGTCATCCGTTGGGAACAGTCCATTCAGAGGACGCTCCTGTCTGATTCGGAAAAGAAGGAGTATTTCGTGAAGTTCAATCTGGAAGGTCTGCTCCGGGGCGACTATGTCTCCCGGATGAACGGCTATGCCATCGGTCGCCAGAACGGTTGGATGTCCGCCAACGACATCCGGGAGCTGGAGAACCTCGACCGCATCCCTGCGGAGGAGGGTGGCGACCTGTACCTTATCAACGGCAATATGCTCCCGCTGAAAAATGCAGGGGCATTTTCATATTCAACCAATAACAGAGAGGAGGAAAATCCCGATGAAGAAGTTCTGGAAGTGGAAGAACCAGGCACAGACGGAGACGGCTCCGACGGAGAGGACACTGTTCTTGAACGGCACAATCGCCGAGGAAAGCTGGTTTGACGATGACGTTACCCCACAGCTTTTCAAGAATGAGTTGATGGCAGGCTCCGGCAACATCACTGTCTGGATCAACAGCCCCGGCGGTGACTGCGTGGCGGCAGCCCAAATCTACAATATGCTCATGGATTATAAGGGCAACGTCACGGTCAAGATCGACGGCATCGCTGCCTCCGCAGCATCCGTTATCGCTATGGCAGGTACCAAGGTTCTGATGTCCCCGGTATCCATGATGATGATCCATAACCCCATGACCATTGCTTTCGGTGACTCTGCGGAAATGCAGAAAGCCATTGAAATGCTCGGCAGCGTGAAGGATTCCATCATCAATGCCTACGAGATCAAGACCGGGTTGTCCCGCGCAAAGCTGTCCCATCTTATGGACGCTGAAACCTGGATGGACGCAAACAAGGCCGTGGAACTCGGCTTTGCTGATGGCATTCTCCAACGAGAAAGCATCCCCACAGACATGGAAGTACCTGCAGTCTCCATGCTGTATTCCAAGGCCAATGTGGTCAATTCCCTCATGGATAAAATCGCCGCCAAGTGCGCGACCCGCCCCAAACCCACCCACCAACACAGAGCCGATGACCTTTTGGATCGGCTCAATCTGATCAAAAACTGGAGGTAATTTATTATGACGATCAACGAACTGCGCGCAAAGCGCAACCAGGCTTGGGAAGCCGCAAAGGCTTTTGTAGAGACCGAGCGCGACAAGGACGGTTTGCTTTCCGATGAGGATGCCAAGACCTATGCCCAGATGGAAAAGAAGGTTCAGGACTATGGTGCTGAAATCGAGCGTATGGAAGCCATCTCTGCTATGGACGCACAGCTTTCCAAGCCCACTTCCACTCCAATTACCGAAAAGCCTATGAGTGGCACTTCTGTAAACGACCAGAAGCCTAAGACCGGTCGCGCATCCGATGAGTACCGCAAGGGTATGCTCACCGCTCTGCGCACCAACTTCCGCCAGGTCAGTAATGTCCTGCAGGAGGGTGTCGATGCTGACGGCGGCTATCTGGTGCCCGAGGAGTATGACCGCCGTCTGATTCAGACCCTGTCCGAGGAAAACATCATGCGCCGCCTGGGCAATGTGATTACCACTTCCGGTGAGCACAAAATCAATATCGCAGCCACCAAGCCTGCCGCCGCATGGATTGAGGAAGGCGGTGCCCTCCAGTTCTCCGATGCCACCTTTGCCCAGATCCTGCTGGATGCTCACAAGCTGCACGTCGCCATTAAGGTGACCGAGGAACTGCTCTACGACAGTGCCTTCAATCTGGAGAGTTACATCATCGAGCAGTTCGGCAAGGCTCTGGCCAATGCCGAGGAGGACGCCTTCCTCAACGGCACTGGTCTGGGTCAGCCCCTGGGCCTGTTTGCGGAGGTGGGCGGCGGTCACGTGGCTGGTACGCTTACCGCCGCACTGAAGGCAGACGATGTGCTGGGCCTTATCTATGATCTGAAGCGCCCCTATCGCAAGAACGCTTCCTTCATCATGAACGACAAGACTGTGGCTCAGATTCGGAAGTTCAAGGACAACAACGGCGCTTACATCTGGCAGCCTTCCTACCAGGCAGGAGAACCTGACCGCATTCTGGGCTACAGCGTCCACACTTCCGAGTATGTGCCGGAGAACGCCATCGCCTTTGGCGACTACAGCTATTACAACATCGGCGACCGTGGCACCCGCTCCTTCAAGCAGCTGACCGAACTGTTCGCAGGAAACGGCATGATTGGCTATGTGGCCAAGGAGCGTGTAGACGGCAAGCTGATTCTGCCCGAGGCGGTACAGATTCTGAAGCTGAAGACTGAATAAGGAGGTTGGCGGCGGTGATGGATGCTTTGCTTGAAAAAGTAAAACAGAATCTGATTCTCGACCATGCGTCGGATGATGCATTGCTGAAGGGCTACATCACCGCCGCTGTTTCATACGCAGAAAGCTATCAGCATATTCCGGCAGGCTTTTACAGTAAGAACGCTATGCCGCCCACCACCGAACAGGCGGTCATTGTGCTGTCGTCCCACTTCTATGAATCCAGGGACGGCAGCACGGGGGGCTTTTTCGCTGATAATGTGCAGGCCGGGCAGCAGGTCTGGAATACGGTCAACCTTCTGCTTCGGCTCGACCGGGAATGGAAGGTGTGACCATGAGTTTCGGAAAAATGAACGGCTTTGCCGATATTGTTGCTACAAAACGGGTCAAAGATAGCGAGGGCTTCTCCACCACGGTGGATGAGGTTCTCGCGTCTGTCCGTGTTTACCGGGAAGGCCGCCACGGCAGTCAGCGGTGGGCAAATCTCGCCGCTTTCTCCGAAGCCACCGATCTGTTCCGTTTCCGTGTTATTCCCGGTGTAGGCATCACTACCGACCACATTATCGTTACGGACGGTGAACGGTTTGAGGTAACCTCAGTCGAGGATGTGAAGGGACGCGGTATGTACACGGAGGTTCTTGCCAAAAAGGTGGTGGCATCTCAGGGAACCCGATAAAGCAGAATGCTTTATTGGGAGAGGAGGAACACCGGAATGAATGAGTTTTCGCGCCCCAGCGGAAACGAATGATATGGAGGTTGTGACGACGATGGCAAAGGTTGATATCAAAATGCCGGATGAATTTCTGGAAAGGATGTCTCGTCTGGGAAAAGACTTTGATGCCGTTGCCAAAAGTGTTCTGGAGGCAGGCGGTGAAGTTGTCCTGCAGAAGGTACAGAGCAACCTTTCCGCTGTGGTGGGTTCCGGCACAAAATATGAACCCCGCTCCACAGGTGAACTGGAATCGGCTCTGGGCCTGACCCCTGCCAAGACCGATAAAAACGGCAATCACAATGTCAAAGTTGGCTTTGCCGAACCACGCAGTGACGGCAGCAGTAATGCAAAGCTGGCCAACATTCTGGAATACGGCAAGCACGGTCAGCCTGCAAAGCCCTTTCTGAAGCCTGCGAAATCCGCATCACGGTCTGCGTGTAAGGCTGCGATGCAGCAGAAATTTGAAGAGGAGGTCAGAAAACTATGAGTGTACTGGCAGATATCCAGACAGCGCTTGCTGATCTGAATATCCCTGTTGAAACAGGCGTGTTTACGGGTAAAGCCCCCGCGAAATACATCGTGGTGATTCCCGTCGCTGACACTTTCGACCTCCATGCAGATAACGCTCCCGGCATTGATGTGCAGGAGGCTCGACTATCTCTTTATGTCCAGGGCAACTATATGGCAGATAAAAACGCTCTTGTGAAAACGCTCCTGGGCGCTGATTTTACCATAACCGACCGCAGATACATCGGTTATGAAACCGAAACGGGCTATCACCACTATGCGGTGGATGTAGCCAAACACTATGAAATGGAGGAATGACTTATGGCTACTATCGGTCTCGATAAGCTGTATTACGCCAAAATCACCGAGGATGAAAACGGCGATGAGACCTACGCCGCCCCTGTGCAGTTGGCAAAGGCGATGAACGCTGACCTGTCTGTTGAGATGGCAGAGGCCACTCTGTACGCAGACGATGGCGCTGCCGAAATCGTCAAGGAGTTCAAATCCGGCACCCTTTCCCTGGGTGTGGACGATATCGGTGCGACTGTCGCCTCTGACTTGACCGGCGCCACCATTGACGCCAATGGCGTCATCGTGTCTACCAGCGAGGACGGAGGTGCTCCCGTTGCCATTGGCTTCCGCGCCAAGAAGTCCAACGGCAAATACAAGTATTACTGGCTATACCGAGTGAAGTTCGGTATCCCCGCTACCAACCTCGCTACCAAGGGTGACAGCATCACTTTCAGCACTCCCACTATCGAGGGTACCATTCTTCGCCGCAACAAGGTGGACGGCAATGGCAAGCATCCCTGGAAAGCAGAGGTCACTGAGGGCGATTCCGCTGTGACTGCTGACACCATCACCAACTGGTATAAGGAAGTGTACGAGCCTTCCTATACTACCGCTGCGGCTGAATAAGGAGGACTGACCTATGACTACGGAACGCTCTGCGAATATCAACATCGGCGGCGATGAGTATACGTTGCTTCTGACTACCAAGGCGACCAAGGACATCGCCGGTCGTTACGGCGGGTTGGAAAACCTGGGCGATAAGCTGATGAAGTCCGAGAACTTCGAGATGGCTATCGGCGAGATCGTCTGGCTCATCACGCTTCTGGCGAACCAGACTATTCTGGTGCACAACCTCAAGCACAAGGATGACCCCAGAGAACTGCTGACCGAGGACGCGGTGGAACTGCTCACCGCTCCAGCAGATTTGGCAACCTACAAGGCGGCTATCACCGAGGCTCTGTATAAGGGCACCAAGCGCAATGTCGAAAGCGAGTCTGACCCAAAAAACGCGGCGGTCGAGTAAGTGACGAAGAGTTATTTACTCGACTTTTATATTACGGCATCGCCCACCTTCATCTGTCGCAGGATGAGGTGTGGCTGATGCCGTTTGGTTTACTCCTGGACCTTTGGGAGTGCCACAAGCAATACAACGGGCTTGCCAAGCCCAAACGGGAACTTTTCATCGATGACATTATCCCAGACGGAATCTGACGAAGGAGGTGGTATAGATGGCAGATGATTTTGGCCTAAAAATCGGTCTTGAGGGCGAAAAAGAGTTCAAGAAGGCGCTGACGGAAATCAACCAGTCCTTCAAAGTCCTCGGCTCGGAAATGAAGGTCGTGCAGTCTCAGTTCGATAAAAACGACGATTCTGTGGAAGCCCTCACTGCCCGGAACCAGGTGCTGAACAAGGAAATCGTAGCCCAGAAGCAGAAAATCGAAACCTTGCGTCAGGCACTTGCCAACGCCTCCGAGTCCTTCGGTGAAAATGACCGCAGAACGCAGCAGTGGCAGATTCAGCTTAATAATGCCACCGCTGCGCTGAACGATATGGAGCGGGAACTCGACCGTAACAATACGGCTCTGGATGACGCCGAGCGTGAAATGGACGATGTTGCCAACAGCGCCGACGATCTGGAAGAAGAACTGGACGATGCCGGAGACGCCGCCGATGACTCCGAGGGTAAATTCTCCAAGTTGGGCGGCACTCTGAAAACCGTGGGCATTGCGATGGGTGCGGTGGTAACTGCTGCCGCAGCCGCCGCAGTTTCTCTGGGCAAGGCTGTCATTGAAGCCTACGGCGAATATGAGCAGCTTGTGGGCGGTGTCGACACCCTGTTCAAAGACTCCTCCGCATCCCTGCAGGAGTACGCCAATAACGCATATAAAACAGCCGGTATGTCGGCCAATGACTATATGTCCACGGTCACATCCTTTTCTGCATCGCTGATTTCCTCTCTGGGCGGTGATACAGAAGCAGCAGTCAAGTATGCGGATATGGCAATCACCGACATGGCAGATAACGCCAATAAGATGGGTACGGATATCGGACTCATCCAGAACGCATACCAGGGCTTTGCCAAGCAGAACTACACGATGCTTGATAACCTGAAACTCGGCTACGGCGGCACCCAAGCCGAAATGGAACGGTTGCTTGCCGATGCCCAGGCGATTTCCGGCATTGAGTACGATATCAGTTCCTATGCCGATGTTGTTGAAGCGATCCATGTCATTCAAGAGAGCATGGGCGTTGCCGGTGCTACCGCCGCAGAGGCGGAACACACCATTGAAGGTTCCATGAACGCCATGAAGGCGGCTATCGACAATCTCATCGTGGGCTTCGGTAATGCGGATGCTGACATCGAGCAGCTTTGCAACAATGTGGTGGATGCCTTCCAGGATGTGCTGACCAACATTACCCCGGTGATTGAGAACATTATCTCGGCATTGCCAACGGCGCTGAATGCGCTGCTTGCGACTGTGGGAGATTTGCTACCAACCTTACTGGACACTGTGGTCGACCTGTTCTCCCAGGTACTGACCACGCTACTGACGATGATACCGCAACTGGCACCGGCAGTCATTGAAGCTGTAATGACCATCGTGAACACGCTGATCGAGAACCTTCCGCTTCTGGTGGATGCCGCTGTTCAGATCATCGTTTCCCTTGTGGAGGGGATCGGCTCGGCACTTCCGCAGCTTATCCCCGCCGCAGTGCAGGCAATCATCACCATCGTGGAGGGTCTGATCGCCAATCTGCCCCTTATTCTGGATGCGGCGCTACAGCTGATTACCGGACTGGCCGAAGGACTGCTTACCGCGATCCCTATGCTGATTGAGACGCTGCCTGCCATCATTGCAGCCATCGTAGAGTTCCTGGTTTCGTCCATCCCCACGATCATCGACACGGGTATTCAGCTGCTGGTGGCCTTGGTGGAGGATCTCCCCGCCATCATCGATGCCGTTGTGGCGGCAGTCCCGGAAATCATCGACAACCTGGTCACCGCCATTCTGGGCAGTATTCCTCAAATCGTTGAGACTGGCGTGGAACTGCTGATTGCCTTGATTGAGAACCTTCCCACCATCATCACCACCATCGTTGGTGCGATCCCGAAAATCATCGGCAGCATTGTGGCTGCGCTGATGAACAGCATTCCGCAGATTGTCCAGACCGGTGTGGAGCTTCTGGTGTCGCTGATTGCGAACCTGCCGACCATCATCGCTGAAATCGTCAGGGCAATGCCCCAAATCATCGCGGGTATTGTGTCCGCTCTCAGTCAGGGTGTGTCCCAGATCGCCGAGGTAGGTGCAAACCTTGTCCGGGGTCTGTGGCAGGGCATCCAGTCCCTCGCAGGTTGGCTCTGGAACAAGGTATCCGGGTGGATCTCCTCCATCTGGGACGGCATCTGCGACTTCTTCGGTATCGCATCGCCCTCCAAGGAGATGGGCTGGATCGGTGAGATGCTGGTACAGGGCCTTGCCAGTTCCATTTCCACCAACGGCAAACGCGCTGTGAAGGCGGCAAAGGAGATGAGCGTCGGTATCACGGACGTCATGTCCGACCTCTCTGCCGAGATGCAGAGCATCTTGCCTGCCTCTAAGGACTTTACCACATCCATGCGCCTGGACACCGTTTTGGGCAGCGGCATGACCGCCGCACCCGCACAGGACAACCGCAGCTATGTGGTGGAGAACCACTTCCAACTGGAGGGCGTGTCCATCCGTGAGGAGGCGGACATCCACCGAATTGCTCAGCAGCTGTACCAGCTGGAGCAGCGCACCCTGCGTAAGAAAGGACTGGTGTATCCGTGACCCGTGGTTTTACCTTCAACGGAGTTCATAGCTCTCACTTTCACATCATCTGTGACCCGGCCTCCCGCCAGCTGTTGCCCGAAAAGCGGCGTCAGCTGGTGGCTGTCCCGGGGCGCTCCGGTAGTTATCATCAGGACGAGGGTGCTTACAACGACCGTTCCGAAACTTTTACCTGTTACTACACCCGTGCCGCCGGCAGCGATACTGCCACCCAGGCTCGTGAGATCGCGGCGTGGCTTTCGGAGAACGGCGTCCTCTCCTTCGATAATGAGCCGAACAAATTCTACAACGCCTTCTTCAGCGGCGCACCGCCCCTGTCGAAGCATCTTGCTTACGGGCAGTTCGACCTGACCTTTACCTATTCGCCGCCCTTTGCCTACACGGCCCAGCAGTCCGTAAGGCAGATCGTCACCGGCGAGGCAGACCAGATCGTACTGCCTGTGGCCGGGACTGCGCCTACCCCTTGCCGCATCATCATCGAGAATGCCGGCAACACCGTCATCCGCAATCTGCGGATCACACACCATAAATAATGAGGAGGATCCCATAATGCCTGCAAGTAACTATGTAAAAAACAACTCTCTGGACTTCTGGGTCCGCAACCAAAGCATCGCTCAGCCCAGCAGTGTCTGGGTGGCCCTGTATTCCACCAACCCCACTGCATCCGATACCGGCACCGAGGTCTCCGGCGGCGGTTACACCCGCCAGCAGGTCAACTTCACCTCTCCCACAGTTTCCGGCGATGTGGCCATCGTGCAGAACACCTCGGAAATCGTCTTTCCTCAGTTGACCGCCAGCGCCGGTGTTGCCGCCTATGTGGGTCTGCGTGACGCATCCACCGGCGGCAATCTGCTGTTCTACGAAGCGCTGCCCACCGCCATCACGCTGGCACAGGGCTACACGCCCTATTGGGCAGCCGGTGACCTGAAAGTGACGCAGAAGTAAGGTGATTTAAGTGTTTAACAAAAGTGGCTTTGACCAAACGAGTTTTAACCTGTCCGGAAGCGATGAGCTGGGGTTCTACGCCACTTTGCAATCAGAGTTTGGCGTGCAGCCAGCCCCGCTCCGTGTCCGGGTTCATATTCCCGGTGTGTCTGTCAACGCGCTGAGTTCTATGGCGATCGGGCAGCTCTGGCTCCGTGCGCCCATTGCCGGGGTAACCATGTCTGCCGCTTTCACTCTGGAGGGCAACATGACAGCGTGGATGCCTATTGGAGCCGTTACCTTCGATGGCAAGGCCGAACTGATCGTCCACATGGGAGCTTGGATGCCCTTTGGGAACACCGTGGTTCCGGCAGAGTTCGGTGTGATCGCACCGCTCAAAGCCAAAATGCCGCTGCCCACCATGACCTTCCGTGCGGAGACTGGAGCGCAGTGCAACCTCAGTGCGCTGGTACCCATTGTCCCCTGTGCGATGAATGTCGAATACCGGATGGGTGGTACGCTGTACTGCCGCATTCCGTTTCCCAATACTACGGTGCAGGCCGAGTTTGCCTTTTCCGGCAAGGCGCTCCGCACCAACGAAAGTGAGGAGATGGTTCTGGAAGGACTGAACCTCGCTCCGGGGCAGCGACTCATCATCGACACGGACACCCTGGAGATCGAGGTGGACAATGAAGTCCGACTGGACTGCTGGGTGACCGGCGGTAGCTTTTTTCAGCTGAAAAACGGTGAGAATGTGCTGTCATTCTCCGACAATGCCTCTCAGCGTCAACTGGTGGTCACCGTGCTGTGGGCTGACCGCTATCTGTAAAGGAGGGCTGCTGTGCATTACTTATCCGTATTCGACCACAAGACCAACAAACGCGTGGCCTTTCTGGAAAACGCCTACCGTGTTGGCTACACCATGGAGCAGAACGCCCTGTGGAGTGCCCAGTTCACTTTACCGCTGACGGATCCCAAGAACCGCTTCTGCTCCTGCTTCAACTTCGTGGAGATCTATGACCAGGACAAGTACATCGGCCTGTTCCGCATTTTGCCGGTCAGCACCACCAAGAATCAAAGCACACGGGAGGTCACCTATGAGTGCGAACACGTGCTGGCCACGCTCCTGGATGATATCCTGTTCGGCTGGCATGAGATCGGCAACCGGGGGGTCTACACCGCAACCGTTCTGCGCTACATTCTGGAGCGCCAGACGGTGAAGCGTTGGCAGCTCGGCTCCTGTGCCTTTTCCCATCAGTATCTATACGGCTGGGAGAACGAGAACCTGCTCTCCGCACTGTTCTCCGTTCCTCAGCCCTTCACAGACGCCTATCGTTGGGTCTTTGATACGACCTCCACACCGTGGATCCTTTCGCTGGAGAAAGCCCCCGCAAAAACAGAGGCAGAGATCCGCTTCCGAAAGAACATGGTGGGCATCGTCAAAACTGAGGATCCCTCCCAGATCTGCACCCGGCTGTACCCGTTGGGATACGGCGAGGGCGTCAACCAACTCAACATCACCTCTGTGAATAGCGGCAAGCCCTACATCGACGCCGACACCTCGGCACGGCACGGTATCGTCTCCAAGGTCTGGGTCGACCAGCGATACCAGGATCCCAAGAGCCTCTTTGACGCCGCCACCGCCTTGTTGGAAAAGTTGAAGGATCCCGCCATCCACTACACGGTGGACGCTCTCCACAACAAACAGCTGCTGGGGCGGCAGGTAGGTGACCTGGTGCGTGTGGTAGACGATGAAATGGGCATTGACCTCTATACCCGCATCACCGCCATCTCTAAGAGCGACATCATCGGCGCACCTCTTGCGGCAACCATCACACTGGCCAATCAGGCCGGGGACATCGCTACCAGCATGGCGGACATGAACGACCGCATCCGTATCAGCGAAACCTACGCCCAGGGAGCGGTCACCTTGTTTACCACCCACTTCTACGACAACTGTGCGGCAGATTTCCCGGCGCAGCTTCGTTTCTACATCCCGGAGAATGTGGTGCATATCAATCAGATCCTGCTCAACGGCAATGCCGCCGCCTTCCGTGGCTACACGAAAGCGACCCAGGGCGGCGGTGCCAGTGCGTCGACCACAGGCTCCGGCGGCGGTTCTTACTCGTCCACCTCCAGCGGCGGCGGTACGACTACCAGCAGTGGTGGCGGGCAGACCAGCGGCGGCACATCTCTGACCAGTTCCAATATACTGCCCAACGAGACCACCGGTCAGGCGGTACACAATCACGGCATTGCAAAGTCTGCCGCGCTGGCCATCGTCAATTCGGAGTTGAAAGTGGTGGGCAGCGTAAACTGGGTTCCGTCCGGTGCGCACGTCCATCCCGAACACAGCCATACGATTTCCAATCACACCCATACGGTTTCGTCCCACAAGCACAATGTGACGATTCCGACCCATGAGCATTCATTCTCCATTCCCGACCACACCCACAACATCACCTACGGCATCTACTCCGGCAGCACTGCGGACAGTCTGGTGGTGTCGGTGGACAACACCGCAGTCGGTACCTTTCAGAAGTCCATCTCAGACTTGAACCTGGTCGACTATCTGGCCAAGGATGACAGTGGCAATATCCGCCGGGGATGGCACACCATTGAAATTACACCAGACAAGCTCTCCCGTGTGGAGTGCGACCTGGTGATCCAGCTTTTCGCCAATTCGAGAGGAGGCGGTCAATTTTGAGTAATCTTGAAACCATGTATCCCGCACAGGCAAACAGCCCCTATACCACCACGCTGGGTGAGATCGCAGCCAATGACACGGCAGTGGTGGTCGCGGACGCATCGGTGCTGCCGGACACCGTTCCGTTCCTGTTGACGCTGGGATACGACAAATCCGCGTCGGAGACCGTTTTGGTCACTGCGGTAGCCAATAACACGCTGACCATTACGCGCGGTGTGGACGGCAACGCTCTGCTTTGGGTGGCTGGTACGAAGGTGGCTCGTATCTTCACTGCCAAAGACCTGAACGATGTGCAGACCAACCTGCGAAAACTCAATCAGGACAAGCAGGAGAATCTGGCCTTCGACACCACGCCCACGGCTGGCAGCACCAATCCCGTCACCAGCGGCGGCATCCGCGAGGCGCTGAACCTGAAGGCGAACGCCGCGTCCCTTGCCAGCCACACTGGAAACACCAACAACCCTCATGGCGTTACCGCCGAGCAGGTCGGTGCGGCAACTCCCGCCAGCGTGGCTACGGCCATTGGTGAAGTATCTGCCATCGGCGATATGAAGACCAGCTTTGCAGCGCCCAATGCAAAGTGGCTGGAGTGCAATGGCGCCGGTATCTACAGCAGCGCCTATCCTGAACTGGCATCGCTTCTGGCAAGTAAAAACCCATTCTGTAAGCGTCTCAACACTCCCAAGACCTATTACGACAGCAGTACAAGCGTTTATGCCAGCGACGCCTTTTACCGCAGCGGCACATGGGCATTCGTCAGCAACGGCTACAAAAACAGTTCTACCGCCTATATCCCAGTGGTGTATTACACGGACGATTTGGACGGTGAGTGGAAAGAAGTACGGCTTTCTACCGATAGCTATTGGGTCCAGGGTATCTTCTACAATACCAAATGGTATCGCTGGGTCGTTTACGGCTACAAATATGTGTCCTCCACGGAGTGCTACCCTTATATTTTCCACACCAGTTCTCTGAGTGGAACGTGGTATAGCGCACAGCTCTCCACAACCCCTTGTAAAATCACTACGGGCATTTTCGCAAACAACACGATGCTGTTCTTAGCGAAAGGCTGCGGCAGTGATAACAGTTCTACTTTGTATTCCTTTGATGGGTACAATGCAACGATCACCGAGAGGGTCGTCACCACTTCTTTCACCAGCACTCCCAGAGGACTGTGCTGGAGCGGAACCTATTGGGCGTTTGTTGGCCGACCGGCAAAAGTATGGTACACCGACGATATTGCCGGAACCTGGACAGCTAAAACCCTCGTCAGCAGTGGTGTTGATTTGCAGGATATGTGTTATGGCAATGGCACATGGTGCGCGGTGGGATACCAGAATTCCGGCGGCAGTGGTCGCTTGTTTCACACGACCGACATTACCGGCAGTTGGACGGATGTTGGTCGGATGAATGTCAATGATGGAAATGAGCAGGTTGGATACAGCGATGGAGTATTCCTTGTCTGTACCAAGCATCTCGGATCTTCCAACAGTGTCTTTGTATCTACAGACAACTGTCAAACATGGGTCGAAAAAGATGCAAATCTTTATAACGCCTATGGTCTGGTCGGTTATGGCAGCAAATGGCTGATTGTTGGTATGTACGGTGCGGTAGTGGTCAGCTACCCGGAAGCTGATGCGGTTCTGCCTGAAATCGAGCCGGAATATGGCTCGGCTTACATCAAAGCACTCAACTAAAGAAGGAGGAAACGAACATGAAGGAATTTTGGGCTTCGATCCAGATGGTGCTGACCGCTGTGGGCGGTTGGCTCGGCTGGTTCCTGGGCGGGTGCGATGGTTTGCTCATCGCACTCATTCTTTTTATGGCCGTGGACTATGTCACCGGGGTCATGTGTGCTGTGGTGGACAAGAGGCTGTCCAGCACAGTTGGCTTCAAGGGCATCTTCAAAAAGGTGCTGATCCTGATGCTGGTCGGCATCGCCCATATGCTGGATGCCGCTGTGATCGGCGCCGGCAGCGTTCTCCGCACTGCCATCATTTTCTTCTACTTGTCCAATGAGGGTGTGAGCCTTACGGAAAACGCCGCGCACCTGGGACTTCCTATCCCGGGAAGACTGAAAGCGGTTCTGGAGCAGCTTCATGACCGAGCGGAGAAGGAGGACAAGTGATGAAAATCGTACGCTCCTTGCTCACCCTGAATCCCTGCTACACGGCGGGGCGAAAAATCACAGTCAAAGGTCTCATGCTGCACTCAGTTGGATGCCCCCAGCCGAGTGTTTCAGTTTTCATCAAGAACTGGAACAAGAGCACCTACAACAACGCCTGTGTCCACGGCTTCATTGATGCCGATGATGGAACGGTGTACCAGACCCTGCCCTGGAATCACCGGGGCTGGCATGGTGGCGGGACCAGCAACAACACCCACATCGGCGTTGAGATGTGTGAGCCTGCCTGTATCAAGTATGTGGATGGTGCCACTTTCATTTGCTCCGATAAGCCCAAAGCTATCGCTGCTGTGGAACGGACCTACAAAGCCGCCGTAGAACTCTTCGCCATGCTCTGCGAGAAATACAGCCTGGATCCGCTGGCTCCCGGTGTGATCCTCTCTCACAAGGAAGGTCACGCCAGAGGCATTGCGTCCAACCACAGTGATCCCGAGCATCTCTGGACGCAGCTTGGCATGGGTTACACGATGGATACTTTCCGAAAGGCGGTGAAACAGGAAATGGACAAATTCAAGTTGGACAACGCAACTGCCCTTTGGTCGAAGAAGGCTGTGGAGTGGGCGCAAGAGAACGGCCTGATGGTCGGCAATGCCAACGGCGACCTGATGCTCCGTTCTCCGCTGACCCGTGAGCAGTTCTGCGTGATGCTCAAACGGTATCATGACAAATTCGGAAAGTAAATAAACCAGGAGTCACATTGTTGACCCACAGTCATAGCTCGTCGAGATTTTTTCGTTCTCGGCGGGCTCTTTTTTCTAGGTTGTCCGCAGGAATAGGAAAACCCACCCCCGAAATAATCTCAGGGGTGGGTTGGGAATCAAGAGAATTTCGCCGACCAGGCGTCCCTCAACGGTGCATGGTTTTTGTCAAGCACAAAGGCTTTCAGTACAACACCAGGCGTTGCGTTCGGAATGCTTATTGTTATGGAAGTGCTTTCAGTCGATTTTAGGGTTGCGGAAGCGGCAGTACAACTGATCATCTGTCCATTTGACAAATATGCCGCAACGACAAACTGAAGTTCTGCCGAAGATGCGGTATTATTTGTGAGAGAGACAGCGGCAGATGTGGATGTGCTGCTAACTTTTTTAACGGCATAATCCTCGACCACAGTGGAAACCATACCGATATTGACCTCAGTCTGAGGAGGCGGTACCGGTAGCCAGTCACTCCACACGGTGACATAGCCGTCTTTCTCATACTTCACTCGCCACCAGCCCTCGGGGACATCCCATGCATAACAACCGTTTGCATCTGTAATCAAAGGATTGTTCTGATTGTGCTCTGCCGCATTCCACTTTGTTCCATAGTCCGTATTCAAGGGAGGGGTATCCCAAAAGTCCTCGCTATCATCGTACTCGATGCAATAGACGGTTGTTGTAACGTCGGGAATCGGAAGCCCTGTGTCTACATCGTAAACATATCCACTCGGATCAATGTGCCATTTAATTTTGTAATCCTCTCCCTTGATTTCAGAGACGCGAAGCTGCCAGAAAATATCAGACATCGAAACCATTACGCCAACCATAGCCCCAAATAGAAGCGTTGGGCCAGCCATAACACCACCAGAGCCAACTATGAGCGGAAGTGCGGTTGTCAAAAGCATAAATGCCAGCCGATCGGATTCCAATTCGTCAACTTTCTTCAGTGCCGCAGAAGTATCCTCGATACTGGAAGATTGCATGATCTCATTTCGCAGGGAATCGCAATCGCTGATAATGCCGAATGTCTTGGATACAACTCCAACCGCTGTAGAGTAATTTGACAATTTGGTGGAAAGGTCAAAAAGGCTTACATACGATGGATCCGAGAATTCGGTCATTGACAGAGTCAACTCAACTGCGGTATCCGCAACAGAAAGAGCGTCACCAACAATCATAGTGTAGGTGGACGGGTCGCGGAAGTCCAGCAGGACAAGATACCGAGAATCGTCCATTCCCGGAACAATGTACGAGAAGATATTGGCTTCCGTTTCAGCTAGGCCCAATAGATCGTTAATGCTTGTACCGGCACTCTCGTCAAAGGCTTTGATCGTATAATCCAAGGCCGTATCCGCCAAAGACTCCTCAACTTTTGAAAAGTCGATGGTGCCTGTTGTCGTTCCACCATTCGTCTCTGATGTGACTGTGGTATTCTCGCGCAATTCTTTGCTGATACGATTTTGCAGATCCGTCCAGTCAACATCCTGCCCGACCAGTGCTTCTTCATGTTTCAGCGTGTACTCTACACCAAGACTGCCGGGAACATATAGTGTGTTGCTTTCATCGAAGTGTCCAATGGCGACAAACGCTCCAAGTGCATCATCATATACTGCGTCGATTGACTTTTTCACATTGCTTCTCGTGCTCGTGACATATAGTTTGTCAATAGATTCTGGGTTTTTGAAATTGATTACAAACTTATACGGATATTTCGAGCCAGTGTGTGTGATGGATGGACGGATTCCTTGCTGCGCCATAGAATACAAATCCACGACTTGGCTACCGTTGTCAATATAGAATGTAAATCCGGTCAAAACAGGTGCGCTTTTTTCGTATGTAACCGTTTGGGAGGCAGAAAGCAAATTGCCGTCGCTACCGGTACAGGATGCGCTAATTACATATGTTTTTTCATCTGCCACAGAGTTTAACAAAATGGAACCTGTATAACTTCCAGCCTTTGACGCAGTAAGAGTGGTCACCTGAGTGCCGTCAACAAACACAGATACAGCAGCAGAGGCGGGTGCCACACCTTCGATCCGAATTTGCTGTTCAGAAGTCAGCTCTTCAGCAGACAGGGTGAAGCTCTCCATTCCCTCATTAATAATGCCTACTACCGACTGGCTCGTTTTGCGATCCTTATAATAAGAGAATAGAGCATAGCTTGTCAAATCACCTTGAGCCAGTACGCGGACAGAGAACTTTACGGTATTTTCTCTCTGTGTAATTGGAATAAACAGAGTTTGTTCATCCAATGTAAAGTCCTGACAAAGAGACCCGTTGAGCTTTAGAGTGCTTTCGATTAGTTCCGTTCCATTGGGGACATGAATCTCAATTTTACGAGAACTTGAATTTGTCCACAGGTCTTCCAATACGCAGAGCTGTGCCGTCAATGTCACATAGCCATTTGTTGATGCGCCACTTATGTCCGCAAAATAACTTGTTGCGCTGCGGTCAAATACCCCTGTTGGCAAAGTCGCACTTGTTTCTGTCGCGATAAAGGGAATGGAATTCCTAATCGCATGAACTGTTGCCATGGAGTTCATATTAGAGTACAGCAGCATTTTGGGAGAATTCTTAAATGTATCACTTCCTATGATACAGGATTCGCCGGATGCCATGACATAGCGTAGCTGGGAGCAATTCGAAAATGCATAGTTACCGATGGAAGTCACACTTGTCGGAAGTATTGCACAACGAAGCTGGGTACAATTATAAAACGCATTGTTTCCAATAGTTGTCAAGGTATCGGATAGCGTCACAGACTTCAGATAGTTGGCGTCTTGGAAAGCATAGCTGGGGATCGCTGTAACTCCCTCCGGTACGGTAATGCTGGTCAGCTTAGTACAGCCAGAAAAGATACCGCTCCCAGCCAAAGTCCAACTTGTCGGATAGTCAAAGCTGCTCACCTTTGTGCAGTTCTGGAATGCATTGCTGTTGATGGTCGCAACGCTGTCCGGCAGATCAATACTTGTGATGCTTGAACAACCATAGAATGCCCGATTGTTGATGGTGGTCAGGCCATCCGGGAAATTGATCGTATCAAGAACCTTGCAATCCTCAAACGCAGAGCTGCCGATCGTTTTCAGCGTGCTGGGCAGGGTGACGCTCTTCAGGCAGTTTGCGTT